>OUWB010032097.1_pt1 | contig 44404 bp, 33 predicted proteins | sample 1779821 | NCBI WGS metagenome assembly OUWB01 (sample SAMEA3914806, study PRJEB12502) | metagenome | biome: forest; material: soil | place: Canada | collected 2011-08-03 | depth 0.1 m
TGGCCGAACGCTTCCGCCACGAAGCCCAGGACATGCTGGACGCGCTCGGCAATGCCGCCTCGGACCTCGATGCCAACGGCCGCACCCTGCTGACCATCGCCCAGGAAAACGAGCGCCGCTCGCAATCGGCGGTGTCGTCGATCCGCAACTCGGCCGACAACGTGCAGAACGTCGCCTCGGCGACCACCGAACTGTCCGCCTCGATCGGCGTCATCGGCGACCAGGCCGTGCGCTCGGTGGAAATCGCCGCCGAAGCCGTGTCGGAAGCCGACCGCACCAACGCCTCGATGGCCGAGCTCAGCCGCGCCGCCGATCAGATCGGCGAAGTCGTCGACCTGATCAACGCCATCGCCCAGCAAACCAACCTGCTGGCGCTGAACGCCACCATCGAGTCGGCTCGCGCCGGTGAAGCCGGCAAGGGCTTCGCGGTCGTCGCCTCGGAAGTCAAGTCGCTGGCCCAGCAAACCGCCAAGGCCACCGATGAAATCCGCGATCGCATCAAGGACATCCAGGGCGCGGCTTCGAACGGCGTCAATGCCATCCGCGGCATCGGCGAGACCATCAAGCACATGAACGAGATCGCTTCGTCGATCGCCGACAGCGTGCACCAGCAAGGCGACGCGACCAACGAAATCGCCCGCAACGTCAACGAAGCCTCGGACGGCACCTCGATGGCCTCCAGCTCGGTGGCGCAACTCTCCGCTTCGGCGGCCGACACCGAAAAGGCGTCGACCGAGATGCTGGGCGCCGCCAACCAGCTGACCCAGCGTACCCAGGCCATGGGCGAGAACATCCGCCGCTTCCTGAGCGACCTGAACGCTGCCTAAGTAAAGACCGGGACCTGACCCCCAAGGAAAGAGGCGCCGCAAGGCGCCTCTTTTTTTATGGCTCAAATGCCGCCGGGCTCGCGCAAACGTGCGCGGCGGCCGGTCGGCCTTGCCGAGCGCAAGGGCGCTCGGAGATATGTGTTTAAGTGATGTCGACGGCGCTGGGACACCGGTGTCGTCCGCCCGCTGGCACCGCTAATAATGGCTTAACTATGTTTTGTATTTTTCATCAAAAATAGTGTTGCAGAGCAGCGATGATTCACCGGGAATTAAGTGCGGTTGGGTTATATGCAACCCATAGCCGAAGGAAATCGTCCCTCGGCCTCGCTTGAAAAATCAAGACGCTCCCCGCGTTATCCCATTGTGAGAGTTTGCAAAATGCAGAAATTCGTCTCCCCCAAGTGGCTGGTCGTTTCCGCCGCCGTTGTCGCGTCGGCCGCCTTCGCCGCCAGCGCCTTTGCCGGCGATTGCGAAGACGATCAAGTCGATATGGTCGGTAAGGTTATCGCCTCCTCCGCCGCCGCCAAGCTGTCGGGCCTGGTCCCGGGCGCCGGCAAGCAAATGATCAACATCGATGACTGCTCGTCCTCGGGCGGCGCGCTGAAGGCCACGTTCAAGTACAATGTCATCGGTTCCGACGGCCTGTACTGGATTTCGGGCGAAGCCAAGGTTGCCGGCAAGGCCGTGACCGACATGAAGGTCAGCTCGATGTCGCCGAACCTGGCCGCCGCTTCGGCCAAGTCGGGCGTCAAGCTCGCCTCGAACTAATCGATCGATCCCGCGGCAAGGACCTGCCTACGCAGGCTTGCCGTCCGGAAAGTTCAATGCCGGTTCCTTGATCGCAAGGAACCGGCTTTTGTTTGGGTCACGCTCCAAACGCAAAAACCCCCTGCCGGCGGCAGGGGGTTTTCCGTTTTCTCAAAGAAGGCCGATGGCCGCTCGAGCGCAGCCCTACTTCTTGTTGTACGGTTTGAAATCCGACGGGCGACTGACTTCGCGCGAGGTCTTGCGCGGGCTCATGAACAGGCCGCCGAACAGGGCGAATGAGGTCATGGCGTGTTGCTTCTTTTCTTGGTCTTGCATGGAGCGTCTCCTTTTCCAATGAATGCAATGCGGACAAAGAGACGCGTCTCCGGCTCCCAGGGGCTCTCACCCTCACAGTCTTCGTCGCGTCGAATAACAATGTGCCACGTTTCCGTGAGATTACAAGAATTAATCCGAACCCGGAGCGATTATTTTTTCCACATTTCATCAATATGCTGATTTTAAAGAAATAAATATGGATAGCAAAATCTCAAAATGAGTCATTTTTCGCTACCTTGTAACGCACTCCCCGCGATTCACCGGACGGAAACCCTGTTCGGGTAGGATATGACCCGGCCAGAAAGGCCTTTCGAGTCGCGGAGACTACAATGCTCAAACCGGTAATCGTCATGACCTGCGCCATCAGTTCGGCGGTACTGGCCGGCATGGGCTTTATCAAACTCGACGATCAGCCGGCCGCGCCGGTCGCCGAAGCCGCGGCAGCCCCCTCCTCCACCCTGCCAGACGCCCCGGTGGCGTCCGACGACGGCCATGTCACCGCCATCCCCAAGGCGCAGGACGGCCACTTCTGGGCCAATGCCACGGTCAATAACAAGGCGGTCCGCTTCCTGGTCGATACCGGCGCCACGGTCGTCGTGCTGACCGAGGACGACGCCCAGCGCCTGGGCATCGACAAGTCGAACCTGACCTATGACCGCAAGGTGGTCACCGCCATGGGCTCGACCCAGGCGGCCACGGTCACCCTCGCCAGCGTCGCCGTCGGCCAGAGCACGGTGCACAATGTCGAGGCGCTGATCATCCCGCAGGGCGGCACCTCGCTGCTCGGCATGAGCTATCTCGGCCGTCTGAGCCGCATGGAAGCGACGCCGTCGAGCCTGGTCCTGCACGAGTAGGCTTCAAGCAGACTTTGTGAGCGAAGCCTCATAAAGCTCGCGGCGCGCTTCGGCCGCTGCCAGGGTGTCGCGCACGGCCTCGGCCGCCCGATCCACCACCTCAAGCCCGGCGCCCGGCTCGACCGCCTCCACCGTCATGATGCGGCGGAAGGCACGCGCCCCCGGCAGGCCATGCATCAGGCCCAGCATGTGCCGTGTCATGTGCGACAAGGGTGTGCCGGTGGCCAACTGCGCCGCCATATAGGGCCGATAGGCCTCAAGCGCCGCGAACGGGCCGATATCGTCCCCGCTGCCAAAGAACCGGCGATCGACCTGCCCCAGCAGGGCCGGCTCATGATAGGCGGCGCGCCCCAGCATGACGCCGTCAACGTGAGCGAGATGCGCCTCGGCCTCCTCCAGAGAGCCGATGCCGCCATTGATGGCGATGGTCAGCTCCGGATGGGCCCGCTTCAGTTCGTAGACCAGGGCGTAGTCGAGCGGCGGTATGTCACGGTTTTCCTTGGGCGACAGGCCTTTCAGCCAGGCCTTGCGCGCATGGACGATAAAGGTCGACACACCGGCGGCCGCGCAGGCCTCGACCAGGGCGAACAGGGCGTCGTGCGGATCCTGGTCGTCGACCCCGATGCGGCACTTGACCGTTGCCGGCAGGCGCGACGCCTCGATCATCGCCTGCATGCTGTCGGCGACGAGCTGCGGCGATTGCATCAGGCAGGCGCCGAACGCGCCGGACTGGACACGATCGGACGGGCAGCCGCAGTTGAGATTGACCTCGTCATAGCCGAATTCCTCGGCGATTTTGGCGCACTGCGCCAATTCCCCGGGCTCGGAGCCCCCCAGTTGCAGGGCGACCGGATGCTCGACCTCGGAAAAGCCGATCAGGCGCTGGCGATCGCCGTGGATGACGGCCTTGGCCGTGACCATCTCGGTATAGAGCAGCGCCTGGCGCGTCAGGACGCGATGGAACGCCCGGCAATGCCGGTCGGTCCAGTCCATCATCGGCGCCACGGAAAAGCGGTATGCCTTATCGTGCGCGGCAGGTGTCAGCAGGTCACTCATCCGCGCCTTATGCCGCAAGGGGGCGAGCGAGGCAAGGTTTGGCTGCCTGCCGGCCACGGCGCACAAATCTTAAAGGTCGAGCACCAGTTTCGGGGTCTTGGCCCGGGAGCAGCACGGCGTCATCTGGTCGTTTCGCGCCTTGTCCCTGGCCGACAGGACGAGGTCGCGGTGATCGGGAATGCCTTCCAGGACCCGTGTGATGCAGGTCCCGCAGATACCTTCCTCGCACGAGGTCGGAATGTCGATGCCGTGAAGGCGCAAGGCCTTGGTGATCGGCATGTGCGCCGGGATCAGGTAGGTCTGCCCGGTGCTGGCGATCTGGACCTCGAATGCGCTTGAGGCGGCGTCGGCCGGCAAGGCCGCCGGCGAGAAATATTCACGATGTAACTGCTCTTCGCGCCATTTGTTGTCCCTGGCCGTCTTCAGCACCCAATCCATGAAGCCTGAGGGACCGCAGACATAGACGTGGACATCGCGCGGCACGCCGCCGAACAAGCCCTTCTTGCCCAGGGCCGCTTTCACATCCAGCTTCTGATCGGCCGGCCCGTCATTGAGATGAAAACGGACCTTGTCGGCGAAGGAGGAGGCCATGATGCGCTTGGCGAAGGCCATGCGCTCGGCCGATCGCGCCGAATAATGCATTTCGAAATCGGCGCCGGTCTGGGCAAGCCTTTCCGCCATGCACAGGATCGGCGTCACGCCGATACCGCCGGCAAACAGAATGCTTTTCTTCGCCGCGGCAACGAGCGAGAAGTGGTTCCTGGGTTCGCTGACATTAATCAAGCTGCCTTCACGGAAGCGTTCATGCATGCCGATCGAACCGCCGCGGGAGTCCGGTACCTTCAGCACCGCGATGAGATAGCGGTGTTGCTCGCCCGGGTGGTTGCACAGCGAATATTGCCGGATCAGGCCGTCGCCGACCTCGACGTCGATATGGGCTCCGGCGCTGAACGGCGGCAGGTTTCGCCCGTCGGGATCGGCCAGCTCGAAGGAGACGATATCCATCGCCTCGTCCGTTTTGGCGACGATCTTGAGGCGCATCCACTGGCGAATGGGGTGGTCGGACATGCTGGGTACAGCCTTGTTGTCGTCGAATAAAAGAGGCGTCCGAACTTGAAGAGAGCTCGGACGCCAGAGGACGGGATCTCAAAGGGACCAAGACCCCGAAACACATGACCTAAGGATGGGCGTCACCCGGGAGCTGGCGGGCCTCCGGCGATTGTGGATCCATCCCCACCCTGCCGACCAGATCACCGGCCGCCAGGATGTGGTCCTTCGCGGCCATTTCGATGCTGTCAAAGCTTTGGTCTGCGGCGACCGGAAGTCGCGTATCGAGCGCCAGGACCTGAAAGTGGTAGGCGTGCTTCGCCAGCGTATGGGTGTGCGGCCCCGCATAGGCGGCCGAAACGCCATGGACATTTGGTCCATAGGTTGAACCTTCCGGCGCATCGGTCATGCCGACCGGCAAACCCTGCGTAGAGGCCGGAAGGTTATAGAGCGTCAGGTGGATGCTCGTCATGGCGCCGGCGTGTTCGCCCTCTCCCTGGACGACCACGAGATAGGATTGGGTTCCATCCGGCCCCCGGCTCCACGCCAATCCTGGAAACCGGTTACGGCCATATTGGGTATAGTCATACGGAATATCCTCCCCTTGGCGGAACGACGGGCTGGTCACGGCGAGCGCCATCGCGGATTTTGCCGCGGCATCCCTCAAGACCAGTTGCGGCGTATGCCCCAGCACCGGGACATCCGCGGCCGAGGCGCCGACGGTAATCGCCGTCAGGGCGAAGGTAAGTAGAGCGCGAGCCATCATGGTGACCTACCAAGCCTGTTGAGTGGCAAAGAAGCGCTTCCAGAAATCGATCTTTTCCGGCGAAGCCACAGGGATCGGATTCCATTCATCGCCAACCGCCATGACTTGCGGTTTTTGCGCATCATAGCCCGGCCAGTCCGGCAGACCCGCCGCGTTCGGATTTCCGGTCTTGATGAAGTTCGCCCAGTAAGAGGACATGACGTCGGCAATTTTACGATCGTCGGCCGTCCAGGGCAGTTTCAATGCATCGAGGCTGTTAAAGACGTAGGGGATTTCGGAGCCGTGAAACGCGCCCAATCGGTCATGCGTCGGGCCGGGTAGCGCGTGAGTCCAGAAATAGGTGTACACAGGCCTCTTGTTGGCGCGGCTCCATTGCGTGCCCCAAAGATAGGTCGAAATACGCGAATTGTCGCGGACGGAGGCATTGTTCTGCCGCGCCGCCTCGTCGTCATCGGATGCCGGGTACAGTTTCAGGAATTCGTCCGCCATAGGGCCGAACTTCGCCTTGGCGGCCGCGCGAAACCCATCGAGGGTTACGCTCGTATGCGGCATTCCGGGACGTTTATCGGCGGCGGTATTGCGCAGGATGGCAAAGGCCGTTTCCGGCACGGCACCGGTTTCATCCTTGTTGTTGCCCGCTATGATCGAGACGTCGTTCTGGGTGCCCAGGCGATAGGTCTCCTCATAGTCGTGCGGGAGCACCCAACCATCGACGACGGGGCGGAAAAGCGGAGGCTTGGCGGCGCTTCCGGTGTCGACATCCATATCGAGCACATTGCCCGCGACAAGCTGCTGCCAGGGCAGTGCCCGCAGGTCGGCCGCCGTGTGGCCGCCATGGTCCGCGATGAACCTTTGCCCGGCCGTCTCAGCCGCGGCCTTTGTCCGGTAAGATACTGACAGATAGCGCAGTTCCAGGTCCCGCGGATATCGGGCATGGCTTTCCAGTATCGCGCGCTTGAACAGCCCCTTGGCCAGCGGCGACATGGACAGAAAACCCGAAGAGCCGGCGCCGGCGGACTGTCCGCCGATGGTCACCTGATCGGGATCGCCACCAAAGGCCGCAATATTGGCTTTCACCCATTTCAACAGCGCGATGTCGTCGAGGAGGCCGTAATTGCCCGAGGCGTCATGCCCGGATTCACTATCGAGGTCCGGGCTCGCAAGGAAGCCGAGCGGGCCGATGCGATAATTGAACGTAACGACAACCACACCCTTCCTGGCCAGGGCCTCGCCGTCAAATTCGGGTTCGGCGCCGGTCCCTTCGGAGAACCCCCCGCCGTAGATCCAGACAAAAACAGGCCGCTTTTCGTTTGACGATGCCGCCGCTGTCCAGACATTGGCCGTCAAGCAATCCTCGTCCATGATCGGGGGGCTACCGTCATCGAGAACTGGCAATTTCGCCTGGGGGCAGACCGCGCCGAAATGATCGGCCTGGCGCACCCCGCTCCAATTGACGGCGGGCTCAGGCGCCTTCCAGCGAAGCGCGCCGACCGGCGGGGCCGCATAAGGAATGCCTTTGAACACCGTGACCTCGGCGTCGCGCCCGCGAACGCCCGAAAGTTTTCCGGTCGCGATCTGAACGGGCTGCGGGATCGCGGCGCCGCTCATCGCCGGCAGCCCGATCGAGACAAGCGCGCAGAGTGTGACCAGGCCAGTGGCGGCGGCTCTCGTTGTTGGGTTCATGCCATTTCACCTAAAGAATTTTGATGGGCCGTTCATTTTGTGGGTGGCAAGGCGGGCAGTCGTCCGTTGGAGCACCCCAATTCACACGCCTTGGCCGTAAGTCACTTTCCGCCTCGGCTACCAGACCAGCGCCTTGTGTCCATTGCGTCGTCGGGCCAGCCAAAGCTGCACGTACATGACGATCCCCGAGAGGCAGAGGTAGACCAAAGCCAAGGCGCCAATCGTGTCGAGCCAGCGCCCGGGCATGCCGAAGATATCGCCACGATGCAGGCGCTTCAGGCGCTGATGCCACTCCCAGCCCGAAGGAAAGTTGAGATTTGGATAGCCGGCCTCATGCATCGACATGCGCCGCCCGGAGACGGCGTTGAAGACCAACTGGGACGTGTCCTTGTCTGCGGCGACAATGACGCCTTGCGGATAACCGACGAAGTATCGCAGGCGGATGACCTTGATGGACGACCCCGGCTCAGCCGACTTGAAGGCGGCAAGCGTGGTTTGGGTCATGGCCGACAGTTCGGTATCCTTCAGGGGGGTGGACAGGTCCCCGGTGAACGGGTCGGGTCCATGCGCCTTGCCGGACGTCGCAATGCTGATAAAGGCACCGAAGTTGTCGATCGACAAGGCAAGCCCGGTCAACGCTATCCACAAAACGAAAACGCCGCAGAGAACGGCGGTCCAGCGATGGAGGTTTCGCCAGGCATTCCCCGCCGACCAAAAAGGCGCGCGCCGGCCAGTCTTCGAGCGCGCGCCATAAAGCCGGGCGTAGTGGGCTATGCCGGTGAAGATCAGGCCGCAAATGGCGATGCCGGCCAGCGCGTTGAAGCCGGTCGCCCAACGTCCGAAAAAGGTGAACTTGTGGAAGAACTTGAAACCCGCGCGCGTCGCCGGCAAGTTGGTGGGAGCCGGCGGCGGCAAGTTCGTGTCCGGCAGTCGCGCGCCGCTGGCCAGATCGAAGATCATCTGCGTCTTTCCCATCTGGACATGCGCGGCCGGTCGGGCACCCGTCATCCGAAGTTCGACCAACCTCAAATCCGCACCCGGTGCAGCCGCTCGGCCGATCGCCGCCGCGCGCTGAATGGCACTTGCTATATCCAGGCCTGCCGGCAGGGCCGATGCGGAATAGTCGGGCGCCGAGACGACGCCGTAATTTGGCGGACCGTCGATATGCTGGCGCATCATCAGCATATCGGGGTCCGTCTCCGGCGCATGCAGGGTCAGCGCACGCATATCCGCCAGGTCGATCCCCGCGCCGGTAACGGCGATCCAGGTAATCAACAACGCGCTCGTTACGGCAATCAATCGATGCCAATACAACATCTTCCACTCCGCTGAATCCGGGTATGACCATGGCCGGCGGCGACCGCCACCCCCGGGGAGGTGGGCGCGGCGGTCGCCTGATGCGCCGTCAACGACGCAGGCGCAAACCGATGGTGATGTAGCGGCCGATCGGATCGTCGCCGAGCGCATAGCCCCCGAAAACCCCGATATTGCCGTTGGCGCCGACAAAGGCCGCCGCGGGCGGCAGGGTGTCGAACAGGTTCTGCGCGTTCAGGAACAGTTGCGTATCGCCGAACGCGTGCGACTTGAACTCATAGCTGATGTTCAGGTTGGTATAGGCAACCGCCGGCGTCGGCGGTGTCGAGAAGATCTGCGTCGGGTCGCCCGACCACTTCAGATTGCTGCGCCACCGTTCCTGGACATCGATCGAGACCGGCCCGACCGTATAGTCGGCTTGCACCATTGCCCGGATTTTCGGGCTGGCCTGGAGGGAGTTCGAACTGTAGGAAACGCCGCCCATATCGACATTCTGCAAACCCGGCTGGACATAGAGAATATGCGGTTGCCAGGTTACCAGGCCGCGCCAAGTCAGCGGATGGTCGAATGCCCGGGTTGCATAATTGGCTTCGAAGTCGGCGCCGTAGGTCTTGATGGTCGAGATGTTGATCACCTCGCTATAGAACGCCGTCGCCGCATTGCCTGGCGACGTATTGGTGTAGCCGTCCGGCCGAACCTGCAACTGGCAGTACGGTGACGTTCCGCCACTTTCATAGCACTGCTCCTGAACCGTGGGGTTCGTGCCTTGCACGTTGGTTATGGCGCCGTCGATCACGATATAATAGCCGTCGAGCGCGAAGTTCGATCCCGGCAGCCAGCCCGGCTTGTAAACGAAGCCGGCCGTCGTCGTATGACCGACTTCCGGACGAAGGTTGGGATTGCCGCCGGAGGTCACCGTCACCGTCGGGTTTTGCCCCGTCAGAAGGTCGGTGTAGGAGCCTGTTGCAACCGACAGGGGCTGATACAGGTCGTTCAGATTGGGCGCGCGGATATCCCGTGACGTCGCGGCGCGGAACTTCACTTCATCATTGACGTGCCAATCCAGGCCGATCTTCCAGGTCGTGGCGGCGCCACTGGTGTTGTAATCGGTATAGCGCGCGGCGACGTCCATGGCGACGTCCTGCGCCAGGGGTAGATCCTTCATCAGCGGCACATTGGCTTCGACGGCGGCTTCGCTGACGGTCTGCTCGACATAGGGCCGGTTCGCCAGGGTGCCGTCCAGCCATCTCAACTCGCCGGCCGTGCAATTGTAGACAAGTCCGGTGCAGTTGACGGTGTCCGTCGGCAAGGCCGTGCTCGTGCCTACATATCCCAGACGGCGCCACTCGCCGGAGAGCGCGACCTTGACCGGGCCTGCCCAATCGTTGATGGCGGTCCCGGTGACGCTTGCGGAAAAGTCATCGAGCGTCGTATCGCCGGAGAAGGACGTCGCCTGGCGAATGTAATTCAGCGCCGCGGAACTTGCCGCCGTGGGGCCGAACGGATTGAGCGCCACGCAACCCGGATAGAGGCCGGGATTGGTCAAGGTGACGCGGCAAACGATCTTGCCGGTCGACGGATCGGTGACGGCATCGAGCGCCGCCGACAGCTTCTGGTTGTCGATATTGTTGTCGTCGGTCGTGGTTATCCGGCTGTCCGAATGGGTCGCCGCGGCTTGCCAGGTCCAGCCGTCGCCGAGCTTGCCGTTCAGGCCGGCGACCAGAAAGACCTGCTGTGTCTTGGAGTCCGTATCGACCCGAGCCCCGTCCGCCATGATCTGGCTGTAGTTGAAGGTCGGCGAACTGGCCAATTCGCTCTGAACCGCCGACGAGAGGAAGGGATTCGCCGAACTGAGGGTCACCTTGTTCAGCAGGTTCCAGGTACCGAAGTTGTTCGTCCGTTGACCGGTATATGAAATCGACGCGTAGCCATGCAGGGTATCGGTGAAATCATAGTCGAAACGGCCGTAGAACTGGCTGGAGCGCAGCGACGACTTCAATGAGCCGTCATAATAGCCGCCGTCGCCGCCGCTTTCGAAGCCGTTCGTCCCGGTCGCCGTTCCATGGTCAAAGGCGGAAACAACGCCATTCTGGGCAAATTGCATGCCCGCGAGGGGGCCGGTGTTGAAGTAGCCGCCCAGGGTATTGGTATTGAAGCGCGTATTGTAGGTGACGTGATAGGGATCGGCGGCGGTCCCGGCCCCCTGAACCGTAATATCTTCCGCGCCGAAAGGCCGCGAGCTGCGCCAATCGATCCCGGGATCGTCGCGATATTCGAAACTGGCCTCGATGTGACCCTTGTCGTCGAGCAGCTTTTGTCCGAAGGCGACCCCGGCATCGTAGGTGTGGTCGTCGTTTCGGCTGGATTCACCGCCCTGAAGGTTGAGCTTGAAGCCGTTGAACTTGTCGTCCGTGATGAAGTTGACGACGCCGCTTACGGCATCGGAGCCATAGACCGCGGAAACACCGCCGGTAACCACGTCCACCCGCTTGAGCAACATTTGCGGGATCATCGAAATATCGACCAGGCCGTCCTGGGTGATCGGCGATTCACGAAGACCGTCGACGAGGATGAGGTTACGGGTAAATCCCAGGCCGCGCAGGTTCATGACGTCGGCGGCATTGTTGGTCGTCCCCGTTCCGGGATTGCCGGTCGCCACGCGAGACCCGGCGAATGCCGGAAGCGTCGAAAGCGCCTCGGCGACGCTCGTCGGCTGGAGCTTCAACAAGGAGTCCGTGCTCACGACCGTCACCGGGGTCGGGCTATTATTGCCGTTCCGGATGACGCGCGACCCCGTCACGACGACCTCGGTGGGCTCGGCCGAAGCCGGAGCGGGCGCCACGGCCCCAGGTGCCTCGGCCCCAGGCGCGTCGAGCGCCGATACCTTGTCCGCACCGGATACCTTGACCACAAACGTCGTCGCGTTCGGCTGTTCGACGCGCGCGCCGCTGCCCTTCAGCAAGCGCGTCAGGGCCTCGCTGGGCAAGTAGTCGCCTTGCAGGGCCGCAGAGGTTTTACCCGTCAGTTCCTGGCGGTCGAAAAGGATCGACACGCCGGCCTGGCGGCCAAAGGTCTCAAGCGCCGAGCTCAGCGGCTGCGCAGGCACATCGAAGTGACTGGCAGCCTCGGCGAGTGCAGAGCTCGAAATGGCCACCGTTGCGACGGTGGCCAGGGCCCAAGCACGGGTATTCATGCGTTTGAAAAAGGACATTCGTTTCCCCAGCCTTATGTATGGCGTCGGGCCCAGCATCTGGGCCTCTAGATTGGGAAGATGAACGAGTTCGAAAACTCCTCACCTCAACGATGGTCTTTTTTTGACAATTATGTCAACTCGCGTCGCGCCACTTCAGTTCGGTGACGTCGGCGGACGGATGAACGGCGATGATGGGATAAAAGGTTGTCACCGCGGCGATGAAATCATCCGGGCGCTGTTCGTTGAACACGCCACTGACCGTCAGCGCCGAGATACGGGGATCGTTGACCAGAATCTGCTTGTCCGAATAGCGATTCATTTCGGCCACCGCGGACTGGATCGTATCACCACGGAAAATCAACCGACCGGTTTCCCAGCTTGTCGCGCGTTGAACGTCCGTTGCGGCCACCGACACCTTCCCCGCCCCTTCGACCGCGGTAAGCTGTTCCCCCGGGGTCAGGTCAGCCTCGCTGAGCGCGGGAATGACACGCGCAAGGCCAACCGGGCGCAACGGATCGACGCGGACCTTGCCCTGGACCAGAACGACTTTAATGGCCGGCCCATCGACGCGAACCACGAAGGCGGTGCCGATGGCGGTGACATTACGATCCGCCGCTGTGACGACAAACGGCCAGGCCGCATTGTGGGCGACCTTGAACATGGCTTCGCCCCGCAAAAGGCGCACGTCCCGGCGGCTTGCCGTGTAGGCCACTTCCAGAAGCGACCCGGTATTCAATGTAACGATCGAGCCGTCGGCGAGCCGAACCTGGCGCTGTTCGCCCACGCGCGTCTCATAGCGCTCCCTTGCCGGAATCGTCGCGTCGGCTTCGATTGTGGGCGCCGGAAGGTCCGGTTTACTGAAACCGAACCAAGCCATCACCAGGGCAATGGCCATCGCGGCGGCGATCGGAGGGACAAGCCGCCAGGCCCCATCGCGGAAGGACGGCTTGTGCCGCAAGGCGGCTTCGCGCAGTTGGAGTATTTCCGGCTCCGCCGCCATCGCGCCGAGCTCATTGTCGAATTGTTCCACAAGGGCGTAAGCCGCCGCATTTTCCGCGATGGAAGACCACTTTTCGAAAAGCGCCAGGTCGCGCCCGGTGAGCAATCCCAAGGATTTTCGAGTCAGCCACCATTCGGCCGCGTCTTGCGGATCCGCAGGGGGGCGCTTTCCAGTAAGATCGTGGGGCGCGTTCGTCATCGTACGTAAGTCCTGATATGCGCCATTGCGCGCATCATATGCTTTTCCACTGCCGACACCGATATGCCGAGGCGCCGAGCAATCTCGGGACCTTTCAACTCCTCGAAGCGGCACAAAATAAAGACTGTCCGAGTCCGTTCGGGGAGCTCGTTCAGCTTGTCAACGAGACCTCGCAACGCATCCTTGCCCAATAAGATGCGCTCAGGCGTCTTGACCTCATCTGAATCGATCAATCCAGGTGCGATTTCGACGATTTGTGCGCTGTCTCTCAAGGAAGCCTGACGCCCGCGCTCTCGAAGGAGATTGGCGGCCGCATGAAACACATAGCCTTCGACATTTTCAATCGGCCCTTGCTCGGCCCGGCGCAATATTCGCGCGATGACCTCCTGGCTAAGCTCATCGGCCTCGGAAGCGGATTTGACGCGGCGTCGGAAATAGCCGCGGACCGCCGGATACAGATCAACAATCAGTCGGTCGAACTGCGTCTGTCGATCCCCTCTGTCCTGCGGTATTCGCGTCACTAGCCCATACCCGTTCATCCCGCACAGCGCGGTCATTGGATAAAGATGAACGTCAACGCCACTTCCTCACATCGGCAAAGCAAAATTTATAACCATTGCCTACATATTTTTAGGCCGGGCGGATTCGAGCCATGGAGACCATGACTCTCGGCCACCTACCGCGTAAGCTGCGGATGGCAATTTTGAGTTGATCGAAGGGAAATATGCCACCCGCCCAATCTCTGGCCTGTTGTTTTCAAAATGAAAACCGATGTTATTTTTAGTTGTTACTGAAAATGCGAAGCTTTACGCGTACATAATCGTATATTTTATCCGCCATCGGACATTTAGACTGACCAGCGCCAATATGATACATCGATTAATTTGAACTTGCTCACCGCGCGAGGGCTCGACTCGATCCGTGCGAGCGGGTAAGGGCGGGCCGTTCTTACCGTAGCGGTAAGTTCGCCCCTTGCGATCACGGACCGAGTTATGAGTATCCCGGCGCATGCGCAGCAGACGTCCTGCCGGCCTTCCGCACAGACGTGCCGGGCCTGCGCCGGACCGACGGCCGCCGGCCGGCGGAGGTCATCGTGCCGGTGACGCCAGGCTCAAGCGCAGGCATGGGCGATGACGCTGTCTCCGAGCCCGATGTCGCAGGCCTCCTGCGCGATCATGACGGCCCGCTGCGCGCCTATCTGGCGCGCCGACTGCGCAACCGCCACGAGGTCGATGACTATGTCCAGGACGTCTATGTCCGCGTCCTGTCGAGCCGTTCGACAAAAAAAGTCGAGAGCTGGCGGGGACTTCTGCTTCGGATTGCGTCTAACCTATTGATAGACCGGAAACGGCGCGACACCGTGCGACGCCGCGACGATCATATACCGGTCGAAGCCGAGGGGGATCTGCTTGACGAAAACGGACATTCGCCGGAGCGCACCTTGCTGGCAAAAGAGGAATTGGCGACCTTGAGCCAGGCTTTGGAGGCCCTCGATCCCCGCGTGCGGACGGTCTTCCTGGCGGTGCGCGTCGAGGGCCTGAGCCTGCGCGAGGCCGGCGCCCGCGTCGGCGTCGACGACAAGGCCGCCGCGCGCATGGTCGAGCGCGCCGTTGCCCTGGCGGCCCGCAGCCTTTTGAAATTGGACGAGGGGACACTGTGACCCCTTCGGAGACGCCTTTGCCCAACGTGCCAACCTCTAACTTGCCAGACTCCAGCTTGCCGGCATCCAACCCGCCCCTATCCAGCCTCGATGAAGCCGCCCGGTGGGTCGTCCGCCTGCAAACCGGCGATCTGGGCAAAAAGGACCGGGCCGCGCTCAAGGCCTGGCTCGACCAGTCGCCCGAGCATGCCGCCGCGCTGGACCTGGCCAAGCGCGCCTGGGGCGGCCTGGGCCAGGTTGCCATTCCGGTTCCGAAACTGTCGCCCAGACCGCTGGTGCGGACACCCCGTCGGCAAAACGCCTGGACTGGCTGGGCAATAGCCGGCACGGCCATGCTAGCTGCGGCCTGCGCGGCGGCGGTCTGGTTCGTCCAGCCGATAGAGACGGTCTATCGGGTCGCGCCGGATCACCGGGCAACCGTCGTGCTTTCCGACGGCACGCGGATCGCTCTGGCCGGCGACACCGAGTTGCGCGTCCGCATGAGCCCGTTTTCGCGCAGCGCCATCCTGGCCCACGGCCAGGCGGACTTCGCCGTCGTGCACAATGCCCAAAAGCCGTTCTCGGTGCGGGCGCGCGACATCGAGGTGCGCGATATCGGCACGCGCTTCGTGGTGCGCGATCGCGGCGACGCCGAATATGTGCGGCTGATCGAAGGCCGCGTCGTCCTGGTGGCGCCGGCCACCGGTCATGTGCTCCGCGAACTCATCCCCGGCCAGGAGGCGCAGATCGACGGCACACCGGCAGGCCTGGTTCTGGCGGTCGAGGCGCCGCTCCTGCCCGCCTCCGACGCCGGCGGCAGCCACGTGTTCCTGCGCGACACGCCACTGCGCACGGCCGTCAAGGCCTTCGCGTGGCGCGAGGGGGTAGACATCGTCCTGCGCGATCCGTCGCTGAACGATATCCGCGTCAGCGGCGTCTACCAGACCGACAATGCGGCAAGCTTTCTCAATGCCCTGGCGCGCATCGAGCCGATCCGCTGGCGCGCCACCGGTCCGGGAAAATTCGAAGTCACCTCCGAGAATTGATGAAATTTTTAAGACAAGCCGGAAAATCAAAATCGGCTGCGTCTGAGTTGAGGTGGGCACAAGATGTGCCCGCTTCTTGGGGATACTTAAATGTCATTACGATCTTTCAAGGCCACGCTCGTGGCCACGACTATTCTTGCGCCTATGATCCTGGCAGGTGCTGCATATGCTGCGGCCCAGTACTCGATTCCGCGCGAGCCGCTCGGCGACGCCTTGAGCGATCTCGCCCAGGCCTCGGGCCGCAATATCCTGTTCAGCCCGGCCACCGTGGCCGGCAAGACGTCCGCCCCGGTCAGCAACGCGGCCGACTTCGAGACGGCGCTGAAGACCCTGATCGGCAATGCCGATGTCTCCTATCAGATCCAGCCCGACGGTTCGGTGACGGTGCAGCCCGGCCACGCCAAGGCCGATCAAACCGCCGGCCACAAGGCCCGGACGGCGTCGGAAGATACCACCGCGACCAAGGCGACCACCCTCGTCACCATCGAGGCCCACCGCCTGAGCAAGGCGGCGATCGACAAGCTGGCCGCGACCAATACCGAAAGCGTGCTGGACGCCGAGGATATAGCCAGCGCGCCCGACCGCAACGTCGCCGAAACCCTGTCGCGCCTGCCGGGCGTCAACGTCATCTATTCGGTGCCGTCGCAAACCGGCCCGCAGGGCAACGGCACCAACTATGGCGGTCTCGACACCGCCGCCCGGGCCGAAGGCGAATTCGTGTCGCTGCGCGCCATGGACAGCGAATACAATGTCAACCTGATCAACGGCGTCGACGTCGCCGAAGGCATGCCCTTCAGCCGCGAGGTCGAACTGTCCCTGCTGCCGCCGCTGGGCGTGCAGTCGATGGTTGTCAGCAAGACATCGAGCGCCGACATGAACGGCGACGCCATCGGCGGCACGATCGATTTTCGCATGCCCAACGCCTATGACTTCAAGGGCCCGCACTTCGGCGCCTATTTCGCCGCCGAGGACGAGGACCGCGGCGCCCAGTACGGCTTGAACCACAACGGCTTCACCGCCCAGCTCGAAGGCTCGAAAACCTTCGGCGACGCCGGCCAGTTCGGCGTCTATGTGAGCGGCTACTATCAGGACCGCAACTTCGCCAACAGCGAACAGACCTACCAGGGCGGCGAAGTCGAATACCAGGTCGTCACGGCGAACAAGGGCGTACCGCAAGGCGTGAACCCCGACCAGGACCTGCAGCTGATGTCGCTGAACATGCAGGTGGCGACGGGCGAAACCAAGCGCTACGGCTTCGTCTCCTCGCTCGACTGGCACATCAGCGACAATATGTCGGCCTTCGTGCGCGGCAGCTACGCCAACTCGCAGACCAATGAAACCGTCTACCAGCTGGGCATGCAGGGCGACCGCACCGACAATGGCGGCTTTGCCGTCGGCCAGCCGATCGACGGATCGAGCGGCCTGATGCGCGTGGTCAGCACCCAGACCGAGATGCACTACTGGGTCGAATCCAACCCCAGCCAGGACGTCCTGTCGACGATCCAGGCCGGCATGAAGGCCCAGTTCGGCCAGCTAAGCGTCGCGCCCACGCTCTACTACAGCTACGGCCAGAACGCCTTCCCCGACCACTTCGAAATGACCTTCTACAACCGCGCCGACGATCCCAACGGCAATGTCGCCAACCCGGCCTATCAGCGCGTGCCGGTCGGCCTGAACCTCGGCTACAGCAACAACTATCCGATCCCGCTGTTCACCCCGGCCGAACTGTCGAACCTGGCCCAGATCGGGCAGTGGGGCGACCGCAACGGCGGTGAAGTCACCGACGGGCAGAGCTGGCAAAACAAGACCGGCGGCAAGATCGACCTGATCTACGATTTCGCTTCGGGCCCGCTGCAGTTCGTCAAGTTCGGCGGCAACCTGGAAAGCTCCAATCGCTATACCAGCTTCCGCGACTTCGAAAGCGACGCCGCCGTGGCCTCGGGCACACCGCTCGACAAGTCGGGCCTGGTCAGCACGACGATCAGCTCGATCATCCCGGGCGTCTACAACTTCGCCATGCCGCTGGTCTCGCCGAACGCCTTCTGGGCGGCGTTCGACCGCAATAACGGCTTCAACGTCGCCTGGACACCCGACAACTACAATGGCGACACGGTAAAGGGCAGCGAGACCCTGGCCAGCGCCTATGTCATGGCCAACCTGAAGTTCAACGACACGGTCGAGGTCATCCCGGGCCTGCGCTTCGAACATACCGACGTCAAGGACACCTACTGGATTTCGGGCAATAACGGCGTCGACCTGGACGGCGTCCACTATGGCTGGGCGTCCAGCACGTCGCACTTCGATGAAGCCCTGCCGAGCGTGCTCGTCAACTGGCGCCCGTCGGCCAACACCGTCTATCGCGCCGCCATCTGGACCAGCTATACCCTGCCGCCGTTCATCGAACTGGCCGGCAATACCTCGACCAGCGTCGACAGCGACGGCAATGTCCACATCAGCGAAGGCAATCCCAACCTGAAGGCCATCCAGGCGGTGAACTTCGACCTGTCGGGCAACTGGGTGAACAGCTCCGGCGGTTCAGCCTCGATCGCGGTCTACGACAAGCAGCTGAAGAACTACATCTATAATGGCGGCGGCAATTTCACCACCGTCAGCAGCCAGACCGGCGCCCAGACGACCGTGTCGCAGCCGCTCAACGGCGGCGACGGCCATATCTACGGCATGGAAGTCGACGCGCGCCAGATGTTCCCGAGCCTGCCCGGCTTCTGGAGCGGCTTCGGCGTCTCCGGCAACGCCACCTTCCAGTCGTCGCAGGTCAATCTGAAGAACCCGCTGCTGAACCCGAACGAGCGCATGCAGAACGCGCCCGACATGCTGTTGAACGCCACCCTGCTCTATCGCAAGTACGGCCTGACCGGCGACCTCAGCTACCACTATGCGTCGGACTATATCGAAGCCTATGGCCTGTGGGGGACAACCAGCTTCGGCTCGCCGTTCAACTCCAGTTCGCTCGACCAGTGGGTCCACGCCCATGCCCAGATCGACCTGAACCTCGCCTACGCCCTGCCGCACAATGTGCAGCTGCGCTTCACGGCGACCAACCTGACCAACGCGATCACCTATTACGACACCATCGGCCGGCATTCGTCCGCCGCGCCGGAAATCATCGACGGCGGCCGCACCTACCAGGTCGGCATCCGTTACAGCTTCTAACCTCCAGCTCCCGGTCCTCACCTGCCCTGGGCGAGCGGCCCCTTCCGCTCGTCCTGGGACTTTTTTTGGAAGCCCAATTTTATCAAGGTTTTTGAATGACTCCCATGGTCCCGTCCCGTTTCTACCGCTCGCTGCGCCGCATCGGCCTGGCCGGCGCCGCCCTTACAGCCCTCGGCGCCCTGATGGCGTTTGCCGCCCCGCCGCACGGCTGTGATCTCAAGGCCGCCGATGCCGCGCACGCCGGCCAAGGTTGCGCCGGCGTGTGGATGGACCACAATCTGAAACTCAATGACGTCCTGGCCGTCGGCACCCACAACAGCTACAAGACCGCCATTCCGCCGGCGGTTTTCGACCTTATCCGCAAGGTCGAACCCGATGGCGGCAAGGGCCTCGACTACGGCCACCCGCCGCTCGACGCCCAGCTCGACGAAGGCGCGCGCCAGCTCGAGATCGACGTCTATTACGATCCCAAGGGCGGCCGCTTCGCCCATCCGGTCCTGCCCGAACAGGCCGGCATCGCCATCGAACCGTGGCGCCGCGCCGCCTGGGCCCAGCCCGGCTACAAGGTCATGCACGTGCCCGACGAGGACGTGCTGAGCTCGTGCCCGACCCTGATCGGCTGCCTGCAGACCATCCGACAGTGGTCGCTGGCCCATCCGGGGCACGTGCCGATCATGCTGATGTTCAACACCAAGGACGACCAGAGCGCCATTCCGGGCGGCACGGGGGCCCTGCCCTATGACGAAAAAGCCTATGACGCGCTCGACAAGGAAATCCGCTCGGTGTTTCCGCCGGAAGCCCTGATCACGCCCGACGACGTCCAGGGTCATTATCCGACCCTGCGCGACGCCGTGCTGCACGACAACTGGCCGACGCTCGGCCAAGCGCGCGGCAAGGTGATCTTCGCCATGGACGAAGGCCCGGAAAAGGTCGCCATCTATCGCGGTAACCGTCCTTCGCTGCAGGGCCGCGTCTTCTTCATCAATACCGACGAGACCTCGCCGGCGGCCGGCTATATCACGCTCAATGACCCGATTGGCGACGCGGCGCGCATCAAGGCGGCGGTTGCGGCCGGCTTCCTCGTTCGCACGCGCGCCGACGAGGACACGATCCAGTCGCGGACCAACGACCCGACGCGCCGGACCGCGGCCCTGGCCTCGGGCGCGCAGTTCGTCTCGACCGACTACATGCATCCGGACCTGCGCTTCTCCGACTATACGGTCAAGCTGCCGGACGGCGCCACCATGGTCTGCAACCCCGTACGCGCCGCCGCCAAATGCGCCGGACTGCCGATCGAGACCAAGCCGTGAGGTGTAAGGGCTTCGGTAGTCTGATCGTTTTTGGCCTCGTCGGGGCAAGCCTGATGATCGGGACGGGGAGCGTCTTTGCCGCTCCCCTTTTCAGCCCCCTGGATCCGCCGCGCGGCATGACGGTCGAGCGCGTGGTCATGCTGTTCCGCCACGGCGTGCGCGCGCCGATCGACGGCGAAGCGTCCCTTGACGCGGACCGGCCGTGGCCGCAGTGGTCGACGCAGCCCGAACGGTTGACGCCGCACGACCACGCCGCCATGCGGCGTCTGGGCCGTTTCGACCGCGCCCTGTTCGTCCGTGAAGGGCTGCTCGATCCCCAGCATTGCCCGATGGCCCAAGACCTGTCGATCTGGACCAATATCGCCGAACGCACGATCGAGAGCGGCCAGGGCCTGGCCGAAGGTCTGGCGCCGGATTGCGCCATCAGCGTCGGCCATAACCCGCTCGACCAGAGCGATCCCCTGTTCGACCCGACAGCCAGCGCCCCGTTCGATGCCGCAACGGCCCTGGCCTCGATCCAAGCCGATACCGGCGGCGTGGACCACCTCGTTGCCACCCATCGCGCCGACTTCAAGGTGCTGGCCGCCATTCTCGGCTGCCCCAAACGCGCCGCAGCTTGCGCGATCTGCGGCCAACCGTCATCGCTCTCCCCCTCGGCGGACGGCCGCGGCCTGTCCCTTGACGGGCCGATCAGGCCCGCCGCCGGCACGGCGCAGGTCCTGTTGCTGGAATATGCCGAAGGCCTGCGGCTCGACCGGGTCGGCTGGGGCCGCGCCACGCCTGCGCGGATCGCGCAGATCGCCCGGCTGCATGCCTTGCAGCTCGAAATCTTTTATCGTGCGCCCTACATGGCACGGCGCTGGGCGTGGGCGATGGGGCCGAAGATCGCCGGCCTGCTGGACGATCCGAACCAAAAGATCGCGCTGCTGGTCGGCCACGACGATAATGTGGTCGCCCTGACCCGTGTGCTGGGCGTGCATATCCGCCTGCCGGGCTATGGTGCCGACGATCCGCCGCCGGGCAGCGCGCTCGGCTTCGAAGTCCTGAGAGACCAGGCCTCCGGCCGCCGCTTCGTTCGCCTCTTCTACCAGTCGCAATCCCTGCAGCAATTGCGCCGCCTGACGCCGCTGGGTGTGGCGCGGCCGCCCCTCGTCGTCACCCTGCATCCGAAATGCGCCGGCGGCCCGGAAGGCCTGTGCCCGTTGAGCACCGTGCAATCCATGCTCAGGCCCACATAAACCTCAAAACCACCCTTGATGGAAAAAACTTACCAGCACAACCAAGGAGGTAAAAAAGAGCATCGCAAGCTGATTTAATCGCGCGCACCCTGCGCAATCCAGCTCCGCCGGGGAGATTGCCGATGCTTACGCCACAGGTCGACGGCTTGGCCGTCCTGCCCGAACTGACTGACGACGCCATATTGGTGTCCAATCTCCTGGACCGTCCGGTTCGCGGACGGGACAGGATCGCCAAGGTCATGCGCGCCCTGGACGATCACTTTGTCGCCATCACCGACATCGAGCGCATCAACTCGGCCGGCCATCGCATCATTGACAGCCGGGCGTTGTTGCCCTCCGGCGATCGCGTCCACGTCACGGTCTACGCCACGCGCAACGAGGACGGCTGGATTTCCGAAGTCTCCCTGACACTGGAGACCGGCGACGCCCTGCCCGACCTGACACGGATCGTCCAAAGCGCCGCCAAATGATGGCACCTACTTCTGCACCTGCACCGGCTTGCCGGGCGCGTCGGCCGTACCGGGCACGATGACCAGGTAGCGGCGCTGATCCGGGGTGTCGGCCTTGACGATCTGGCGGATCGGACCGGCGGCGTTGACGATGGCCGAGCCGGCCGGATTGGTGGTGAATGCCGCCAGGGGCTCGAGCGCGCCACTGCCGTCCGGCTGGGTTGCCAGGGCCAGGACATAGGGCGACTTGGGCTGAAGCCCGGCGGCCGCAGCCTGGAGCACCTGGGTCAGGCCCTGGTCGAACAGGGAGACGGTGGTTTGGCCGTTGTCGCCCAGGACCAGGTGCTCGGCCTTGCCGGCCGTGCCGAGCGGCTGCAGGCCGCTCAACCCATCGTCACCGGCGGGCACCGCGTCGGGCACGTAGGCGATGGCTTGCGGCGCCTGGCCGATCGCAATGGTCGCGACGACCGTATTGCTGGCCGTATCGATCGCCGCCAGGGCGTCGGCATTTTCCAGGCCGACATAGATGCGCGATCCGTCACCGGACGGCCAGACACCGTGCGGCAGGTTGCCGACGGAAATGCTGGCCACCAGGCTGAAGTCATCGACGCGGAAGACCTTGACCTGGTTGAGGCCGCCGACCGTGACATAGGCGAAGGTGCCCTTGGTCGTCCGCGCGAAATTGACGTGATTGGTGATCGGACCCGTATCCAGGGTCGTGATCAGGTTGAACGGCGGCCTGGCATTGAAGACCTGGGTCTTGCCGGTATCCTTCAGCGTGAACCACACCTGCTTGCCGTCGGGCGACGCCGCGATGTTCGGACAGAAGGGCGAGACCTGCGTCACCTTGCCGACGATCTTGTGCGTCGCGACCGAGACGATGTCGGTTTCCGGATTGAAGCTCGAGCAGATATAGCCGTACTTGCCGTCGGGCGAGAAGATCTGCATGCCCGGACCGGCCGGCGTGATGATGCGGGACTTTTCCTTATAGGTCTTTGCGTCGATGACCGAGATATAGTTCTCGCCGCGCACCGTCACCCAGACCTCCCTGTCGTTGGGGGTAAAGAAAGCCTCGTGCGGCGAACGGCCGACATAGGTGGTGTGCAGCACCTTATTGGTCGCCGTATCGATAAACGTCACCGAGTTCGAACCGATCGATACCACGGCCAGGGTCTTGTGATCCCACGACGCGCCCAGGCCGTGGACCAGGACCTGGCCCTTGTAGAGCGGGCTGAAATTCATCGGCTGCGGATCGCCCAGACGAATGACGCCCAACAGCCTGTTGTCGACCGGATCGGTCACCGACAGCGTGTTGGAGAACTGCTCGGCGGCATAGACGCGGTCGCGGTGGCTGACCGGAATGTCAGCCGACGACGACGCGCCGGGCGACTGACCGGCCAATGCCGGTGCCGCCAGGACCAGGAGGGACGCGCTCAACAGGATCGATAATTTCATGAGGGGGTCCCTAGTTGTGGTTCATGCCGGGCATATCGCCCATGGAAGATTGCGCCCGTGCGGGGCGCTGTTGGGTCGGCGCAGGCATCGACGGCGGCAGCGGCGCGCCGATCGCCATCTGCATGGCGGCGATCTCCTGCTGCTGATCGACGATGATTTCCTGGGCGATGCGCTTGAGCTGTTCGTTATGGCCGTATTTCAGCTCGGCCACGGCCATGTCGATGGCGCCCTGGTGGTGGGGGATCATCATGGCGGTGAAGTCGTGGTCGACATCGCCCACCGGCTTGACGTCCATACCCGCCATCATCTTGTCCATGGCCGCGCCATTCTCGACGAGATAGGCGTCTTCGGTGGTCTGGGTTTGGGCGGCGCCCGCGACAAAGGCCAGGGCCAGAACAAGGCCGATCGACACTCTCATTGACTTTATTCCTTCGCTCGTTTGCGCGCGTCCCACCTATTTCGTCACCTCCGGACCGAAGGTTACGGTTTGGCTTTGGAAAATTCGGTTTCGATCAGGATGGTGACCTCATCGCCTTCGAGCGGCATCCAGGCCCCGACGCCGAAATCCGATCGCTTGAACGTGGCGACGCCGGAAAATCCCATGCGCGGGGACGCATCGAGATTGGTGAAGCCGTTATAGGTCAGATTCAACTCGACCGGCTTCTTCACGCCATGAAAATCCAATATCCCATCGACCACGCCGTGGTCGCCGGTCACCGTTATGGCCGTCGAGGTAAAGGTAATCGACGGGTATTTCGCCGCCTCCAGATATTGCACGGCAATGGTCTTGTCGAAGGACGCATTGCCGGTGTCGATCGAATTCGGATCGATGACGATGGCGATCTGCGATGCCGTCGGATGCGCCGGGTCGAAGGTGAACTGCCCTTTGACCGCGTTGAACCGCAGCGTGTAGTGCGACAGGTCTTCGTGCGCCAGCTTCGCGGTCACCGAGGTATGCTTGGGGTCCATGACGTAGACGCCAGGCGCCGCGGCCGACGGATCCTTGGTCAGGTTCAGCTTGCCATATTCCGTCGATGCAAAGTCTGCGGCGGCCGCCGGATACACGTTCGCTGCCAGAAGCAGGCCCAAGCCCACAAGCGCCATCTGCCTTATTCTCATGACCTATTCCCCGAAATTCAAGTGCGCACTGATTCTATTCGCGTCGACACACTACCTCAGATTTCCCGACGCTTCAGGAAATCCAGAACAAGGGCGCCGATTTTCATTCGACCAGGCCGGCCGCGATATCGAACGCGTTCAATCCAGGCCTACTCCGCTTCCAGCGACGCCAGCGGGCTGTCCGGAAACAGGGCTTCGATGAAGCCGAACTTCGTCATGTCGCGGATGCGCTGAGGATAGAGCACGCCGTTCAGGTGGTCGAACTCATGCTGGAACAGCCGCGCGTGAAAGCCTTGCGCCTCGCGCTCGAGCGGGGTTCCATCCTCAAGCGTGCCGCCATAGCGGATATGCGTGGCGCGCGGCACCCAACCGCGCATGCCGGGCACGGAGAGGCAACCTTCCCACCCCTCCTCGGTCTCGTCGGTCAACACCTCTATCCACGGATTGATCAAGGTGGTCGCCGGCACCGGCTGTTCCTCGGGGTAGCGCGGGTTCTCGTCGAAGCCAAAGATCATCAGGCGCAAATCGACGCCGATCTGCGGCGCGGCCAGGCCGACACCGTTGGTGGCATACATGGTCTCGTACATGTCCCCGATCAGGCCCGGCAGCTCGGGATCATGCAGGTCATCGACCGGCTTGGCGACGCGCAGAAGACGCGGATCGCCCATTTTCAATATGTTCCGGATCATCTCGGCTCCCTGACGGCAATCATTGCGTCCTGCCAAGTCCTTAACCGCTTCGTCCCGTTCGGCAAGCCGAGGCGTGCGTCCTCACTTGGAGCGGACAGGTATTTCGTCTCAACGGCAATTTATTAGCACAACTAAACTCATCGCTTAAAATAAAACTAACCTAGTGTCGTTTAATCTCCATTGACCAAGTACGCATTAAAACGTACCACATGAGTGTAGATTTATGAATTACGGCTGTTCGGGGCGAATGCTGTTCATCAAGCAAGATGTGGGCAAGGCGAGATACGCGTTCAAGGCGCGGGTCCGCTTCGTCTCCGAAGGTCGTTTGTCTTTGCGTTTCCCGCCTGTCTTTAGCGTTTCAATGACCGCCGGATAGCCGGTGGCAAGGCACCCAACATCGGAGCAACCCTCTTGCGCACACCTCTCATCATGAGCACGGCCCTGGCCGCCGCCCTCATCTTCACACCCGCCGCGTTCGCCCAAAACGCCCAGGACTCGGCCGTCACCGCCACCCATGCCGACGGCACGCCGCTGACGACCGACGAAAAGATCGCCAAGCTCCAGGAAGAGCTCGACGAGCTGAAGGCCCAACGCAACGCGCAACCGCAAGCCGCCCCCCAAGGCGCGTCTCAGGCCGCTCCTAGCGACGCGACCGCGGGGATTGCCCGGATCGGCGGGGTCGCCAATCCGGCCACCGGCACCAATACCAACCAGACGGTCCAGGCGATCACGACGGTCGGCAAGGGCCTCGTCTTCACCTCACCCGACGGCTATTACGGCTTTGCCATCAACGCCCAGGTCAATGTCGACACCGACAATTTCGGCCATGACGGCGGCACGCTGCAGGATCAGATTCAGGACCGCTTGATCCGTCCGACCTTCTCCGGCCACGCCGGCAATGCCGCCTTCCTGATCACGCCCGAATTCGGCGGCACCTCGGCGGCGGCCTCGTCCATCGTCGACGCCTATATCACCTACAAGGTCGCCGAGCCGGTGCAGTTCAAGTTCGGCAAGTTCAAGTCGCCGATCGGCCTGGAACGCCTGCAGGCCGACGCCGACGTCCTGTGGACCGAGCGCGGCAACTCGACCAACCTCGTCCCCAACCGCGATGACGGCTACGAACTGTTCGGCACGCTGGTCAAGGGCGCGGTGGAATATCAGCTGGGCGAATTCGACGGCGCCTACGACTCGCAAAACCTGAACAACGACACCGACAATCGCAAGGACGCCGCCTACCGCGTCTTCGTGCGGCCGTTCGCCCCGACCGACTATACCTGGCTGCAAGGCTTCGGCATCGGCTATGCCGGCACCCAGGGCCAACACGTCGGCACCACGACCAATACCGAACTGCCGTCCTACAAGACGACGGGTCAGCAGACCTTCTTCAAGTACAACACCAACGTCGTCTCGAACGGCCTGGAGTCGCGCAGCAACCCCGAAGCCTATCTCTATATCGCCAATTTCAGCCTTCTGGCCGACTATATCTCGGAAAAGCAGGACGTGAAGTCGCCGACCGCGGCCGCCGACCTGACGAACCGGGCGCTCGACGTCTCGGGCTCGTGGGTCATCACCGGCGAACCGACCAGCTTCACCGGCGGCGTCAAGCCCTTCCACGACTTCAACATCAACGGCTCCGGCTGGGGGGCGTGGGAATTGACGGCGCGCTACGGCTATACCGAAATCGACCATGCCGCCTTCACCGACGGCTTTGCCTCGCTGACGACCTCGGCCGAGAAGGCGACCTCCGGCGGCTACGGCATCGCCTGGTACCTCAGCCAGAACCTGAAGGTCATGGCCGACTGGGATCACACCAAGTTCGTCGGTGGCGCCACCAAGGGCAACCGCCCGGACGAGGACTTCACCTCCGGCCGCGTCCAGTTCCGCTACTGATCGCTCGAACCGTATCGGTATAAAAACATGTGGCGCGGCCGAAAGGCCGCGCCACAAATTTGTCTGGCCTGCCGGTGAGGTTAGATCTATCGCTTGTAGGTCAGCATGACCCAGCCCTTGGTGCGCGATACGGGGCCGGCCGTATTTTCGCTATGATAATCAGCCGATTTCAGCATCAGGCTGAGATGCGAGGTCAGGGCCGCGGTCGCCACGATATCCCACTCCCGACCCAGGCGTTCGTCGAGGCGGGCGGTCGAAAAATCGTGGTAGATCAGGCTGAGCGCCGGCGTATCCGGTATCGGCGCGGTGCCGGTCAGGGTATAGTTCAGATCGTCGATGCCCTGGACGAAGGTCTTGTTGCCGCCGGTCGCCGAAAAGGCGTCGGCATAGCCGTCGAACGAGTGGTTGCTGGCCAGAGGCGAGACAAAGCCGACCACGCCGTTGCCGCCCAGCGATTCGTAATTGATGCGCCCGCTCAGCCACTTGTACGATCCGTTGATCTCCGACATCGTCTCCTGCAGATGGAAGCGATGCGGATTGCCCTCGGCATTGGTCTCGCGCGCCACCTGCACGACATAGCCTATCGTGCCGTCGGCATATGTCTGCGTGCCCGCGGCGCGGCCGCCGTCGATATCGACCGACGAGGCCCGCGCATTGGCCAGGTCCGCCGCCACCGGATCGGTCGCCGCCGCGGTGAATTTCAGCGCATAGTCGAAGCCCGTGACCTTGAGCAGGGGCACGACCTGGTAGCTGGCATTGATAATATAGCTGTTCGAATGCCAGTCCTTGTAATCGCCGATCGTGCGGTCGATACGCGTCAAATAGGCGGTGATCAGCTTGAACGGGCCGGTGGCGGTGTCGAAACGCACGCCGTCGAACACCTGGTCGTCCTGGCGCCAGCCGGAATTGCCGATAAAGCGGGCATCGTCGATGACAATGCGCTGGCGGCCGACATCCAGGGCCGTCGCCTGGTTGGGCGTCCACATCACCTCGGCGCGGTGCAATTCGGTGACGGCGGGATCGTTGACACCCGGATACTGGGTCTTGCCGTTGACGCTGGAATTGTAGTTGCTCTGCAGGGCGTAGACGTTCTCGCCTTCGACCAGGGCGCTGAAATGATGGAAATCACCGGTCTGCAAGGCGATACGGTTGCGCCAGGTGATGGCCTGGGCCTCATGGCTGAGACCGGCCTGGCGAACATCCTCGGAGCGCAGGTTGGAATCGACCAGCCACTTCGACGCCGCCAGGGCCTGGGTCAGGCCGTCATCGGCAAAGGCCGGGGCGGTGGAGACCGCCAGGATCGACAAAAGACTGGCGCCGCCGGCCAGTATCGAAATCTTGAAATGCATACTCGACACCCTGAACGCGTGGGCAAACAGCGCGATTCACAAAAAAATCGCCCCGGAGGACGCTTGCCACGCCCACGACGGCAACCGCTGGTCGAATGGTATAGTTAGTCAACGGTGAAATAATCGTTATTGCGCGACAAACTATGTCCGGGTGCGGACTTATAACGACTTGCGGCCCCTCTTTCCGGAACTTAAGGAAAGGCATGCCTGATCCTCATGATCTATCCGCGGCATTGAAAAATAGCCTGCCCGGCCGCGGCGTTTGTTTGCTGAAATATGACAGCGGTATATGGGGGCTGTGGCCGATACGGCGGATATTCGCGCCCGGCCCGCCGCGCGAAACGTGTGCAAACGCCTGAAAATTCCCGGAATCGGCACTGTGGCCGCAGCGCCACGTCATAAAACCGTTACATAACGGTCACCTATCCTTTACGCTTAAATATTACCTGCTGCCCCTGCAAGTACGCCTGTTCAGGCCATAATTGGGGATATCCTAATGTCATCGAAAACCAAGCTCTTCTACGGCGCCGCAGTCATGGTCGCTGTCGCCGGCATCGCCGGCGTCGCGAGCGCCCAGACGACCACCACCACCAAGCACGTCGCGAAGAAGCAGCACCACGTCGTGCCGGCCGAAAGCGCCACCTCGGCTCAAGTCAAGGCCCTGACTGAAGAAGTCACCGCCCTGAAGGCCGAACTCGACCAGGAAGTCGCCTCGCGTCAGCAAGCCCAGGCTCAAACGCAAGCCTCGCAAGCTCAAGCTCAAGCCCAAGCCGACCAGGCTCAGGCTCAAGTCGCCGCGACCCAGTCGCACGTCGACGACGAAATCAAGCGCATCCCGGGCGAAGTCAAGGAAGACGTCGCCGCTGTCGCGCCGAAGACCGACAAGCTGTACTACAAGGGCGTTTCGATCACCTTCGGTGGCTTCGCCGAAGCTGCGGGCATCTACCGTTCGCATGACGAAACCGCCGACGTCGCTTCGTCCTTCACGAAGATGCCGTTCCCGCAAACCGCCCAGGCCCACACCGGCGAAACGGACTTCACCGCCCGTCAAAGCCGCTACTCGGCTTTGATCCAAGGCAATCTGAGCGAAGACACCGTCGCTTCGTTCTACGGCGAGTTCGACTTCCTGGGCGCCGCCCAGACCGCCAACTCGAACCAATCGGACTCCTACCAGCCGCGCATCCGTAACCTGTACGGCACCATCGACTGGAACAAGTCGGGCTGGCACCTGCTGGTCGGCCAGAACTGGTCGCTGGTCACGATGAACAGCAAGGGCATCACGCCGCGCAACGAAGTCACGCCGCCGCAAATCGACGCGCAGTACATCCCGGGCTTCGCCTGGGCCCGTCAGCCGCAAATCCGCCTGACCAAGAACTTCGGTCAAAAGTTCTGGATCGCCGCCTCGCTGGAAAACCCGCAAACGACGATCGGTGGCAGCACCTCGGCGATCGCCGGCATCACCGCCAACACCTCGCAAGCCCCGACCGGCCAATTCTACTCGGGCACCAACTACTCGCTGAACACCATTCCTGACGTGGTCACCAAGGTGGCTTACGAGGACACGTTCGGCAACGGCCACACCTTCCACGCGGAAGCCCTGGGCCTGTTGCGCCAGTTCGAAGACCGCGTCGACGTGACCGGCACCAACGCCCTGGCCCTGCCGGTTGGCAACTCGGTTGAACGCACCACCGGCGGTGGCGTCGGCGGCAGCGTCGCCCTGTCGGTTGTCCCGAAGACCCTCGACATCCAAGCCTCGATCCTGGGCGGCGACGGTATCGGCCGTTACGGCTCGGCCGGCCTGTCCGACACGACCGTTCGTCCGAACGGCAAGCTGGGCGCCCTGCCGGAAACCATGTCGCTGGCCGGCGGTACCTTCCACGCCACGCCGATGCTCGACCTGTACCTGTTCGGCGGTCAAGAAAAGGACCACTCGAAGGTCTACAACGTCGGCAACACGATCTACGGCTACGGCGCCGGCGTCACGGGCATCAGCAACGCGGGCTGCGATATCGAAAACAGCGCGCTGTCCTGCGGCGGCTTCAACAAGAGCGTCGATCAAGTCACGGCCGGTCTGTGGCAGAAGATCTACAACGGTCCGGCTGGTCGTCTGCAATTCGGCATCCAGTACTCGCACACCACCCGCGAGCTGTTCTCCGACACCGCCGGCAACGCGCCGAAGGCTTCGGAAGACATGGTCTTCACCAGCTTCCGCTACTACCCCTTCTAAGAAAAAGCCGGCCCTCTCAGTTGGCTGCGGCCCCTGCGCAAGCAGGGGCCGTTTCTTTTTTATGCGCAGCACTTTTGTGCGCTCAAGCGCCGCGCAGGCTAACGCGCAAACGTGCACGGCGGGCGGTCGCCCTTGCCTCACGCAAACGCGTTCGGAAGTCTGCTCTCAGCGCCGCACGGGCTCGGGCGCGCGGTCGCGCTTGCCTCGGCCTGCAGCCTCGGAGATATGAGTTCGGGCGGCCCATTCCTATAAGAAAGATTGGCGCCGGTGCCTTCAGCCCTCGACCGTCGGGCGGGGTGCCAGGGGCAGCTCGACGCGGAAGCGGCTGCCCTCGCCGGGCGTGCTCTGTACCGAGACCTCGCCGCCATGCGCCTGGCAGATCGACTTGACGATGGCGAGACCCAGCCCCGTGCCACGTTCACCGCGATCGGTCGACACACGGAAGAAGCGGTCAAAGACCCGGTCCCGGTCGTCACCCGGGATGCCGATCCCGGTATCGCGAACCTCGACCACCGCGCGCTCGGCGATAGCGGCGACGCTGACCGAGACCTCGCCGCCCTCCGGCGTATATTTGATGGCATTGTCGATCAGATTGACCAGCACCTGTTTCAAGCGGTCGCGGTCGCCGGTCACGAAAACCGTGTCGGGCGCCCTTGCCTGCAGGGACAGCGACTTCTCCTCGGCCAACAGGGTCAGTTGGTCCAGGGTTTCCCTCGCAAGCGCCGAGAGATCAAGCGTCCGGTAGACGGCCAGGCCGGCCGGGCTCTCCATGCGCGACACGGTCAAAAGCCCGTCGATCATGGCGCTGAGGCGGGTGATCTCCTCCAGTGAATTGCTAAGCGCACGCGTCAAATCGGGCGTCAGCGGCGACTGCGCCATCACCAGTTCCAGCTCGCCGCGCATGATGGTGATCGGCGTGCGAAATTCGTGCGCCGCGTCGATGGAAAAACGGCTGACCTGGGTATAGGCGCTTTCCAGCCGGCTGAGCATGCGGTTGAGCGCGATGGCCAGGGCCTCGAAATGCGGGTCCTCGCCACCGACCGGGATGCGTTTGTGGGCATCGTGGAAGCTGTAGTCCTCGGCGGCGTTGATCATCGAGGTCACCGGCGCCAATGCCCGCCGCATCAGGATGTAACCGGCAATCGCCGCCACGATCAGCAAGGCGGGCAATTCCAGGAAGACCAGGTAGGTCAGGCGGTCCTGGGCCTGTCGCGCAAAGACGTAGGACCGGCCGGAATCGACGACGACCGCATGGCCGTCCGGCGTCTCGAACGTGCGGGTATAGAGCAAAAGGTCGCCCAGCAACTGCACCTGCGGTGGCCCGCTCGGCACAACGAGGGGCACCTGGTCGGGCCGGAAGGCGTGGCTGTCGGGCGTATTGGAGCGGTAGATCACCCGTCCATCCAGCCGGATGCGGATGAAGCGATCGGCGGTTTCGGGGACGAAGCGGGCGGCAATGATCTGCTTCAGATGCGGCGGATCGTCGAGATAGGCCTGGCCGACGTTCCAGATCTCCTGGGCACGATCGGACAGGTTTCTGACCGAGCTTTCTCGCAGATAATGACGAAAGCTCATCATGGTGAAGGTGATGAACAGTCCGCCGAGCACCGCCAGCAGCAGGCAATAGGCCACGACCAGGCGCGTGATCAGCGAACGGGGGATCATGAGGCCGCTTCGACGTCTATGATGTAGCCGAGCCCCCTCACCGTGCGAATAAGCTTGGGCTCGAAGCCCTCGTCGATCTTGCGGCGCAGGTGGCCGATATAGACGTCGACGATATTGGTCAGGCCCTCGAACGACTGGTCCCAGTTCTTTTCGACGATCATGCTGCGCGACAGGATGCGGCCGGAGTTCAGCAACAGGTATTCGAGTAGCGAGAATTCCTTGGTGCTGAGATCGATCCGTTTGCCGGCGCGGCGTACCTGGCGCGTCATGCGGTTCAGCTCCAGGTCGGCGATACGCAGGATATTCTCCTGCAGGGCCGAGCCGCGGCGCAGCAGGGCCTGGACACGGATGGCGAGTTCGGCGATGGCCACCGGCTTGACAACATAGTCGTCGGCGCCGGCCTGGAAATTCTCGACCTTGCTGTCGAGGTCGCCGCGCGCCGTCAGGACGAGGGCCGGCAGGGTGTGGCCCTGCTCGCGCACCCGCTTCAAGAGGTGGGTGCCGGTGCCGTCGGGCAGGTTCAGGTCGAGGATCAGCAGGTCGTAGGGATAGGTGTTGAGATACTCGAACCCCTGCGCCGTGGTGGTCACGCCATCCACAGAATAGCCTTCGGCCTTCAATGTTCTCTGGATGATGTCGTTGAGTTTGACCTCATCCTCGACGATCAGTATCCGCATGCCTGTTCTTTCATGACTTCGCCGGCAAATCAGCCGTCGACCATCCGCCACCGCTCGCCCGGATCAGACCGACACTCGCCTGGAGGCGGCGGGTCTCGATCGACAGTGCCGACTGCTGGGCCTGCAGCGCGGTCGTCTGGGCGACGACGACATCAAGGAATCCCAAGGCGCCGTTTTTGTAAAGAGCCAAGGCCATATCCTGCGAATGCAGGGCGGCTTTCACCGAAGCATCCTCCGAATTCGCCTCGTCGCTCAGCCGGTTGAGCAGGGCGAGATTATCCTCGACCTCCTGGAAGGCGCGCAGCACCGAAGCGCGATAGGCGGCGGCGGCTTCGCTTTCGCCCGCCTTGGCGATCGCCAGCTGCGCCTTCAGCCGGCCGCCGTCGAATATCGTCATGGCCAGGCTCGGACCGACGGCCCAGACGCTGTTGGGCGCCGTCAAAAGATCGCCATTGCCGGTGTTCTGATAGCCGGCCATGGCCGCCAGGTTGAGGTCCGGATAGAAGGCGGCGCGGGCGACGCCGATACCTTCGTTGGCCGCGGCCACCCGTCGTTCGGCGGCGGCGACGTCCGGGCGGCGCTGCAACAGGACGGACGGCAGGGCGGGCGGCAGGTTGGGGACGCGGAAATCGGCCGTCTGCGGCGCGATCGAGACGTTCGATGCCACCTGCCCGGTCAGGCTGGCTATGGCATGCTCAAGCACCGCGCGGCGGCCGAGCACATCGGACAGTTGGGCGTCGGCATCCTTGAGGTGCGACTGCGCCCGGTCGACATCGAGACCCGAGGCCACGCCCTTGTCATGACGCGCATCGGTGGCGTCCAGCGCCTTCTGGTAGATGGCGATGGCGTTCTTCAGCAGGGCGGTTTCGGCGTCCAGCCCACGCAACGAGAAATACGTGTCAGCCAATTGCGCCTGCAGGCTCAGCCGGATCGACGCCAGGTCGGCGGCCTGCGCCTGGGCGTCGGCCCGGCCGGCGGCGACCGCGCTGCGTACGCGGCCCCACAGGTCGACGTCCCAGGAGACCGAGCCATAGACGGCGTCATCGCCGTAATAGGTCGGCTGGTTGGCGCTGCGCAGCGGCCGGTTGGCCGATTGGCGGTCGTCGTCGGCGTGACCGCCGAGACCGACATCAGGCAAGGCGCCGGCGCCGACCTCGACCAGGTAGGCGCGCGACGCATCATACCGCGCCACGGCCTGGGCCAGGGTCGGGTTGTCGCTGTTAAGGCGCGCTTCGAGGTCGTTGAGCGTGGCGTCGTTATAAACCTGCCACCAGTCGCCGCGCGGCAAGGTGTCCTGCGGCGTGCCCAGGGCCCAGACGCCCTGTTCCTTGTAGGCGGCCACCGGCGGGGTTTGCGGCACCTTGTAGGCCGGCGTCATCGAACAGGCCGACAGGGCACAGCCACCCAGCAGGACAAGAATGAGCTTACCCCGCATGGGACCCCGCTCCCACCCGCACCAGGTCGCCATTGGCCAGGCTGTCGGGCGGATTGTTGATGACCTGGTCGCCGGCGTTCAGCCCGGCGGCGACGATGACCGAGACGCCGAGATCGGTGGCGACGGTGATCGGCTTGAGCACGACATGGTTGCCGGCCCCGAGCGTGGCGACCTTCAAGCCCCCGGCGCGGAACAGCAGGGCGCTGGCCGGCACTTCGAGATTGCCGCTGTCGCCGCTTGACGCCGGCAGCCCCATGGCGACCTGGGCATAGTCGCCAGCCTTCAGCTGGCCGGCGGCATTGTCGACCTGGAACTCGACCAGCAGGGTCGAGGACTGAGCGCTGATGGCGTTCGAGGTGGTGACCAGCTTGGCCGGGAAGGTCTTGCCGGGATATTCCGGCACGGTGAGCGACACCGTCATGCCCGGCACGATGCTGGCCGAATAGGATTGCGGCACATTGACGTAGACGCGCAGGTCGTGGACATCCGAGACGGCGAACAAAGGATCACCGGCCGCGCCGGGGCTGCCGGTGACCAGGGTGCCGATATCGGCCGTGCGCTTGGTGACGACGCCGTCGAACGGCGCAGTGATGCGCGAAAAGCCCTTCAACGCCTGCAAGCGATCGAGATTGGCCTGGGCCGCCTTGACCGCGGCGGTCTTGCTTTGCAGGTCTTCCTGCTTTTCTTCGGCATCCTGCTTGGAGACGGCGTCGGACGGCAGGAGGGCCTGCCAGCGGTCGGCGGTCGTCTGCGACAGCTTCTGCGCGGCCTGGGCCTGGCCGAGGTCGGCCTCGGCCTGGCTGATCTGCTGGTCGAGCTCCGGCGTGTCGATGGTCGCCAGGACCTCGCCCTTTTTGACCTGGGCGCCGATATCCTTGTACCAGGCGTGAATATAGCCCGGCACCCGCGAATAGAGGTTGGCGTCGTCAAAGGCCTGCAAGGCGCCCGGCAGAGTCAGGCTTTGGCCGCCTGACTCCGCCTTCGGCTTGACCAGGGTGACGGTAGGGGTATCCGTCGCCTGGGTCCAAGTCTTCAGGTCACTGGCGCTGACCAGCCGCGAATAGACGCCGACGCCCAGGATCACGGCGATGACGGCGGCGCCGACCAGGGCGCCGCGCGTCAGACCCTTGCGCACCTTGCGCGTTTCGCTGTCGGACAGGTCGGTCGCGCCCGAATCTTTCGTGGACTGATGATTATTCTCCGGGGACATAGACTTCTCCATGAGGGATGGGGGCGTGCCCCGGTTTCGCGGCGCGACCGCGCACGATGGCGAAAACCGCGGGCACGAAGAACAGGGTGGCGACGGTGGCGAACATCAGGCCGCCGATGACGGCGCGGCCCAAGGGTGCGTTCTGTTCGCCGCCTTCGCCGAGGCCCAGCGCCATCGGCGCCATGCCGATGATCATGGCCAGGGCCGTCATGATGACCGGGCGGAAGCGCGAGGTGCCGGCCTCGATGGCGGCGCGTATGGCGTCCCCGGTGACCGATAGCCGGTCGCGGGCGAAGCTGACCACCAGGATCGAGTTGGCCGTCGCCACCCCCATGCACATGATGGCGCCGGTCAGGGCCGGCACAGAAAGTGTCGTGCCGGTGGCGAACAGCATCCAGACGATCCCGGCGAGCGCGGCCGGCAGGGCCATGACGATGACGAACGGGTCGGACCACGAGTGGAAATTGACCACGATCAGCAGGTAGATCAGGATGACCGCCGCGCCGAGACCGAAGAACAGGCCGCCGAACGCCGCATGCATGGTCTCAACCTGGCCGCGGATATTGACGGTGGCGCCCGGGGGCAGGTCGGCCTTGGTATCCTTCAGCACCTTTTCGATGGCGCCGGAAACGCTGCCGAGGTCGCGATCCTGGGTCGTGGCGTAGACGTCATAGGCTGGCTGGATGGCGTAGTGGGAGACGACGGCGTCGCCCTCTTCGCGCTGGATCGTACTCATCCCGCCCAGCAGCTCGGGCGCGTCGGGCTTGGCGCCGGTGATCGGCAGGGTCTTGAGCCCATTCAGCGTATCGAGCCGGTATTGCGGCGTCTGGATGACGATCGGATAGGACACGCCGTTCTTCGGATTGAGCCAGAAGGCCGGGGCAACCTGGCTGCTGCCGGTCAGGTTGACGACCAGCGAATTGGTGACGTCGCGCTCGGTAATGCCGGTTTCGCCGGCCCGGGTGCGGTCGACATCGATGCCGATCTGCGGGTAGTGCGAAGATTGCTGCAGGCGCACGTCGGCGGCGCCGGGGATGGAGGCGAGCCGCTTGGACAGCTCCGTCGCATAGGCTTCGGCCTTGTCCTTGTCCGGACCCGCCACCTGGACGTCGATCGGCGCCGGCGAGCCGAAGTTGAGGATCTGGCTGACGATATCGGCCGGCAGGAAGGCGAAGGTTGTGCCCGGGAAGGCCTGGGGCAGTTGGGCGCGCAGCGTCTTGACGTAGCCGGCGGTCGGGCCGTGGTGTTCGTTCAACGTGATCAGGATGTCGCCGTCCTCGGGCCCGACACTGCCGGTATTGAGATAGGCCAGGTTGGTCCCCGACGTGGTCAGGCCGATATTGTCGACGATGGCGCCCAACTGGTCCTTCGGAATGGTCTGGCGGATGCGGTTTTCGATGCGGTCGAATTCGGCGGCCGTCTCTTCCAGGCGGGTACCGATCGGGGCGCGCACGTGCAGCGAGATTTCACCGGCATCGACCGAGGGGAAGAAGTTCTGGCCGAGGAAGGGAAACAGGAGGAACGACACCAGGACGAAGCCCAGGAAGCCGGCTGCGAAAACACCTCGACGGGCGACGGCGAATTTCAGGTAGCGCTCATAGCCTGAACGCACTTTTTCGAACTGCTTTTCGAAACCGTGCTGGAAGCGGGCCAGCGGATTCTTCGGATGGTGGCCCTGTCGGGCGTCGTGGCTGCCGGCCACCGCCGCGTCCTTGGCGTCGCCGTGCGCGATCAGCAGATAGTTGGCCAGGGTCGGCACCAGGGTCCGCGACAGCAGGAACGAACCGATCAGGGCGAACAGCACGGCCTCGGCCATCGGCGCGAACAGGAAGCCGGAAATGCCCGGCAGGAAGAACATCGGCACGAAGGCGATGCAGATGCAGAGCAGGGAGACCAGGGCCGGCACGACGATCTGTTCGGCGCCGTCCATGATCGCCGTCGGCACGGACTTGCCGTTTTCCAGGTGCCAGTTGATGTTTTCAATCGTCACCGTGGCGTCGTCGACCAGGATGCCGACGGCCAGGGCCAACCCGCCCAGCGTCATGATGTTCAACGTCTGGCCCAGCGCCGACAGCACGCCGATCGAGAACAGGATGGCCAGGGGGATCGAGATGGCGATGATCACCGTCGAGCGCCATGAACCGAGAAACAGCAGGATCATCAGCGAGGTCAAGGCGGCGGCGATGGCGCCTTCCTTGATGACGCCGGAGACGGCGGCACGGACGAAGATCGACTGGTCGGACAGCGGCACGACCTTCAGCGATTTGGGCAGGGTTTCCTTCAGGCGCGGCAGCAGGCCCTTGACGTTGTCGACGATGCTGAGCGTCGAGGCGGACCCGGCCTTCAGCACGGTCATCAGCACGGCGCGGTGGCCGTCCATGCGCACCTCGTTGCGCTGGGGCGGCGCGCCGTCGTGGACGTGGGCCAGGTCACCCATGGTGATGACGGCGCCGTCGACCACCTTGACCGGCAGCTTGTTCAGGTCGTCGATGACGACGGGGCTGTTGTTGAGACGGACATTGTATTCGAAGGTGCCGACCTTGAGCGTGCCGGCGGGAATGATCTGGTTCTGCGCCGCCAGGGCGTTTTCCAGGTCCTGGGCCGACAGGTTATGCGCCTGCAGGGCCTGCGGATCGAGGTCGATCTGGATCTGGCGCACCTTGCCGCCATAGGGCGTCGGAATGGCGGCGCCGGGCACGGAGGCCAGTGACGGCCGGATAAAGTTCTGGCCCAGGTCGAAAATGTCCTTTTCGGCCAGGGTGTCGCTCGACAGGCCCAGCTGCAGGATCGGCACGGTCGAGGCGTTGTAGTTGAGGATCAGCGGCGGGGTGATGCCGGCCGGCATCTGCTTCAGCACGGTCTGCGACAGCGAGGTCACCTGGGCGGTGGCGGTGCGGATGTCGACGCCCGGCTGGAAGAAGATCTTGACGATGCCGACGCCCGGCAGGGACTGGCTTTCGATATGGTCGATATCGTTGACCGAGGTCGAAAGCTGGCGTTCGTAATAGTAGATGACGCGGCCGGCCATGTCGTCCGGCGACAGGCCGCTATAGGTCCAGACGACGGCGATGACCGGGATCTTGATGTCCGGGAAGATATCGGTCGGCGTGCGCACGGCGGCCAGGCCGCCGAACAGGACGATCAGGATCGCCGTGACGATAAAGGTATAGGGACGCTTCAGCGCCAGGCGAACAATAGCAAGCATCCGAAACACCCGGGTTGGATGGGGCAGGAAGGGTCGATCGCTCCTGCGCGCAAAACGCGCAGGTGACCCGGCTCATGCTCATCCTTTAGGATTTCGACGATGAAACTGTCCTCAAGGGAAAATGAAAATCCTTTCATGTTCGAAGAATTGGCATGTTCGAAGAATCGGCATGCTCGGCGAATTGGGGCCTTGCCTTACTCCGCCGGTTGGGCGTCAGCACCTTCCGGCTCGACGTGAGGGGCCAGGATGTCGCGGCTGCCCGCGGCCGTCGCGACGGGTTTGACCTTGTACCAGATGGCATAGAGGGCCGGCAGGAAGACCAGGATAAGGATCGATCCGACCGCCGTGCCGCCGACCAGCACATAGGCCATCGATCCCCAGAAGGTCGAGGTCGTCAGCTCTGCAAAGGCCAGGACGGCGGCGAGCGCGGTCAGCAGGACCGGACGCGCCCGCTGGACCGTCGCTTCGACGACCGCGTGGTAGGGATCGAGCCCGGCCTTCTGGTTGTCGTGGATCTGGCCCATCAGGATCAATGTGTTGCGCATCAGGATGCCGGCCAGGCCGATCAGCCCAAGAATGGCATTGAAGCCGAACGGCTGATTGAAGAACAGCATGGCCGGAACGGCGCCGATGATGCCGAGCGGCGCCGTCAGGAAGACCATCCACATGCCCGACATGGAGCGCGTCTGGAGCACAAGAATGGTCAGGGTGACCAGGATCATGATCGGAAAGACCGGCGCCAGCGCACTATTGGCCTTTTGCGACTCTTCGGCATTGCCGCCGACCTCGATCCGGTAGCCGTCGGGCAGGCCGGCCATGATCGGCTTCAGCGCCGTGGCGACCTGGGCCGTGACTTCCGGCGGCTGAATGCCTGGCGCATTGTCGGCCTGGACGGTCAGGGTCGGGATGCGGTCGCGGCGACGCAGGATCGGGTACTCCGAGCGGATCTCGACATGGCCGATCTGGCTGACCGGCACGGGGCTGCCGCTGCGGTTGGTCAGGGTCAGCGAGCCGAGCTGGGCCGGGTCGAGCCGTTCAGTGCCTGAGCTGCGCGCCACCACGTCCACCGTGCGAATATCCTCGCGGACCTGGGTGACCGGGACGCCGGTCAGCAGGAATTGCAGCTGGGTTGACGCATCCGCCGGCGTCAACCCGATCATCTGCAGGCGGGCCTGGTCGAGGACGAAGTGCGCCGTCGGCACCTTCTCGCCCCAGTCGGTATTGACCTGGCGGGTATTGGGGTTGGCGCGCATGACCGTCTCGACCCGGGCGGCGATCCCAGTCAGCTTGTCCGGGTCGGGCCCCATCACCCGGAACATGACCGGATATTTGGACGGCGGCCCGAAGACGAACTGGGTCACCCGAACCTGGGCGCCCGGCGCCAGGCCGTTGGCGATCTGTTGGCGCAGGCCCAGTTCGACACGGTCGCGAGCCGCATCATCCTTGGTATTGACGATGATCTTGGCAAACGACGGGTCGGGCAGCTCCGGCGAGTAGGGCAGGACGAAGCGCGGGGCGCCGCCGCCGATATAGGATGCCACGCCGGTCGCATCCCTTTGCGTCTTGAGCCAGGCTTCGACCTTGGCGGCGGCCGCGCTCGTCATGCCGATGCTGGTGCCTTCGGGCATCTGCACCTCGACGAGCACTTCGCTACGGTCGCTGTCCGGGAAGAACTGCTTCTTGACAAAGCCCATGCCGAACACCGATGCCATAAAGGCCAAGACCGTTATGCCGGTGACCAGGAAGCGGTGACCGACCGACCAACTGACCAGGGCGCGCAGGCGCTTGTAGTTGGGCGTCGAATAGATGTGTTCGTACGCGCCGCCCTCGATGCGCTTGATGTCGGGCAACAGCTTCACGCCCAGGTACGGGGTGAACAGGACGGCGACGATCCACGAGGTGATAAGGGCGAAACCGACGACCCAGAAGATGTTGCCGGCATATTCACCGGCGGTGGAGCGGGCAAAGCCGACCGGCAGGAAGCCGGCGACGGTCACCAGGGTCCCGGCCAGCATCGGCGCCGCCGTATGGCTCCAGGCATAGGAGGCGGCGGCAATCCGGGTATAGCCCTCCTCCAGCTTCACCACCATGATTTCGATGGCGATAATGGCGTCATCGACCAGCAGGCCGAGCGCGATGATCAGGGCGCCCAAGGTGACGCGGTCGAGTTCGCGGCCGGTGACCAACATGATCGCGAAGACGATGGCCAGGGTCAGGGGCACGGCCGCGGCGACGATGATACCGACCCGCCAGCCGAGCGTAAACAGGCTGACGCCCAGCACGATCGCCAGGGCGACGGCGAACTTCGTCAGGAACTCGTTGGTGGCGTCACCGATGATGGCCGCCTGGTTGGAAATCTTGGTCAGCGAGACGCCGAGCGGCAGCGTGGCCTGGAGCTGGGTTTCCGCCGCGTCCAGCGACTTGCCGAGCGTCAGGCCGTTCCACCCGTCCTTGCGCACCACGTTGATGATCAGAGCCTGTTCGCCGTTATGGCGGACCAGGAAGGTCGGCGGGTCCTGGAAACCGCGCGTGACGGTCGCGATATCGGACAGCTTCAGCGACTTGCCACCTGAGACGATCGGCGTGTCGCGGATCTTCTGCAGGTCGTCGAGCGCCCCGTCCATGCGCACGAAGACCGAGGGGCCGTTGGTTTCAATCGAGCCGGCGGGGGTGACGGCGTTCTGTTTCGACAGGGCCGCAAAGACGTCGGTGGGGGAGACGCCCAGGGTTGCCAGGCGGGCATAGCTGAATTCGACGAAGATCTGCTCGGGCTGCTCGCCCATGATGTTGACCTTTTGCACGCCGTCGACGTGCAGCAGGCGTTCGCGCAGGCTTTCGGCGATGCGCACCAGTTGCGCCTGCGGCAGGCCCTGGCCTTTCAGGGCATAGATCGTGAAGTCGACATCGGAGAACTCGTCATTGACGAAGGGGCCGGCGACGCCCTGGGGCAGGCTGTGGCCGGTATCGTAGAGCTTCTTGCGCGCCTGGTAGAACTGGTCAGGCACGTCCTTGGGCGGCGTATTGTCCTTCAGCGACAGGCTGAGAACGGCCGATCCCGGACGCGTAAAGGTCTCGACATGGTCGTACCATTGCAGTTCCTGCAGCCGCTTTTCCAGCGGATCGGCGACCAGTTCCTGCATCTGTTGCGCGGTGGCGCCCGGCCAGGCGGCGCTGACGATCAGGTTCTTGACCGTAAAGGGCGGGTCTTCGGCGCGACCCAGGCTGAGGTATGAAAAGATACCGATCGCGGCCAGAGCCAGGATCAGGAACAGGGTGATGGATTTTTCACGCACCGCCCAGGCGGAGAGATTGAAGCCGTTCATTGCATGGCCGCCTGGATCGTGGTGATGCGGACCTTTTCGCCCGGGTGCAGGTAGTGGCCGCCCGTGGCCGCGATGATGGCGCCTGGCGCCGGAGGTCCTTGTATTTCGGCGGTTTGCGCACCGACCGAATGGACCTGCACGGGGACAAACGACACGGTGTTCTTCGTTGTATCGACCACCCAGACACCCGGGCCGCGGCCCTCATCGTCGACGGCGCCGAGCGGCACGCTCAGCCAGTCACCCTGGGCCGTCGTGCCGACCCCCACCGTAACGGTCGAGCCGAGCGGGGCATTGGCCCCTTCCCCGTCCATCACGTAGCGAGCCTCGAAAGTGCGCGTCGCCGGATCGGCAGCATCCGAAAGCTGCCGCAGCTTCGCCGAAACCTTGACTGTGCCGTTGTAGAGATCCGCCTGGGCGGAAGAGCCGATCGCCGGCCGGACCGCTTCGGGCAGGTTGACGATCGCCTCGCGCGGACCGGCGTGGGCCAGGCGAATGACGACTTGGCCGGCGGCCACGACCTGGCCGGGCTCGGCCAGGGTTTCAACCACCGTGCCGTCGGCGTCGGCGACGATCAGGGAATAGTCCTGCTGGTCCTTTGCGACCTGTTCCTGGGCCTGGGCTGCGTCGAGCAAGGCCTTGGCGCTGTCGGCGGCGGCCTTGACCTGGTCATAGGCCGATTGCGAAATGGCGCCGGTCTCAACCAGGCCACGGCTGCGCTTTTCATCGGCATCGGCTTGCAGCCAGCGCGCCTGGGCGGCCGCGACATTGCCGGACTGCGCGGTCAGGGCGTGCGCATAGTCCGAAGCGTCGATGCGCATGAGCGGCTGGCCCTTTTTCACGGCCTGCCCGGTATCGACCAGGCGTTCCAGGACCTTGCCTGACACCCGGAAGCCGAGGTCGCTCTGAATGCGCGCGCCGACGATGCCCGTATATTGCGCCGCGCCGGCGCCGGCATCGACGACCGTCGTCACGGCGACGAGCGGCGTGGCAAGCCGTGGATCGGGGGCGGGGCTCTTGGGGGCACAGCCGGCCAGGCCCGCCGCGGCGGCGACGGCCACGGCCATCAGACCCGGCGAAAACACGTGAGGCATGGCAAAGCTCCTGGGTTGCGATGAGCCGAAAATAGGAGAGGTCGAGATAGTGTCAAGTGATGAAAATGATTTTTCATTACAATTGTCAACGCTTGATGACATTCAGACCGTCCGACGGCGTGGCGTGCGCCTTTTCGCAACGGGCATATCGGCCATAAACCATATTAAATATATCGAAATTGCATGCCAGCATCTCGCCGCAAGGCAAAACCATAGCCTAGTCACTCCCGCTCGGCGGGCGCCTTATAATGGCCGCAGCATTGACAATGAGTGATTAAATACAATATTCGTCACAACACTCACCCCCTACCCCGCCGGATCGCCGCCATGTCAAAATCCCCCCCGCTTTCCCTGGCCGGCGCACGGTCGCTCTCCGCCCGGCGCCTGATCCAGGGGACCTCGCTGCTTGTCTTGAGCTTCGGCCTCGCCGCCTGCGCGGTCGGACCGAATTATCAGGCGCCCGCAACCCCCCTGCAGGCCTTTCACAATGCGCCGGCCGTTGCAGCCCGCACGGCACCGGCGGCCCCGCCGCTTGACACCTGGTGGACAGGCTTCAACGATCCGATCCTGAACCGCCTGGTCGACAAGGCCCTGGCGCAAAACCTCGACCTCGCGGCCGCTCTGGCGCGTGTCGACCAGGCCCGCGCCGCCACCCAGGCGGCCACCGCGCAACTTCTGCCGACACTCGACGCCGGCGCCCAGCAGGCCGCCCAGCATCAATCCCTGAACAGTCCCCTGGGCGAGATCGGCCAGAGCCTGCCCGGCTATAAACGCGACCAGCGTCTCTACGATGCCGACCTGTCGGCAAGTTGGGAAATCGACCTGGCCGGCGGTCTGCGCCGTGGCCGCCAGGCGGCGATGGACGAGATGCAGGCCGCCAAAGCCGAAGCCGTCGGAACGCGGATCTCCGTCGCCGCCGACGTGGCCGACGCCTATGTCCAGATCCGCGGCGACCAGGCGCGTATCGCGGCGGTCCAGGGCCAGATCGACATCGACCGCCATACGCTCGACCTGGTGCAGCAATTGCATGGCCGGGGACTGGCCAATGACCGGGAAAGCAGTGAGGCGGAAGCCGTCCTGAAGCAGGCGGAGGCCACACTTGCGCCGCTGCGGATCGCCCTGGAGATCCAGCTCAATCGCCTCGACGTGCTGCTGGGCGCCCAGCCCGGCGCCTCAGCCGCCGAACTGGCCGCCG
>OUWB011209567.1_pt1 | contig 44403 bp, 38 predicted proteins | sample 1779821 | NCBI WGS metagenome assembly OUWB01 (sample SAMEA3914806, study PRJEB12502) | metagenome | biome: forest; material: soil | place: Canada | collected 2011-08-03 | depth 0.1 m
CTGTATCGTGTGACACTGGCCCCCTACGTCCACGCCGACTTCGGCGTCATGCTGTCTCAGCGCTTTGCCTCGGAAAGCGACTATGGCAGTTATAGTCAAGACGAGCTATCCATCGCCAACGACTGGATGGAAATCTATGTCCGCCGCTTCCTCGACGGATATCTCAAGCATGACGCGGCCAGCCTCGCCTTCCTGGACCTGCCGGCAGGGCAAACCGGGGCGCCCGCGCACTTGCTGACCGTCTACGAAAAAAAGGCGCAGGGCGTTCCGCCGACACGCGCCGCTTTCGCGGCGGAGCTGGCGCGACAGGGCTTCGACCAGGCCGGAGCGGTTTACAAGGAATTCACAACGCGCGATCCTGGTTTCACACTCACCGACCTTGCTCTGACGAACTGGGGCTACGCCCTGCTACGCGGCGGCGAGACACGATCTGCGGTCGCCATACTTCGCCTCGACACCGAACTCTATTCGCAAAGCTGGAATGCCTGGGACAGTCTCGGCGAAGCCTATGCCAAAAACGGTGACCGGGCGCTGGCCGTGGAAGCCTATCGCAAGTCACTGGTGCTCAATCCCGACAATACAAACGGTACAGCCCAACTGACCAAGCTTGATAGCAAAAAGTCGAAGTAGTCAGCATTGTCGCAGAACGCGGCAAGCCACTCTGCGGTTTTATGAAAGTGCGGGCTTCCAACGCGGTGGGAAAACCTACTTTGAGGTTCGTCGATTTTGAGCCGTTACCCGTCCGAAATGTTCGCAACGGGAGCATAGGCGCCGTGATGCGCTAGGCTTATCCGTCAATAGCCGGTTATGCCTGGTCGAGTTTTCGCTTTAGGTCAGCCGCTGGTTTGGGTGATTACGCCGAATTGGTGTCGCGCTAATCACTCCCAGATATCCTCCCTCGACCATGTTCTCAGCGTCCTGTAACAGTCGCAGAGTCGTGTATCGCAGGGATGAGGTTTTCCAGTGCTCGACGTTGACGCGTTCCTGACCGAAGAAGGATTGAGCAATCTCACGTTGGGTTGCTCCCGCTGTTCTGGCATCGAAGGCCTGGGCCATAGAACGTGTTCGGCGGCGTTTGTCGGCCGTGAGGCGTTGGTCGGGCGCAGGCCGGCCGTCGAGGATGTGGCGTAGCCGGTAGAGTGCGTCGAGGCGGTCGTTCAGGTGTGTGTCGAAGGGGATAACAACGCATAACGGGGCGTTGGCGGCGTGATCGCCGAAATATGAAATCTGAATCTGGGCGGAGCCTTGACCGATGGCACCGAAGAGGCCGAGGTCGTCTTGGCCGTCATCAGGGAGCAAGATCTTGTTGAGGCTGGCTTCCGAGGACAGAGGCGGCAACGGCTGAGGTGCGAAAAGGATCTCGGAAGGGTTTAAGCCCGGCGTCCAGTGCACGGGCGCGCCAAGTCCGGTCGAAGCCGGGTCGCGGAGCGTCCGCAAGCCCCACTCTTCCGGGTCCGCAGTGCCATCGGCGAATTCGCGCTGGTAGTCGGCGTTGCGGCGAAGAAACTCCCAGGCCACCCCTTCGGGTGTCAAATCGTCCCAGTAGTCATATGCCGAAGATTGAGCCCACGAGGCCGCATCCGGTAACACTTCACGCCCCTACCATGAATAGCCTAACCGAGAGTCAGCACTACTTCAGATTGTCCGTAGAGCAAATGCGACACAACTGAGAGGAGTCGGAAGCGGTTAATTTTCAACGGATTAGTGGCGGGCTTCCGACCTGAAGCCCTGGTATCCTGTCCGACTCATCCATTCGGCGCGTTCCAGGTGGGAATCATGGATGCGCTTGGCGCGGTCGGGAGCGACCTCTTCGCTGGACGCAAACAGGATGCGAAAGACTTCTTGCCAATCGGCGCCGGCCGCCTTGGCGTCGAGCAAACGCGCATAGAGCTTCAGGTGACGGCGATCATAGTCCGTCACCGCAGCGTCATTGGGCGGCTCATCAAGAAAATCAGGTTCGGCCACGCCGGGCTCCACATGGATGTGTCCGCAAGATTTACTCCGGTGTGCCGTGCGTTCGCAAGGCCGTTAAGTCGGCTGGCGTGCGCTCGGAAAGAAAAAGCCCCGCCTGGCGTAGCCAGGCGGGGCTTGGCGGTCAGTTGGCGCTTTGGCCGCGAGACCAGATCAGCTTGTGGTCGCCGCCTTGCTCGTCCTCCCAGAGGTTGGCGAAGATCGGCTGGGCGAAGCTCGGATCGTCGAGCTTGAGCGACAGGTAGGTGCCGGTGTTGTCGCGCTTGGTCTTGGTCCAACCGGCGCCGATTTCCGCCCGGCCCACGAAGACGCGGTGGGTGGGGGCCTCGTCGCTGGCCCGTTGGTCCTCGCGGACGATACGGACATTGGCCTGCTGGACCGAGAGGGTGACGATTTCGCCGGTGAAGTCGTTGCCAGTGCGCTTGAAGGTTCCGATGACGGACATGGTTCATTCTCCTGAGAGTTGGTTCTCGGGGCCGCCCCTTGCGGCCTCGATGGGTATCATCTGGCTTGAGGGGGAGGCCGCTTCGCCGCGCCTGCGTGGCCGCAACGCAGTGGAGAATGGAAGCGAGACAGGTTTATTGCCTCGCGAGGAATGTCGGGCAAGCAAAAAGGCACGCGCAGCGTGGCCCGCCAAATCCCGACAGGGGAATAAACCTGGGTCGCGACATTGAAGCAGGAAAACCCATCATGCGAGATTGTGCGCATCGAGGCGGGAAGGGCAGGCCCAGGGGTCGACGCTCAGGCAATGAACGATCACCGTCCAAGCCTTCAGCGCTGGCAACGACTTCACCGGCGAAATCGGCGACCTTCGAAGCACGAAAAGGTGTATCGTCCGGCGAGGAACAAGGCACTCGCGATCGCCCGTTCTGGCGGAGGGTTCGGAGGCGCGCGGAGCGGTCAGCGTTGTATCAAGACTGAGCGCGACGACTGCTTCGTTCCAGTCTCGACACCTGCGCGGCCTGGGATTCGTTGCCAATCTTCGCCAACCTCTGGGAAGACAAGCGCGGCGAACTGCACTTGGTCCCGCGTGAAAGCGCCAATCGACCGCGACACCCGCCCTATCCGCCTTCGGGGCGCAATCTTAATTTGCCGGGAAGCGCCGCTAAGACAGCTATGGCCGCCAGTGCGCATAGATTCAACCGAGTAGGCTCCGACACCGAGATAGCCGCCAAAAGCCCATGCGCGAACCAGAAGGCGGCAAGGCCGGCCGGGGCCATGAACGATAGCAAGGCCAGCGGCGCAAGCCAAACGGGCTTGCTCGCCGAGGCGGCGAGGTGTCCGGCGACCAACACAGTAAAACCTGTGCCGATGGAAAGCACGCCTGACGGTGTTACGCCAACGCCGATGACGCTAAGCCAACGGCCGACACAGAGGCCGACCAGTATAGGCAGGGCATAGGTCGCCATAGTTGCGCAAAGCCAGGCGAAGGCAAGAAGTCCGGCGATGATGAAAAGTATGCCAATGATAGCCATGGGCTGTTCTTCCTGGTGATCGCTTTAGGGAGGGAAGAGTGACGAAGGGTCGGGGTTTCGACCAGCAGACTGGCGCACTGCGCGCAGAGATCGGACCAACGCAGACGCGACCGAAGCCCTGCCGGCCTAGCGAGGATCTGGCCGGCGGATCGTCTATGGAACCGCGAAGTGACTGAAGCTGGTCGTCTCAAGAAGCTTTGGTGCGCACGCTCAAGGAGTCTCGCGTCTCACAGAGTACGACGAACATTCCGGCTTGCATCGCGGGAGTGGACGCGCCGATCTATCGCCAGGCGGAGCCGAGCTTCAATGCGCGGGCTGCCACTGTGATCAGTGCTTAAGAGACAACGGACGCCTTCGGGGGGCGAAGGCGTCCGCATCGATGGCGCCGATTTCGGGGGGGGGGGGGATGAGAACCGGCGCACAAACAAAATAGCTATGATCGAGCGAGCATTCAACGGCGCAATCCTCACCTTTTGCTGTCAATGGACGCAGGCGAGTGGATAAGCGATCCTGATCCGTGAATAACTATTCAGAAGAATCATAAATTGGGATATGCGGGCGAGATGCCGAAAGCGGCATTAGTGAGATAACATCGCCCTGGGTAGCAAAATGGACGAAGCGTCAGACGTTACAACTATGGTGGTCGACATCATCGCGGCCTTCGTCGGCCATAACTCGGTGCCGGCCGCCGAACTGCCAAGCCTCATTACAAGCGTACATAAGGCACTGACGGAAATCGCTTCTGGTGAAGACACCAAAACGGACGAGCCCAAGCAGCCGGCCGTTTCGGTCAAGGCGTCGGTCAAGCCAGATTTCATCGTCTGCCTGGAAGACGGCCGAAAGTTCAAGTCTCTTAAGCGTCACCTGCGGACCAAGTACGATCTGTCGCCGGAGGAATACCGCGCCAAGTGGAACTTGCCGAAGGACTACCCGATGGTCGCGCCGGCCTACGCGGCCGCGCGGTCCAATCTTGCGAAGCAAATGGGTCTCGGCCAGGCCGGCCGCAAACCCGCTGCCCCGCCGCCGGCTAAACGCGGCCGGAAGGCGACGATCGCCGCTTAATTGCGGCCCGCTCAATCGGCGAAGCCGAAGGGAGCGGGCGGACGACCGGGCGTTGAGAGACCTTCAGTCTAAGCGCGGGAAACCCCGGCATCATGTGCCGAGCCGCCAGACCTTTATGCCCAAGGCGCCCGCCTTGTCGGCGAGGTTTTGCTGGATGCCCGAGCCTGGGCAGATCATGACGCCTTGCGGGACGAGATCGAGCATGGCGTCATTGCGCTTGAACGGCGCGCCCTTGGCATGGCGGGTCCAGTCCGGTTCGAATGGGACGTGTGTGACCTGCCGCGCTTCGGCCCATTTACGCGCGATCCATTCCGCCCCGCGCTTGGACCCGCCGTGCAGCAGGATCATATCCGGGTGCTTGGCGTGAACGCGGTCGAGCGCGTCCCAAATGGTGGTGTAATCCTCGTACTCGACGCCGCCGCTGAAGGCGATTTTCGTCCCGGCGGGCATCAAGACATTTGCCTTGGTGAGCCGTTGAGCATTGACGAAGTCCCGCGAGGCGATCATCGCCGAGGTCAGGTTGCGGTGATTGACCAAGGAACCCGACCGTGGACGCCATATGTCCCCGACGAAAGCGGCATATTGGGCGGCGGCTTCGTCGCGGAGCAGTTCGAACGCGTCGCGGCGTTCGGTCAGACTGCGGCCTTGCTCGATCAGCCGTTCGAGTTCGACCGTCGAGATTTCCGAGCCGTCGTGACTGCGTTGCGCGCGCTGCTGAGCGACGACATTGTCGTCAAGTTCGCGATCTGCCCGGTCGGCCAAGCGGTGGAAGACATTCACAGTCGGCCAAAGCAACAGTTCGAGGTCGGGTTCGAGCCGCGTGTCGATGATCGCGCCGGCCAAGGCATCGAACAGGCTGGCGACTGCGCCGCAGAGCGACCGGGCTTCGGGAAGGGCGCGGGGGTCCGGTTCATCGTCAAACGGCCGCATGCCGTAAAGCTGAAGCTCTTCGAGAACTCGGCCGGTGTGAGAAGTCTCGTGGCGGGGTTCAAAGTCTGTATCGTCAAGCGGTGTCATGGCAGGTCTCCGTCGCGACCGCGCTCATCGCGGTCTTCACGGCGACCCAGGGGCACCGGGCTGGGGGACGCGCACCCGCCCGCCAGGGCGGGCTCGACGTCCGGAGGAGGCTATTTTGCTTCGCGATGGAAAGCGCCCTTTTAGGGCGCGCCGGAAAATAGCCGCGCTCCGGGCGTTGCGCGGCGCCCAGCACGGTGCTTTTGGTCGCTTCCGGGAAGACCGTGGGCGTGGTTGGCGCAGACCTGCCGTGCCGTGACGATGCGGACTTTGAACCCCGCAAAAGACGGATCAAGTCGCCGTGGACATGTGCGCCAGGTAGCGGTTCCGGTCTTCCGATGTGAACTGCGGCCCAATCACGGCAGCGAGCCCTGAGGAGCCTAGTTGGCGCAGATCGTCGTTCAGATCCTTACCGAGCCCGATCAATGGGATCGGTTCGATCCCGGCTTCGATTGCGCGCGCGGCCAGCCGAGAGGTCGCCCACTGGCCGCTGGCGTCGTTATCGCGTGCGATATAGAGACGCTTAAGCGAGGGCGGCAGTGCAGTCGCGGCGAGGTGGGACGCCGATAGAGCGGCGGCGCAAGGCATGTCCGGTCCGATGACCTTCGCGGACAAGACCGTCTCGATCCCTTCTCCGGCTAAGAGGACATCGGCGGCCTGCCCGAAGCGGACGGCATTGCCGAGAAGGTCACCGATCGCCTTGCGCGGCGTGTCGACGTCGGCTTTGCCAAGATGCTCGATGCTGAAGCCGCAAGGATCAAGGTATGTCCGCTGGACCCCGACAAGAAGTCCGTCGAGCCCGGTGACGGCAGCAATCATGGCCGGCAAACGGCTGACCTCGCCATCGTTCGGTCGGAAGAAGCAGAAAGGATGATAGCGCAAGGCCGGAAGTGGTCCATAGCCTGATAGGCCTCGGTCGCGTAGGATGCCTTGTGCCATGGACCCCGGCAGTGGCCCGGCGGCGGCAAACAGACGCGCGGCCCGACGTGAGGCCTGGTCTGCCTGATCGGCCGGTACGATTGGGCGATGCGCGACTGGTTTCGATAGCGCCAGAAAACGGCGCGCTTCATCGAGTGCGGCGCCGAAGCTTGCAAGGCCGCAGCTTGCCTGAATGATATCGAGCAGGTCGCCAAATTCACCGGTTGCGCTATCGACCCATCTGCCGGCTGGGCGACCGGATGCGTCCCGTTCGAGACGTACCCACATCGACCGGCCGCGGGCATTTCGGACATCGCCAACAATCCAGTACCGACCTTGCCTTTGCCCGGCGGGCAGATATTGACGGCAAACGGCTTCGGCGTTGTCGGTGAGCAAAAGCGTTAGGCGTACGAGCTCTTCTGCCATGGCGCGGCTCCTCAACCATGCTCTTGGGCGGGCGGGACGTAAGCCTCGAAAGGATTGACGTCGGCCGCCATGTGGCCGAAGGGCGTAAACTGATACTCACCGGATACCTGGCTGACGGCACAGATGACGTAGCGAGCCTCCGCGGTCTTCGCGTCGAGGCATTCCATCAGGGCGAGGTCGCCATTTTCAGCCGCCGCCAGGAGTGTGGCGAAGTTGGACTTAACATAATCGGGTATGCTCATCTGGGCCTCCAGAAAGCAGGAAAGCCCGGCGGGGCCGGGCTTTCCTTTCAGTTGCGTTGTCGATTCATTCGGCGGCTTGGAGATCGGGTGTGTCGTCGATGGCTCGTTCCGTTGAAGCAAGTGGCTGATCGACCTGGCCCGGCTCCGGAGGTGCAAGGTCCGGCTGGTCGAGGGGCGGCGTGCGCAGCGCTGGGGGTAGCCAGTTCGTCCCGTTGAGGAGGGTTTCAGCTTCGACCGCCATATCGGCTTTGCTCATACCTCGGACGCGCCGGGCCGCGTCATCACCTTTGGCTTCGGCAATGGCGTGCATGATGTGTGCCTTCGAGACGCTGCCGAAGTAGTTTGATGCGGTGGCTCGCCAGCCCGCCGCAGCCACGTCGAGATCCAGCACCTGTGCGAGATGGTCGGCATTTCGGAGCCGAGCTTCGATAGTGTGAGGCGATGGGCCGCTGCCGCCGTATCGGTCCGGCTTTTGATAAAGCGCGTTCAAGCCGTAGGACACGCAGTGCGCCAGAAGCGACAGGCGCGAGACGTCGTCCAGAGCGTCGAGCCAGTCCCAAAGCCCGGCTCGATCATCTGGCAGTGCCTCCCGCCAGGCTTGGTTGCGCCCATTGATCGCGTCGGCCGGCGCCGAGTTCGTCAAGCCGTCGAACGCCAGCAGGCTCACCGTTGTCACCCGGGCTTCGAGGTTGGAACCCTCGGCGCCGCGATAGAACTGGTCGGAGCAGAGCTTATGCAGCAACACGGTCAAGGTGACCTTGGGCTGGTTGGCCAAGGCGTTGCGCAAAGCCAGGGTACGGAACGCTGTCAGTTCGCTCCAAAGGCGGTCCGAGATAGGTTTGAGATCCTCCTCGTCGTCGAAATCCTGGGGCGAGGTGGGCGGTGCATTTCCGGCCATCGCCTCGTGATGGTCCGATTGTGCGCCATCCGCCGCCTCATCCGGCAATGCCGCTGGTTCCGGCGCCGGCTCGTCTTCAGGCCGTACATAGCCCCGTTCGATCCGAAGTGTACCGTACGATGTCAGGCTCAGAAATACGCCGCCGCGTTCCACATCGGTCGGCGCGAACTGGAGGGGTCGACTTTGGAAGGCCTCGATTTGGTCCTCCAGTTCGCCCAGTTGCTGGTCGATGTGGTCCGGCAGTTCATCGTCAGCGTCATAGGCCGCGGTCAACTCATCGTGCTTAGTCGTCAAAGCGTCCAGTTCGGCTTTTTCCTCGTCCGTCAGGTCGATTTGTTCGCCGGTGACCTGCCGTAGACCGAAGGTGTGGCCATACGGATGGTCGATTGCCGCGTCGATCCATAGCCAGCCCTCGGCCTTGATCTCGCCCGCTTTAGCATCGAGCTTTTCCCGGACCAGACGTTCGAGAAGAGCAACGTCCTGGAGCCAGCCGCCGTCGTCGGCCTCGAAGAGGTCGCGGGTCATAGTCCCTCCGGCTTCGACATAGGCGTCGGTGCCGACGAATAGGACCCGCCGGTCGCTGGCCTTGACCGAGGTCTCGGTGAGAAGGCGCCGAATGTGGTACGGCTCGCGGGCGTGGATGTTCAGGGAAACCGCTTCCCAAACCTGTTCTTGGCGCTGCCGATCTGGGGTCACGGTGAACGCCATCAGTTGCTCCAGTCGCATGCGGTCTTCACCGAACGCTTCCAGAAGAATGGGCGAGACGGTTGCTAGCTTCAGCCTTTGCCGTACGACGCTGACCGGAACGAAGAAACGAGCGGCGATTTCTTCCTCGGTCATTTTGTTCTCGATCAAGGCTGAGAACGCCCGGTATTGGTCGAGCAAGTGCAATGGCGCGCGCTGGATGTTCTCAGCCAGGGAGTCATCCTCGGCGATGCCTGTACGGCGGACTTGGCAGGGGAGCGGCGTCGTATCGGGCTTGCGGCCTTGCTCGACCAGTCGGCTGACTGCGTCGTAGCGGCGTCCGCCGGCGGTGACTTCGAACAAGCCGGTGTCCGCTCCCGCATCGTCGACCTGGGGGCGGACCAGAAGGCTCGAAAGGATGCCGCGCTGAGCTATGTCCTCGGTGAATTCGAGATCGCCATCGCTTGAAACATTGCGGACGTTTTTCTTCGACCGCACCAGTTTGTTCCAGGGGATGGGGCGGAAATCATCGGCTTCGGTAGTCTTAGGCGTTTTGGCCATTGTCTTGGCTCCGGACGGGCGCCGGGAGACTTTCTCTCGACTTCGAACCGTCACGGCCAAAGGCGCCGCCCTCGGACTCTGAGGGCGGCTGGAACATGTCACCGGCGGTCAGGCCGCTTTATCGAGCAGCTTCTTGGCCCGTCCTTCGTAATCGAGCCGCGCATCCTGGTGGGTTTTGTCCCGGGCGACGGCTGTGATCCCTTGGACAAAATCGAAAATCGACTGCGGTTTGCGACCTTCCTCGGCCAGGACGGTATCGATGACCTTGGCGGTCTCGGCTTTTGAGAAGCCTTGCTTTCGCAGGAAATCACTACGCTCGTCGTCGGTCCGAGCGACAATGCGCTCGCGCGCCGCCTTAATGCCGTTGATGAACGGCAGCGCCGACGAGTTGGCGAATTGGTCAAGGGCCGGAGCGGCTTCATAGGCAAAACGCGATGCCGCGAACTTGGAGTGACGAATGGTAATCTCTTGAAAATCCTCGACGCCCCACAAATTTCGATTTTGGCACACGGCTCTCAAGTAGAAGCTTGAAATGCCGAGAGTTTTTGCGCCAACTTCACTGTTCCACGCGTAGAAACCGCGAAAGAAAAGATCGGGCGAGCCGTCCTCCAGATAGCCCGCCTGGATCGGATTTCGATCGTCAACAAGGAACAAAAAGACATCCCTATCGCTTGAATATAAGGTGGTTGTGTCTTTCGTGATGTCGACGTTCGGATTGTAAACTCGGGTCGACCAGTCCAGAACGCCGGGCACCTTCCAGCGAGTGTCACCGACGCCGTCGCCGGCAAAACGTTGGACGGCGGCGACCAACTCGTGGTCGTGGATACGACCATAGTCCGGCCCGGTGACCGCCCGGAGTTCGATCCGACCGTCGTCGGTTTCAAGCGTTTTGACCTGTTCGGCCCGATGGTTGGAAAGGCCGTATTGGAGATTGATGCCGGCCAGCGGCGCCGGGAGTTGCCGAAGATAGGCGGCCGGTGCACTGACCAGCGCGGCCAACTGGCCGAAGCTCCAGTGGGTCGGCGCGATCGGCGTCGTCGCCCCTGGCAAGACAAACTGGAGACTTTCCGCGTCATCCCGTTCGGCTTGTACGCGGATCGCCGCGCTTTCGACGGTTCGGGTCTGGCTTCGGTCGGTCCGTCCCCGAACAGAGGCATAAAGCTCAGACAGCGATAGAAAACGCTCGTCCGCCGGCCTTGAAAACCACTCGGATGATACGCGGCCAATATGGCTACCTCGTGAGGCATCAACCTTGTAGCCGGCACCGGCGGCTTCTGGCGCCGACGGCAAAAGAACCTGATCCATTAGAAAGCTCCTGACGGCTGCCGGAGAACGCTTTCTCTCGGCCTCAAGCCGCCGCAGAGCCACTCGCCCCACTCGAACTCTGGTGCTGGCTTTCCTCTACAATCTATTGAGCGTCAGGTTCGCCGCCTACCTGCGGCTAGCTTTTTTCGGCACGTTCGCCGAGCATCTTGATAAAGGCCTCGGCCAACTCGCGATCCTTATTTCCGAGTTTCTGGGCGTCCAAATGCAGGCGATCGCTCGGCATGTCGGGCTCAACCACTCGTCCTAAAAGATAGTCGGTCGACACCTCCAAGGCATTTGCGATGCGACGAAGATTTTCAAAGCTAGGCTTGCGGGTGCCGGCTTCGAAGTGACTGAGCGAACTCGGCTGGATTTTAGTCTTTCGGGCCAATTCCGTCTGACTGATGCGGCGAAGTTCTCGCGCCTGGGATAGGCGATCCGAAAAGGGATCGGGCTCTTCGATATCGTTCATAACGGCGTTCGTCCAAAAAAAACGACAATATTGACTTGTCGATTTGTATATTGCCACTAAATACAATTTCAACATGGCGAATTCGACATGTCAAGTGCGAGGCTCGGCGGCGGCTCCCACTTCTGTTTCGTCGCCCCAGGACAAGCTTATGTCTGAGTTTCCAGTTGGACAGCACGCCTTTCGCGTCCAGATTTCCGATGCCTCCCTCTCGTTCAAGGACTTCCATATCGACGACCCCGTTCCGATGGCGCGCCAGCTTCTCGCGCTGTTCGGCTGCCAACCGGTCGAGGATTTTGTCGTTATCGCCTTGCGCAAAGACGGAACGACGATGCCTTTGCGCCTGGACGAAACGATTGATCTGCGAGAGCACCCGAACATCCGTTTCGTCACGTTCAAGACGGATCGTCTGTTCCGCTTCGAGGTCGATCGCAAGGAGCGCGAATGGGGCGAGGCCACGATCAAGGGATGGATTATCAAGACGTTGGCCGACGTCGATCCGGCGACGCACGATCTCTATCAAGAAGTGCGCGGCGAGGACCCGTTGGTCGCCAACGATCAAGACGTCGACCTTTCTGGAAAAGGGGTCGAGCGCTACTACACCATCATGTCTCAGACGACCGAAGGGCTCGCTTCGTTGCCGCCCGAAGACGCCGAATATCTCAAGAACCGCGGCATCGACTACGAAATGGCGGTCGACGGCGGACAGGTTGCGGTGATCCTCAAGGGGTACAAGATCCCCGAGGGTATGTTCGACCATGAAGTCGTGGATGTGCTGATCCTTTTGCCGGCAGGCTATCCCGATGCAGTCGTTGACATGTTCTACTGCTCGCCTTGGCTGAAGCTCATCTCGAAGAACGATTTTCCGAATGCGGCCAATGTCAGCCATGCGTTCGCTGAGCGCACGTGGCAGAGGTGGTCCCGTCACAACTATACCTGGCGCGCCGGCATCGACGGAATACACACCGTGCTCGGCCGGCTCGACCGCGCTTTGAAGGAGGCTAAGTAACATGGACGATCTGATCCTTCTCGATCGCCATGAAGTCAAACTCCGCGCCTTGCTGCAAAATGCGGCGGGCGTGGAGGCCGCGGCCTACATGACCTTCGGTCGAGCGCATATCGCAGCGGATCCGTGGACTGAAGAGCCCAGGACGCGCTTCATCTCACACCAGGTCAGCGCTGTCCCGGACGAAGACCTTGTGTCAGCCTCTTCGGTGCACGTGACGTGGTCGACACGCGGTTTCGTGAAGGCGCTCGCGCGTGCATCGGCAGTTTCTTTGTGCCTCGGCATCGTGCACACGCACCCGCTGGGAACGGCGGTCTTTTCTGATCAAGATGATCGCAACGAAGCGGGGCTGGCGGCTTCGGTTCGTAACCGCAATGGGCCGGACTTTCCGTTCTTGAGCGTTCTCTTTGGTGGCGACGGCACGCTTGCCGCCCGGGTATGGCGCAATGGCGCAGTCTCGCCCGTGCAACGCATCACTATCGCCGGGCGTCGCTTGCGCTTCTTCGGGCACCTGGGCAATGACCCTATGGTCGACGAAGCGTTCGAACGGCAGGGGCGCTTGTTTGGCGAGGAAGTAAACGCGCGACTACGCGATCTTCGCGTCGCAGTCGTCGGGGCGGGGGGCACGGGTAGTCCCGTTGTTGCCTTGCTCTTGCGGCTCGGCGTCGGCAAGCTCTTGCTGATCGACAAGGATATTGTTGAAGTTACCAACCTCAATCGGGTCCATGGGGCGCGGCTGTCGGACGCTGGAGAAGGACTTGCGAAGGTCGAGGTGCTGGCGCGCGAGATCAGGCTGGCCGATTTAGGCGCCGATGTCCAGACACGCCGCGCCTGGGCGGGCGCCCCGGATGTCCGTGAGGCGTTGAGGGCCTGCGACGTTATTTTCGGGTGCACCGACGACCACGACGGCCGCGCGCTGCTCAGCCGGATGTCGTACTTTTACGGCGTCCCACTGATCGATGTAGGGCTGCGTATCGTCCGGCGTGAACCGAATTTCGACATGGTTGCTCGCACCAGCTTCGTGACGCCAGGCGGCGCATGTCTCCTGTGCCGTGGTGTGGTTGATCCGCGCCGCGCCGCGGAGGAAGCGCTGGAGCGTGACAACCCCGAAGACTATCGCAAGCGCAAGGCCGAGGCCTATGTGGTTGGCGGTGGTGATCCGGCGCCTGCGGTGGTGACCTTCACGACCGAAGCGGCGACCATGGCCGTCAACGAACTGTTGCAGTCCCTGACCGACTACAGAGGCGCCGGCGGGGCGGCGTGGGGGCGTTTTCGAACGTTCCAGACCTTGGAGGATCGGGTGGTAACGATCCCGCCTAAATCGGGCTGCCGTGTCTGCGACGGTCAGAATTACTGGGGTCTCGGGGATGTCGAGCCCTTTACCTACAGGGTGGGCTGATGATCCGGAAGATTGCCAAAGCTTTACGGTGGTTGCGCCTCCTCGACTTCGACTTGCTCGCCCGGCGTCGGCGGCGCATGCCTACGGCGTCTGAAGTGTCTGACGGTGAATTGGTCGTTGTCGAGGATGCGGGCGTGCAGAAGTGGGCCTGTTTCAACTGCCCGGGTGGCTGCGGCCAGATGATCTCGCTCTCTCTCAATCTGAAACGGCGACCGAGATGGCACTTGCTAATGGATTTCTGGTCACGCCCGACCGTCGATCCATCCGTTCATCAGCAAAACGGGTGTGGCTGCCATTTCTGGGTAAAGCGAGGGCGAGTCGATTGGTGCGTTGACGGCCGGCCGCGCAATCATAAACGCGGAGAACATTGACCCTACCGGCCGCGTACTTTCGGTCGGTAGGGACGATCGTCCTGAATGACGGCGTAGTACGACTTGTAGTCGCCTTCGGGCTTGACGCTGTCATGGACGCGTTTGACGGCAAATCCGGGGGCGTGGAAAAACAAACGGCTATCCGGGCCCATGTTCTTGGCGGACGCGTCGACAACGCAGTGGGCGTAGATCTCGCGTTCCTCCATTTCGGGGCGACCGAAAGAGTCTAGAGTGCCAAATTCCGTGACCCAAACATATTTGGGTAATTCTTGCTCAGCAACAAACTCTTTCACCGGCGGTGCGCAGGTGTTGCGCAGCATGCGGTGTTTGTACCTCCAACCATAGGTGAGGTAGGTCCTCGCCAGGACACGGGTGTTCGTCTGTTCATTGACGAACGCGGTTCCCAAGTCGACCGAAGTTCCCAACTTGTCGGCGTTCTGGGCGCAGAGGCCTTTCCATGCATCGGCGTAGGACTCCAACATATCCCATGCGATCGACTCAGCCTTTTCCGCCGGTAGGTAGACCTTATCCGGCAGTGGAATGATCAAGTGGCGGGCTTCGACCGACAGGCCATATTCAGTCTCGTTGCTGGGATCGTTGGCATCGAGCGTCATGCGGAGATTTGGGCCGCCCTGGTCATCGTTTATGTAAAAACCCGCGCAGAATTCGGCGCGGGTAGGGCGATCCGGCATTTCGCCATCCGGAACGGACTTATTGAAGATTTGTCCTGACGCCACGACCGCGTGGCCCGGGCCATTGTCGCCTCCGAGAGCGATAATCACCGGAATGCCCGAGTCCACGTAGCGATTGATGATGTCCGCGGGGCGCCAAGCCGACGATTTATTGTTGGTGTACATCAGCGGGTGCCGGCCCGCGGAACGTAATGCGGCAACCATGCCATTCAGAGAGAGCGATTCCGAGCCGTTCGGGAGCATTGCGCTCACGGTGGCGTATTCGCCGTTCATCGCCGCTTCGGTAATATCGACGGTAGAGATCCATGGACCTCTATGCTTTGCATGAAAGTGCCTGGCGGCCGACCAAATCGTGGCTTGGGCACAGGCGCCTATGCGGGAATCCTGCTGAGTCATGGGTAAGCCGCATACGGTGAATTCGGCCCCTAAGACATGTGTCACATAAGGGGCTTTGACGAGCACGTGGCTCTCGTAGTCGTCGGACGTTGGCGGCGCGAGTAGGACGGCGCGCGCCAGGGGCGCCTGATGAATCGGCCTTAGAACGACGAACCCCAGATAGTCCGCTTGGAGCGACTCCAGCCAGCGGGCGACCGCCTCCGGCGATTGGAGACTCTGAATATTTTCCAGTTTGGCAGAGAAAAAGTGCAGGCGGCGGCAAAGCTTCGTATGGCGCTTGAAGAGACGTGCATAAAAAGCCGCAAAGGCTTCGGTGAAGTCGCGATCTAGATACTCGTCCTCGAGTATGTAACCATTCGCGCCAAGCTCGCGAAGATGCTTGAGGAGGTTTTCGACGATCGTCTTATTGGATTGGCGGTACTCAAGCTCTGAGCGAAGGCTATCCCACGCGGCCTCATCAAGCGATACAACTGTGATAGCCATATAGAATCCGTCCCTGGAAAAGCCTCATGGGCTCTCAGGACAGCAGAAACTTACCCGCGACGAGTTCGGCTGTGCGGATATTCTCATCGATCGAATTCAACTCTTTTCGAGTCTTCTCCGACAGGTCCGGTTCTGAGAACTCAATTAGAGTGCAACCGGAGATTTCTATGTCTGCTTCTGACGAGTCGTCAAATCGTTTCAGTTCCATCTCGACCCCGATCGCAAAACAGAGCCGGACAACATATTGATCCGACTCTGGTTTTTCTAACCAAAAAATGTAAAAAAGCGATAAACTACAGGTACTTATCGCGGTGCGGGCGCAACCGCAGTATGCATACAATTTTTTAAAATGCTAGAAAAAACTTGACTCTACCGCGTTTTTCCCGTTTGGGCGCGGAATGAGTCGCTACTAGTAATGGTATTGCGATTCGTTAATTTGGCCATATCGTCAACTAATAGTATGTCCCAGCGCTGGTCGCCTCCACTCGTTGTGGTGAGTTAGCCACGCTTCAGTCTCCAAATTCCGACATTTGCCGATTTCAGGGAAATTTTTACCTATAGTGAGTGATTCGAATCGGGCGGACCTAAAAAGGGCTGGGCAAGGTGCCGCAGACTCATTTCAGATTTCGCGCTTTGTCCCCACCTGCGGTAATTGTTCTGGATTGGTATCTGCCGGAATCGACGTTCGACGCTTGGCTTTCCTTGCCGTTCGGCTTGCGGGCTTGGCCGCAATTCGTTGGACATTTCAATTATTGGCTGATTTCAGCAGAAAAGCCCACCGAAGTGGCGGGCTTTTATGATCTGTCGTTTGTCCTAAGGGGGAGGCTTGCGCCAACAACTCCAAAAGCTAGCGGTCGTTAAATAGGCTTTTGACTTCAAAATGTCAAACAAGAGCAGGGGGCGCCGCAATCGCCTTACTGATCATGAGCGCATAATCGCAAGGCAACTGGACGTCCATTTAGACAGGATTCATGCGCTGACGGAGCTACCTTGCATCCGCACTGCGGCGTGGATGTTGGAGACGACGGGACGTGTCCGTACGACAATCAAGAACCGGCCGTGACGAGTAGCGCGGGTTCCGGCAGGGAAACCTGAGCGGCTGGAGCGAACTATCCGGCCTTATCTGGCGAGCGCTTTCATCTCTCTGCGCGCGGCGTCCGCTCGTTGGTCAAGGTAGGTTGCGAGATCTTGGAGATGAACACCCTTTGCGCACTTTTGGCTGTCCTCTATCCGAACGAGAGGAATGGGGATCTCGCCGCAGGAAATTTTCGAGACAAGCTTCCCCGTGGTGAGATGGGTAAAATAGTCACGACAGATCAAATCGATCGGAATGACGGCGCGACCGTCATACTGGGCAAGAAGAAGGAATGCGGTATTCATGATATTCGCTGTCCCGTGCTAGTTTCGTAAAAACCTAAGCTAATCATGACTCTAGCTTATCGTTTTGACCAGACATCCACACGTGCGAGCGTAAAAATGGATAGGCTGGGGCAGAAAAGGCTAAGTTTGAGTCTGTGTTTGGAGTTCCAAGGAAGGTCAGGTGGTGGCGGGCTCAGCAGGGCATATCTTCTCTAGCCATTGCCAGTTCTCGTACTTGTCACCCGCTTGGCGGATGTGGGTGTAGCGCTTCAGGCTTTGCCAGGACCTGTGGCCGCTGACAGAGGCGGCGCGCGGAATGCTCAGGCCCATTTCGAACAGACGTGAAACCCCATCGTGCCGCAGATCATGAAAATGCAGGTCCTCGATACCGAGAAATGCAGTGCCCCTGGTGAATGCCGCGCTGATCGCATCCGATGTAAACGGGAAAATCCGATCCGACGTCTTGGGCATGGACAGGATAATACGCAGGGCCTCAGGCGGGAGGTCGCACCAGACGTTATTACCGATCTTTTCTCCGGGATTCTTCATGTCTCGCACAAGTACGCGGCTATTCGTTACGTCGAGATCCGGCCATTTGATCGAGACAATCTCCTCCTGCCGGCGGGTCGAGAAAATCGCAAAGGGGATAATTTTGGTAAGCGGCAATGTCCCCTGACGCCGCTTCTCGCGTCCCTCAAAATGGACAAGCGTACGATTCAGTTCGTCCAGCGTTGGCCGTCGGTCCCGCTCACGGCTCCTCGAGATCAGGCCTAGCTTTTTGCAGACGACGAGGGCGTCTTTCATCGCGGCCGGATCGAGCGGGTATTTCCAGGCCGGGCGCGCAATCGTAAAGATCGCGCCCAAGTGCGACAGGTAGTTTTGCACCGTCTGTGGGGTGCGTCCGTTATTGAGCTGACGAGCCAGGTCGACGAGGTCGTCGCTGCCTATCTCCGAGCAAATTTTATTGGCGATCGTATAGCTCTTTATCGCCCGCAAAACTTGAGCCTTCGTCCGCCCGATGGCCTTGAGCGACTCGCTTACATAGCGCTCGATAACGTCCGACAGGGGAGGGTCGTCGACTAGCGCGGCTTCAAGTCCGCCCGGCCGGTTCAGTTCTGTTTCCTTTCGTTCAAGCCAAGCCGAGGCGGCTTGGCGCCGATCGAAGGTTTGTTGTTCGCGGTGAACGATCTTTCCGTCACGCTTGATGACAAGCTGCGCTTGGTAGCTCTTCGTTCCGTTCTTCCGCGGGCGGACCAGTATTGTGCCCATTTCATTCCTGTCAAAAGTCAGGTACATCCGGGCGGTACATCATGGTCCGCATCCCGGTACATCATAAGCGTAAAAAGTACATCATTGATGTACTTACAGCAAGAATACGGGCCAATACGTACCTAAAATGGCTGTGAATGATTCTGTTGACAAGTATTTAAATGACTGATTTGGCGTACAATATCGTAGAAAATCGTAGTTTCAGATTTTCCGTCGCACCGATGATGGACTGGACGGACCGGCATTGCCGGGCGTTTCATCGCACGCTGACGCGCCAGGCGTTGCTCTATACGGAAATGGTCACGTCGAAGGCGGTCATCCACGGTGACCGCGAGCGGTTGATCGGCTTCTCGGATATCGAGCATCCGGTGGCGCTGCAATTGGGCGGCTCCGAGCCCGACGAGCTGGCGCAATGCGCCAGGATCGCCGAAGATTTCGGCTATGACGAAGTCAATCTCAACTGCGGCTGTCCGTCCGACCGCGTACAGTCGGGCGCATTCGGCGCCTGCCTGATGCGTGAGCCGCAACGCGTCGCCGACAGCCTGCAGGCCATGATCGAGGCCTCGCGCCTGCCGGCCACCGTCAAGTGCCGCATCGGCGTCGACGACCAGGATCCGCGCGACGCCCTGTTCACCCTGGTCGAGGCCTGCGCCGCCCGCGGCGTCTGCACCTTCATCGTCCATGCGCGCAAGGCGTGGCTGAAAGGCCTGTCGCCCAAGGAAAACCGGGACGTGCCGCCGCTCGACTATGACCTTGTCTATGAATTGAAGCGGGCCCATCCGGAGTTGACCATCGCCATCAATGGCGGCATCGCCACGCTGGACGAAGCCGAAGCGCATCTCGCCCACGTCGACGGGGTCATGCTGGGCCGCGCCGCCTATCACGAGCCGGCCCTGTTGGGTCAAATCGACCGCCGGTTCTTCGGCGACGGGCAGGATGTCGGGCCGTTCGCCGCGCTCGACGCCTACCGGCCCTATATGGCGGCGCAATTGGCGGCCGGCACGCCGCTGTCGCATATGACGCGGCATATGCTGGGCGTGATGCACGGCCTGCCCGGCGCGCGCGCCTTCCGCCGCATCATGACCGTGGACGCGGTCGAACCGGGCGCGGGGCTCGAGGTGGTCGATCGCGCGGTTGAAGCCGTGCGCGATATGCTCGCGGCAGCCGAAGCGCGCCGTGTGGATTATGAGGCTTCGCTCACGAAATCCGCTTAGGGCCGCTTAGGGATGCAGGATCAGGCTGGAGGGCGTCGCTTCGATGCGGCTCAGCCGGCCGAGATAGCTCATGCCGAGCAGCGATGTGCCGCCCTGGGGCAGGACCAGGGCATCGACATTATGCACCGTGCTTTCGCCGACGCCGACGCTGGCCAGGGTCACCTGGGCGGCCTCGGTCGGACCCATGGCCGTGATGACCTTGCGGTCGTAGGTCAGGGTCGACTTGTCGATGCCCAGCCGTTGCGCATCGGCCTCGGTCAGCACGACCACCGTGGCGCCGGTATCGACCAGAAAGCGCACGGCCTTGTCATTGACGGTGGCATTGGCCCAGAAATGGCCGTCCTGGCTCTTGGGAATGGCGGTGACGTGGTTGTCGTCGGTTACGGCCGTCTCTGTGGCCGCCGTCGAAGCCGCGGCGATGTCGGCAACGGGCGCCGCCGGGCGGTCGTCGAGTTTTATGAAGCCCAGCCCCGCCGTCACCGCCGAAGCGATGGCGCAGGTCATGATGATCACGGGTCTGAGCATGGCGGTCTCCACACGACTCACACGGCCTTTCTGGCCAGGATCACATCCTAAACGAACAGGGTTGCTGTCCGGTGAATCGCGCGGCGCGTTACAAGGTAGCGGAGAAAGTGAGGTTTTATGGAAAACTTATACGAATAAAATATAACAATATCAGTAATATGCGTACATATGCGAAAATAATATGATCCGAATGCGGATTAATTCTTGCATCGCGCGAAAAACGTGGCACATTGTTCTTCGACGCGACGACGACTGTGAGGGTGAGAACCCCTGGGAGCCCGAGACGCGTCTCTTTGTCCGCATTGCATTTTTTGGAAAAGGAGACGCCGACATGCAAGACCAAGAAAAGAAGCAACACGCCATGACCTCTTTCGCCCTCTTCGGGGGCCTGTTCATGAGCCCGCGCAAGACCTCGCGCGAAGTCAGTCGCCCTTCCGACTTTAAACCGTTCAACAAGAAGTAAGCTCCGGCGTACCAATACGGTGCGCTTGTTGAACATAGACCTCCGAACGCTTTGGCGTTCGGCAAGGCCGACTGGCCACCGCCGCTCGTGCGGCGAGCCCGCGCGGCGCTTGAGCGCATAAAATGCGCGCATAAAAAGCCATAAACCAGAAAGGCCCCCTGCCATTGGCAGGGGGCCTGATCTTTTACTACCCTGAATTACAAGGTCGAGGCGTTGCTCAAGGGGGCTTAGTTCGAAGCCAGCTTGACGCCGGACTTGGCCTCGGCCGCCGCCATGTTCGGGCTGGCCTTGGTGACCTTGACGCTGGCATTGTTGCCGGCGCTGTCGAACTTGGCCGTGGCTTCGATCCAGTACAGGCCGTCGGCCGCGAGGAAATTGTATTTGTAGTCGATCTGGAAGTTGCCGCCGCGGAATTCGCAGGTTTCGATATTGACCATCTGCTTGCCGGTTACGGCCATGACCTTGGACACGGCGTCCTTGGAAACACCGGCGGCCAGCATACCGGCCTGGGATTCCTGATCGTCGCTGCAATCGCCTGCAAGGGCGGCGGTGGCCGACAGGGTCATGGCGCCGGCGATCGCGGTGAGAAGAAGAGCCTTTTTCATCATGTGTATCACTCCTAGATGTTCTTCAGGGTAGGACACACTGTAATGGAAATAGGATAATCTTCGGTAAATCCCCGTTTTTACATAGGCTTAACAGCCCTTAACGAGGTTAAGCCCGACCCCTTGGCGAACAAGGGGTCGGCATTAACGATTTCCAGCCGCGAATATTGCCGTGGCAAAAAAATTCTCGGCTCGAAAAGGATTTTCGTTAGTTCGACGCCAGCTTGACGCCCGACTTGGCCGAGGCCGAGGCCAGGTTCGGCGACAGGGCGGTGAACTTCATGTCGGCGACGGCCTTGCCGGCGACCTTGGCTTCGCCCGACGCCCAATACAGGCCGTCCGAGCCGATGACATTATACTTGAAGGTCGCCTTCAGCGAGCCGCCGGCGGCGCTGCAGTCGTCGATATTGATCATCTGCTTGCCGGCGCCCGGCACGATGCCGGACAGCTTGGCGGAGGCCGCCGAAGCGATGGCCTTGCCGACTTGATCGACCTGATCGTCTTCGCAGTCACCGGCCAGGGCGTGGGTGGCGAAAGTGGCCGAGGCGAGGAGGGCGACGGAGGCGATCAGCCACTTGGGGGACACGGATTTATGCATTTTGCAAACTCTCACAAGAAACGTACGCAATAGGCGTGCGGGGCATTGGATTAAGCCGAAAGGCGTAGGGTCTCGGCTATGGGTTGCATCTACCCGGGTCACACTTAATGTCGGGTGAATCTTTTTGCTCTGCAGCATAAAAATTTGCATAAAGATGCAAAACATTGTTACGCGAAATGGTAGCGGTACCAAATAGTGGGAGCATCGGTATTTATGTGCCGGTTTGGGACAGGCAAGACTATGCGCTGCCGGCGTATATGCGCCTGATATCGGGGCTACGGGTTCTGCCCGGGAAACGACCTCGGTGACTCGAAAGGGTCACTCCGCGTCCAGTCTGTTGCCATGCATGCGCGACATGAGTGGCTCGGACGACGTGTTCAACGCCGGTGCAGTGTCCTATGTCTCGCCACTGCGAGACGCGCCCAGGTGGCGAGCGGAGCGCCTATGAAGGCGCATGGGCCCTCGGGACATACGCTGATGCCTCGTGACGTGGCGGTATATGCGAAGCGCCCGCGCGGCGCTCGGGCGCACAAAAAAGAGGCGCCTTTCGGCGCCTCTTTCGGGATCGTGTCGTGCTTGGATGTTTAGGCAGCGGTCAGTTCGCTCAGGAAGCGGCGGATGTTCTCGCTCATCGACTGGGTGCGCTGGGTCAGCTGGTTGGCGGCGCCCAGCATTTCGGTCGACGCCTTTTCGGTGTCGGCCGCCGAAGCGGACAATTGCGCCACCGAGCTCGACGCCATCGAGGTGCCGTCCGACGCCTCGTTGACGTTGCGGGCGATTTCGTTGGTGGCGTCGCCTTGTTGGTGCACGCTGTCGGCGATGGACGAGGCGATCTCGTTCATGTGCTTGATGGTCTCGCCGATGCCGCGGATGGCATTGACGCCGTTTTGCGCGGCGGCCTGGATGTCCTTGATGCGGTCGCGGATTTCATCGGTGGCCTTGGCGGTTTGCTGGGCCAGCGACTTGACTTCCGAGGCGACGACCGCGAAGCCCTTGCCCGCTTCGCCGGCGCGGGCCGACTCGATCGTGGCGTTCAGCGCCAGCAGGTTGGTTTGCTGGGCGATGGCGTTGATCAGGTCGACGACTTCGCCGATCTGATCGGCGGCGCGGCTGAGCTCGGCCATCGAGGCGTTGGTGCGGTCGGCTTCCGACACGGCTTCGGCGGCGATTTCCACCGAGCGCACGGCCTGGTCGCCGATGACGCCGATCGAGGCGGACAGTTCGGTGGTCGCCGAGGCGACGTTCTGCACGTTGTCGGCCGAGTTGCGGATCGACGACACCGCCGATTGCGAGCGGCGCTCGTTTTCCTGGGCGATGGTCAGCAGGGTGCGGCCGTTCGCGTCGAGATCCGAGGCGGCGTTGCTCAGCGCGTCCAGCATGTCCTGCGCTTCGTGGCGGAAGCGTTCGGCCAGTTCGCCCATTTGACGGCTGCGTTGTTCGCGCGTGGCGTTGGCCGCGGCTTCGAGCGCCGACAGGCGTTCCTTTTCCTCGGCGTTCGACTTGAACACGTTCAGGCTGTCGACGACGAGCTTCAGTTCGTCGCGGCGCGCCAGGGTCGAGATGTCGACCGTGAGATTGCCGTTGGCCAGTTCCTCGGTCGTCTTGGCGATGCGGTTGATGCCGGTCACCGTGAGGCGTGAGAACACAAAGGCGATGCCGCCGGAGATGGCGGCCATGATCAGGGCGAAGATGACCAGCATCGACACGCCGGCGGCTTGCGCCGTCTTGGCCTGCGATGCGGCCAGGTTGGCGCTGGCGACATTGGCCTTGATCAGCTGGTCGGACAGATCCGACATCTTGGCGTAGCTGTCGTCGAACTGCGACATCAGCGGAGCGACCGACTTGAAGTCGATGTCCATCACCGAACCGGCGAAATCGACGGCGTCCTTGTAGGTCTTGACTTCCTTGGTCAGGCTGTCGATCAGCTTCTTCTGCGTCGGATCGGCTTCTTCCGCCGAGTCCGTCTTCAGGCGCTTGACGATGTCGCTGAGGTTCTTGGCGACGCCTTCGACCTTGTCGCCCATATTGGCGGTCGGATCGGTCGCCTTCTTGGCGACGGCGCTCATGACCTGGCCGTTGGCTTCCTTGATGTCGGCCTTGATGGCGCCGAGCTCGGCCATCTGCTTCACCGTGACGCTGGTGATATGGTCGATGGTGTCCGACTGGCCGTGCATGATGTAGATCGCGCCGCCGGTAAGAACGGCCATAAGCACGGTGGCGGCCACGGACGGCGCCATGAATTTGACGGTGAACGGCCAGTTCGAAATGTTGAACCCGCCGGACTGGCTATTGGCACTCAGTTTTGTCATTTGTGGCCCCTGGCTGACCTTTTTTTGGTTACGCGAACGCGATTTTGCGTCGGAATTTGTGATCGGAAAGTCGCGACCGACGGCGCGAACAGGCGCAGCCGGAGACGAACGTGGCCTCAAGGTGTCAGATTAAGGTTGTTGAATTCCTAACGGGTCCGACAATTTGTCCACAGATTCATAACCATGTCATGGCGTGCTCACATTCCAAGGCGCAGCCTTGGCAAGCGCGACTGCGCGCCCGAGCTTTTGCGAGGAGCCATGCGGCGCTTGAGCTAAAAATCCAGTTCTAATGTTTGGGAAATATTATGGCGGCGGGCGTTGTGACAGCGTATAGTGCCGCCGCATGAACGGCTTCGACGCAGGACGCAGAACGCTTATGGTCGGGGTGGCGACGCTCGCGCTCGGTGGATGCATGCGTCTCGACCACCGCGCCGCCCTGCGCACGATCGTCTTGCGCTTGCCCGGGGTATCGCGCCATGTCTTCTGGGAGAAGGTGCAGACCTACGCGACGCAAAACCAGCTGGCGTCGGACATGGTGCCGCAACGCCCCGCGACCGCGCGCGATTTCACCTTCGTGCTGAGGGGACGGGGGTTGGACATCGTCGGCCGCAACAATGCCTATGATCCGCTGCAGCCGGACGACTATGTCGTGGCCTTCTTCGCCGCGCCGGTGTTCGGCGCCGGGCGGATCATGATCGATCGCTTCGCCGATACCTTTCGCGACACCATGACGAGCGAGAACAGCGTGCGGCTGATCTCCGACAGCGGGGCGATGAAATAACAAAACGCCGCCCTTGATTAGGGGGCGGCGTTTGAAAAGCGGGTATCTCTTGATTGTTTAATCGAGCGACGACAGCCCGCCGGTGCGCGGTGGCTTCGGCGGCGTAATGGTCGGGCGCGACGTATTCGAGGTTGCGGCGATCGGAACGACCTCCGCGGCCGATTGCGGCAGGGCGACGGCGGCGATGATGTCCTGAGCCGAGCGGCCGCTGGTCTTGGCCGCCAGGGCGACCGGCTTGAGCGACGCCGCGGGCGTGATATCGCCGCCGGTTTCGGCGGTCTGGACCATCGGCGTCGTCGATGCGCTGGCCGAGGTATATTGCAGCATTTCGCCGGACTTCATCACCACGGCGTCCGGCACATCGGTCGACGGCTGCACGCCGTCCGCGCTGTGGATCAAGGCGGCGCGGCCTTGGAATTGATAGAAGGTATGACCGCCGACCGTGGCGATCTTGACCATGTTGGACGACCAGTGCGGATCGACCGACAGGGTATGGAAATGCGTCGCCGTGCCGACGGCCTTCATGACGTAGCCGCTGAGCGCGGCCTGGGCCACGGCCTTGGCGCGGCGCCAGGCCCAGGCTTCGACCGGACGGGCCAGCGAGCCGTCGCAGGCGAACGAGAATTGGCAGCCGGTCTGCTGCATCGCGCCCTGATAGACCACGCCGCAGATCGTCTTCGGGAAGGCCGGATGGCGGACGCGGTTGAGGATGACCTGGGCGACGGCGCGCATGCCGTCATCGCCTTCGCCGCGCGCTTCATAATAGACGGCCTGGCTGAGGCAGTCGGAATCGTTGTTGGTGTGCGCCTTGAAGGCGAAGGCCGGCGCCGGGCGCGCCAGCGGCATCATCACCGGATGATCGCTGAGAAGCTTGGTCGAGGCCAGCAGGCTGGTATGGACGGTGTCGCTTTCCGTCGCCGTCTGCAGCATCGCCTTCTGGGCGCGCACGTCGAACGAGGTGCGCAGCGCCGTCAGGTTTTGCGCCACCAGGGAATTGCTGGTCGCTTCGCTGCCATAAGGGGCGTAGCGCAGGGCGATCATCATCGCCGTCTGGTTCATGTCCGGACGGGCTTCACCCGTCGCCGAGGCGGCATCATAGGCCTCTGCCACGACCTGCGTCGCCGGCGTGCCCTTGGCGGGAGTGGTTTTCGAGAACAGGGCAATCTGGGTCAGGCGCTGCGCATCTTCATGCACATTGCCGGTCTTCGCCAGGTGCCCACCGAGGCAGGCGGCACCGAACGAAGCGCCAACCAACAAACCGATAGAACTCGCCGCCATCAGGGCGCGCATGCGGTAGCGCGCGATCGTAAACGAAGCCAATGCCTTCTAGTCCTCTGTGACGAGGGCGTCCGCCCCCCGGAACAAGCGTTAGTCAGAATGGATTCGTCATCCCTGACCAGCGCCGTTTTCACCAGCAAGGACCGTGCCCGTCATTGGGGTCTTTATCGGTGCCTTACCAAGCGAGAGGGCGTCTTAAGGGCGAAATGTGGCTGAAATGTGTTAAGACATGGTTAAGATCTGGTTAGGCACAGTTGATACCGTCAGAATAGGCCGATCACTAACACGTGTTGCTGTGGCGCGAGACAGTCAAACGATTTTTTATTGACAGGAAAAACGAAGTAAAATCGCGATAGATTTTACATGACATTCAAAATCTATTATTTGCATCTTCTTTATAGTCAAATCGAAGTCAATAACGGCATGTGTTAACGAAGCCTTAAACAAGTGTTTTTGCGCCGCCTTTACCACTCGAGCGCCGGCACCCCCTTGCCTCGCCATTTTAAAGGGCTGAAAATCCGGCACAAATCCGAATCGTTTCGCCGGGCTGCTGCCAAGTCTTGACGCTGCGGTGCGGCAAAAAGCGCCGACGCTGACGCCAGGGCAAGGGCGGCGAAAGATTTTTGCCCCTCTTTCCTTTTTTTATAGCCCCCTTATCTTACGTTCATGTCACGTTCCGGTCCCCCTCCTGGCCTTTCCGATAATTCCGGCGCGTTTGTGGCCGACTTCCCGTCAGCGGCGGTTTTGCCGTGGATGCCGCACCGCCCGGCGCGCCCGGCAAAGTCCGAAGGTGGACGCAAGTTCCGCCTGCAGTCGGCCTATGAGCCGGCGGGCGACCAGCCCCAGGCGATCGGCGAGTTGGTCACCGGCATAGACGCGCGTGAGCGCGACCAGGTGCTGCTGGGCGTCACCGGCTCGGGCAAGACCTTCACCATGGCCAAGATCATCGAGCAGACCCAGCGTCCGGCCCTGATCCTGGCCCATAACAAGACCCTGGCGGCGCAGCTCTTTTCCGAGTTCCGCGCCTTCTTCCCCGACAATGCGGTCGAGTATTTCGTTTCCTACTACGACTACTACCAGCCCGAGGCCTATGTCCCGCGCACCGACACCTATATCGAAAAGGACAGCTCGGTGAACGAACAGATCGACCGCATGCGCCATTCGGCGACGCGGGCGGTCCTGGAACGCGACGACGTCATCGTCGTCGCCTCCGTGTCGTGCATCTACGGCATCGGCTCGGTCGAGACCTATACGGCGATGACGCTCGACCTCAAGGTCGGCCAGACGATCGACGAGGGCCAGCTGCGCGCCGACCTGATCGCCCTGCAGTACAAGCGCAACGATCAGGCCTTCGAACGCGGCATGTTCCGCCGCCGCGGCGACGTCATCGAGATCTTCCCGGCGCACTACGAGGACCGCGCCTGGCGTCTGTCGATGTTCGGCGACGAGATCGAGGCCATCGCCGAGTTCGACCCGCTGACCGGCAAGAAGACCAAGGACCTGCCCGAGGTCCGCGTCTACGCCGCCAGCCACTACGTCACGCCGCGGCCGACCCTGCATCAGGCGATCGAGCGCATCAAGATCGAGCTGCGCATCCGCCTCGACCAGCTGCGCGGCGAAGGCAAGCTGCTGGAAGCCCAGCGCCTGGAGCAGCGCACGCAGTTCGACCTGGAAATGATGGAGGCGACCGGCGCCTGCGCCGGCATCGAAAACTATTCGCGCTATCTCACCGGCCGCAATGCCGGCGAGCCGCCGCCGACCTTTTTCGAATATCTCCCCGACAACTGCCTGCTGTTCGTCGACGAAAGCCACGTCTCCGTGCCGCAGATCGGCGGCATGTACCGCGGCGACTTCGCGCGCAAGTCGGTGCTGGCCGAATACGGCTTCCGCCTGCCGTCGTGCATCGACAACCGGCCGCTGAAGTTCGAGGAATGGGACGCCATGCGGCCGCAGTCGGTCTATGTCTCGGCGACGCCCGGGCCGTGGGAGATGCAGCGCACCGCCGGCGTCTATGCCGAACAGGTTATTCGCCCGACCGGCCTGATCGATCCGCCGGTCGAGATTCGCCCGGTGCACAAGGACGGCTTCAACCAGGTCGACGACGTCATCGCCGAGGTGCGCAAGGTGGCTCTGAGCGGCTATCGCTCGCTGATCACCGTGCTGACCAAGAAGATGGCCGAGAACCTGACCGAATATATGCACGAACAGGGCATCCGCGTGCGCTACATGCACTCGGACATCGAAACCCTGGAACGCATCGAGATCATTCGCGATTTGCGGCTGGGCGCTTTCGACGTGCTGATCGGCATCAACCTGCTGCGTGAGGGGCTCGACATTCCCGAATGCGGCTTCGTCGCCATTCTCGACGCCGACAAGGAAGGCTTCCTGCGTTCGGAAACCTCGCTGATCCAGACGATCGGCCGCGCCGCGCGCAATATCGACGGCCGCGTCATTCTCTATGCCGACCGTATCACCGGTTCGATGGAGCGCGCGCTGGCCGAGACCACGCGCCGCCGCGAGAAGCAGATGGCGTACAATGTTGAGCATGGCATCACGCCTGAGTCGGTCAAGCGCGGCATCAGCGATATCCTCGATTCGCCGTTCGAAAAGGCCGATCGCGTCCAGGTGCCGATGGGCGTGGCCGAGACGGACGCCAAGCCGTTCCTCGGCTCGAACTTCCAGGCGACTCTGAAGGATCTCGAGGCGAAGATGCGTGAGGCGGCGGGCAATCTGGAATTCGAGACGGCCGCGCGCCTGCGCGACGAGATCAAGCGGTTGAAGCTGCTCGACCTGGAATTCGCCAAGGACATGATCGGCGGCGAGGGCTGAAAGCCCTCGCCGCCGATCATGCCTCCCCAGCTTTGCTGGGGAGGGGGACCACGCGCCTTCTTCAGGCGCGTGGTGGTGGGGTTTCTTGCTTGCGGTGCTCCATTTTGAGACGCCACGAGACACTTCCGCTTTTTGCGCAGCATTTGCCGGACGCACGCCGCACAGACGATCGTGCGCCGCGGCGATTTCCCTTGTTGGGGCGGAAATGCGGCGTTTTCCCTCGCCAAGCGTTTCCCGATATACACACCGCACGGAAAACGTGCGCGTTTCGCACCTGCAAAATGAGAATCCTACTGGATTTTTATTCCAAATAGGGCGACCCTTGGCACCGCCTGTGCAGGGTGGTCGGCATAGGTCTGGCGATTGTCCCGAATTCAGAGGTTGTTAACCTTGGTTGCGGACACTTGCGATGATCACAACTGTCAAAACTGGGCTACTGGCTCCGGGGTGAAGAATGCGTAGGACGAGACTCAATGTTGTGCCGCCGGTGTCAAAGGAGATGGCGCTGGGGCAGGTGATCGATGGTGACAAGGTCATGACTTTGCCGACTCAGGTCGCGCACAAGACCTCACTTGTCGAGGACGCCGTGACCGCGACGCCCGCGACGACCCGCAGCGAAACCCGCACGCAGCGCGTCCGCCGGCTTCAGGAAGAGGCCCGTGCCCTGGCGCGCGAACAGATCAGCGAATTCGAAGTGCTCCTGGCCGCCACGGCCAAGATGGCGCTGGAAATCGCCGACGGCGGCGAGGTCTATTCGATCGGCGCCCGTGAAATCTGCCGCCGCCTGGCCGACGAACTGCCGCGTACCGTGCAGACCCTGCAGGTCATCTCCAAGAAGAGCTGACCGGCTTTCGAGGGCGGACGGAGCGCGAAAATTCTTTCGCGCCGCCGGCTTTATGGGCTGGCACAGACTCGGCTTTTCCCTTAGGTTCCAAGCCAACCAAGGGAAGAGTCATGGTTTTGACCTACAACGGGTCGCGTTTCACAGTAAAGCCTGTCGGGGCGGTTTTCGCTCTGTGCGTGGGTACGCTCGCCGCCTGTCAGAAGGCGCCGCCACCGCCGCCGACCGTTGCTTCAATGGCCAAGCCCGCCGCGGCTACGGCGCCGGCTCAGGTCCTGCCGGTACGCCAGGCCGGCCTATGGTCGATCACCATTTCCGAAGACGGCAGCGCCGACGTCCCCCAGGCGCAGCAATTGTGCATGGACGCCCTGACGGACCAGCATCTGGGCATATTGGGTAACGATCTATCCGGGGACAAGTGCAAGCGGACCGTGTCGCACACCGCCGACGGCGGCTGGGGCATCATCGCGCAATGCGATATGGGCACCGGCGGCGTCGATGAATATTCCGGCCAGATCAGCGGCGACTTCAGCCAGGACTATACGCTGAAGGTGCGCTCGCAGACGACCGGCGCGGCCCTGCCGCAGATGAACCGTGTCACCAACTACACCGTTCTGGCCAAGCGTACCGGCGCCTGTGCCGCGGATCAGCGCCCGGGCGACGTCGTCAGCGACGGCATCAAACTCAATCTGTTCGACATGGCGGGCGTACCGCACGCGGTCCCGGCCAGCGCGCCGGCGTCCGCGCCGACGCCCGGTGGCGATTAGCGCCCTAAACGATCCAGGCCTTGGGCTTGGGAACCGGCCGTTCGTGGAACAGGTGGTTGAAGCCCAGCGACGCGCGCCCGGCGGTGTAGAACAGCGGAAGAGCCAGCACCAGCAGGATCATCTGATCGCTTGTCAGATGCAGGAGCGGCTTGATGATAATATAGGCCGCGAGCGTTGGGGCGATGCCGATCCAGAAGGTGCGCTTTTGGAACTCGTAGTGCGTCTTTAGCCAGTCGGGCGCTTTTTCCTCGCGGAAATTGGCGATCAGCAGAGCCAGGATGCCGCTCAGTCCCATGGTCACCACCATCAGGAAGATCAACAAATAGTTCAGCATCGGCACCAACCGGCTGTCGCCGATCACGCTCTTGACGGTGGCGACGGCCTTGTTGTTCGAAGCAGGGGGCTTGGCGGGCATGAATGGTCTCTGAAGCCTTGCGCCCAAGGTTTTTGGGACACCAGGTGTTGGAATAATGTCACGCGAGCCTAACCCAGGCCTCCTTCGCTGCATAGCGGAATCTTTATAGGGCTCAGACCCCGCGCTCGAAGACCACGGTGCAGCCGGCGCCGGCGGCATCCTTCAGGGCTTCGGGTTTGCTGATCGAGATTTCGGCGCGGGTGACGTGCGGCAGGTCGAGCAAGGCCTTGGCCATGTCCTCGGCCAGGGTTTCGACCAGGGTGACGTGCCCCTTGGCCAGGAAGGCGCGGGCGATGTCGCCGACCTTTTCGTAGTTGAGCGTGTCCTTCAGCGCCGTGATGTCGTGCAGGGTCAGGTCGAAGACGGCATCGATGATCAGCGGCTGGGTGCGGCCGTGTTCGTGGGCATAGACACCGATAGCGGCGTCGATGCGCAAACCCCGAACGAAGATGCGGCGCGACACCAATGTCATGACCAAGCTCCCGGCGGCAGCAGGTCGTTGATGCTGAGATCGGCGCGATGGCACCAGTCGCCTAGCCGAATCGGGCAGGCGGCGACGTCTTCGGGCGTCACAACGACCGTATTGGTCGGTGTTTCTTCCAGATCGAGGCGGTCGCAGGCGAAGTCGGGCAAGTGCGCGGCGAGCAGGGCGGTCAGCTTCATGAACAGCGCCGTGGCCACGGCTTCGGTGGTCGGATCGCCGGCGATGACCAGCAGCCGCGGCAGCAGTTCCGGCTCGTGGTCGCGGAAATAGCCGATCATCGGATCGTCGGCGCCGAGCTGGAAGGCGTGGTCCAGGCTGTCGTCGACAAAGCCATGCCAATGGCGCTTGAGGTCGGCGAAGCTGGCCGCGTAGTTGGCATTGCCCCAGTCGATACCGCGCGCATCGGTCTTGGCCTTGAGGCTGACCGTGACGAACTCGTTATGGCCGTGCGGCACCATGCACTTCGAGTTGCGGTCGAAGCGCAGGCGATGGGCCATGGAAAAGCGGCGTTTGAACTGGATCAGCATGATGGCGGTGTCAAAGCGCAAACGGCCGCCCGAGTCAATGAACGTCCTAGAGCACTTCCCGATAAAGTGGACGCCACTTTTCGGATAAGAAGTGCGACAAAACAAAGATCTAGAGCGGTTTTTCGAATCAATTTGATCGAAAAATGCTCTAGGCTGATGGAATAGGTAGGTGGCCTATGCCTACATCGTTATGAATTGAGGTTTAGCAACTGAAGTCCTCTCCCCGTGAAACGGGGAGAGGACGACCAGCAAGCCCGCAGGGCGCAGATGGTCGGGTGAGGGGCCAATGCGGTAACCGGTTTGCCCCTCACCCGCTCGCGTTCACTTCGTTCCGCTCACGTCCTCTCCCCGCAGCACGGGGAGAGGGCATATTTCGGTGCGACGCTACGATCTCACTCAAAATTGTCTCACTAGAGCGGTGTTTTGATGGAATCAAAACACCGCTCTAGGTCTTTGTTTTGTCGCGCAATTTATCCAAAAAGTGGTGTCCACTTTATTGGATTGCGCTCTAGTGAATGAATTGGCGCGCCGCCCAATAGAGGCCGGCGGCCAGGCCGATGGCGGCCGGCAGGGTGAGAATCCATGACATGGCGATGTTGCGCACGGTCGACCATTGCAGCCCCGAACCGTTGGCGGCCATGGTGCCGGCGACGCCACTGGACAGGATGTGGGTGGTCGAAACCGGCATGCCGTAGAAGACCGCGCCCAATATGGTGGTGGCGGCGACCAGTTCGGCGGCGGCGCCCTGGCCGTAGGTCAGGTGGGTCTTGCCGATCTTTTCGCCGACGGTGACGACGATGCGCTTCCAGCCGACCATGGTGCCGAGGCCGAGCGCCAGGGCGACGGCGATCTTGACCCAGCTCGGGATGAAACGGGTGCCGCTTTCCATGCTCTTTTGCAGGGCCGTGGACGCCTTGGCGTCGTCGCCGGTAAAGGTCTTGGCCTTGTTGAGGCTGCTGGTGGCCGCGGCCACCAGGTACATGTCGTTGCGCAGGTTGGACGTGACGGCGGCCGGCACCTTGCGGATCGCGCCATAGTTCTTGACCTCGGTGGCGATATTGCCGCTGACGGTCGCGATCGCGGCGAAGACGGCCGGGGTGTTGACGGTCTTGGTCTTCAGCGCGGTGTTGATGGTACCGCGAGCGGCGTCGATGGTGACGACCGGCGCGTTTTTCGCCAAACCTTGTTGAGCATGCGCCAGGTACATCTGCTGGCCGGCGGCGACGGTCTTTTCGAAGGCCGGTGTCGCGCTGTCGTCCATGGTGCGGTTGAGCGCGTAGGCGGTCGGCGCCACGCCGATCAGGATCAGCATGATCAGGCCCATGCCCTTTTGGCCGTCATTATTGCCGTGGGCGAAGGAGACGCCGGTGCAGGTCAGGATCAGCAGGCCGCGGATCCAGGCCGGCGGCGGATTATTGTCCTTGGGCTCGGTGTAGAGCGTCTTGCTGCGGATCACGAACTTCATCAGCCATAGCAGCAGCATCGAAGCGACGAAGCCGACGATCGGCGAGAACAGCAGCGCGATGCCGATATTGGTCGCCTGGCTCCAATCCACGCCCGAAGCCGCCTGGCCCGCCGGGGCCATCAGCTGGTTGGCGAGGCCGACACCCATGATCGAGCCGATCAGGGCGTGCGACGACGAGTTGGGAATGCCGAAGGCCCAGGTGCCGAGGTTCCAGACGATCGCCGCCAGCAGCAGCGAGAAGATCATCGCGTAGCCGGCGGCCGAGCCGACATTGAGGATGAGTTCAACCGGCAGCAGGGTGACGATCGAATAGGCGACCGTTCCGGCCGACACCATGACGCCGATGAAGTTGAACAGGCCGGACCACACCACGGCGACCAGAGGCGGCAGCGAGTGCGTATAGATGACCGTGGCGACGGCATTGGCGGTGTCGTGGAAGCCGTTGACGAATTCGAAGGCCAGCGCGATCAGCAGGGCCAGGCCGAGGAAGCCGAAGGCGCCGATGGCCAGGGGCTCGCCGACATTGGCCGTGTCCTGGAAAATGCTGTAGCCGGCAAAGGCCAGGCCGCCCAGCAGGACGAGGATGAAGGCGATCAACCCGATGGGGTGCGCCTTGCGGTCGAGCGAGGGCCGCGCGGGCGCGGCATCGGCGGTGGCGACAGAAGCTTCGGACATGGGGGCGCGTCTCCAGGGGCATTGGACCGGAACCCCGCGAGTAAGCCCGTTAAGCATGACAGTTGCGTCACGCTTCGGTGAAGAATCCGCAGGCGCCGGGCTTCATATCATCAGGGAGCTGTAAGCGCCGCCGTCCGTGGGGCATAAAAAAGGGCGTAATCACACCCCGGAGCCGCGGGTGATTACGCCCTATAATCTCGGCATCGAACTGGGGTCTAGACGTAGAACTGCGCCATCGCCGACAGCGACACGGCCTTGATCTTCGGCGCCTGGCCGGCAGAGCCGAACTGCTCGAAGCGTTCCTCGCACAGCTTCTGCATGGCCGCATAGGCCGGCTTGAAATAGTTGCGCGGATCGAAGTTCGCCGGATTGGCGGCCAGGGCCTTGCGGATATTGCCGCTGATCGCCATGCGCAGGTCGGTGTCGATATTGATCTTGCGCACGCCCATCTTGATGGCCTTTTGCAGTTCCTCGACCGGCACGCCCCAGGTCTGCGGCATCTCGCCGCCATACTGGTTGATCAGGTCCTGCAGGTCCTGCGGCACCGATGACGAGCCGTGCATGACGAGGTGGGTATTGGGCAGGCGCTTGTGGATTTCCTCGATCACGTTCATCGCCAGCACTTCACCGTCCGGCTTGCGCGTGAACTTGTAGGCGCCGTGCGACGTGCCCATGGCGATGGCCAGTGCGTCGACATTGGTCCTGGCCACGAAATCGACCGCCTGGTCCGGATCGGTCAGCAGTTGCGAGTGGTCGAGCACGCCCTCGGCGCCGTGACCGTCCTCGGCTTCGCCCATGCCGGTTTCCAGCGAGCCCAGTACGCCGAGTTCGCCTTCGACCGAGACGCCGCAGGCGTGGGCCAGTTCGACGACCTTGGCCGTGATCTCGACATTGTACTCATATTCCGCCGGGGTCTTGGCGTCGGCCTTAAGCGAGCCGTCCATCATCACCGAGGTGAAGCCGTGCTGGATCGCCGTGGCGCAGGTGGCCAGCGAATTGCCGTGATCCTGGTGCATGCACAGCGGGATTTCCGGATAGATTTCCGCCAGGGCGTCGATGATCTTGGTCAGCATGATGTCGTTGGCGTAGGCGCGGGCGCCGCGCGACGCCTGGATGATCACCGGCGAGGCGGTCTTGCGCGCCGCCTCCATGATACTGATGCCCTGTTCCATATTGTTGATATTGAAGGCGGGCATGCCATAGGTGTGTTCAGCGGCGTGGTCGAGCAACTGACGAAGCGAGATGCGGGCCATGATGTCTTCCCTTTTTCATGGTCGAAGTTAAGTGACGCACCGCGCGCGGATATTTCCGTCTGCGCGGCGTTTTCCCTTATGCAGGACGCCGATCTTTGATCTGTGCGTCCGCTCCGGATAAAATCTCGATTGTGTTCCTTGACCCCCTGCCGATCAAGATTCATGCCGTGGCGCGGCTTAGTCCTCCAGCGCCGCCACGCCCGGCAATTCCTTGCCTTCCATCCATTCCAGGAAGGCGCCCCCGGCGGTCGAAACGAACGTCATGTCGTCGACAACGCCGGCATGGTTGAGAGCCGCCACGGTGTCGCCACCACCGGCCACGGCGACCAGATTACCCGATTTCGCCAGTCCCGCAGCAAATTTCGCCGCCGCGGTGGTCGCCGCATCGAACGGTGGCAATTCGAACACACCCAAAGGACCGTTCCAAATCAAGGTCTTGGCTTCGGACATGACGCGGGTCAGTTGTTCGACGGTCTTGGGGCCGGCGTCGAAAATCTTGTCGTCGGCGCTGAGCGGAGCGTTCAGGTCCTGGGTGCGGTTTGCCGCATTGGCCTTGAATTCCTGCGCCACGACGATGTCGAGCGGCAGCAGGATCTTGCAATCCTTGGCCTCGGCTTCCTTGAGAATCTCCAGCGCCGTGTCCTTCAGGTCCTTTTCGCACAGCGAACCGCCGACATCGTGGCCCTGGGCATAGAGGAAGGTATTGGCCATGCCGCCGCCGATCGCCAGGGCGTCGAGCTTGCCGACCAGGTTCTTCAGCAGGTCGAGCTTGCTCGACACTTTCGAGCCGCCGACAATGCCGAGCGTCGGGCGCTTGGGATTGCCGAGCGCGGCGTCGAGCGCGTTCAGCTCGCGCTGCATCGATAAGCCCACATAGGCCGGCAACAGGTGGGCCACGCCCTCGGTCGAGGCGTGGGCGCGATGCGCCGCCGAAAAGGCATCGTTGACATAGAGGTCGCCATTGGCCGCCAGTTGTTTGGCGAAGTCGGGGTCGTTCTTTTCCTCGCCGGCATGGAAGCGCACGTTTTCCAGCAGAACGACGCCACCGGCGGGCAGAGCGGCGATCGCCGTCGCGGCCGCTTCGCCGACGCAGTCGGCGGCGAAGGCCACCGGTTTGCCAAGCAGCTTGGCGAGGGGGTCGACCACGGGCTTGAGCGACATTTCCGGCACGACCTTGCCTTTCGGGCGGTCGAAGTGGGCCAGAAGCGCCACCTTGGCACCCTTGGCGACGAGCGCGTTGATCGTCGGCAGGGCGACGCGCAGGCGGGTGTCGTCGGTGATGGCGCCATTGTCCATCGGCACGTTGAAGTCGACGCGCACCAGGGCGGTCTTGCCGTGGAGATCGGAAACGTCGTCGAGGGTCTTGAAGGGCATGGCGATAACCGGAAAAAGGAGGGAGGTGGCGTTCGCTTAGAGCGCCGGCCTCGCGGTTTCAAGCCTTACCGATTGGCAGGCTTGTGAAAATTGAAAAACCCCGCCGGAGCGGTCCGGCGGGGTTTTCGGTTTAGATCAGGGTCGCGAAGTACACGGCCGTGTCGGCCATGCGCGACGAGAAGCCCCATTCGTTGTCGTACCACGACAGGATACGGCCGAGGCGGCCGCCGACGACCTGGGTCTGGGCGAGCGCAAAAGTCGACGAGGCGGGGATGTGATTGAAATCGTGCGACACCAAAGGCTCGGAGGTGTAGTCGAGCACGCCCTTCATCGGGCCGTCGGCGGCGGCGATGATCGCCTGGTTGATTTCGTCCTTGGTGACGTCGCGCGCGGCATTGAACACCAGGTCGACGCACGACACGTTCGGCGTCGGCACGCGGATCGAAGACCCGTCGAACTTGCCCTTCAGTTCCGGCAGCACCAGGCCGACGGCTTTTGCCGCGCCGGTCGAGGTCGGGATCATCGACAAGGCCGCCGCGCGGGCGCGGTACAGGTCCTTGTGCATCTGGTCCAGCGACGGCTGGTCGTTGGTGTAGCTGTGGATCGTCGTCATGTAGCCCGACTCGATGCCGCACAGATCGTTCAGCACCTTGGCGACGGGCGCCAGGCAGTTGGTGGTGCACGAGGCGTTGGAGATGACCAGGTCGTCCCTGGTCAGGGCCGTATGATTGACGCCGTAGACGATCGTCTTGTCGGCGCCGTCCGACGGGGCCGAGACGATGACGCGCTTGGCGCCGGCTTCGAGGTGAAGGGCGGCCTTGTCGCGGGCGGTGAAGATGCCGGTGCATTCGAAGGCGATGTCGATGCCCAGTGCCTTGTGCGGCAGCTCGGCCGGGTTCTTGATCGCCGTCACCTTGATCGGCGCGTAGGTCTTGCCGTTGGCTTCGATGACGATGCTGTCGCCGGTAACGGTCACCTTGGCCGGGAAGCGGCCGTGGATCGAGTCGTAGCGCAGCAGGTGGGCGTTGGTTTCCACGGGGCCGAGGTCGTTGATGGCGACCACTTCGATGTCGGTGCGACCGTGCTCGACGATCGAGCGCAGGACGAGGCGGCCGATGCGGCCGAAACCGTTGATGGCGACGCGAAGAGCCATGGAGAAACCTTTCTTATCGTAGGATGCGAACTGCGATTTTCGCCGTCGTTCTTTAGCCTTGGGGCGTTGGAGTCAAGTTTTAATTGAGGCGGTCAAACGCTTGGTAGCGCTACCGCGTTAACTGGTTTCAGCGGCAAGTAAGAAACCCCTCCACCCCGAGCCATTCCCAACTGCATCGACGATTGCGCCGGCTCGCGGTCCCCCTCCCCGATCAAGTCGGGGAGGTACAAGAAATTGCCGCTTTTTTGTACCTCCCCGGCTATGCCGGGGAGGGGGACCGCCCGTAGCGTAGCGAAGGGTGGTGGAGGGGTTTCTTGCTTTCCTACCGGCCGCCACCGGTGGTCTCGCCGAACAGGTCCTTTTTGGCGCTGTGCGGGATGGCGCGCCAGTATTGCGGCGGGGCCGAGACCTGCGCGCCCAGTTTCGCCGCGGCGTGCCAGCCCCAGCGCGGATCGAACAGCACCCCGCGCGCCAGGGCGACGAGATCGGCCTGACCCGAGGCGACGATGGTTTCGGCCTGCAACGCGTCTTCGATCAGGCCGACGGCGAAGGTCGTGACACCCGTCGCCGCCTTGATCGCCTCGGCGAAGTGCACCTGATAGCCCGGCCCGACCGGAATTTTCTGCGCCGGCGACACGCCGCCCGACGACGCGTCGATCCAGTCGACGCCGCGCGCCTTCAGTTCACGGGCGAAGGCGATCGTCTGCGCGATATCCCAGCCGCCCTCCACCCAATCGCTGGCCGAGATGCGCAGGCCGACCGGCTTTCCGGCCGGGAAGGCGGCGCGCACCGCTTCGAACACTTCGAGCGGAAAGCGCATGCGGTTTTCCAGCGAGCCGCCGTATTCGTCGGTGCGCTGGTTGGACAGGGGCGACAGGAATTCGTGCAGCAGATAGCCATGGGCATTGTGCACCTCGAGGGCATCGAGCCCCAAAGCCTCGGCCCGGCGCGCCGTGGCGGCGAAGGCCGCCTTGATACGCTCCATGCCCGGGCGGTCGAGGGCGATCGGCGCGGCCTCGCCGTCCTTTTGCGGCACGGCCGACGGCGCCGACGGGCGCCAGCCGCCATCCTCGGGCGCGATCAACTGGCCGCCGTGCCAAGGCAGTTGGCTCGAGGCCTTGCGCCCGGCATGGGCGATCTGCATGGCGATCTTGATATCGGTATGCTTGCGGATCGCGGCGATGACGGGCCTGAGCGCCGCCTCGGTGCGATCGTCCCACAGGCCGAGGTCGCCCGCTGTGATGCGGCCCTCGGGCTCGACCGCCGTCGCTTCGATGATCAGCAGGCCGGCGCCGGACATGGCCATGGCGCCAAGATGCATCATGTGCCAGTCGGTGGCCGCGCCGTCATCGGCGGAATATTGGCACATCGGCGAGACGACGATGCGATTGGCGAGCTTGAGGTCGCGGATGGCAATGGGGGAGAACAGGGCGCTCATAGTAACCTCGACAGTGGCCGCCACGCGGTTGCAGAGGTCATATGGCCGTCGGCAAGCGGTTGATCAAGCGCGACGTCTTGCCAATTGTGGCGATTATTTCACCAGTCGGGGCAGGGTCATGCGCGCTTCCAGACCGATGATCTTGTCCGCGTCATAGCGGTTGACCAGCCGCAGCGTGCCGCCCTGAGCCTCGGCCAGGGCCCGCGCCACCGACAGGCCGAGACCCGAACCGCCGGTATCGCGGTTGCGCGACGATTCCAGGCGATAAAACGGCTCGAAGACCGTTTCGAGATTGTCCGGCGGCAGCCCGGGGCCGGGATCGATGACGCTGATCACGGCCTCCTTGCCGTGTGTCGACAGTTCGATGCGGCAGGTGCCGGCGTAGCGGCAGGCGTTCTCGACCAGATTGGTGACGATGCGCTTCAGGGCCATGGTGTCGCCGGCGACCTGGACCCGCGGTTCGATCAGCGGCGGATCCATCTTGCAGGTCACGGCCAGGTCGTCGGCCAGGGACTCGACCAGGGCCGACAGATCGAGTGGTCGCAGATTGTCGCGCAGCGTATGGGCGCTGGTAAAGCTCATGGCCGAGCGGATCAGGGCGTCCATATGGGCGATGTCCTCGGCCAGCTTGTCGCGCGTCTGTTCGGGGAGGTCCTCGATGCGCAACCGCATGCGCGCCAGCGGCGTCTTGAGGTCGTGGGCGATGGCGCCCATCAGCGCGGTACGGCTTTCGACCTGTTTCTTGATGCGGTCCTGCATGGCGTTGAGCACGTCCGCCGCGGCGCGCACTTCGCGCGGGCCGACCGCGAGCACGGGCGGCGAATGGTCCTCGAAGCCGACCCGGGCGGCGGCCTCGGAGAAGGCGACGATCGGCTTGGACAGCCGCTGCGACAGGAGCCAGGCCAGGGGCAGGATCAGCAATACGGTCAGGCCGAAGCCCATCAGCAGGCGCTCTTGCCAGGGTTCGATCCAGGTCTTCGGCGGGTTGATGACGCGGTAGGTGCCGTTGGGCTGTTTCCACGCCGCCGAAAAAGCCGGGTAAAGGATTTCGGTGCGGCCGCGTTCTTCGGCCTGCATGAAGCGCAAGGCCTGATCGTGTTCGCGGCCGAAGCCGGACTCGGGCGGCCGCTCGCTGCCGGCGTCATGCGGCGGCGGCGCGGGTGCGCCAGCGTCACCGCTGTCCGATTGGCCGGCATCGGGCGGCCCGGCGCCGAGCTGCCCCGGACCGGCGCCGGGCGCGGGTCCGCCCGGACCGCCTGGTCCGGCGAAGGCGTAATGATCCCCGGGCATACGGTCGCCCAAAAAGCCGCCACTCGGCTCGCCGGCGAAATGTTCATGGCGGCGCCACGGGGGATTGCGGTGCAACGGACGGAAATTGATCCAGACTGTGTCGGCCGGTACGCCGAGATCGCTGGCCAGGCGCGCCGCGACCAGCGCCTGGAAGGCCGACTGCCGCGACCGGCGATCGGGATTTTTGACATAGTCCGGCGCCTCGGTGGTCGTTTCGGCGCGCAGCCAGCGTCCATCCTGCAACCTGGCCTGCCCGGTCTTTAACGCGTCCACCGCCTCGGTCATGCGATAGCCCAGCGGCGGCGGTTGCGGCGCGTTGATGACCAGCCAGGTGTTGATGCCGACGGCCAGCACCAGCACGATCAGCGACAGGCCCATGACCTGCCAGAGGATCGGCAGCGAAATAAGCTGAGGACGGGGATTAGCGGACGACTTTGCCAAGACGTATCTGTTATTTCAGCGGCTTGAACATATAGCCGATACCGCGAATGGTACGGATGATGTCCTCGTTATGGTCGTCCGACAGCTTGCGGCGCAGGCGCGAAATCTGCACGTCGATGGCGCGGTCGAAACTGTCTGTGTTCGGCCCGTGCAGGAAGTCGAGGATCTGGTCGCGACTCAGGGCCCGGCCGGGCCGGTCGAGGAAGACGCGCAGCAACTCGAATTCGGCGTTGCTGAGCGCCACCTGCATTCCGTCCGGGCGCGTCAGCGTGCGCTTGATATTGTCGAGCTGCCAACCGAAGAAGTGCGTCAGCGGCGTCTTGCCGTTGCCCCAGCCGCCGTCGCGGCCGCGCGATTCCTGGCGGCGCAGCACGGCGCGGATGCGCGCCAGCAATTCGCGCGGATGAAACGGCTTGGACATGTAGTCGTCGGCGCCGAGTTCGAGGCCGACGATGCGGTCGATTTCCTCGCCGCGGGCCGACAGCATGATGACCGGCGGCCCCGAATTCTCGTTCAGCCGCTTGCAGATCGACAGGCCGTCTTCGCCGGGCATCATGTAGTCGAGCACGACCAGACTAATGTCGCCGCGGCCCAGCACCTTGTCCATTTCGCGCCCGCCGGCCGCCGTATGCACTTCGAAACCATTCTGCGTGAGGAAGCCGCTGATCAGGTCGCGCAGGTCGAGATCATCATCGACGATCAGGATGCGCGGTGTCGTGACGGGGCTGGTCAGGGCGGCGGATAGGGACATGTGCGGAACTCTGGTGTAAGGAAGTCATGTGTAAGGAAGTCGTGAGGACGATGATCGTGTCTTTGGGCCTCAGGATTTCACACCGGCAATATACCATCTTATTAAGGCCCATTTGCCGGATTTTTTGACATTCGCGCGCAAACTTGAGCGTGGATGATTGCAGTTGCCGGGAGACACTGACCGGTCTGTTACGAAGACATGGGGAAAACGATGAAAATCAACGCTTTTATCTCAGGAACGGCCCTTGCGGCCGTCGCGGCGTGCGCGCTGACGGCCGGGCTGGCCTCCGCGCAGACGGCCGCGCCGGCCGCGGCGTCGTCCACATCCGCTTCGAGCGCGCCGGCCAAGCCGAGGCCGCATCGCGACGGTCAGCCAGGCGGGGGTCAGCCGGGCGGCCATTTCGCGCCCCATCCGCCGACGTTCGAAGAGCTCGATACCAATCATGACGGCATGGTCAGCAAGGCCGAGTTCGACGCCTGGCGCGCGGCGCATCCGATGCCGGGTCATCCGGGTATGCCGGGTCAAGGGGGCGACGGCCAGGGTCCGGGCAAGGGCGAAGGCATGCATCAAGGTTGGGGCGGCTTCGAGATGCACCGCGAGATGATGTGGATGCGCATGCACGAGATGGAGCGCTGGCACGGTCATGGCCGTGGCCATCACCTCGACTTCGACAAGGTCGATACCGATCATGACGGCAAGATCAGCTGGGCCGAGTTCCAGGCCGCCGCCGCGGCGCACCTGAAAGAGCGCTTCGACAAGCTCGACGCCAATCACGACGGCTTCATCGAAAAAGACGAGCTGAAAGGCCATGGCGATCATGGCTGGCATCACGACGGCAAGGATCACAGGGGCGACAAGGATCACGGGGGCGACACGTCCGGCGCGGATGCGTCGGCGGCGGCGCCCGCGAAATAAATGGCACCTGTCTTTGATTAGATAAAGAAAACCGGCGGTCTTTGCGTCGGTTTTTGATTTTTTCGCGACGGGAAAGTGCGGCGGCGCCGTTGAATATAGCGAAGGTTATGCTGGACTATTCGTGACGGTGTCTCGCGCTTGCGGTCACTGACCGCTTCGGGCGCATCGTCACGCGCGGCCTGCCCTAGGCCGCAAACCGCCTTCTTGTTCGTGCCTGTATCTCCCCGGAACCGGTACGGACAGGAGAGAGCCGTGGTCGCCGCCGCGACCACGGCTACTTTTCTTTCCGAGGGGATGAAAAGCAAGAAACCCCACCACCACGCGCCTGAAGAAGGCGCGCGGTCCCCCTCCCCGAGCAAGTCGGGGAGGCACGCTCAGGCGAGCGCTCGCTTGGCCTGCGCCACAATAGCGTCGGCGGTGATGCCGAATTCCTTGAACAAACGGTCCGCCGGGGCCGAGGCGCCGAAGCCGCCCATGCCGACGAAGATGCCGTTCTCGCCAACGAAGCGTTCCCAGCCCATCGACACCGCCGCCTCGACCGCGATCCGCACCGGCGCGTCGCCGATGACCGCCTGCTGATAGGCTTCGGGCTGGGCGTCGAACAGGTTCCACGCCGGGCACGACACGACGCGCGTGGCGATGCCATCGGCTTCCAGCGTCTTCTGGGCGGCGACGGCGAGCGAGACCTCGGTACCGGTGGCGAAGATCGATACCTTGGCCGGTCCGCTGGCCGGGCTGATTTCGTAGGCGCCCTTTTCGACCAGATCGCCCGCTTGCGTGCGCACGGCCGGGACCTTCTGCCGTGACAGCACCATCATCGACGGGCCCTTGGCTTTCAGCGCGGCCTTCCAGGCTTCGGCGGTTTCGACCATGTCGCACGGGCGGAAGACGTTGAGCCCCGGCATGGCGCGGAACGCCGCCAGGTGTTCGACCGGCTGGTGGGTCGGGCCATCCTCGCCGACGCCGATCGAGTCGTGCGTCATGACGTGGACGACCTTGGCGCCCATCAGGCTGCCGAGGCGGATCGCCGGGCGACCGTAGTCGCTGAACACGAAGAAGGTGCCGGCATAGGGCAGGACGCCGCCGTGCAGCGCCATGCCGTTCATCGCCGCCGCCATGCCGAATTCGCGCACGCCGTAGTGGACGTAGCGGCCTTCATAGTCGGGCGCGTCGTAGTCCTTCATGCCCTTGACCAGGGTGTTGACCGAGCCGGTCAGGTCGGCCGAGCCGCCGACCAGGGTTTCGATCACCGGCGTCAACTGCGCCAGGGCCGCGCCGGAGCACGACCGCGTCGCCTCGGACGGCTTGAGCTGGAGGGCGGTCTGGATATGGGCGTCGAGATTGTCGAAGGCGCCGTCGGGCAGCTTGCCCGAGGTGACGTCGAGGAAGGCGTTCATCTTGGGATGCTGGTCGAGGCGCGACTTCCAGGTCTTGTGCGCCTTGGCCTGGCGGCGGGCGGCGCCTTCCCAGGCCTTCTTGATGCCGGACGGGACGGTGAACGGATCGTGGAGCCAGTTCAGGTGCGCGCGGGCCGCCTTGATCTCGTCGTCGAACAGGTTGTAGCCGTGGCCGTGCTTGTCGCCTTCCAGCGCGGCCGCGCCGCGGCTGACCCGGGTCTTGCAGGCGATCATCACCGGCTTGTCTTGCTGCGTCGCCCAGCGCATGGCGGCGGCGATCTTTGAGTGGTCGTGGCCGTCGACCGCCTTGACCGCCCAGCCGGCGGCCTTGAAACGCGCCAATTGGTCGCCGGTCTCGGCGACGGTCGCCCAGCCGTCGATGGTGACGTTGTTGTCGTCGAACAGGACGATCAGCTTGTTCAGCTTGAAGCGGCCGGCGATCGAGATCGCCTCGTGCGACACGCCTTCCATCAGGCACCCGTCGCCGGCGATGACCCAGGTGCGATGGTCGACGAGGTCGTCACCGAAGCGCGCATTGAGGTGGCGTTCGGCCATGGCCATGCCGACGGCGGTGGCCAGGCCCTGGCCCAGCGGGCCGGTGGTGCATTCGACGCC
>OUWB010000022.1_pt1 | contig 43701 bp, 37 predicted proteins | sample 1779821 | NCBI WGS metagenome assembly OUWB01 (sample SAMEA3914806, study PRJEB12502) | metagenome | biome: forest; material: soil | place: Canada | collected 2011-08-03 | depth 0.1 m
TTCGGCGCGGCTGGTGTTGACCAACAGGGCGTCGGGCTTCATCAGCGCCAAGTCCGCGGCGGTGACGGTGCCGCGCGTGGCGTCGTTCAAGCGCAGGTGCAGGGAGAGCACGTCCGCTTCAGCGAAGAAGGCCGCGCGTGAGGCAGAGGCCTCGAAACCATCTTGCACCGCCCGTTCCAGGCTGGCCTCTCGGCCCCAGACCACGACATGCATGCCGAAGGCGCGCGCGTAGCCGGCAACGAGCTTGCCTATCCTGCCGTAACCCCAGATACCCAGCGTCCTGCCCTTCAATACGCGACCCAGGCCGTTGTAGGCGGGATCGAGCGAGGCGGTCTGCCAGGTGCCGCGCCTGAGGTTTTCGCTGTAAGCCGACACGCGGCGCATGGCGGCCATGATCAGGGTCCAGGTCAGTTCAGCCGGCGCGGTCGGGTCGCCCACGCCCTCGGCAATCGCCACGCCGGCGGCGGTGGCCGCTTGCACGTCGATATGCCCGCCGGCTTTGCCGGTTTGCGAAATCAATTTCAGCCTGGGCAGCTTGGCCAATAACTGACGCGTGATCGCCGTGCGTTCGCGGATCAGCACCAGCGCATCGAAATCGGCCAGGCGGATCGCCAACTGCCCGAGGCCGCGCGCCGAACTCTGGAACACCTTGACCTCGTGCTGTTGCAAAAGTGCGAAGCAGTCGAGCCGGCGCACGGCGTCTTGATAGTCGTCGAGAATGGCGATTTTCATGGCTTTCGGCTTTACGAATGGCAAATGTTTAATATTTTCGTAATAAATATACAGCCTGGCAATCGATAAAAATAACCCACTACATTAGTCAAGCTTATTTACTACATTTTTTCCCGTAATTGGCTCAGAATAGCAAAACGCGGGTGTACAATCGCGCACTCTTTTCGATAAAGAGTCTGGTCCAAAGTGGTCTTATCAAGAGTGAAAAACACTCAATTCCGACCACTTTGAAACAGGCTTTTCGCCGCGAATGGAATGGGCCCACACACAAGGGGCACCGCACTACATTTCCGGGCGAGGCGGTCGTCAACGGCCGCTTTCGACATGACCGCCGTATCGCTTTTGATCAGCTGACGACGATCCTGCCATGCCGCCATGAATGTGCAGAATTTTTATTGGCATTGGAGGTAGTGATGAATCAACCCGTCATGGGCGGTGTGCCCACGCTTAGCGCACCGAGTTACATCAAGCAGCAAAAATTGATCAACTGGGTGGCTGAGGTCGCCGCCCTGACCAAGCCGGACCGCATCCACTGGTGCGACGGCTCGCAAGCCGAATACGACCGCCTGTGCGCCGAGATGGTTGCCGCCGGCACCATGAAAAAACTCAACCAGGCGAAGCGCCCCAACAGCTACCTGGCCTGCTCCGACCCGTCGGACGTGGCACGCGTCGAAGACCGCACCTTCATCTGCTCCGAGCATGCCGAAGACGCCGGCCCGACCAACAACTGGATGGCGCCCGCCGAGATGCGCGCCACGCTGCACGGCCTGTTCGACGGTTGCATGCGCGGCCGCACGATGTACGTGGTGCCGTTCTCGATGGGCCCGCTGGGTTCGCCCATCGCCCACATCGGCGTCGAGTTGTCCGATTCGCCCTACGTCGCCGTCAACATGCGCATCATGACGCGCATGGGCCGTGCCGTCTACGACGTGCTCGGCAGCGACGGTGAATTCGTGCCCTGCGTGCATAGCGTGGGCGCGCCGCTATCTGCCGGCCAGCGGGATGTGGCATGGCCCTGCAACCCCACCAAATACATCGTGCACTATCCCGAAACGCGCGAGATCTGGTCTTTCGGCTCGGGCTACGGCGGCAACGCGCTCCTGGGCAAGAAGTGCTTTGCGCTGCGTATCGCCTCCAACATGGGCCGCGACCAGGGCTGGCTGGCCGAACACATGCTGATCTTGGGCGTCGAATCGCCCAAGGGTGAAAAGCATTACATCGCCGCCGCCTTCCCCTCGGCTTGCGGCAAGACCAACTTCGCCATGCTGATCCCGCCCAAGACCTTCGACGGCTGGAAGATCACCACCATCGGCGACGACATCGCCTGGATCAAGCCGGGCGCCGACGGCCGCCTGTACGCGATCAATCCCGAAGCCGGCTACTTCGGCGTGGCCCCGGGCACCAACGACAAGACCAATCACAATTGCATGGCCTCGCTGGCATCGAATACCATCTTCACCAACGTCGCGCTGACCGACGACGGCGACGTCTGGTGGGAAGGCATGACCAAGGAAGCGCCCGCCCATCTGATCGATTGGCAGGGCAAGGATTGGTCGCCTGAAATCGCCCGCGAAAATGGGCGCAAGGCGGCGCACCCGAACGCGCGCTTCACCGTGGCCGCGACGCAAAACCCGGTCATCGACACGGCCTGGGACGATCCCGCCGGCGTGCCGATCTCGGCCTTCATCTTCGGCGGCCGCCGCTCGACCACGGTGCCGCTGGTGACCGAGGCGCGCGACTGGGTCGAAGGCGTCTACATGGCCGCAACCATGGGCTCGGAAACCACGGCAGCAGCAGCAGGCCAGATGGGCATCGTGCGGCGCGACCCGTTCGCCATGCTGCCCTTCATCGGCTACCACATGAGCGACTACTTCCAGCACTGGCTCAACATGGGCGAGAAGATCAAGGCCAGCGGCGCAACCCAGCCCAAGATTTATTGTGTCAACTGGTTCCGCACCGACGAACAAGGCAAGTTCGTCTGGCCCGGCTTCGGCGACAACATGCGCGTCTTGAAGTGGATGCTCGACCGCATGAGCGGCAGCGCGCAAGGCGAAGAAAACATCTTCGGCACCACACCCCGCTATGAAGACCTGAGCTGGGACGGCCTGGACCTGTCGCCGCAACAGTTCGCCATGCTGACCTCGGTCGACAAGGAAGCCTGGCGCGCCGAGCTTGCCTTGCATGGCGAACTGTTCGACAAACTCAAGCACCACTTGCCGCAGCAGTTGGCCGATACCAAGGCGCAGTTGGAAAAGCGGCTGGCCGCCTGATATCCGGTCTTTAATTGGAAGCGCGCCGGGCGAAAGTCCGGCGCGCTTTTTTTATTCCCCTTCCGTTACAACCAGCCCCAGGAATTGTGAGAAATGTTTCCGCAATATGACACAATTTGATGGTCAATGGATATTCTCAATCCCTTTGGTTTCCTAGAGACATCTACACGTTCAACATCACCAACAACCCAGCGGACAATATCACTGAATTTTCGGCGGCAACCGGCGGCAGCGCCTACAACGTCAACGTCGCCGAGTATACCGGCAGCCTGAGCCTGGGCAGCAGCGGCACCGATACCGTCAACGTTGCGGCCAACAGCGATATTTCCGGCGGCCAGATCACCAGTTCGGGAACCGCAGTCGATCTCTCCATCAGCGGCAGCGGCACCGTGACGGTCAGTTCGGCCGAGGCAGCGCTGTTCCACGCCGGCCCTTCGCCCATTGCGGCTTCCGGCACGGACACCATGAACATCGCCGACGCCACGTCACCGATCAGCCTGAACGCGCAGGAAAATGCGCTGACGGCGGTCGGGCTGCAGGCCGGATCCAACACCGTCAACATCTCCGTCGGTGCGACGAGCGTGAATGCCGGTGCCGCCGGATTCAACCAAACCATTTCCGAAAACGGTACCGGCAGCAACACCTTCAATATCGACAACGGCGCCGCCACGATTACCGGGGCATCCGACGCCAGCCACTACGTGACGATCAACAATTTCAACGCGGCTTCGGACAATATCGCCCTGACCTTGAGCGGCGTGACGCAAAATGCCGGCGAGCAGAGCATCAGCGATTCGGGCAACGACACGTTCACGGTAGCCAACAACGGTGTGATCGTCATTACGGACCTGGGCGCGTTGCCTGGCTTCACGCTATTCAATGCCACCGACCTTGCCGGCGCGGCGGCGAACATCCTCCGGGCGATCAACGTTTCATCGGCAACCACGGGTGAATATACCTTCGTCGTCGATTCCAACCAGGGTGCGGCGATTTACGAGACCCATGTCGACTCAACCAGCGACACCATCGACGGCATCCAGTTGATCGGCGTAGTTCACGGCGTTGGCGCATCCAATTTGGTCGGCCACGTGGCCTGATGCATTGAATTTAGGCACTGAGAAAGATGCCTGGGGGCGGCGAGAGCCGGCCCCAGGCTGATGTGCCTGCAACGTGTGGTTCGCGACAGCTAAAACACGTAGCTCAACATGATCCCCGTCGTGCGCGGCGTGGTCACGGCAATGCGCCTGGTGGTCGGCAAATCCGCCGAGATCGCCGTCGGCAGATCGGTCTCGCCGATCTTGTTGAACACATTGTCGATATAAAACGCGCCGCTCCATCCCGCCCCGCCCCGGGCCTTCTTCAAGCCGATGCGGAAATTCGCCTGCGCATAACCCGCAATGTTATAGAACGGGCTGGTGCGGTCGTACAAGGCGTTTTCGCTGCCGATGTAACTGTAGTCGAAACGCGTGTAGCTGTTGTAGCCGGCCGAGAAGGGCGCCGTGTATTCGGCACCGGCCGAGGCACTCCAGCGCGGCACGTTCAACAGGGTGTCGCCGTCCTTGGCGTCGGTGCCGGGCACGTCGTTGTCGAGCGTGGCACGCGTGTAGCCGCCGGTCAGCCGCAGGCTCCATTGCTGGGTCGGGTGATAGGCCAGTTCGAGTTCGCCGCCACGGCTGGTGGCCGAGCCGAAGTTGGCGGTGATGTTGAAGCCGCATTGCAAAACGATCTCTTGTTGTACGCGGCTCCAATCGATGTCATAGAGCGCGCCGTTGGCGGTCACGCGGCCGCCGAGCCAGCTCGATTTGGCGCCGACTTCGTAATTCCACAAGCTGTCGGCGCCAAACTTGATCAGTGCGCTTTGGCTGATGCCCAGCGACGCGACTTCGCTGCCGCATACCGCCGCCGGTGCCGGGTTGTTCGGCCCGCCGGGACGATAGCCCTTCGATGCCGTGGCGTAGAGCAGCAGATCGGGCGTGGCTTGCCAGGACACATTGAATTTTGGGTTCAAGCCGCTATCGGAAGACGAACTCGTGACCGCCGACGGCCCGCCGTTCAACACCCCATCGCCCTGCTGCGCGAAGCCTTGCGTCACGCGAAAGCCGCGCAAGCCGACCGAAGCGCTCCAGTTCGTTGCGAACTTGTAGGTGGCTTCGCCGAACAGCGCGATTTCCTTGACGCTGGCCTGGCGCTCGCCGCTGTAGATATTGTCGTAATCGGTGCCGAAGGCGGCGTTATAACCGGGCGGCACGGGAATCGAGGATTGCAGCGGCGCGTCGACGTGGTGGTAATACGCGCCGCCTATCCACTGGAACGGGCCGTCGACATCCGACACCAGGCGCAATTCCTCGGTGAATTCGCGGTTGATGTATTCGCCGTGCATCACGCTCGGGTAGACGTAGGTTTGCGGTGCCGGCGAGAAGAAGTAATACAGCACCTTGGACGCGTCTTCGTCGATGTCGACGATGCGGTTGTAGTACGAGGTCGAGGAAACCAGCTCCATCCCGTCGAAGGATTTGTGTACCGCGATGTTGGCCAACGTGGTGTTCTGGTAGCTCGGTTCGGACACGAGCCGCGTCTGGATCAGGTTGTCGAGGCTGCCGGGCGGCTCGTCGATCTGGAATGGCGCACCGAGTGCGGTCGACTGATGGTACAGCGAGGAATTGACGACCCAGCCGTCGCCGAAGCGCAGCTTCAGTTGCAATCGCGCGCCCATGGTTTGTTCGGTGTTGACGTTGTCCTGGCGCGCGCCGCCCGGTTCTGCGGCGAGGTAATTCGTGGGGTCGATCGGATAGCGGTCGATGAAGCCGTCTTCATAGCGATAGAAGGCCGAGATCCGCAATGCCGCCGTGTTGTCGGACAAGGGGATGTTCAGCGCTGTGTCCGCCGTACGGTTCAGGCCGCCGCCGTCGGTATACGACAGGCTGCTGTCGGCCTTGGCCGTGAATTTGTTGAGATCGGGCTGGGTCGTGACGTACTTGATCGTGCCACCCATCGAGCTCGAGCCATACAAGGTGCCCTGCGGCCCGCGCAAGACTTCGACGCGCGTGATGTCGAACAGCGAGGGATCGATCAAGCCGCGCGCCGACAATAACGAGGCATTGCTCGATGCCGAGATCGGCGTGTCGTCGAGATAATAGCCCACCGTGCCGGCGGTGCCGGCGGTGGACGAAATGCCGCGGATGATCAGGATGTTCTGCCCCGGCCCGGCCGAGACGACAGTCAGGCCCGGCACTTCGCGCGCCAAGTCGGTGAGGCGTTCGATCCCCATGTGTTCGATGTCTTCCGCATCGAGCGCGGTCACGCTCATGGGCACGCTTTGCAGCAGCTCGGAACGTTTTTGCGCGGTGACCACGACCTGCGACGGCGTGGCCGTTACGTCCTGGTTATCGTTTTGCGCGGCGGGCGCGGCGGTCTGCGCTGCGGCGGAAAAGGATAGTGCGGTCAGTGCAAGGCCGAGCGCGCACCAGGAAATGTGGCGTTGACACAGGCAGATTGAAATTCGATGGCGCATCGCATTTCCTCCCCGCTCATGGACCGAACGGCCCTTCGTATTTGTCTTCGAACCTATTTCAAAATGAGCAGGGCTAGGCGCCGCGACGTAGACAGTACGATAGTACGATAGTACGGCTAGGATACGGATGGCCGCCCCCGGCAACAACGCCCTGCTCATTTTGAAATAGGTTCTTGAACGCAGCCTGTTAATGGTGCTCCTGTTCCAACGAATGGACAAGCGCCTTGAAGCCGCTCAAGTCTCCTTCTCCCAACACTTTCGGCAAATCGCCGCTTTGCGCCAAGAGGCGCAAGCCGCGCTCGAAGCGCTCGATCAATTCACGCGCACGCGGATTGTTGCGGTTGACCACAAAAAAGCTCGGGATGGTCGAAATCGGATTGGCTTGCGCCACCAGTTTTTCCTGCTCGGCCGGGTCGAAGGCCTCGTGAATCAGCAGGCGGCCGGCGCTTTCTTCCATGGCAAACAGGTCGATGCGGCCGATCGAAAGCTTGCGCATGTTGGTGACGTCGTCGTTGGCAAAGTCGACATGTAATTTTCCGCTAGCCTGCAGAGCGGAAAATTCGTCGGAATAGTGGTCCCCCAGGGTCGCGCCGATCTTGTAGGGCGCAAGATCGGCCAGCGATTTCCAGGCGACTTCAGCGCCGCGGCGCTGGAAGAACACCATGCGAAAGGTGTAGATCGGCGTGGCCGAGTAGAGTAGCTTGCGGTCGCGGTCGGGCGCGTGCGCCCAGCCGTAGCTGCCGTCGTATAAACCGAGCATCACGCCGCTGATGGCGCGGTTGTTCGGCACATAGGTGATGGTGACGTCGACGTCGGCGCGGCGAAAGGCTTCGACGACCAGCCGCGACAGGCTGCCGCCGCCGGACTCGTTTTGCACAATCAGCGGCGGATAATCGTTCGCCGCCAGCGAGATCGACAGGCGTTCTTCGGCTTGCGCAGCCAGGGGGCCGGCCAGGGTCAGGATTGTCAGCAACGCCGCCGTGCCTGCGCGGCGCCGGATCTCGCTTCCTATCGCATGCATCAAGCCCATCGGCCAATCCCGGGACGTCATAGGTGATGGCAACAGTCTACCGCAAGCGCGGTTTTCGCAACTTGTTCCACTTGGTTACACGGCGAAATTGCCAGAAAATCGCGAGCCTGTTATCGGTGTCGCTTGCGTGCTATCGTATGGTCAACGTCTGGAGCCACTATCTTGAGCAGCCTCATCATTGGTTTCATCGCCGGCGTGATCGGCATGGCCTACTTCGTCTACGGTAAACGGCAGCAGAAGTTCGCGCCCATGCTGTGTGGCGTATTGCTGGGTCTTTACCCGATGTTTACCAGCAATCCCTACCTGCTGACGATCATCGGTGCGGCGTTGTTGGCAACGCCGTTTTTCACAGATTTCTAGAAACCGGGTTCAGCGCGGCTGCGGGATGAAGACATCGTCCGTGGCGAGCTTCATTTCCCTGGCCTCTTCCAGCTTGCGACGATGTTCGATCCGTTTGCGCATCACGGCAGCATGTTGCTCGGCTGTCATTGGCGGGATCGTCGTCAATTCTTTCAATTGTGCGATGTTCGAGTAATTATTCTTGATCAATCGGCCCAAGTTTTCGCCTCCGGAAATTGCAGGAAACTACGTCGCGACCTACGTGTCGACATGACGCGACGAGATGTTGCGACAACTGCGAATCGTATCCGCATACGGCCTATTGTGCTCCCTTTTAATGTCGATGGCGTGACGAATTGAAAAAAGGGGAGAAATGGCTAAAAGTGCAATATTTTCGACAGCAGGGGCGCTTGCGACTCAACAACGCGTAGCGGAGTGACGCAAATGAGGTGGGGAAGTATGCGGACGGAAGTGCCATGCCGAGGGCATGAGCGCGGACGTTCCGGCGGCCTTGGAGGAGGCCGCCGAAATGTTACGCCGGGTCAGGCAGAATCAGCAGCGCGAGGCAAGTTGACGCAATTCGGCAGCCTGGTTCGGCTCGAATTGCTCGATGTCGCGTGCCATGCGGTTCAGCATCAGCACGCCTTGCAGCGTACGGCGGCTGTTGCGCTCTTCCAGCGTCAGGCGCGGGCTGAACACCAGGCGGATTGCCTGCAGCACGCCCACGACCATGGGCTTGAACATCATCAGAAACGTTGCCAGCGCGCCCAGGCCGAACAAGGGGCGTGCGTACATGGCTGCCGAGCCGGCGATGGTTTGCAGGGCTTGAACCGGGTAATCGATACTCAGGATTGAGGTGAACATGATTTTTTCCTTTCCACTATTCAATTTTCTCTATTGTGCATAGCAGTATAGTGACGCCCAAGTTATATTTCCAATTCTCATTTCTTATAATTATCATTCACCAATCGCATATCTTGACGGCATTTATCGTTTCGGCAAGGAAATCACTCGTCGTCTTGATCTGGCATCGAATTTGCATCGAAGAAAGGTAATTGGGGAAGAACCGGAGAGATGCGACAGCAAAAGGAGCGAGAGCGGGCAAAAAAAAGCCCGCGTAAGTGATTACGCGGGACTAAATCCTTCCTTAGGAGGGAGGAGGAGACATTGGGGCACTGCTACAAGACTGATATCGGTACCGCTGTTCGACTTTTCAATGGTCCGGACAAAGATTTCTTTTGTCATGTATCGTCATTGCTGCATCGCAGTATATCGACATTAGAGTTATGTTCCCAATTTTTAAATCGAATATCAGTTATTATTTTTCCGTATAACATTTAACTTGAAGTCGCGATCATGAGTTTCCTTACACTCGATTTGAATTTGCTACGTGTGTTCGACTCGGTCATGACCGAGCAAAACCTGACGCGCGCCGCCAACCGTCTGGCCATGACCCAGCCGGCCGTGTCGAATGCGTTGAAACGCCTGCGCGACGCGTTGGGCGACGAATTGCTGATGCGCACCGCGCACGGCGTCAAGCCCACGCCGCGCGCCGAGGAACTCTGGCCCTCGGTACGGCGCGCGCTATCCGAACTCGAAGCGGCCGTCGCGCCCACCGAATTCGACATCTCCAAGGTGCAAGCCACCTTCCGTATGGCCATGGCCGACGCCACCGCCGTGCTCTGGCTGCCGGCCCTGGTGCGCTCGATCGAAAGCGACGCCGCCGGCGTCAACGTGCGCATGGTGCCATTGACCACGCGCGAGCCGCGCCCGATGCTGTTGCGCGGCGACATCGATCTGGCCATCGGCTTCTTCCCCGGCGTGGTGGCGCAGTTATCCGGCGGCCCCTACACCCCGATCCGCCACGAGCGGCTATATTCGGGCCAATACGTGTGCGTCATGCGCAAGAACCACCCGTTGGCCACGCAAGAACTGACCCTGGACGCCTACTGCGCGGCCAACCACCTGCTGGTGAGTTTCTCCGGCCGCGCCCACGGATTGACCGATGAGGCACTGGCGCAACTGAACCGCGAACGGCGCATCCTGCTGACGGTCAACCAATTCTTCACCGCCGGCCGCGTGGTGGCAAGTTCGGATCTGATTACCGTGCTGCCGCGCCACCTGATCGGCTCGACCGGCATGACGGGTTCCCTGATATCGAAGGAGTTGCCGTTCAAGCTGCCTGACGTCCACGTCGACATGCTCTGGCATGAACGCGATGCGCGTAGCCCGGCGCATCGTTGGCTGCGCGATCATTTGAGTCGGATGGTGGCGGATGATACGTCTACGCGGACGGCGATGCGGCATGGATGATTTTTACAGGCGACGTGAAGCATCCATGCGCTCATGCAAAATGCGAACGATCGCTATGCCATCCGTTGCAATACGAAAGTAGATCACGTGACGCTCGATGCCATAGCGGCGATACCCTGCCCGGATGTGTTCGCACGCCTGGGCAATCTTGGGTGATTGTGCCAGTTCGGCGAAGACAGTCGTCATTTGCTCGATGTAACGATCCGCCTGATCCATGCTCCACTCCTGGCAGGTATACTCCCATATCGCCTCAAGATCCTCCTCAGCAGCAGGTGTGAGGCGATATTCAGCCATGTCTTGCCCGCATCGACTGCTTGAAAGCGGCAAGGTCGAAAGGCCTGGCTTCGCCGCTGGCTTCTCCTTCCATAAGCGCTGCGCGAATGGCTTCCACTTCAGCACTACGTTCCTGTTCGCGTCTGATCAGGTCACGGATGTATTCGCTATCGTTGGTGTAACGCCCGGCATCGATTTGAGCTTTTATCCAGTCGTCTTGCTGGTCTGTCAAAGTGATGGTTTTACGTACTGTTCCCATGATGCACGCTCCTAAGTCAACGCCAGCAATACAATTTTTCATACTATTGGTGCAATATAGCGGAAAATTGTGCAACTTTCGAGAGCTGCTTTTGCTATTTGAAGAAACCCGGGTAGGCAACCAACCGACTACTGACGGCAGGTGAGTTTTCGTTAGCACACGCATAAGCTACGAGGTTTCCGATGCCTGCTTGATCGCCGCGACTATTGCTTCATTGAACTCAAATGCCGAGCTTGCACCTGAGGGTCAACACGAGTACATAAAGCAAGAACTGCCGGGCAGGCTCAGTATGTTTTTTGAGGAAGCTCTGAGATGGCAGCAAGACGCGAAGGAAGGTAAAGGCTACTGGGACGGAGTATTCGCTGAACACGGCCCTATCGGCTAATCGCAAACGAACCTGTGCCGGAAATTGCCGGGAAATCAGGTGCGCCTTTGGACACCAGGATTCAACGTATCGGCAACTTCGAAGTATTCTTCACTTCCTCCATCACCGCATAGGTGTGGGTCTCCCTAACGCCCTTCAATTGCAGGAGCGACTTGCCGAGGAATTCGCGGTAGGCATTCATATCCTTGACCCGAGCTTTAACGAGGTAATCAAACCCTCCCGCCACCATATGGCACTCCAGCACCTCGGGGATTACCTGCACACTACGCTTGAACGCTTCGAACACTTCCGGCGTGGTCCGGTCGAGCACGACTTCGATGAACACCAGGAGCGACACGTCGAGCAATTGCGGATTCAACTGCGCCGTGTAATGAAGGATATACCCGGCTTCCTGCAGCTTGCGCACCCGTTCGAGGCAGGCGGCAGGGGAGAGGTTGACGCGCGAGGCCAGTTCGACATTGCTGATCCGCCCGTCATTTTGCAATTCGGCTAATATTTTCTTGCTGATCTTGTCGAGCATCGAGGCGCCTCGGGAAAAATTTTATTTGGTGGAATTTTCTCACCAAATAGAAAATTTCGATAGTCCCCGGCAATACCAGAATTAATCCAGAAGATTCGCCTTTACAATCGAATCAATTGCTTGCCCGCAGCGACCTTACATTACTCCGGCCGGCTATCGAAGAATTCTTGGCTATACAGCCATCTGACGAGATCAATATGACTATAAGCACGATCCGGGCCACCGACCCGGCTAACCCCTCACAAGCATTCGCCGCGGCATTCGTTGCATTCGCCGCCGAAATCCTGCCGCCGGCATCCCCCTTGCGCGACGCCATCACGGCCGCCTACCGGCGCGACGAGCGCGAAGCGGTGCACTGGCTGCTGGCGCAACTGGGCGACGATGCGCGTCCGCGCCCTGAAGCGCAGCTGCTTGCGCGCAACCTCGTCGAAGCGGTGCGCAGCAAGCGCACGCGGGCCTCGGGCGTGGATGCCTTGATGCACGAATTCTCGCTGTCGTCCGAAGAGGGCGTGGCACTGATGTGCCTGGCCGAGGCCTTGCTGCGCATTCCCGACCACCAGACCGCCGACCGCCTGATTGCCGACAAGATCAGCAAGGGCGACTGGAAGCGGCACCTGGGCGAATCGCCTTCGCTGTTCGTCAACGCCGCCACCTGGGGCTTGCTGATCACGGGCAAGCTGGTGTCGACCAATAGCGAGCAAGGGCTGGGCAGCGCGATGACCAAGCTGATCGCCAAGGGCGGCGAACCGCTGATCAGGAAGGGCGTGGACCTGGCGATGCGCATGCTGGGCAACCAGTTCGTCACAGGCCAGACCATCGACGAGGCATTGTCCAACAGCCGCGACAACGAGACGCGCGGCTATCGCTATTCCTACGACATGCTCGGCGAAGCGGCGCTGACGGCGCACGATGCCGAACTGTATTACGCGTCGTATGAAAAGGCGATCCACGCCATCGGCCGCGCATCGAACGGGCGCGGCATCAAGAACGGCCCGGGCATTTCGGTCAAGCTCTCCGCTTTGCATCCGCGCTACTCGCGCGCGCAGCGCGCACGCGTGATGAACGAGCTGCTGCCCAAGCTCAAAGCGCTGCTGCTGTTGGCCAAGCAATACGACATCGGCTTGAACATCGACGCCGAAGAAACCGACCGCCTGGAACTCTCGCTCGACATGCTCGAAGCGCTGGTGCGCGACCCCGATCTGGCCGGTTTCGACGGCATCGGTTTCGTGGTGCAGGCTTATCAGAAACGCTGCCCCTTCGTGCTCGACTACGTGATCGATATCGCGCGCAAGAACGGGCGCAAGCTGATGGTCCGCCTGGTCAAGGGCGCCTACTGGGATGCCGAAATCAAGCGCGCGCAGACCGATGGTCATACCTCCTACCCGGTCTATACGCGCAAGGTCTACACCGACCTGTCCTACCTGACCTGCTCGCGCAAGCTGCTCGACGCGACCGATGCGATCTATCCGCAATTCGCCACGCACAACGCGCATACGCTGGCTACGATCTACAACTGGGCGAAAGAGCGCAAGGTGGACGACTATGAATTTCAATGCCTGCACGGCATGGGCGAAACGCTGTACGACCAGGTCGTGGGCAAGGATGCGCTGAACAAACCCTGCCGCGTGTATGCCCCGGTGGGCTCGCACCAGACGCTATTGGCCTATCTGGTGCGCCGCTTGCTGGAAAACGGCGCCAACTCGTCCTTTGTCAACCAGATCGTCGATGAAAGCGTCGCCATCGACAGCCTGATCGCCGATCCGTTCGAGACCTCGAAGAAGCTCGACGGCACAGCGCACCCCAATATCGCGCTGCCGCCGCAACTCTATGGCAACGAGCGCGGGAATTCCTCGGGCGTGGACTTGAGCAATGAAAATGTGCTGCGCAAGCTCGCCGCCAGCTATGAACAAATCGGCGCGCAGCAATGGCATGCGCAGCCCTTGATCGACGGCGCCGTCAGCGCGAGCAAGGCCGCTTCCGTTTGCAACCCGGCCGACCGGCGCGACGTGGTTGGCTCGGTCATCGAAGCCGATGCACAAGATGTGGAAACTGCGTTGGCAGCGGCTTCAAGCTATGCCACCGACTGGCAAACGCGCGAGCCGGCCGAACGCGCCGCGATCCTGGTGCGCGCCGCCGAGCTGTTCGAGGAAAACCAGTCCGAACTGATGGCCATTGCCGTGCGCGAAGCCGGCAAGTCGCTGCCGAACGCGATTGCCGAAGTGCGCGAAGCGATCGACTTCCTGCATTATTACGCCCTTCAGATCCGCGGCACGCAAAACGCATTGGCGCTCGGTCCGGTGGTGTGCATCAGCCCGTGGAATTTTCCGCTGGCGATCTTTACCGGCGAAATCAGCGCTTCGCTGGCCGCCGGCAACGTGGTGCTGGCCAAGCCGGCAGAGCAGACGCCGTTGATCGCCTGGCGCGCCGTGCAATTGCTGCATGAAGCCGGTGTGCCGCGCGCCGCATTGCAACTGCTGCCGGGCCGCGGCGAAACCGTCGGTGCCAAGCTGACGGCGGACGCGCGCGTGCGCGGCGTGATCTTCACCGGTTCGACCGAAGTCGCGCAATTGATCAACCGCACACTGGCGCGCCGCGCCGTGGAAGAAAATTGCGACATTCCGCTGATCGCCGAAACCGGCGGGCAAAACGCCATGATCGTCGATTCGTCCGCCTTGCCCGAGCAGGTGGTGCAGGACGTGATCAACTCGGCATTCGACAGCGCCGGCCAGCGCTGCTCGGCCTTGCGCATCCTGTGCCTGCAGGACGAGATCGCCGACAAGACCTTGATCATGCTCAAGGGTGCGATGCAGGAATTGCGCCTGGGCAGCCCGGACCGCCTTGCCGTCGACATCGGCCCGGTGATCGATGCCGAAGCGCAGCAAAACCTGTTGAACCATATCGACCGCATCAAGGCCCGGGCCAAGAACTTTTTCCAGCTCGCGCTGCCCGATGGCGCTGATCACGGCACCTTCGTCGCGCCGACCGTGGTCGAGATCGCCTCGATCGCCGAACTCAAGCGCGAAGTGTTCGGCCCCGTGCTGCACGTGCTGCGCTACACGCGCGACGGCTTGCCGGCGCTGATCGACGCCATCAACGCCACCGGCTACGGCTTGACGCTGGGCATTCACTCGCGCATCGACGAGACCATCGACTTCATCACGGCGCGCGCGCATGTCGGCAATATCTACGTCAACCGCAACATCGTCGGCGCGGTAGTCGGCGTGCAGCCGTTCGGCGGCGAAGGCAAGTCCGGCACCGGCCCCAAGGCCGGCGGCCCGCTCTACCTGAAGCGCCTGCAGCGCAATCCCGCGATCAAGGTCGGCGCGCACACGATCCACCAGGCAGCCGCGCCCAAGGCCAGCATCCCGGCCGCGGAAGCGCTGCTGGAATGGGCGCGCACGCACGGCCACGAGCATAGCGCCGCACTGGGCGAACAATATCTGCATGGCAGCCCGATCGATACCAGCCTGCTCCTGCCGGGCCCGACCGGCGAGCGCAACACGCTATCGTTTGCGCCGCGCGGCCGCGTGCTGTGCGAGGCGACGCGCGTCGACGTCTTGCTCAATCAATTGGCCGCCGTGCTGGCCACACACAATACGCCGGTGGTGCGCGGGGCCAATGAAAAGCTGATTCCAAGCGGCTTGCCCGAGGTGGTGCGCAAGGCGATCAAGGTGGAAAATGACCTGTCGGCCACGCCGCTCGACTTTGCCCTGGCTGAAGGCGCCAACCTGAAGCAATTGCACCCGCTCCTGGCCGCGCGCGACGGCGCCATCGTCAATATCGTGGAATGCCGTGCCGAGCAAGCCATTCCCCTGTGGCGCCTGGTGGCGGAACGCGCCTTGTGCGTCAATACCACCGCTGCCGGCGGCAACGCGAGCCTGATGACGCTGGGTGCCTGATTTGGCTGGGGAAAAACGCACCCGGAGATAATTCGGGTTTGCCGTCTTGAAGGCAGATCGTCGCGATCTGCCTTTTTTCTGCGCGTCCGCGCCAACTTTTCGCATCCGCTTTAACCCCGAATCCAGTCCCCGTTCGTTTCAGAACTCGTCGCCCATCCAGCGCTGCAAAAATTGCCGCAGCGCGGCTTGGCGTCGTCCAATTCGAACTTGAACAGAGGGAGTGACGCGATGCGCATCTCGATAGCTTTGCTTTTCAGCGCCATGCTGGCGGCGCAAGCCACCATGGCAGCCACGGTCAACGGTAGTCCAGCCGCCTCAAGCAAGCCGCTCCAGCCGCTGGCGCAAGCCGAGCGCGCGCCGGCGCCGACGCTGCGTGCCAAAGCCGCCGGCACGGCCGACCTGCCGCAACGTATCGCCTATTTTTTCGACGGCAACGCGACCGACCGGTTTTATTTACAAACCGACAAGCCGCTCTATCGGCCCGGCGAAACCGTCTGGTTCAAGACCTGGGAATTGTCGGCGCGATCTTTTGACGATCGCCGCCATCCCCAAGCGATGCATGTGGAACTGGTGTCGCCCAAGGGCGCGGTGGTGAAGAAGAAGAAGCTGCACATGGAGGGCGGCAGCGCCGGCGGCGATTTCGATCTGCCCGAACACGCGCAGGGCGGCGAATACACCTTGCGCGCCACGGCCTGGGACGGCCAGTCCTTCGAGCGCAGCGTGGTCGTCTCGGCCTATGAAGCGCCACGTATCAAGAAGACCCTGGAATTCGTCAGGAAAGCCTATGGCGCCGGCGAGCAGGTCGGCGCCACCGTCGAGATCAAGCGCCCGACCGGCGAGCCCTTGGGCGGCAAGGAGATCGTCGCCGTGGCGCGCGTCGACGGCGTGGATCTGCCGCGCGTACGCGCCAGCACCGCCGCCGACGGGACCGCAATGGTCAAGTTCAACCTGCCCGCAAAGCTCGACGCAGGCGACGGCCTCCTGACCATCCTGGTCCAGGAGGGCGGCGTGACCGAATCGATTTCCAAGACCATCCCGATCGTGCAACACAAGATGGCGCTGTCGTTTTTCCCCGAGGGCGGCGACCTGGTTGCAGGCTTGCCCTCGCGCGTGTATTTCGAAGCGAAGACGCCGCTGGGCAAACCGGCTGACGTGGAAGGACGGCTGGTGGACGATCTCGGCAATACCGTCGCAACGTTCGCCACGCTGAAAAACGGGCTGGGCCGCACCGCCTTCACGCCGGCAGCGGGGCGCAGCTATTCGGCGGAGATCAGCCGCCCGGTGGGCATTACCGAGCGCTACGCCTTGCCGGCACCGGCTGCCGCCGGCTGCGTGATGCACAGCTACGACGATTTCGACAGCACCGTCAAGGCGATGCGCGTCGGCGTGCTGTGCACGCAGACACAAAAGGTGACGGTACTGGCCACGCTGCGCGAGCGGCTGTTTGACAGCGGCAGCGTGGTGGCCGGACCGACCAGGCCGGGCGTCATTTATCTTGCCAACAGCGATCCTGCATTGCAAAGCGCGGCCGGCATCGCCCGCGTGACCGTATTCGACGGCAAGTTGACCCCGCTTGCCGAGCGCCTGGTATTTCGCAACCGGCGCGAACGCCTGCAGGTGCAGGTCGAACCCGACGGCAAGTTTTATGCGCCGCGCAAGGAAGTCGGGCTGACCATCACGACCCGCCTGCCTTCGGGCAAACCGGTGCCGGCGGAACTGGCGCTGGCCGTGGTCGACGATACGGTGGTTTCCTTTGCCGACGACAAGAGCGGCAATCTGTTGTCCAAGCTATTGCTCGAGCCGGAACTGCCGGGCAAGATCGAGGAGCCCAATTTCTATCTCGACCTGACGGAAGAAAAAAGCGCCGCCGGACTCGACCTCTTGCTTGGCGTACGCGGTTATCGCCGCTTCGATTGGCTGCCGGTCATGAACGCCGTGTTGCCCGCGCCGCCGCCGGTCAGGTCGGCTGCTTCCGGGCAGGGCCCGACGCTCAGGGTCGAGATCACCGGCGCAGCCGTCCGCAGGGCTGATGTGGAAACACCTTCGCCGATACAAGTCATCCCTGCCGAGGACCTCGCGCAACGGCCTATGCCCGCTGCCCCGGTAATGGCGGCGCCACCTCCACTCAGGGTCGAGGCCGCCGGAGGCCTGCTGCTCGAGGCGCAAGCACCTGTTCGGCAGAATGTCCCCTTGGAAGCGGCTCCTGCTGCAGAATTCGCCGTGGCCGACGTGATCCAGCCGGTCCAGGCCGTGGAGATCCCGCCCGCAGCGAAGCCGGCGTTTCGCGTCGACCGCGATTTCGCCCGTGCGGCGACAAAGATCGCCATGCCGCGCTACCAGCCCGAAGAATGGGCGCCGGTCAGGGTGTTCCCCCTGCCGGTTTTCGAGCCTGACTATGCCGGTCCACGCGACGACTACCGCGACACCGTTTTCTGGGCGCCGTCAGTGCAGACCGACGCAAAAGGGCAGGCCCACGTCAAGTTTGTCCTGTCGGACGCCGTCACCTCGTTCCGCGTATCGACCGAAGGCGTCGGGCGCGGCGTAGCCGGGCGCGATGAAACGGTGTTCAAATCCTCGCTGCCGTTTTCACTGGCAGCCAAATTGCCGCTCGAAGTGTCGGCCGGTGACCGGCCGCTGGTGCCCATCACGCTGACCAACGATAGCGACAAGCCGCAGCGTGTCACGCTCAACGCCGAATTCGGCGAATTGATGAAGCTGACGGCCGGCAAGTCCGGCGAGCAATTGCTGGCGCCGGGAGAAAGCAAGAGCCTGTTCATTCCGCTTGAGGTTGCTGATGCCCACGGCCTGTCGCAAGTGCACCTGGCGGCGGCCTCATCCGGCTTGCACGATGAGGTGGTGCGCAGCATTCCCGTTGCGCCCCTGGGCTTTCCGCAGTTGATCGAAAAGTCCGGGCAGATCAAGGGCGAGGCCGTGCAGGAAGTCGCATTGAACGGGGCGCGTCCGGGCAGCATCGAAGCCAGCGTGCGTGTTTATGTCTCGCCGCTGTCGAGCATGGTATCGGGCCTCGAGGGCATGCTGCGGCAACCGGGTGGATGTTTCGAGCAAACCTCCTCGAGCAATTACCCCAACGTCATGATCATGCAATACCTGCGCGTGCACGACGTGGCCGACCCGGCGTTGATGGCGCGCACCGACAAGCTGCTCGACAGCGGCTACAAAATGCTGACCGGCTTTGAATCGCCGACCAAGGGTTATGAATGGTTCGGCCGCAACCCGGGCCACGAAGCGTTGACGGCCTACGGCTTGCTGGAATTTTCCGACATGCAGGGCGTCTATGGTTCGGTCGATCCAGCGATGCTTTCGCGCACCGCTGCTTGGCTGAAGTCGCGGCGCGACGGCAAAGGCGGGTATCTGCGCGATGGCGCGGCGCTCGACAGCTTCGGACGCGCGGGAGCTGACGTGACGGACGCCTACATCACCTGGGCCTTGACCACTGCCGGACAAAACGGCCTGGTCGAGGAACTCTCCCGCAGCCAGCAAATCGCGGCCGCTACCCAAGACCCCTATCTGCTGGCCTTGACCGCGGGCACCTTGCTGCAGACGCCGCGTGGGTCGGCAAGCTTCAAAGCCGGGCTCGCGGCAGCAAACCGGCTCGCGGCGATGCAATCCGCATCGGGCGTCTGGAGCGGCGCGCGCGAATCGATCACGAAGAGCGGCGGGATCAACCTCGATATCGAAACCACCTCGCTGGCCATCCTGGCCCTGCTCCGTAGCGGAGAGCATCTGGAGCAAAGCCGCGTTGCCGTGGCGTGGCTGCAAAACAACCGTGGCGGCTTCGGTCAATGGGGCACGACGCAGGCCACCGTGCTGGCCCTGAAAGCGATGAGTGCATTCGACAGCGCGACGCGGATTGCCCCGGCACCGGGAACGATCACCTTGTCGATCGACGGCGTCGTGGTGGCGCAGCAATCCTATCCTGCGGGGCAAAAGGATGCGCTGGTGTTCAAGGGTTTCGACAAGCAACTGACGCCCGGCAAGCACCAGATCAGCCTGAAGTCGAGCAACGGCGACGCACTACCGTATTCTCTCGCCATCGAATACCGCAGCACGGAGCCGGCGTCGTCGAAGGAAGCGCTCGTGGCCTTGGGTACGACATTGGCGAAGACCGAACTGAAGATGGGGGAAACCGTGCGCCTGACGGCATTGCTGTCCAACCGCGCCAAGACCGGCCAGCCCATGACCCTGGCGCGGATCGGCATCCCGGCGGGATTGCGCTTTCAAAACTGGCAGCTCAAGGAATTGCGCGAAAAGGGCAGCATCGCCTTCTTTGAAACGCGCGCCCGCGAAGTGATTGTTTATTTCGACGATCTCAAGCCCGGTGAAGTCAAGCAATTGCCGCTCGACCTCGTGGCCACTGTACCGGGCAGCTATACCGGCCCCGCTTCATCGGCCTACCTGTATTACAACGATACCGACAAGAGCTGGGCCGCGCCGCTCAAGGTAAATATCGTGCCGTAGCGGCTTCAAGCACAATTGGGCATGTGGATAAGTGGTCGAACAAGTCTTGCGCCGGATGTGCACAAGCGCCACTTTTTCCCATACCCCCTTTTTATTCAATATCCATCCTTGTCCGATACACGGCTTATTCCCGCCTTATCCGGATTTCAAGATGTTGATTCTTATCGTTTTTTGCGGCTTATCCACAGAAATGGCAAGGTGTTAACTGTTACTACTATTCGTATATATCAATAACCATATTAAAACTGCGCCGGCCTGGGGTTCCAATCGCCGCTACATAAATGCCGGACGATATGCAACGCATAGGGAGAAGCGACGCGTTCGATGAAATGGACGAAGTTCATCGGCGAATCCTCGTTCGAGCCATCGGAAATCGTGCGGACTACGGCAAACGGCAAACCGAATTCAAAACACACCTGTGCCACCGCAGCGCCTTCCATTTCCACCGCCAGCAAACCCGGCAAGGCATGGGCCAGCGCCGCAGCCTTTGCGCGTTCATGGATGAACTGATCGCCGCTGGCGATCAAGCCCTGATGGATGGCCGGCTTGTGCAGCTGCAGGCTTTGCCGGTCTTCAGCGGAGATCGCGTGGTCGAAGTCTTGCTCGATGAAGGCCCGGGCTGCCGACAGCAAGCGTTCGGTCATGAATTTGTCGCTGGCAAAGTGCGATTGGCCAAGCAAAGGCACTTCCAGAGGCGGAAACAGCGGCGCGGCGTTCATGTCGTGCTGCGCCAGGCTGTCGGCCACGACAATATCGCCCACCCTGACCTCTGGCGCTATCGCCCCGGCCACGCCGGTGAAGACCACGTGGGTGACCTTGAAGCGTTCGATCAAGGTCGCCACGGTCGCTGCAGCGGCCACCTTGCCGATGCGTGAAAGCACGCAGACGCATTCCATGTTCCATAAACGACCCTGAACATAGTCGCGCATGCCGACGTGATGCGTTTCGCGATCAGTCATCAAATCGAACAGGCCGGCTTGTTCCTGGTGCAGGGCACTGACGATGCCTAAGCGGATGGGAGTGGTGTTCATGGAGCGATCCTGGCCGGTGATGAGGTGTTGGTTTAAACAGATTAGTAAGATATATCTTTGATAGTAATAGTTAACGTCGGCCTGTTTCTGTGGATAAGCAAGGTATACGGTGTGATTTCAATTGCTTACGGCAAGGACAAGTCGCGAATAACAACACGGATATCCAAGGATGGAAGGTGGACAAAAAACGCGATTGGGAAAACCGGCGGCTTTTACACAGAGCATGCAAGAGATGTCCCGAGCTTTATCCACAGGCGGGGATGATTGCAAACTCAATGCCAGAGCGAGTCAAGCAGTGCAAACACGGCGGCGATCACCGGCTCGTTCCTGCGCTTGGCCAGGCAGATGAACGACAATTCGCTGGCCAGGCTGACGCGGTCGGCAATCACGAGGCCATGAGCATGCGCCTCACGCAGGGCGATCGATTCGCGCAGTAGCGACAGGCCTACGCCCGACTTCACCAGATCGAGCATCGATGGTTCCTGGTCGACCATAGCCACCTTGTTCGGCGTGACGTGATAGGACGCGAAGGCCTTGCTCAACAGGCGGTGATGGACCGATTCCGCGGGCGTCCAGATCCAGGGCAATTTGGCCAATACCGGCCAGTCCTTGCCCATCACGCGCGACTTCCAGCCTTGGGGCGCGACCACGTTGTAGGTAAACGAGGTCAGGGTCTGGGAGTGGAATTCCTTGCCAGGGGTACCCAGATAAAAACCGAGATCGAGCCGCCCGGCCTTGATTTCCTGCGCCACCCAGCCCGACATGCCGTGACGCAACTGGGTCGAGATTTGCGGATGGCTTTCGACCAGGCGTTTGAGGAACAAGCCGAGACGCGTGAATTCGGGATCGAGAATGGTGCCGACCGCAAGCGAGCCGGAAACGGTAGTGTGCAGGGCTTCCGCACCCTGGCGGAATTCGCTGAAGGCAGCGAGCACGCGTTCGGCATAGGGCAGCAGCTTGGCGCCGTCTTCCGAGAGACTCATGCCGCTGCTGTTGCGGTTGAATAATTGCAATTCCAGGGAGGTTTGCAGCGACTTGATCTGCAGGCTGACGGCCGGTTGCGTGACGTGCAATTGCTCGGCCGCACGGGTCAGGTTGCCTTCGTGGGCGACGGCTACGAAGGCGCGTAATTGGGTAATGTCCATGATTAAGATCGCTACCGGCTTTATAAGCTTTCCTTATGCCAAACTTGATAATAACTCATTGGATAGCAGGCCATACCAGGCGTAAGCTTGCGGACTAAGCAGTTTATATCGGCATTCAGCATTCGTTACCAAAGGAAATCTTATGAGCGACAACAGGATTTTGCATTACATCGATGGCAGCCTGACGGAGGGAGCAAGCCGGCGCAGCCAGCCCGTATTCAACCCGGCTCTGGGTAAACCCTCTGGCGAAGTCGTGCTGGCCGAAGCGCAGGATGTGCATGCCGCCGTGGCGGCCGCTTCCGCAGCGGCGCCGGCCTGGGCCGAGACGGCACCCTTGAAGCGCGCGCGCATCCTGTTCAAGTTCAAGGATTTGATGGAACAGCATCATGACGACTTGGCGCGCGCCATTACCCTGGAACACGGCAAGGTGTTTTCCGACGCCAAGGGCGAAGTGGTGCGCGGCCTTGAAGTGGTGGAATTTGCCTGCGGTATTACGCAATTGCTCAAGACCCAGTTCACCGACAATATCGGCGGCGGCATCGACAATTGGCAGTTGCGTCAGCCCTTGGGCGTCACCGCCGGCATTACGCCGTTCAATTTCCCGGTCATGGTGCCCTTGTGGATGGCGCCCATGGCGATTGCCACCGGCAATACCTTCATCCTCAAGCCTTCCGAGCGCGATCCCACGCCATCGCTGATGCTGGCCGACCTGTTTGCCAAGGCCGGCTTGCCCAAGGGCGTGTTCAACGTCGTGCAGGGCGACAAGGTGGCGGTCGATGCCTTGATCGCCCATCCTGACGTGAAGGCGATTTCCTTCGTCGGCTCGACCCCGATTGCCGAATACATCTATGCCGAAGGTGCCAAGCGCAAGGGGCCGTATCCGCTGCGTGTGCAAGCCCTGGGCGGTGCCAAGAATCACCTGGTGGTGATGCCTGACGCCAATCTGGAACAAGCCGTCGATGCGCTGATCGGTGCCGCCTATGGCTCTGCCGGCGAGCGCTGCATGGCGATATCGGTCGCGGTGGCGGTGGGTAGTGTGGCCGACAAGCTGGTCGATGCGCTGGTGCCGCGCGTGAAGGCCTTGAAGGTCAAGAACGGCCTGGAAGCCGATGCGGAGATGGGCCCGGTGGTCACGGGCGTGCATCGCGACAAGATCACGTCCTATATCGAGGACGGCGTGCGTTCCGGCGCCAAACTGCTGGTCGATGGCCGCGGTCTGCGCGTGGCCGGCCACGAAGAAGGGTTCTTCCTCGGCGGCAGCCTGTTCGATCACGTCACCACCGAGATGAAGATCTATCAGGAAGAAATCTTCGGCCCGGTATTGTGCATCGTGCGCGTGCCTGACTTTGCCAGTGCGGTCGAGCTGATCAACAAGCATGAGTTCGGCAACGGCGTGTCGCTGTTTACCTCGGACGGCAATACCGCGCGCGAGTTTTCGCGGCGTATCGAGGTCGGCATGGTCGGTATCAACGTGCCGATTCCGGTGCCGATGGCCTGGCATTCGTTCGGCGGCTGGAAGCGCTCGCTGTTTGGCGATACGCATGCCTATGGCGAGGAAGGGATACGCTTTTATACGCGCTACAAGTCGATCATGCAGCGCTGGCCCGCATCGATCGACAAGGGCGCGGAGTTTGCCATGCCGGTGGCCAAATAAGAAATGGCCCAGTCTGCCGGAACTTACGACTACATCATCATTGGCGCGGGCAGCGCCGGCTGTGTGCTGGCCAATCGCCTGACGCGCGATCACGATCATTCGGTGCTGTTGATCGAGGCCGGCGGCAAGGATGATTACCTGTGGATTCACATCCCGGTCGGCTATCTCTATTGCATCGATAATCCGCGCACCGATTGGCGCTTTCGTACCGAGGCCGATCCGGGCTTGAACGGCCGTTCGCTGATCTACCCGCGCGGCAAGGTATTGGGCGGATCATCCTCGATCAACGGCATGATCTACATGCGCGGCCAGGCGCGCGACTACGACCATTGGGCTGAGTTGACCGGCGATGCGAGCTGGTCGTGGAAGGAAGTCTTGCCGACCTTCATCAAGAGCGAAGATCATCATGGCGGCGGCGATGCGATGCATGGCCGGGGCGGCGAATGGCGCGTCGAGCGGCAGCGCCTGTCGTGGGAAATCCTCGATTCCTTTCGTGAAGCGGCGTCGCAGACCGGCATTCCGAAGATCGACGACTTCAATCGCGGCGACAATGAAGGCTGCGCCTATTTCGAAGTCAATCAGAAGGGCGGCGTGCGCCTGAATACGGCACGTGCATTCCTGCGTGCCGAACAGCGGCGCGGCAAGCTCGAGATCATGACCGGCTGCCACGTGAAGAAGCTCAAGCTGGAGACCACGGCGCAAGGCACGCGCTGCACCGGCGTTGAATTTGTCGGCAACGGCCACGAATGGGTAGCCGAGGCCAGGCGCGAAACCTTGCTGGCGGCCGGCGCGGTCGGTTCGCCGCAAATCCTGCAATTGTCGGGTATCGGGCCGGGCGAGCTGTTGCAGCGTCAAGGCATTGCCGTGGTCCAGGATCTGCCCGGCGTCGGCGAGAACCTGCAAGACCATCTGCAATTGCGCATGGCCTTCAAGGTGCAAAACGCCAAGACCCTGAACACCATGGCCGCGAGCCTGTTCGGCAAGGCGGCCATCGGTCTCGAATACCTGTTCAAGCGCAGCGGGCCGATGGCGATGGCGCCTTCGCAACTCGGTGCCTTTGCCCGTTCCGACGCCTCGCAGGCCAGCGCCAATCTCGAATATCACGTGCAGCCGCTGTCGCTGGAAAAGTTCGGCGAGGCTCTCCATCCTTTCCCGGCCTTCACCGCCAGCGTATGCAACCTGCACCCGACTTCGCGCGGCCACGTGCGCATCGGTTCGGATGACGCGTTTGCTGCGCCCAAGATCACCACCAATTACCTGGCTACCGAGGTAGACCGCAAGGTGGCGGCCGACGCCTTGCGCCTGACGCGGCGTATCGTCGCCGCGCCGGCCATGCAGAAGTACCGTCCCGAAGAATTCAAGCCCGGCGCGGACTACGAAACCCAGGAGCAATTGGAGAAGGCAGCCGGCGAAGTCGGCACGACGATCTTCCATCCCGTAGGAACTTGCAAGATGGGAACATCGGACGACGCGATGGCGGTGGTCGACAGCCGCCTTTGCGTGCGGGGCATACAAGGCTTGCGCGTGGTCGATGCTTCCATCATGCCGACCATTACCTCGGGCAATACCAATTCGCCGACCGTCATGATTGCCGAGAAGGCGGCGCAATGGATACTCGCCGTGAGCCAATCATGAATGCCCATGTTGTGGCACTATTGACGCGGCAGGAGCGGCCGCTACAATAGGCGACACCAGAAAGCGGAGCAGAACAATACCACCTGAATACCGCCGTCGTTTCGGCGGTCGTATTTGTACCGTATTGCCAGCGGTCGGCACGTCTGTGTACCATCGGCGACCGGCATAAAAAGACAGGCTGCAAAGAATCAGCCCGTCCAGCTAAACATAGGAGACTCGATGGCTGATGTCATTCTGGAGACAAGTCGCTTGAGCAAGAGCTTCAAGGGCTTCACCGCTGTCAATGACGTCAGCCTCAAGGTCGAGCGCGGCCATATCCACGCCCTGATCGGTCCCAACGGCGCCGGCAAGACGACCTGCTTCAATCTGCTGACCAAGTTTCTGGTTCCCACTTCCGGCACGATCCAGTTCAATGGGCGCGACATCACGAAAGCCAGGCCGGCGCAGATTGCGCGCCAGGGCATCATCCGCTCGTTCCAGATTTCCGCGGTATTCCCGCACCTGACGGTGCTGCAAAACGTGCGCATCGGCTTGCAGCGCAAACTTGGCACCTCGTTCCACTTCTGGCGCAGCGAACGCAGCCTGAGCACGCTGGACGAGCGTGCCATGGCCTTGCTCGACGAAGTCGACCTGCGCGGTTTTGCCGACCAGGTGACGGTCGATCTGCCCTATGGCCGCAAGCGCGCGCTCGAGATCGCCACCACACTGGCGATGGAACCGGAATTGATGCTATTGGACGAACCGACGCAAGGCATGGGCCACGAAGACGTGAGCCGCGTGACCGACTTGATCAAGAAGGTGTCCACAGGCCGCACCATCCTGATGGTGGAACACAACATGAACGTGGTATCGGGCATTTGCGACCGCATCTCGGTCTTGCAGCGCGGCGCCATTCTCGCCGAAGGCACGTATCGGGAAGTATCAAGCAATGCCCAGGTGATGGAAGCCTATATGGGCACCGGAGCCGGCGTGCTCGAGGGAGCGCACTAGACATGAGCACAAGCGCAGCCCCGGCTCTGGACATCAGCGGTTTGCACGCCTGGTATGGCGAATCGCACATCCTGCACGACGTCAATCTGATGGTGCAGCCAGGTGAAGTGGTGACGCTCCTGGGCCGCAACGGCGCCGGCCGCACCACCACGCTGCGCGCCATCATGGGCTTGACCGGCGCGCGCAAGGGGTCGATCAAGGTCAACGGCCGCGAAGCGCTGGGCCTGGCGACGCACAAGGTGGCGCATCTGGGCATCGGTTATTGCCCCGAAGAGCGCGGCATTTTCTCGTCGCTCTCGACGGAGGAAAATCTGATGCTGCCGCCCTTGGTGTCGAAGTCGGCCAAGGGCATGCCGGTCGAGGAAATCTACGCCATGTTCCCCAACCTGGCCGAGCGCAGGAACAGCCAGGGCACGCGCCTGTCGGGCGGCGAGCAGCAGATGCTGGCGGTGGCGCGCATCCTCAGAACAGGCGCCAGGTTGTTGCTGCTCGACGAGATTTCCGAAGGCCTCGCACCGGTTATCGTGCAGGCGCTGGGGCGCATGATCACGACCTTGAAAGAGAAGGGCTACACCATCGTCATGGTGGAACAGAATTTCCGCTTCGCCGCACCGCTGGCCGATCGCTTTTATGTGATGGAGCATGGCCAGATCGTCGAAAGTTTTGCCGCATCCGAATTGAACGACAAGATGCCTGTATTGACCGCCCTGTTGGGCGTTTAAAAATGGGCATCTCCAAAATCTACTGCGCGGCCCAATCTCGGGTTTGCGATGCTCACCGTACTATCGTACGGTTGCGCTTCTCAACCCGACCTTGGACCGCTCGCTACGATTTTGGAGATGCCCTTTAGAGATGCTCTTAAATAAATTGGAGGAAGACATGAAAATCAAACTAAGCATTCTCGCCGCAGCCGCAGCCCTTACCTGTGGCAGCGCCCAAGCGCAAATCTCCGGCGACGTGGTGAAGATCGGCTTCCTGACCGATCTCTCCGGCGTGTATTCCGACATCGACGGCCAGGGCGGGATCGAAGCGGTCAAGATGGCGATTGCCGATTTCGGCGGGACGGTCAACGGCAAGAAGATCGAGCTGATCACGGCCGACCATCAGAACAAGGCCGATCTCGCCGGCAGCAAGGCGCGCGAATGGTTCGACCAGCAAGGCGTGGACATGCTGATCGCCGGCACCAATTCCGGTACCAACCTGGCGATGTCCAAGGTCGGGGCCGAGAAGAAGAAGCTGGTGATCGCCGTCGGCGGCGGCACGGCGCGCCTGACCAACGAGGAATGCACGCCCTATACGATCCACTATGCCTACGACACCGTGGCGCTGGCCAAGGTTACCGGTTCGGCAGTCGTCAAGCAGGGCGGCAAGAGCTGGTTCTTCCTGACCGCCGACTATGCGTTCGGCCAGTCGCTCGAGAGCGACACCTCGCGCGTGGTCAAGGCTGAGGGCGGTACGGTGCTGGGCGACGTCAAGCATCCGCTGTCGGCATCGGACTTCTCGTCCTTCCTGCTGCAGGCACAGGCCTCGAAGGCGCAGATCCTGGGGCTGGCCAACGCCGGCCTCGATACGGTCAACTCGATCAAGGCGGCCAATGAATTCGGCATCACCAAGACCATGAAGCTGGCCGGCCTCTTGATGTTCATCAGCGACGTGCACTCGCTGGGCCTGAACCTGACGCAAGGCATGTATCTGACCGATAGCTGGTACTGGGACCAGAACGACGAAACGCGCAAGTGGGCCAAGCGTTACTTCGAAAAGATGAAGAAGGAACCGACCAGCCTGCACGCTGCCGACTACTCCGCCGTCACGCAATATCTCAACGCCGTAAAAGCCACCGGCACCGATGACCCGGACAAGGTCATGGCTTACCTGAAGAAGGCCAAGATCAACGACATGTATGCCAAGGGCGGCTACATCCGCGAAGACGGCTCGATGATCCACCCGATGTACCTGATGCAGGTCAAGGCGCAAAGCGAATCGAAGTATCCGTGGGATTATTACAAGGTGGTCCAGACGATTCCCGGAGAGCAAGCCTTCACCACCAAGGCCGAGACCAAGTGTTCGCTCTGGAAGTAACCCGCCGGCAAGCGGCTCGCCTTGCGCAGCCGCTTGCCAATTTCCTGTCGTGCTGAATCGATGAGTATCGCTTAATGGAAATATTCGGCGTCCCCCTGCAAGCCATGCTGAGCCAGCTCCTGTTGGGGCTGGTCAATGGCTCTTTCTATGCGATGCTCTCGCTCGGCCTCGCGGTGATCTTCGGCTTGCTCAACGTCATCAACTTCGCCCACGGCGCGCTCTATATGCTGGGCGCCTTCTTCGCCTGGATGGGCGTCACTTATTTCAACCTGAATTACTGGGAAGTGCTGGTGCTGTCGCCCTTGGCGGTCGGCATCATCGGGGTCATCATTGAAAGGTCGTTCCTGCGCTGGCTGTACAAGCTCGATCACCTGTATGGCCTGCTGTTGACCTTCGGCATCACGCTCTTGATCGAAGGCCTGTTCCGTTCCATCTACGGCGTCTCGGGCCAGCAGTTTGCCGTGCCCGACGAGTTGGGCGGCGCCACCAATCTGGGCTTCATGATCCTGCCCAATTACCGCGCCTGGGTCGTGCTGGCTTCACTGGTGGTTTGTTTCAGTACCTGGTTCGTGATCGAAAAGACCAAGCTCGGCGCCTACCTGCGCGCCGGCACCGAGAACCCCAAGCTGGTCGAAGCGTTCGGCATCAACGTGCCGCTGATGGTGACCCTGACCTATGGCTTCGGCGTGGCATTGGCGGCGTTTGCCGGGGTGCTTGCCGCACCCGTGATCCAGGTGTCGCCGCTGATGGGGTCGAACCTGATCATCGTGGTGTTCGCCGTGGTGGTGATCGGCGGCATGGGTTCGATCGCCGGCTCCATCCTGACCGGCCTGGGCCTGGGTTTGATCGAGGGCATGACCCGGGTGTTTTATCCCCAGGGCTCGGCGACGGTGGTGTTTGTGGTGATGGCGATTGTGCTGATGATTCGCCCGGCCGGCTTGTTCGGCAAGGAAAAATAAGGGACGACCATGATCAGAAGAATCGCCTACGCCGTCTTGCTGCTGGCCCTGCTTGTTGCTCCGGCCATGATTTACCCGATTCTGGTGATGAAGCTGCTGTGCTTCGCCCTGTTCGCCTGCGCCTTCAACCTCTTGCTCGGCTATACCGGATTGTTGTCATTTGGTCATGCCATCTTCCTCGGCGGCGCCGGTTACGTCACCGGCTATGCGGTGCAAGAGCTGGGCTTTCCGTTCGAACTGGGCATCCTCGCCGGCGTGCTCGCGGCGGTGCTGGCCGGCTGGGCCATGGGCGCGCTCGCGGTCAGGCGGCAGGGCATCTACTTCACCATGATCACGCTGGCCCTGGCGCAGATGGTGTATTTCGTCTTTCTGCAGGCGCCATTCACCCATGGTGAAGACGGCATGACCGGCGTGCCGCGCGGCAAGCTGCTCGGCATGTTCGATCTAAGCAACGACATGCTGATGTACTACGTGGTGCTGGCCATCACGATCGGCGGCTTTGCCCTGATCGTGCGCATCATCCATTCGCCCTACGGCCAGGTGCTGAAGGCGATCAAGGAAAACGAGCCGCGCGCGATCTCGCTCGGCTATGACGTGAACCGCTACAAGCTGCTGGCCTTCGTGCTGTCGGCCGGCCTGGCAGGCTTGGCCGGCGCGACACGTTGCCTGGTCAATTCGCAAGCGTCGCTGACCGACGTGGAATGGGAAATGTCGGGCCTGGTGATCCTGACGACGCTCGTCGGCGGGCTTGGCACGACCTTCGGCCCGCTGGTCGGCGCGGTGTTGATCGTGATGCTCGACAACCGGCTCGGTGAAATCGGCGACTGGATCGCCAATGCCACCGGCATCGATTGGTTCCATACCCTGGGCGATTCGGTCAGCATCGTGACCGGCTTTATCTTCATCGCCTGCGTGATGCTGTTCCGCCGCGGTATCGTCGGCGAGTTGCTGGCCTGGCGCGAGCGCAGGTTGGCCGCTGCGAACAAGCCGGCCTGAGCTAGTCCTTGTCTCCAATTAGCCGTCATCCCCGCGAAAGCGGGGATCCGCAATAAAACCTGTAAGCGATGCGCTATGGATTCCCGCTTTCGCGGGAATGACGGATATTAAAGCGCGGCGGCGTAAATCGCCCGTGCATCGTCCCTAGTAACGGTGCGCGGGTTGTTGGTCAACAAGCGCGTCTGCAACATCGCGTCGTCAGCCAATCGATCAAGGTCGGATTCTGCGATGCCGACCTCGCGCAAACTCGTCTCGATATCCAACCGCTTGGCCAAACCCTCCATGTGCGCGACTAGGGCCTGGCTCTTGGCTTCCGTTGATCCCGTTGCTTCGGGGCAGACGATCCCGGCCAGCTCGGCATACATGTCGACCGCTTCGGGCGCATTGAAGCGCAGCACATGCGGCAACACCAGCGAATTCGACAAGCCATGCGGCACGTGGAAAATGCCGCCGATCGGGTAGGCCAAGGCATGGACCGCAGCGCAGGGCGCATTGGCAAACGATTGCCCGGCCAGCATCGCACCCAACAGCATGGCTTGGCGCGCCTCGACATTTTTTCCGTCTTCACAGGCGGCCACGATGTTCTTGCCCAGCAGGTCCAGCGCCTGGCGTGCCAGCATGTCGGACAGCGGGTTCTTTTTCAGCCTGGTGGTATAGGCCTCGATCGCATGCACCATGGCGTCGATCCCGGTTGCGGCCGTGACCTTGGGCGGCAGGCCGACGGTCAGGGACGCATCGAGCACGGCCAGGTCGGCATAGAGTTGCGGCGAGACCACGCCCATCTTGGTGGTGGCGCCGGTGGTGACGATCGAAATCGGCGTCACTTCCGAGCCGGTGCCGGCCGTGGTCGGGATCTGGATCAGGGGCAGGCGGCCGCCCTTGACGTTGCCGATGCCGTACATGGTCTTCAATTCCTGGTCGCTGCCGGCCAGGACCGCGATCAGCTTGGCCACGTCCATCGAGCTGCCGCCGCCAAGGCCGATCACCATATCGACGCGCGCGGCGCGCGCATCGGCCACGGCTTTCTGCACCACGGCCTCGGGCGGGTCGGCCACGACGTCGGAGAAGATACTGACCTGGATGTCGGCACTCTTCAGGCTGGTGGCAGCAGGATCGACCTGGCCGGTCTTGAGGAACCCGGGGTCGGTTACGATCAGGGCATGGCGGATGCCCTGGAAATTGTCGCGCACGAGTTGGCCGAGCTTGGCGGCAGCGCCGATTTCGCAAACCAGGCGGGGGACGGTATTGAAAGTAAAGGCGTTGAAGGTGGTCATGTTTTCTCCTTGTCCATATCATTGTAGCTGAGGTCGGGGAGCGGGCTTTGCGTGTGATTATTCACGGCATGTGCGGCACAAAAACTTTCCCTGGAGCATGGCAAGCCTGCCTGGGTTTGGGTATAGTGAGGGGATGTAAGTAGACGAACGTTTCACGTGGAACAATGCCCGCCAACAATATCAAGCTGCAGCGCACGCCGAAAGGCGAGGCGGAAATACGCAAGAAGTCCAACGCCCTGACCCAGAGCCAGCGCCTGATCCTGGCCACGGTCGATGGCGTGAGCCAGATTGTGGAATTGCAGCGCAAGCTCGGCGGCATGGCCAAGCGTCGCTTCGCCCTGGCCGTTGCCGACCTGACGGCGCGCGGCATGGTCGAGGAAGCCCGCAACCCGATGGTGCCGGACAAGCTTGATCCGCGATTGATCGAGCGCTTTGTCCGGCAAGATCCGTCCGATCCGATTACAATCACCGCTTTGTACCTGCAAGCGCCGTCGCGCCCGGCGGCCAAACCGGTAATGTCCAGCAAACCAAGCCCGGAAGTCGATTTCTATATTCCGCTCACGCCGCGCGACAAACCGGCGGCACCCAAATGGCAGCCGCCCGAGAACGTCAAGCTCATCACCGGCAATAGTGGCGAAGCCAAAGGCGGCTCGTCGCGACACCGGGCGCGCCGCGAGCGGCGCAGCAAGCGGATTCAGCTTGCATATGGCTTGCTGTTTGCCGCCTTGGTTTGCGTTATTGTTGGTCTGATTGCCTGGTTTCACCACTGAGATTTTCAGCGTTTTTGTTTCACGTGAAACAAAAACGGACGCGGCGGCGTAGATTGTGGCTGGCGGACCCAAGACAAAGGTCCTATAATCACGCCTCGGCAGGACCCTTCAAATCCAGGTAAGCAATGCATTTCCCCAAAGAATTCGATGTCATCGTCGTCGGTGGCGGTCACGCCGGCACTGAGGCCGCGCTCGCTTCGGCGCGCATGGGGCAGGCTACGCTATTGCTGACGCATAACATCGAAACGCTGGGCCAGATGTCGTGCAATCCTTCCATCGGCGGGATAGGGAAGGGCCATCTAGTCAAGGAAGTCGATGCCATGGGCGGGGCGATGGCAATCGCCACCGACGAAGCCGGCATCCAGTTCCGCATCCTGAATTCCTCCAAAGGCCCGGCCGTGCGTGCCACGCGCGCCCAGGCCGACCGCATCCTGTACAAGAAAGCCATCCGTGACCGGCTGGAAAACCAGCCCAACCTGTGGCTGTTCCAGCAGGCAGTGGATGACTTGATGGTCGAAGGCGATCGCGTGGTCGGCGCCGTGACCCAGGTCGGCATCCGCTTTCGTGCCCGCGCCGTGGTGCTGACTGCCGGCACCTTTTTGGATGGCAAGATTCACGTCGGCCTGAATAATTATTCGGCAGGCCGTGCCGGTGATCCGCCTGCGATCTCGCTCTCGGGCCGACTCAAGGAGCTGAAGCTGCCGCAAGGACGCCTGAAGACCGGCACACCGCCGCGCATCGATGGCCGCAGCATCGACTTTTCCGTGCTTGCCGAGCAGCCCGGCGATTTCGACCCGATTCCCGTTTTTTCCGTGATGGGCAATGCCGCGATGCATCCGCGCCAGTTGCCGTGCTGGGTGACGCACACTAACGAGCGCACGCACGATATCATCCGCGCCGGCCTCGACCGCAGCCCGATGTACACCGGCGTGATCGAAGGCGTCGGCCCGCGCTATTGCCCCTCGATCGAGGACAAGATCCACCGCTTCGCCGACAAGGGTGCGCACCAGATTTTTCTCGAACCGGAAGGCTTGACCACCAACGAGTTCTATCCCAACGGCATCTCCACCAGCCTGCCGTTCGACGTGCAACTGGACTTGGTGCACTCGATGCTCGGCCTGGAAAACGCCCACATCCTGCGCCCGGGCTATGCCATCGAATACGACTACTTCGACCCGCGCGGCCTGAAAGCCTCGCTCGAAACCAAGGTCATTGCCGGTCTGTTCTTCGCCGGCCAGATCAACGGCACGACGGGCTACGAAGAAGCGGCAGCGCAAGGCATGCTGGCCGGTATCAACGCTGCGCGCTTGACGCAGGGCCTTGATGCCTGGACCCCGCGCCGCGACGAAGCCTATCTCGGCGTGCTGGTCGATGACCTGGTGACGCAAGGCGTGCAGGAACCCTACCGCATGTTCACCAGCCGCGCCGAATATCGCTTGAGCTTGCGCGAAGACAATGCCGACATGCGCCTGACCGAAATCGGCCGCCGCCTGGGCGTCGTCGGCGATGCGCAGTGGGCCGTGTTCGAGAAGAAGCGCGAAGCCGTGGCGCGCGAGCTGGAACGCCTGAAGTCCACCTGGATCAACCCGAAGATGCTGGCCGAGAGCGAATCCGAACGCGTCTTGGGCAAGGGCATCGAGCACGAATACTCGCTGGCCGATCTGCTGCGCCGGCCCAATGTCGATTACGATGGTTTGATGAGCTTGAAGCGCGCCGACGGCACCGGCTTCCTGCCTGAAGCGACGATTGACGACACCGTCAAGGAACAGATCGAGATCCAGTTGAAATATGCCGGCTACATCGACCGCCAGGCGAAGGAAGTCGAGCGCCACGAACACTATGAGCATTTGAAGTTGCCGCTGACCTTTGACTACATGGAAGTCAAGGCACTGTCGATCGAAGTGCGGCAAAAGCTGAACCTGCACAAGCCGGAAAGCCTGGGCCAGGCCTCACGCATCTCAGGCGTGACCCCGGCGGCCATTTCGCTGTTGCTGGTGCACCTGAAGAAAGCCGGATTGAAGGGCTTTGCCACGGACAAGACGGCTGCCTGATGGCTAGACCGGTTGCTTTCGATCGCGCCAAATTATTGCAAATATTGCAATCCGGATTGGCCGAGTTGTCGTTAAAGCTGAATGAAAAGCAAGCTGAGCAGGTCATTGCGCAGTTGCTTGATTACCTGGCTTTGCTCGTCAAATGGAACGCCACCTACAACCTGACCGCCGTGCGCGATCCGGAACAGATGGTGGTCCAGCATTTGCTCGATACCCTGGCAGCGGTGCCGGCCTTCGAGGGCGCGCAAAGCGTGCTCGACGTCGGCGCGGGCGGCGGCTTGCCCGGCATCGTGCTGGCGATCTGCGGTGTGCCAAGGGTGGCGATGATCGACATCGTGCACAAGAAGACGGCTTTCCTGACGCAAGTGAAGGCCGAACTCGGCTTGCACAATGCCACGGTCTATACGGGCAGGGTGGAACAGCTGGAAGCCGGTCCGTTCGACGTGATCACCTCGCGCGCGTTTGCTGAGCTCAACGACTTCGTCACCTGGTCCGGCCATCTGCTGGCACCGGGCGGCAGGTTCATCGCCTTGAAGGGCGTGGAGCCGGTGGACGAGGCGGCGCGCTTGCCTGAAGGCTGGAAAGTAGCGGAAATCAGAAAGTTGGCGGTGCCGGGTATGCAGGCGCAACGGCACCTCGTTTTCATTGAACGCAGTACATAACAAGCACCAGGACATGGCAAAAATATTTTGTGTCGCCAACCAAAAAGGCGGCGTCGGCAAGACCACCACGGCAGTCAACCTCGCCGCCGGCCTGGCGCAGCACCAGCAGCGCGTGCTCTTGGTCGACCTCGACCCGCAGGGCAATGCCACCATGGGTGCCGGCGTCGACAAGGCCAGCTTGAAGGCGTCGATCTATGAGGTCCTGCTCGGTTTGTCGGACGTGAAGACGGCACGCAAGCGTTCGGAATCGGGCGGCTTCGACGTGCTGCCGGCCAACCGCGAACTGGCCGGCGCCGAAGTCGAAATGGTCGAGCTCGACAACCGCGAAAAGCGCCTGAAAGATGCCTTGGCCACGGTCGCTACCGAGTACGATTTCGTCCTGATCGATTGCCCGCCGGCGCTGTCGATGTTGACGCTCAATGGCTTGTGTGCCGCGCACGGCGTGATCATCCCCATGCAGTGCGAATACTATGCGCTGGAGGGCTTGTCCGACCTGGTCAACACGATCAAAAAGGTGCATGCCAAGCTCAATCCCGACTTGAAAATCATCGGCCTCTTGCGCGTGATGTTCGACCCGCGTATGACGCTGTCGCAGCAAGTCTCGGCCCAGCTCGAGCAGCACTTCGGCGACAAGGTCTTCAAGACCATCATCCCGCGCAACGTGCGCCTGGCCGAAGCGCCGTCCTATGGCGTGCCCGGCGTCACCTTCGATCCCGCCGCCAAGGGCGCGCAGGCTTACCTCGCCTTCGGCGCCGAAATGGTCGAACGCATCAAGAGTTTATAAATATGGTTACCAAGAAACCCAAGGGCCTGGGACGTGGCCTCGACGCTTTGCTGGGCGGCTCGTCCGATTTTGCCGATACCCCCTCCATAGCCGGCGCACCGTCCGTGCTCGACGTGACGGAAATGCAGGCCGGCAAATACCAGCCGCGCACGCGCATGGACGAAGGCGCATTGAATGAGCTTGCCGCCTCGATCAAGGCGCAGGGCTTGCTGCAGGCGATCCTGGTGCGCCCGCTGGCGTCGCCCAACGGCACGGTCAAATACGAAATCATCGCCGGCGAGCGGCGCTTCCGCGCGGCGCAACTGGCGGGCCTGACCGAAGTGCCGGTGCTGGTCAAGGAAGTCGGCGACGAAGCCGCCGCCGCGATGGCGCTGATCGAAAACATCCAGCGCGAAGACCTGAACCCGCTCGAAGAAGCGCAAGGCATCAAGCGCCTGATCAGCGATTTCGATTTCACGCACGAGCAAGCCGCCGGCGCGGTCGGCCGCTCGCGCACGGCGGTGTCTAACCTGCTGCGCCTGTTGAACCTCGCCAAGCCGGTGCAAACCATGCTCATGGCCGGCGACATCGACATGGGCCACGCGCGCGCCTTGCTCGCCGTCGACGCGGCAACGCAGATCACGCTTGCCAATCAAGTCGTGGCCAAGCGCCTCTCGGTGCGCGAAACAGAAAAGCTCGTGGTGCGCGCCAGTGCCGAGCAGTCCGGCAAGCCGCGTGCGGCGGCCAAGGAAAAGTCGCGCGACATCGCGCGGCTGGAAGAGGAATTGTCCGACAGCCTGGCGACGACTGTCGCGATCAAGCTCGGCGCGAAGAACCGCGGCCAGCTCGTGATCGACTTTGCCGACCTCGATGCGCTCGACGGCATCATTGCGCGGCTGCGCGCTTAGATGTCGCTGGTGCAGCGACGTGTTCCGATAGCTGAGCGGGCCGTGTCGCACAATTCTCAATCATAAGGCTCTCGCATGCTCAAAAATTTCTTGTTCGCCAGCTGCCTGGTGCTCGCTTCAGCAGACGTCTGTGCGCAAATCAATGATTCTGCGCTGCCCGATTCCCTCAAGATCGGCAATGAACTCGTCGACACCGGAAACGGCTTCGCGATCCGGATCGACCAGCCGAATTTCAAATGGAAGGTGGTGCAGGATAACCTGACGACCACGGCGTATGCCGCGTCGGACGAGACCAATGGTACGCAGTGCCAGGTCATCATTAACAGGCACCACTTTTCGGAAATGACGCGCAAAGACGCCCAGGAAACTGTCAGAGGGCTCGTTGTCGGCTCGGCATTGTCCGGTTGGACCGTGACGGACTCGAGCTTCGCCCCAGTCGATGTCCCGCGTGAAAAATCCTACCGTTTTGTCCAAAAACTCCAGGGCGACAAGGGCAAGACAGCCGTCGCGATAAGCTATGCGACTTCGCCCCGCAAGCTGTATCTGATTGAATGCACGGCCCCCAATCTCGACGAGAAGGCGGTTGAGGCATTTGCCGCCTCGTTCCGCCTGCTGAACCAATAAGGCTGCTGCGAAATCGATGTGGCGTTGTTGCCGGAGCCCCCTGGGCGGGCCATCGGCATCCTCGCCGCACAGTCGCCCTTGCAGGGCGTGTCGTCGCTCGTAGGGGCAACATGTGCGGCCCCGTGTTCAATTCCCCCGCAGGTAATTGCCCATAGCATTTGCATAATATACCCTGCAATTACCGCACAACATGCCGCAACCTCGCACCAATTCTGGCGAACCGCCCTTTTGCGGTGCAGCAAGCAATTGACTGGTGCGGTTAAAAAATCTTATAATCCCGTGGCTACACAGAACGCATTGCAATCTTCACCACACCAGCCGGTTGAAGCGCACCCGAGAGTTGCGCGCCCGGCTATACGATACTGGCAAACAAGTAGGCAAGTCGGCAGATATGCTTCGAGTCATTCTTCTGCAACTTGCGGCAACGATCGTAACCAGCATGGTGGCGGGTTTGCTGGGTGGGGTTCCTGCGTTGCTATCGGCGCTGCTGGGAGGCTTGTGCTGCGTGGTGCCGAACAGTTTGTTCGCCCTGCGATTGTTCGCAGAGGCGCAAAAGCCGCACGGAGCCAACCCGATGTCGTTTTTCATCGGTGAATTTATCAAGATCGCATTGACGGTGGCGCTACTGGGCGCGATCGGCTGGCTGTACCACGGTTTGAACTGGCTCGCGCTGATCGCGGGGTTCATCGTGGCGCTGAAAAGTTACATCATCTTATTATTTAGGCACTGATAAACATGGCAACTGATCTGTCCCCCGAGGGAGCAGCGCAAGGCGTCGCGGAAAATGCGCCGACTGCGACGGAATATATCAAGCACCACTTGACGCATTACCAGTCGTCGCCGAATCATGGCATTTTCGATATGCACATGCTTAATGTGGATACCGTGTTCTGGTCGCTGATGCTCGGCGTCATCGGCATCCTCGTCATGCGCGCAGCGGCAACGCGGGCCACTGCAGGCGTCCCGGGCCGCTTCCAGGCTGCGGTGGAATATCTGGTCGAATTCGTGGACGATCAATCGAAGGCCATCGTGCACGGCAACCGCACCTTCATCGCACCGTTGGCACTCAGCGTTTTCGTCTGGGTCTTGCTGATGAACGCGATGGACTTTCTGCCGGTCGACATGTTCTCGGCATTGTTTCGCGCACTAGGCCTGTCCGACGTGTTCCACCATTTGCGCGTCGTGCCGACGGCAGACGTCAACGGAACGCTGGGCATGGCGCTTGCCGTTCTCGCCCTCATGATCTACTACAACATCAAGATCAAGGGATTCGGCGGTTTCGCGCATGAGCTGTTCACCGCGCCGTTCGGCAGCCATCCGGTCTTGTGGCTCGCCAACTTCGGCTTCAACCTGATCGAATTCATCGCCAAGCCGTTTTCGCTCGGCATGCGGCTGTTCGGCAATATGTACGCCGGCGAATTGATCTTCCTGTTGATTGCCCTGCTCGGTTCGACGGCAACATGGTGGGGATTCGGTCTGCACGTCGTCCTCGGGACGATCTGGGCCATATTCCACATTCTGATTGTTATTTTGCAAGCGTTCATCTTCATGATGCTGACGCTGGTGTATATCGGCCAGGCGCACGAAGGCCACTGATTGCTGTTGCTGGACTGATTTTCGTATCGATTTCGCAGTATCTGGTTTTATTTTTTTGACTTTGACTATCCTTAGGAGTTCACATGACTGACATCTCTTTCGTTGCACTGGCTTGCGGTTTGATCATCGGCTTGGGTGCAATCGGCGCTTGTATCGGTATCGGCATCATGGGCGGCAAGTTCATCGAAGCGTCGGCACGTCAGCCTGAACTCATGAACACCTTGCAAACCAAGATGTTCCTGTTGGCCGGTCTGATCGATGCTGCGTTCCTGATCGGTGTCGGTATCGCGATGATGTTCGCGTTCGCAAACCCGTTCCACGCTTAAGCAGGTTTAAGTTGTCGCGCGCCGCGGTGGAGTAGGCCGCCGGGCGCCGCGATTTCGATTAACTTAAACACAAAGGACGTGCCGTGAATTTGAATTCCACACTGTGGGCACAGTTCGTCGTCTTCTTCATCCTCGCGATCTTCACGATGAAATTCGTGTGGCCGCCGCTGATGAAGGCGCTCGACGACCGTGCCAAGAAAATCGCCGACGGCTTGTCCGCCGCCGACAAGGGCAAAGAAGCGATGGCCGCCGCCGAAAAGCAAGTGGCTGCCGAGCTGACCGCCGCCCGTGACGAAGGCCAGAAGCGCATCGTCGACGCCGAGAAGCGCGCACAAGGCATTGTTGACGAAGCGAAGAAGATCGCCTCGGACGAAGCCGCCCGTATCGTGTCCGCTGCCCGTGACGACGCGGCTCAGCAATTGGCGAAAGCGCGTGAAGAGCTGCGCGGCCAGGTTGCCGGTCTGGCCGTCAAGGGTGCCGAACAGATCCTGAAGCGCGAAATCAATGCTTCGGCCCACGCCGATCTGTTGAACCAACTCGCCACCGAGCTGTAATCATGGCTGAACTCGCAACGATCGCCCGTCCGTACGCAGAAGCGCTGTTCCGTGTCGCCCGTGCAGGCAACCTGTCGGCCTGGTCGCAACTCGTGACGGAGCTGGCCCATGTCGCAGCCCATCCCGATGTGCAGGCGCTGTCGAAGAATCCCAATCTCTCCGACAAGCTCGTCGCCGAGACCTTGCTGGCCTTGCTCAAGTCGCCCGTATCCGGGTCCATGAGCGACGAAGCGAAAAACTTCGTCGGCATGCTGGTCGAAAACGGCCGCATTGCCCTGCTGCCGGAAATCGGCGTGCAATTCCACGCATTGAAAAATGCCCAGGAAGGTGCGGCCGATGCCGAGATCGCGAGCGCGTTCGAGTTGAACGACGCCCAGGTCAAGCAACTGGTCGCCACGCTGGAGAAGAAGTTCGGCCGCAAGCTGAACCCTTCGGTGCATGTCGACCAAACGCTGATCGGCGGCGTGCGCGTCGTCGTCGGCGACGAAGTGCTGGACACCTCGGTGCGTGCCAAGCTGCAGCAGATGCAAGTGGCGCTGACCGCGTAAGTTCGCAGTTAGAGGCACCCGGAATTTAATTTTAGGAGTTAGTATGCAACTCAACCCGTCTGAAATCAGCGAACTGATCAAGAGCCGCATCCAAGGCGTCGGCGCTTCCGCTGAGATTCGCAATCAAGGTACGGTGATCTCCGTATCGGACGGCATTTGCCGCATCCACGGCCTGTCCGACGTGATGCAAGGCGAAATGCTGGAATTCCCCGGCAACACCTTCGGTCTGGCGCTGAACCTCGAGCGCGACTCGGTCGGTTCCGTTATTCTCGGCAGCTACGAGCACATCTCAGAAGGCGATACGGTCAAGTGTACCGGCCGCATTCTGGAAGTGCCGATCGGCCCCGAACTGAAGGGCCGCGTGGTCAACGCGCTGGGCCAGCCGATCGACGGCAAGGGTCCGGTCAACGCCAAGCTGTCCGCCCCGATCGAAAAGATCGCCCCGGGCGTGATCGCCCGTCAATCCGTTTCGCAGCCGATGCAAACCGGCTTGAAGTCGATCGACTCGATGGTGCCTATCGGTCGCGGCCAGCGCGAATTGATCATCGGCGACCGCCAGACCGGCAAGACCGCCGTGGCGATCGATGCGATCATCAACCAGAAGGGCCAGAACATGACGTGTATCTACGTCGCGATCGGCCAGAAGGCTTCGTCCGTCAAGAACATCGTGCGTTCCCTCGAAGCCCACGGCGCGATGGAATACACCATCGTCGTCGCTGCGACGGCTTCCGAATCGGCTGCGATGCAATACGTGTCGGCCTACTCGGGCTGCACCATGGGTGAATACTTCCGTGACCGCGGCGAAGACGCGCTGATCGTTTATGACGATCTGTCCAAGCAAGCCGTGGCTTACCGCCAAGTGTCGCTGCTGCTGCGCCGTCCGCCGGGCCGCGAAGCCTACCCTGGCGACGTGTTCTACCTGCACTCGCGCTTGCTGGAACGCGCAGCCCGCGTCAATCCGGAATACGTCGAGAAGTTCACCAACGGTGAAGTCAAGGGCAAGACCGGTTCGCTGACGGCATTGCCGATCATCGAAACGCAAGCCGGCGACGTGTCCGCCTTCGTGCCGACCAACGTGATCTCGATCACCGACGGCCAGATCTTCCTGGAAACGTCCCTGTTCAACGCCGGTGTCCGTCCTGCGATTAATGCCGGTATCTCGGTGTCGCGCGTGGGTTCGGCAGCGCAGACCAAGGTCATCAAGAATCTGTCGGGCGGTATCCGTACCAACCTCGCGCAGTATCGTGAATTGGCCGCATTCGCGCAGTTCGCATCCGACCTCGACGAATCGACCCGCAAGCAGTTGGATCGCGGTGCACGCGTCACGGAACTGTTGAAGCAGGCGCAATACGCTCCGCTGCCCATCTCGCTGATGGCTGTGTCGCTGTTCGCCGTGAACAACAACTTCTTCGACGACGTCGACGTCAAGCGCGTGTTGGCATTCGAATCGGGCCTGCACGGCTTCATGAAGACCAGCCACGCCGAATTGCTGGCCAAGATCGAAGAGACCAAGCAACTCGACAAGGACGGCGAAGCCGCCCTGACCGCTGCGATCGCCGCATTCAAGAAGACGTTCTGATCTCAACCGAGCTAAAGAGGAGTCATACTCATGGCTGCAGGTAAAGAGATACGCGGCAAGATCAAGAGCGTAGAGAATACGAAGAAGATCACCAAGGCGATGGAAATGGTCGCCGCATCCAAAATGCGCAAGGCGCAGGAACGGATGCGCGCGGCCCGTCCCTACAGTGAAAAGATTCGTACCATTACCTCGAATCTGGCCAAGGCGAATCCGGAATACACGCATCCGTTCCTGGTCCAGCAGCACGCATCGAAGACGATCGGTTTCATCGTCGTCACGACCGACAAGGGCCTGTGCGGCGGCATGAACACCAATGCCTTGCGCGCCGCAACGACCAAGATCCGTGAGCTGGAACAAGCCGGCAACCGAATCGAAGCCGTTGCCATCGGCAACAAGGGCTTGGGTTTCCTGAACCGCATCGGCGCCAAGGTGGTGTCGTCGGCTACCCAGTTGGGCGATACGCCGCATCTGGAAAAACTGATCGGCCCGGTCAAGGTGCTCCTGGATGCCTACCAGGACGGCAAGCTCGACGCGGTCTACCTGGTGTACACCAAGTTCTTCAACACGATGCGCCAGGAGCCGATGCTGGAACAGCTGCTGCCCCTGGCCGACCATCATGTAAAAGAAGAGAAGCAATCCCATTCGTGGGATTACCTCTACGAACCCGATGCGCAAACCGTGATCGACGAATTGCTGCTGCGTTATGTGGAAGCGCTGGTCTACCAATCCGTCGCCGAAAACCTGGCCTCCGAGCAATCGGCGCGCATGGTGGCGATGAAGGCGGCAAGCGACAACGCGGGTAACGTGATCGGCGAACTGAAACTGGTCTATAACAAGACGCGTCAAGCGGCGATCACGAAGGAATTGTCCGAGATCGTTGCGGGTGCTGCCGCTGTTTAAGCTTATCGCGTAGCGATCGCTTTGTTCCCCTCGCCCGCAGGCGGGAGAGGGGCTAGGGGTGAGGGAGGGTGCCAAGACATTTGGCTGTAATGTCCCTCATCACCGAGTAGAACGAATTTTAATTTTATATATTGAAGGAACGAAAATGGCTGATGGCAAAATCGTTCAGTGTATCGGCGCTGTGGTTGACGTGGAGTTTCCGCGCGATGCGATGCCCAAGGTCTACGATGCCTTGAAGATGGAAGGGTCGGAACTGACTCTGGAAGTGCAACAACAGCTGGGCGACGGCATTGTCCGTACCATTGCGCTGGGTAGCTCTGACGGTCTGCGCCGCGGCATGATGATCAAGAACACCGGCAAGCCGATCATGGTGCCGGTCGGCAAGGCCACGCTGGGCCGCATCATGGACGTGCTGGGCAACCCGATCGACGAGTGCGGTCCCGTGAGCCACGAGCAAACCGCCTCGATCCACCGCGCAGCTCCCGCATACGACGAACTGTCGCCGTCGCAAGACCTGCTGGAAACCGGCATCAAGGTGATCGACCTGGTTTGCCCGTTCGCCAAGGGCGGCAAGGTCGGCCTGTTCGGCGGCGCCGGCGTGGGCAAGACCGTGAACATGATGGAATTGATCAACAACATCGCCAAGG
>OUWB010000029.1_pt2 | contig 42843 bp, 42 predicted proteins | sample 1779821 | NCBI WGS metagenome assembly OUWB01 (sample SAMEA3914806, study PRJEB12502) | metagenome | biome: forest; material: soil | place: Canada | collected 2011-08-03 | depth 0.1 m
TTGATGGCGTGCTTGCCGATCTCGATGATGTCGCCCTGCTGCAGCAAGTGCTTTTGCACCAACTGGCCGTTGACCATGGTGCCGTTGGTCGAATGCATATCCTCGATGACCGAGTCGTTCAATATCGTGGTCACGACCGCATGCTGGCCCGACACGGCCAGGTTATCGACCTGGATGTCGTTCTCCGGCCGGCGGCCTATCGTGGTGCGTTCTTTGTTCAACTCAACGGTCTTGATCATTGCACCGTCGAAACTCAGGATCAGCTTAGCCATGGACTCAACCTCTAGAAAAATACCTTGTTCGTTCTGTTACCGCTTCATTTGCCGCATCATTTTCCACATCATGCGGCGCGCGCAAAACTCTTCACCACGCGCACCAGGATCAAAGAGACGTTATCGGTCCCGCCGGCATCGTTGGCCGACTGGATCAGCTGCTCGGCGGCGAGATCGAGATTCGCCCTGAGCGTCATCAGCGTCATGTGGATTTCCTCGTCCGTCACCATGCCATAAAGGCCGTCGGTGCAGATGAGATAGACGTCGTCGGGCAGGACGTCGTAGGTATGGATCTCTGCCTGCTCTTGTGCTGCCACGCCGATGGCGCGCGTGATGAAATTGCGGTTGTTCGACAGGTGCGCGTCTTCCTTGCTGATCATGCCGGAGTCGATCTGCTCCTGCAGCAGCGAATGGTCTTTCGTGACCTGTTCGAAGGCGTCGCCGCGCAGGCGATAGAGACGCGAATCGCCGGCATGGCCGACGGTAAGGAAGTCATCGTAAAACACGCAGCCGACCAAGGTCGTGCCCATGCCTTCGAACGATTCTTCCTGCTGCGCCTGCTCGAAGATAGCGGCGTTGGCCGCCACCACCTGTTCCTGCAAGAGCGTTTGCGACAGCGCAATGGCGCCGGCACGATCGAGGCTTTGCAAGGCGCCGTCGTTCCAGGCGCGCGCCAGGCCGTCGGCAAGCATCGACGTCGCCATGCCGCTGGCGACTTCCCCGGCGTTGTAACCACCCATGCCATCAGCCAGTACGGCGATGCCCATTTCGGGGCGCAACTCGATGCTGTCTTCATTGAGATCCCGCACCATGCCAGGATCGGTGAGACTGGTCATCCGCAATGCATCTGTCAGCGCCACGCTACCCCCGGAATAAAGCGGTCAATAGATTCAGGCTGTGCGCCTGCCCCCAACTATTGCTGCACATGACGATAGTCCGACTCTTGTATTGATTGCATGAGAGCAATGTCGATCGGTCGTCACATTCTATTTGTATATTAAAAGTATCGTAGCGCAAATGTTGCTACATTGTCTCGCCGATTTGGGTGCAAAATTCACAGTTTTGTTGGTTTTCGGCATTGGGATGCAAATATCCCACCGAATGCCATTTGAATTCACGAAGGCGGCCCGTATAGCGCCGGCCGGACGCCTCAGGAGCGTGCTTACGCCAATCCGACTTTAGCGAGTTTAACAACAAGCAATCGACTCGACCATTCCATGAATATGGGATGTCTCACAACAAAATGATGGTGGATCGATGAACCCTGTGGCGACCGAAGTGTGATGGCAGTCGCGATTCATGCGGGACAATCGCCGAAAAAAATCCGCTGCGAGCGAGGGCTTGAAATTTCAAGTCGTGTAGCTATATGCACATGAACTTGAGCGTCGTCTTATCGTCAATACAGTAGGCACTAGAGCCTGCAAATGGCGGGCCCTTGACGAAGCCCAGCCGACGCAACGATCGGCCTATTGGCGGCAACAGTTCGAGCGGTTGCAGCGTTCGGGATTGATAATTTCTGACTATCGAGTCATTAATAATCGGCAATTAGCACTCATCCGTAGAGAGTGCTAATATAATGTCGTAAATGCGGGAAACAAGGCTTGTTGAAAGTTTCTCCGCAGAAAAATATCGGGATGTAAGGAGAATTTATGAATGCAGCTCTCTCGCCGAGCGCACTGGTCCCCGCGGGTAACCCGCTGGCGCTGGGCTTTTCCGGCACCTTGGGCAATATCGATTCGTATATTTCGGCCGTCAATCGTCTGCCGATGCTGAGTCACGAGGAAGAAATGTCGCTGTCGCGCCGCCTGCGCGACGATAACGACCTCACCGCCGCGCAATCGCTGGTGCTGTCGCACTTGCGCCTGGTCGTGTCGATTGCGCGCGGCTACCTCGGTTATGGCCTGCCGCATGCGGACCTGATCCAGGAAGGCAATATCGGCTTGATGAAGGCGGTCAAACGCTTCGATCCCGATCAGGGCGTGCGCCTGGTATCGTATGCAATCCACTGGATCAAGGCCGAGATTCACGAATACATCTTGAAGAACTGGCGCATGGTCAAGGTCGCCACGACCAAGGCCCAGCGCAAGCTGTTCTTCAACCTGCGCAGCCACAAGGAAACCCTCGATTCGATGACGCCGGCCCAGGTCGAAGCACTGGCCGAGGCGTTGCACGTCAAGCGCGAAGAAGTCATCGAGATGGAAACGCGCATGTCGGGCCGCGATATTGCGCTCGAAGCGCCGACCGATGACGAAGACGACAAGTTCGCGCCGATCGCCTACCTGTCTTCCGATACGCAGGAGCCGACGCGCGTGCTCGAAGCCAAGCAATACGACCGTCTGCAATCGGATGGCCTGGAACAAGCGCTGGCCAAGCTCGATGCGCGTTCGCGCCGCATCGTCGAAGCGCGCTGGCTGGCCAACGACGACGGCAGCGGCGCCACGCTGCACGAACTGGCCGATGAGTTCGGTGTCTCGGCCGAACGTATCCGCCAGATCGAAACGGCTGCCTTGAAGAAGATGAAGGGTGCGCTGACGGCTTATGCCTGAGCGGCTCCACGCAATGTAAAACGCCCGGCTGGTCCGGGCGTTTTTTTATGTGTTGAATGTAGGTTGGTGCTGAGCGCAAGCGAAGCATAGCGATGCCCGGCCCGACATCGGGCCGTTGCGCAAATGCCTGCTGTGGATATGGATAGGTAGGCTCGTTGGGCTTCGCTTGCGCTCAACGTGCGACGTCCGGCACAACCTGCGTCTTATGTCTTGGCCGGCTCGACCGGCTGCCTCAGCAATATTTTCAAATCATGCACGATGGAATCCAGCGGCGCAGTGTTGGAGGCGAACACGCGGATGCGGCCTTCGGGATCGTAGATGTAGAGGCCCGCCGTGTGGTCCATCGAATAGCTGCCCTTGGCGGTGCCGGGCACCTTCTGGTAGTAGACGTGGAAATCTTTCGCCGTCTTGTCGATTTCAGGCAGCGTGCCGGTCAAGCCGAGGAAGCGCTTGTCGAAGGCCGGCACGTATTGCGACAGCAGTTGCGGCGTATCGCGTTCCGGGTCGACCGTGATGAACAGAACTTGCACCTTGTCGGCCAAGGGTCCCAGTTGTTTCATCGCATCGCCCAGGTCGTGCATCGTGGTCGGGCAGACGTCGGGGCATTGCGTGTAGCCGAAGAAGATCACCACGGCCTTGCCCTTGAAGTCCATCATCGTGCGCGGCGTGCCGTTGAAATCCTTGAGCGCGAAGTCGTGCGCGTAGCCGAGGCCGGTCACGTCGGTGTTGGTAAAGGCCGGGGCGGGTGCAGAAGCGGGCGCAGATGCGACCTGCGACGCGGGCGTGGCGGATTTTTGCTGGCAGCCGGCGCAAGCCAGCGCGACGGCGAAGAGTGCGATGGCAGTGCGCATAAATATCAGAATGGGATGTAGTGGTCTACCAGCAGGGCCGCGAACAAGAGCGACAGGTAGACGATCGAGTAAGTGAAAGTCTTGCGCGCGATGATGTCCGTGTAGTGGCGATAGATCTGCCACGAATACCAGAGGAAGATGCCGGAGAGGATGGCGGCCGAGGCCAGGTAGATCAGGCCGCTCATGTGTACCGCATAAGGCAAGGTCGACGTCGCCGCCAGCGCTATGGTGTACAGCCAGACGTGGAATTGCGTGAACGCAAGGCCATGCGTGATCGGCAGCATGGGCAGGCCGGACTTCGCGTAATCGTCGCGCCGGTACAGCGCCAGCGCCCAGAAATGCGGCGGGGTCCAGATGAAGATGATCAGCACCAGAATCCAGGCCTGCATCGGCACGTCGTTGGCCACGGCGGCCCAGCCAAGCGCCGGCGGCATCGCGCCGGACAGGCCGCCGATGACGATATTCTGCGGCGTGGCGGGTTTGAGGATCATGGTGTAGATCACCGCGTAGCCGACGAAGGTGGCGAAGGTCAGCCACATGGTGAGCGGATTGACGAAGTGATACAGCGTCCACATGCCGAGCCCGCCGACGATGCCGGAAAAAACCAGCGTCTGCGGCACGGTGATTTCGCCGCGCGCCATGGGCCGGCGCGCCGTGCGTGCCATGCGCGAATCGATTTCACGTTCGACCAGGCAATTGACGGCGAACGCCGCGCTGGCCAGGAGCCAGATGCCGATGGTCGCTGCAATAACGATGCGCCAGCCCGGCAAATCGGGTGTGGCGAGAAACATGCCGATCACGGCGCAAAACACCGCAAGCTGCGTCACGCGCGGCTTGGTCAGGGCCCAATACTGGGCAATGCGGTTGGGTGTGGCGGCAAGGGTGGTCATGCGGATGCTAGTGGGCCTATCATTGCCGGTTCGGCATTACGCCAGGCTTGGCTCTTGCAGCGCGACTTGAGACAGCGCGCTACGAGACCGGTAGTTTACCATGACGAGCAAGGCTACGAGCAGGGCTGCGCCGGCGTTGTGCAGCACGGCCAGGAGCAAGGGAAACTGGAAGAAAATAGTCGATACGCCGGTGGCCAATTGCATCGCCAAAACCGCCAGCAAGCGCCGCCCGAGGCGCTCCAGGCCGGCAATCCTGCTGGCGCGCCACGCCACGTAGCCGACGGCCGCGATTGCCACGAAGGCGAAATTGCGGTGCACCCAATGGATCGCCGTCAGCGCGTCGAGCGACAGATAGTCGCCATTCGCCGTTCGGCCCAAGGCGCGCCACAGCGTGAATCCATCGGCGAAGTCCATGGACGGCACGAGCTTGCCCTGACACAAAGGGAAGTCGCCGCATGCCAGCGTGGCGTAGTTGGTGCTGACCCAGCCGCCCAGCGCGATCTGCAACCCCAGCAGCAGCAAGGCGATCAGCGCGGCATGGCGCAAGCCGTGGGCCTCCGGCGCAATCCGGATGGAGCGGTCGAGCCGCGCGTAATTCCAGCCCAGCGCGGCCAACAGCGACAGGCCGAGCAACAGGTGCGTCGTGACGATCACAGGCTGCAGCTTCATCGTGACGGTCAAGGCACCGAAGGCGCCCTGCACCACAATCAAGCCGAGCAATCCCAACGGCCAGGCGGGATGGAATTCGCGTGCCTTGTTCTTGCGCCCAAACCGCCGCCAGCAGGCGATGGCTGTCATGGCCAGAATCAGCACGCCAACTGCCGAGGCAAGATAACGATGGATCATCTCGATCCAGGCCTTGCTCTGCGTGACCGGGCCGGTAGGCATGGCTGCTTGCGCAGTTTGTATCTCCAGGTTCGCCTGCAAGGGATTGGCGTGGCCGTAGCAGCCGGGCCAGTCGGGACAGCCCAGGCCTGAATCGGTCAAGCGCGTGAAACCGCCGAAGACCACGAGATCGAAGGTCAAAAACAGCGCGACCCAGGCCAGCTTGCGATATTTGCTCACGTTCCTGGACGCGAGAACGATGGCAAGCGGCAACGACGCCACCAGCAACACCGTAAGCAAGATGTTCGCGACGCCGAGCAGGTTCAGATTCATGACGCCTATCCGATGGAAGACGCCGTCAACAGCTTGGCGATGTCTTTCTTCATCTTGGCGTGATCGGCATTCTTGGGAAAACGCATCATCAAGTTGCCCAGAGGATCGACGACGTAGATGGCATCGTCAATGCGCCCCCCGGTCGCCACAGGCAGCCATTTTTCCAGCACCTCGCGTTTGACGCGCAGCATGCGCGTGCCGTCGTATTCGCGTATCAGCACGGTATCGAGCGGTTCGCTGTCGGTGATCAGCCATACGCGTTCGATGCGGTCCATTTCCTTGCCCTGCATGAGTCGCTCCTGGCGCATGACGAGCAACTTGTCGCGACACAGGGCATCGCACTTGCTGCCGGCTGCCTGCACCAGCAGCCACTTGCCCTTGTAGGCATCGAGCGCAACAGGCTGGCCATCGAGCGTGGCGGCGCCAAGCTGCGGCATCGGATACTGCGCCGGATCGATCAGCTCGCCGTAATTGGTGCGCGCGGTCGGCTTGATCACGTAATACGTGAAATACGAGGCGAGCACCGGCGTCAGGCACACCGCCAGAATCAGCAGCATCTTGACGCGGCCGCTCTTCCTTTGCGGCTCAATCGGCTTGTCAACCGGCTTATTAACCGGATTATTCGGCAAATTACTTGGCTGAATATTTTTTTCCATTACGAAATCCTGTTACTACAAAATAGATGAAGGCAGTTGCGGCCAGCGCATACCATTGGAAGGCATAGCCAAGGTGGCGCTCGATTCCGGCCGAGGGCTTGGGCCAGTCGCGCGCCAGGCCGTCCTGCACGGCGCCGGTCTGCTCGACTACGAATGCCTGCATGGTGTATTTGCTCGCAGCGGCGAATTCCTCGACCGTGAGGTTTTGCAGGATCGCTCCCGGCTGCAGCGGCGTCGCCTGGCCCAGTTGCATTATGTGGCCGGGGTTGCGGATGGCGATGCCTTCGATGTCGACCGTGCCGCTTGGCGCGACCGGTGCGGCGATGTGGGCGCGCTGGTGCGGGTCGACAGCGATCCAGCCGCGCTGCACCAGCACATGGGTCTGGGTGCCGGCAATCCTGAACGGCATCAAGACGTAAAAGCCGGCGTTGCCGTCCTGCGGCCGGTTATCGAGATAGAGCGGCCAAGCGCGGTCGAATTCGCCCTGTAGCGCGACGCGCCGGTATTCGATGGCCGCGCCGTCCAGGGCCGCAGCGCCTATGGCCAGCGGAGCTTGCGCCTGGCGCTCGGTCAGGCGTGCCTGGATGGCGCGTTTTTCGTCGGCGCGGCGCAATTGCCAGTTGCCCAGCAAGATGCCCAGGGTCACGACCGCAATCGTGGCAATGAGTGCTATCCAGCGAAAACCGAACCTGATTCGCATTACAATGTCACCGTATAGGCTTGCACAAGCATCGAGAGGGCTTCCGCACCGCGTCGATGATACCGTTGAAACACTCGCGCCATGAAAATCGTCGTCATCGTCGGCTTTATCCTGATCATCGCCAGCCTGGGTGCCGCGCTGGTCTTCATGATGAAGGACAGGGACAAAGGCAAGGGCAACCGCATGGCAACCACCCTCACCTTCCGTGTTGCCTTCTCGATTGCGCTGTTCCTGTTGCTGCTATTTTCCTACAAGATGGGCTGGATACAGCCGACCGGCATCATCGTCCCGCGTTGATCCACACAAAGCCGGCAGGATAGATAAGCGCAGTGGAACCTACCACATGCACCAAATGTCTTTCATGAAGCACTTGGTGGGTAACGCTACGCTCACCCACCCTACATTCCTTGCCACAGCCATCCAAATAAAAAGCCGCACCGAAGTGCGGCTTTTTCTTGAGGTTGTTGCAAACTTAGCGTGGCTAGGCGCCGCGACGAAGACAGTACGAGTAGTACGGCTAGGAGCGGTAACAACGCCACGGTAAATTTGCAACGGCCCCCTTACAGCCAATAGACGACGACGTACAGGCCGAGCCACACCACGTCGACGAAGTGCCAGTACCAGGCGGCGCCTTCGAAGGCGAAGTGACGTTCCGGCGTGAAGTCGCCGCGAATCACGCGGTACAGCACCACCGACAGCATGGTCGCACCCATGGTCACGTGAAAACCGTGGAAACCGGTCAGCAGGAAAAAGGTCGAGCCGTAGATGCCCGAGCTCAACTTCAGGTTCAATTCGGAATAGGCGGCGATGTATTCGGAAGCCTGGAAACCCATGAAGGTTGCGCCCAGGAGAATCGTCATGAACAGCCAGATCGCGGTTTGCTTGCGATGCCCCTCGCGCAGGGCGTGATGGGAAATCGTCAGCGTGACACCCGAGGCCAGCAGCAAGGCGGTGTTGATGGTCGGCACCGGGAACGGCGTCATTTTCGTGAAATGCTCGATGGTGCCGGCCGGCCCCAGGTTGCCCCAGTGCGGCACGAAATCGGGCCACAAGACCTTGTGGTCGAGATCGGCCAGCCAAGGCATGGAAATGCTGCGGGCATAGAACAGGGCGCCGAAGAAGGCGCCGAAGAACATCACTTCGGAGAAGATGAACCAGCTCATGCTCCAGCGATAGGACGTGTCGACGCGCGCGTTGTACTGGCCGCCTTCCGATTCGGCGATGGCGTCGCCGAACCATTTGTACAGAATCGCGATCAGGCACAGGATGCCGAAGACATTCAGCACCCAGGCGTGTTCGATGTCATTCACCCATGCGGACGCGCCGGCCATCGTCAGCAGCAAGGCGCCACCGGCGAGCACCGGCCACTTCGATGGATGCGGCACGAAGTAGTACGGTGCATTCGCGTGTTGAGAACTCATTTGCATCTCCCAGACAAATTGTTCAAATTCAAAATCTATTTTGCGGCAAACTTATTTCGACAAATTCACTTTGCGACGACGAAATGCACAATCGTCAGCAACAGCAGGATGAACAGCGCCGCCCCGATCACGCCGGCGATCAACACATGCAACGGGTTGAGCTGTGCCGCATCTTTTTCGTAGTCGCGCCTCTTCCTGACGCCGAAAAACGACCACAGCACCGCCTTCACCGTCGCGCCGAACGAAGCCTTGCGCTTGACCACCGGTTCCAGTTCGTCCATCTTGCGCCGCCCCTTGCCGCTTTTACCGCACTTCGAAGAAGGTATACGACAGGGTAATCGTCGTTATGCTCTTGGGCAGCTTGGGGTCGATGTAAAACAGGACCGGCATCTGCCTCGCTTCATTGGGCTCCAGCGTCTGCTGCTTGAAGCAGAAGCACTCGATCTTCTTGAAGTATTTCTCCGCTTCATGCGGGGCATAACTCGGAATCGCCTGCGCTTCCATCTTGCGCGCTTGCTGATTCACCACTTCGTACAGCACGGTGTTCATTTCACCGGGATGCACCTGCATCTTGTTCGTAACAGGCCTAAAACGCCACGGGCCGTTGGTGTTGGCATCGAACTCCACCGTCACCACGCGCGTCTTGTCGATCTGCGACGCGGGAGCCGGCGCGACGCCGTCTTCCTTCTGCGTCAGCACGTTGACGCCCGTTGCTTCGCAAATCTGACGATATACCGGCCCCAGCGCGTACGCAAAACCGACCATCGCCACCACGATCACCGCAAGCTTGCCCAGCGTCCTGGCATTCAACCGGCTCAAGGCCCCGGTCCGACTTTTCTTTACCTGCTGTTCCTGCGACTCATCGGCCATCAGCTAAACCACATCCTCTTGACGAAGATACCCACAAAAAAGGCCAAGGCGACCGATGCGAGTATCAGACCCGTTCGCAGATTACGCGACCGGATCTCTTGCTGCTTAGCTCCCTGCTGCTGTTCTTCCATGTCGTTTCAAGGGGGCAGGCTGGTGCCTGCCTCTCCAATTGGTTACTTGACGGTGGGCGGCACTTCGAAGGTATGGAACGGCGCCGGACTTGGTATGGTCCATTCCAGTCCTTCGGCGCCTTCCCATGGCTTGTCTTCAGCCTTCTTGCCGCCGCGAATCGTCGGGATGATCACGAAGAACAGGAAATACACCTGGCTCAAACCAAAGCCGAACGCACCGATGGACACGATCTGGTTGAAGTCGGTGAACTGCGCCGGGTAGTCGGCGATCCGGCGCGGCATGCCGGCCAGGCCCAGGAAGTGCATCGGGAAGAACGTCCAGTTGAAGAATATCAACGAGCTCCAGAAGTGGATCTTGCCGCGCGTTTCGTTGTACATATGGCCGGTCCACTTCGGTACCCAGTAGTAGAAGCCGGAGAACATGGCGAACAGCGAGCCGGCCACCAGCACATAGTGGAAGTGCGCCACGACATAGTAGGTATCCTGCATCTGGATGTCGATCGGCGTCACGGCCAGGATCAGGCCGGTGAAGCCGCCCATCGTGAACACGAAGATGAAGCCGACGGCAAACAGCATCGGGGTTTCAAACGTCATCGAGCCGCGCCACATGGTGGCGATCCAGTTGAACACCTTCACGCCGGTCGGCACGGCGATCAGCATCGTCGCGTACATGAAGAACAATTGCGCGGTCACCGGCATGCCTGTCGTGAACATGTGGTGCGCCCAGACGATGAACGAAAGGATCGCGATCGAGGACGTGGCATACACCATCGAGGCATAGCCGAACAGCGGCTTGCGCGCGAAGGCCGGCACCACGTGCGAGACGATGCCGAAGGCCGGCAAGATCATGATGTAGACCTCGGGGTGGCCGAAGAACCAGAAGATGTGCTGGAACATCACCGGGTCACCGCCGCCGGCGGCGTTGAAGAAGGTGGTGCCGAAGTGGCGGTCGGTCAGCGTCATGGTGATGGCGCCTGCCAACACCGGCATCACCGCGATCAGCAGGTAGGCCGTGATCAGCCAGGTCCAGCAGAACATCGGCATCTTCATCAGCGTCATGCCGGGTGCGCGCATGTTCAGGATCGTGGTGATGATGTTGATCGAGCCCATGATCGAGGACGCGCCCATGATGTGCAGCGCAAAGATACCCATGTCCATGCCCATGCCCATCTGGATGGACAGCGGTGCATAGATGGTCCAGCCGGCAGCGGGCGCGCCGCCGGGGACGAAGAACGAACCGGCCAGCAGCAAGGCAGCCGGCGGCAGCAGCCAGAACGAGAAATTGTTCATCCGCGCAAACGCCATGTCGGACGCACCGATCTGCAGCGGGACCATCCAGTTGGCGAAGCCGACGAAGGCCGGCATGATGGCGCCGAACACCATCATCAACCCGTGCATGGTGGTCAACTGGTTGAAGAACTCCGGATTGAAGAACTGCAGGCCGGGCTGGAACAATTCGGTACGGATCATCAGGGCCAGCACGCCGCCCAGGAGGAACATGGTGAACGAGAACCACAGGTAGAGCGTGCCGATGTCCTTGTGGTTGGTGGCGAACAGCCAGCGGCGCCAGCCGTGCGGCGCGCCGTGATGATCGTCGTGGCCGTGGCCATCGGGCGAATGATTGTGGGAGTGATCCTGCGCGTGATCAACCGTAGTGCTGCTCATTTCAGTCTCCTAATTCTGAATTACTTGCTCGCAGCCACAACTTCGGCCGGTTGAACGATATTTTCCGCAGCCTTGTTGGACCAGCTATTGCGGGTATAAGTAATTGCCGCAGCAATTTCGGTCGGGGACAGGACGCCCTTCCAGGCCGGCATCTTGCCGTTGCGGCCGTTCAACACCACGTTAATCTGATCAATCTTCGGACCGTTGACGACGGGCGAGCCGTCCAGCGCCGGGAAGCTGCCCGGGATACCCTTGCCGCTGGCCTGATGGCAGGCGGCGCAACGTTCGTTGAACACTTTTTCGCCGCGCTGCTTCAATTCATCGATGGTCCAGACCTTGCTCGGGTCGTCCGCCTTGGCGGCCAATTCCTTCTGCTTGCCCTCGGCCCATACCTTGTAGTCGGCATCGCTGACGACCTTGACCACGATGGGCATGAAGGCGTGTTCCTTGCCGCACAATTCGACGCATTGGCCGCGATAGGTGCCGATCTGTTCGGCCTTGAACCAGGTGTCGCGCACGAAGCCGGGGATGGCATCTTGCTTGACGCCGAAGCGCTGGATGGTCCAGGAGTGGATCACGTCGTTGGCGGTCAGGATCAGGCGCACCTTCTTGTTGACCGGCACGATGACTTCGTTGTCGACTTCGAGCAGGTAATTGTCGCCCTTGGCGGCGGCATCGTCGATCTGCGCGCGCGGCGTGGCCAGCGCGGAGAGGAAGGATACGCCCTTGGCGTCGCCGTCGAGGTATTCATAACCCCATTTCCACTGCATGCCGGTGACCTTGATCGTCAGGTCGGCGTTCGAGGCATCCTTCATTGCGACCACGGTACGGGTGGCGGGCAGCGCCATGGCGATGACGATGATGAAGGGAACGATGGTCCAGAGAATTTCGACCGTGGTGCTTTCGTGGAACGTGGCGGCCTTGTGTCCGACCGACTTGCGGTGCTTGAGGATCGAGTAAAACATCACGCCGAACACGGCGAAGAAGATCACCAAGCAGATGATCATCATCATGTTGTGCAGATAATAAATCTGGTCCGCGATCTGCGTTACCGGCTTTTGAAACGTGATTTCATTGACAGCGGGCCCGCCGTCGACATCAGGTACCGCCCAGGTCGGCGCAGTTGCCGCCATAAGCGACACACCAAGCATCAATGATTGAAGACGCTTCGCAAGTTTCATAATTTCCCCAAATGCCCAAAATTAGAATTCTGATCACACTTGGCGCCCATCTCCTGGCGCTTGCATTCGGCACCCGATTCGGGTCATGGCCGGGGGTCACTTGTCCGATACGTCAGGAACAGCGCCCTGGCTACCACATTGGACGCCGCGCAATGTGAATAAAACAGCATCGATAAAACTTACCGGCACATATCGCGGCACGTCGTCCCTGGGGCAAACCCGGGCCGGACCAACCCAATATGGCTTTTATACAACTGCAGGAGTATAAAGCTGAACCGCTCTTGTTATCAAGCAAAATGCGCGGCAAAACTGAGCTCTGCACTATCAAAACGATCGCGCGCGCCGCCTGACCGAAAGTTCGCGGCCCCGACTGTTTTTCAAGATAGGACACCGGCCTGAGGGAAATCTTGCATTTCAGACATGCAGATCGACGGCCTGCCTTATCGGGGTCGCGGCTCGAAGCGGATGATCGATTCGCCCTGCGACGTGGTGCGCGGCACCGGACGAAATGCGTGACCGTAAATGACTTCGAAGGAGAGCGGGATTTGCCCACCCAGTCTATCCTCACGCCGGTTCGCTTCGAGCGCCGCGTCAACGCGCTGCCAGGCTTTGCGCCCGACCAGGGCGCGCCGGCGCGTCGCCAGCGGATTGCCGCCCAGCGCGCGCACGTCGGACCAAAGCTTGCCGACATTATCGTAGGTGAGCGTAATGGTTTCCATGTCCATCACCGGCGTGGAGAACCCGGCATCGACCAGCATGTCGCCGAAATCGTGCATGTCGACGAAGGGCAGGGCATGCGGCGTGCCGTCGAGTTGCGCAAATGCGGCGCGCACTTCCTTGAGCGTATCGGGGCCGAAGCAGCAGAACATCAGCAAGCCATCGGTACGCAGCACGCGGCGCCATTCGGCGAATACGCGATCGGGCTGCGGATGCCAATGCAGCGCCAAATTGGACCAGACCAGGTCGAACGCGCCATGTGCAAACGGCAGATTGGCGAAATCGGCCGCCAGCAGCGCGGGCGACTTTGCGCCGCGCAAGCGGCCCGGCAGCCATTGACCCAAGGCATCGTTCAATGCGCGCCAGGCCGAACGCTGCTCCTGCCCCGCCGCCTGCAGCATCGCCGGTGCCGCATCGACGCCGAAAATTTGCGCCTCGGCAAAGCGTTTTTGCAGGCTCGCCAGATCGGCGCCGCTGCCGCAGCCCGCATCGAGCACCCGGCGCGGATCGATCTTGACCAGGGCCAGCCGCTCATGCATGCGCGAACTGATCTCGCGCAGCAGGAAGTCGGCATCGCGCACATGCGCAGGCTGCGAAAACAGGCTGCGCACACGCAGCAAGTCGATCGGGGCGGAGAGACGCGATTGGTTGGCGGAAGACACGGACGATAGTGGGGAAAATGAGTGGGAAAAATGGGTAGGAACGATGCGATAATGCGCTAGTTTACACCACTGCGCACAACGATCCGGCTGCCATGCTTTCCCGATTGCCACTGCGAACCCGCCAGCTTGCCGCGCGCCTGTCGGCGTTGCTGCCCTCCAGTTGCGCACTGTGCGGCGCCAGCGGGCGCGATACACTCTGCCCCGGCTGCAGCAAACAATACTTCGTCTCGCGCGGCGCGTGCTGCGGCCAGTGCGCCATGCCCCTGGCCGGCGGCAGCGATACCGTACGCTGCGGCGCCTGCCTCGACAACCCGCCCGCGTATGACGCCAGCATCGCCGCCGTCGACTACGGCGCGCCGTTCGATCAATTGGTGATGGCGCTCAAGTTCGGCGGCAATCTGGCGCTGGCGCCCTTGTTTGCGCGCCTGATGCGCGATGCCTTGCTCCATGCAAGGCATGTACCGCAGGCGCCGCTGCCCGATCTGCTGCTGCCGGTACCGCTGGGCGAACAGCGCCTGGTGGCGCGCGGATTCAACCAGGCGCTGGAAATCGCCCGTCCGCTGTCGCACGCGCTCGGCGTCCGCCTCGCACCACGCGCCTTGACGCGCCTGCGCGAAACCGATGCACAATCGTCGCTGCATCCGGACCAGCGGCGCAAGAACATCCGCGGCGCGTTTTCCGTGGCGCCGGCCTTTGTCGGCAAACTCGACGGCTTGCATGTCGGCCTGGTCGACGACGTCATGACCACCGGCGAAACGCTCAATGAACTGGCCGCGACCCTGAAGCGTTTCGGCGCAGCGCACGTATCGAATTTTGTCTTTGCCCGCACCTTGCTCAAGTAGGAGAAGCATTTTGTTTCACGTCGTCCTGGTCGAACCCGAAATCCCGCCCAATACGGGCAACGTCATCCGGCTGTGCGCCAACACCGGCGCGCAACTGCATCTGATCGAGCCGCTCGGCTTCCCGCTCGACGACGCCAAGATGCGCCGCGCCGGACTCGACTATCATGACTACGCGACGATGAAAGTACACCGCGACTGGCAAGCCTTCCTCGAACAGGAACAGCCCGACGCCGCGCGCATGTTCGCCATGACCACGCACGGCTCGACACCGTTTGCCGGCCTGGCGTTCCAGCCTGGCGATTATTTCATCTTCGGCTCGGAAACGCGCGGCCTGGCGCCCGGGTTGCGCAATGCCTTCCCCACCACGCAACGCATCCGCTTGCCGATGCGGCCGGACAATCGCAGCCTGAACTTATCGAATACCGTGGCTGTCGTAGTCTATGAAGCGTGGCGCCAGAACGGCTACACCGGCGGCGCCTAACCCATTACGGAAAACAAGAATCATGAAACGCACCCTGACCGCCCTCGCCCTGTTATTGGCGGCGGCAAGCGCCTGCGCCGACCCGGCCGACATCGTGATCGACCACGCCCATGCCCGCGCCACCGTGCCGGGCCAGACCACGGGTGCGGCCTACGTCGATATCGAAAACCGCGGCAAAACCAGCGACCGCCTGATCAAGATCAGTTCGCCGATTGCGCAATCGGCGGAAGTCCACAGCATGACGATGGACGGCACCATTATGCGCATGCGCGAGGTGCCGCAGATCGAATTGAAGCCGGCAGCGAAGGTCGCGATGGCCGCCAACGAAGGCTTTCACATCATGCTGATCGGCTTGAAACAGCCGCTTCGGCCGGGTCAAAAGATTCCGCTGGCCCTGCGCTTTGAAAAAGCCGGCAGGATCGACGTCGAGGCCGTGGTGGACGCGAACTAAGACAGCGAATTATGGTAGGAGGTCAGCGATTCTCGCTGCGCGCCTTGGCCAGCAATTTGGTGGTCGAGCGGTCGTGCAGGAAATCGATCGCCACCGCACTGCCGCCATAGGCCGCAACGGCCTTGCCCTCGGGGATCGCCTGCATGTCGTAGTCGCCGCCCTTGACGTAGATATCGGGCCGCGCTTCCTGCACCACTTCCAGCGCGGTGTCTTCGTCGAAGGCCACCACCAGGCTGACCGACTCGAGCGCCGCCAGCACCGCCATGCGGTCGGCGCATTCGTTCAGCGGCCGGTCGTCGCCCTTGCCCAGGCGCTTGACCGACGCGTCGGTGTTGAGCGCCACCACCAGCGACGCGCCGAGCGCGCGCGCCTGCGCCAGATAAGTCACGTGGCCGCGATGCAGCAGATCGAACACGCCGTTGGTCAGCACCACGGGCTTGGACAGTTGCGCGACACGTGCAACGAGGTCGGCGCGGGTGCAGAGTTTTCGTTCGAAGTCGGTCATGGCATTGTAGATACCGTTACCACTGTCAAATGCGATACACGATAATTCCGCGCCGCCCTTATTATTTCCGTCGTCCCCGTGAAAACGGGGACCCACAGCGCCACGGCTACAGGTCTTAATGTGGATCCCCGTTTCCACGGGGATGACAGGCTAACGGTGTGTGTAGCTGCAGGCGGCCTACGCCAGCTTGGGCGTCAGGCGGTTGACGATTTCCTTGCGATAGCGGTTCAATTCCTGCACCGTTTCGAAGGTGCGATCGAACAGCAGCGACATGTTGTGCAGGATGCGATCGACCACCTTCTTTTCCCATTCCAGATCGAACTTGATCTGGCCATCGAGCCAGGTTTCGAGCCACTCGGGGTCGGGCAGGCGCGATTGCACCGTATCGTTCGGGAACAGCGACTGGTTGACGTGCAGGTTGGTCGGGTGCAGCGGCTTTTCGGTGCGCCGGGCCGATGCCATCAGCACGCCGATCTTGGCGAACGCGGCGCGCGCACTGTCACCCATTTCGACCAGCGCTTTTTTCATATAGCGCAGATAGGCGCCGCCGTGGCGCGCTTCGTCCTGGCTGATGATCTTGTAGATTTGCTTGATGACCGGCTCGGTGTGCCATTCGGAGGCGCAGCGATACCAGTGGTTCAGGCGGATTTCGCCGCAGAAGTGCAGCATCAGGGTTTCGAGCGGCGGCGCGGGGTCGAACTCGAAGCGCACGTTGTGCAGTTCCTCTTCGGTCGGCACCAGTTCGGGCCTGAAGCGGCGCAGGTATTCCATCAACACCAGCGAGTGCTTCTGCTCTTCGAAGAACCAGACCGACATGAAGGCGCAGAAATCGCTGTCGCCGCGGTTATCGCGCAAAAACATTTCCGTGGCCGGCAATGCGGACCACTCGGTGATCGCATTCATGCGTATCGTCTGTGCCTGCTCGTCGGTCAGCTGCGATGCGTCGAACTTATCCCATGGAATATCCTTCTCCATGTTCCAGCGCACCTGCTCCAACGATTTGAACAATTCCGGATACAACATACGAACAACCTTGAAAATGGATTAAGTGCTTGATTTTACCAAGAATTTCGTCTTGGCACCGCACCAGGGGGAAAAGCCGTGCGTTCAGCGTCGCGCCAAATTTTCCGCGACGCATCATCGCTACCGGCCCGCATGATATACCAATATATACCTTGCGCGGGAAATTTCGGATTCAATCGGCTTTGCTTCCCTTGGCCGACGCCGGCGCCTTGCGAGGCTTGCTTGCAGCCGCCTTGGGCGCAGTCTTCGCAGCACTCTTGGCAACGGTTTTCCTTGGCTTTGGCGCAGCGGGCTGAGGTTTCGCCTTGGCCGACTTCACCGGTCCGGTTGGCTTGGCAGGCTTGGACGGTTTGGCCGGCGCCGCCGGTTCGGCCGCCATGGCGCTGCCGACAGCCTGCTTGAACTGATCTTGCAGCATGTTCCACCACATGGCCGGGTTGGGCAACGGTGCACCGGCGGCCGGTTCCGCCGGCGGCTTGGCCTGGGAAGGTTCTGCGGGCGCTTCCTTCGCGGCTGCGGGTTCAGGCTTGGCTTCCGGCGCCCATGCAGGAGCCGGCGGCTCCGCCCGGGGAGCGGGATTGACGGCGGCGGACAGCGATTCCCCCATGGCTTGCAAGGTGGAAATCGTGGCGCTTTGCACTTCAAGCGCCTGTATCGTGCTGCGCAACATGTTCATGTTGAGCGTAAGCCAGGACTCGACAGCCTTCAGGTCGGCAATCTGCTTGTTGATTTCCTCGACCGAGAGCGTGGGCACGATCATGCCGGGAATCTTCATGCCGGGCATGGCCATGCCGCCCCAGAGATTCTTGACGAAATCGAGTGTCTCGTTCATGGCGTCCATGCCGGGAATGCTTTGCGTCGAGGAATTGCTCATGCCGGTTTCTCCGGAAACGTAGGCGAAGGGAATTTATCAGCCTATTTCTTGTCCGAAACATTGTATCGAAACATGTCCCGAAGCGCGGGGTGCCCCATGACGGTTTAAACTAACACCATGTCCGTCCGTATTTCCCCCAACAAGATAGGCCTCACCGTGCGACACGTACTCGTCACGCTGATCGTGGTCGTATTATTGCACGTGCTCGCCATCGATTGGGCCGACCACAATATCCAGGTGCTGCAGATGGAGGATCAGATGCCGCCTGCGATTGCCGAAGTGCAATTGCCGCCTCCCCCACCCCCTGCGCCCGCGCCCAAGCCGAAGCCGCATCCGTTCAAACCGAAGCCCAAGCCACGCCCGCAGGAAACGCCGCCCCCTGCGGCCGCGCCGATGATCGCTGCCGACCCGGCGCCGGATACCAACCCCGACGGCAACACGCCGGTCGCGCCAGGCAATGGCGACGCCGCATCGCAGGCAATGGGCCAGGGCGCAGCCGCCGCGGGCGACGACACGCCGCCGGACAAGCCCGGCGACACGGCGGAGGACAAAACCGCGCCGGTACATTACAAGGTCGAATTCCCGCCTTCTGCGGAATTGAAATACGACGTCGCGAAAGTACCGTCCGACGGCACCAACCCGAGTTACGGCAGCGGCACCATCAGCTGGCAAAAAGCAGACGGCAAATACCAGGTCGATGGCGAAGCCGACGTGCTGTTCCTCACCTTGCTCAAGTTCACCAGTGAGGGCGTTTTCGACAGCTATGGCGTCGCGCCGGTGCTCTACAGCGAAAAACGCTTTCGCCGTTCCGAAACGGCGACCCACTTCAATCGCGACCAACGCAACAACATCAGTTTTTCGGCATCGACGCTTTCCTACCCGATCAAGGGCGGCGAGCAGGATACCAGCAGCGTGGTCTGGGAATTGAGCGGCATCGGACGCGGCGACCGCGAGAAATTCATCCCCGGCGCGCAGATAGACTTGTTCGTCGCCGGAACACGCGATGCCGACATCTGGAGTATCCTTGTGCTCGGTCAGGAAGAGATCGAGATCGACCATAACAAGATGCAAACCTGGCACGTGGTCCGCATCCCGCGCACCGGCAGCTATGACAGGAAGATCGACATCTGGCTGGCACCGCAAGACCAGTGGTATCCGGTCAAGATACGCCAGACCGAAAAAAACGGCGATTATTTCGACATGACCATGACGTCCGTTCGTGCACTGCCTGACCAGGCTGCGCGTTAAGGGTCTGTCCTCTCAAAATAAACCAAAAAACAAAACTACGGAATTCCCCCAATGACTGTTTTATTTTTGAAAACTGCGCTGGCATTGTTATTGTCCGGCGCGGCGCTGGCGGCTTCGGCTGACGAAATCGACCACCCCGCGGATGGCCGCCCCGTGGATGGCCACCCCGTAGAAAAACGCAAGTTCAGCCTGCCCCCCTCGGCCGAACTCGACTACGCCATCCGCGCCGAGCAAAGCGGCCTGCAATTGAGCGGCGAAGGCGTGCTGAAGTGGAATGCCACCGACAATATCTATCATATCGAGCTGGAAACGCGCGCCGCGCTGTTCGGCAAGATTCTCGATTCGAAAAGCGACGGCGCCATCGACGACTACGGCCTCGCGCCCACCGTCTTTGCCGAAAAGCGTTTCCACAAGGATCAAACCACGACGGTGTTCCATCGCGACAGCAAAACCATCAGCTTTTCGGTCGGCAGCAGCAGCTACCCGATTTTGGGCGGCGAGCAGGACCGCACCAGTGCGATCTGGGAATTGATCTCCGTCGCGCGCGGCGCGCATGGCAAGTTCAAGGAAAATACCGATTGGGCATTCTTCGTGGCAGGCCAGCATGACGCCGAACCCTGGGCCTTCAAGGTCGACAAGATGGAAACCATCCGCACGCCCATGGGCAACGTGAACGCCATGCACGTGGTCAAGGTGCCGTCGCCCGAGGGCAAGAGCCAGAAGGTCGACATCTGGCTCGCCCCCTCGCTCGAATGGTATCCGGTGCGGCTGCGCTACACCGAACAGAACGGCGACTATATCGAGCAAAGCCTCTCGAACATCAACAAGACCGGCAAATAAGGACCAGTAGATGAGCGCGATCAGTACGATGAGCGGCAGCAAAGCCCTGGTGCTGTTTTCCGGCGGGCAGGATTCGACCACCTGCCTGGCCTGGGCATTGGCGCGCTACAGCCAGGTCGAGACGATCGGTTTCGACTACGGCCAGCGCCATGCCATCGAATTGACGGTGCGCCCTGCCCTGCTGCAAAAGACGCGCGCGCTCTCGCCCGAATGGGATGCGAAACTCGGCGAGGATCACATGATCGACCTCTCGCTGATCGGCAAAATCTCCCATACCGCGCTGACGCAGGACGTGGAAATCGCGATGCAGGAAAACGGCTTGCCCAATACCTTCGTCCCGGGCCGCAACCTGCTGTTTTTGACCGTTGCCGCCACGGTGGCGTACCGGCGCGGTTTGGACGTCCTGGTCGGCGGCATGTGCGAAACCGATTTCTCCGGCTACCCCGATTGCCGCGACGACACCATGAAGGCGCTGCAGGTTGCCCTCAACCTCGGCATGCAGACCCGGCTGAAAGTCGAGACGCCCTTGATGTGGATCGACAAGTCGCAGACCTGGGAATTGGCCCATGCGCTGGGCGGCGCCGCCCTGGTCGACCTGATCCGGCAAGACACGCACACCTGCTATCTCGGCGAGCGCGGTGCGTTGCACGACTGGGGCTACGGCTGCGGCAAGTGCCCCGCGTGCAGTTTGCGCGCGCGTGGGTATGAGCAATACAAGAACAAGAAACACGGATAACGCCCTCGTCAGAGCCAGAAGGCCCAAACAAAAACGGCGACCATCCTGATCGCCGTTTTTTTGCCCGCGAAAAAGATCAAGCCGCTTCTTTGCTCCCGGCCGGCGCCGCATCGAACTCGGCCAACAGACGTGCCTCCTTCTGACGGGCAGCATGCAAGTGACGTTCCTTGACGTGGCCATAGCCGCGAATGTCTTCAGGAATCGACGCAATCGCCGTCAGCCCGGACAAATTCTCCGCCGTCAGCTTGGGCAACAGCGCCGCGATCGTCTTGCGATACTCGACTATCAAGGCGCGCTCCATCTTGCGCTCGGCCGTGTAGCCGAAGATGTCGAACGCCCCGCCGCGCAGGAACTTGAACTTGGCGAGCAAGCCGAAGGCGCGCATCATCCAAGGGCCGAATTCCTGCTTGATCAAATGACCCTTGGCATCGCGCTTGGCCAACAGCGGCGGCGCGAGGTGGAACTTGACTTGATACTTGCCTTCGAACATGCCCTCGATCTTGGCCTTGAAAGCCGGATCGCTGTGCAGACGCGCAACTTCGTACTCGTCCTTGTACGCCATCAGCTTGTAGTAGTAACGCGCCACGGCTTCGGTCAGCTTCATGCCCTTGGCCGCATCGCCCAGCTTGGCCTCAGCAGCGCGCACCTGCTCGACCAGTTCCTTGTACTGCGCCGCATAAGCGGCATCCTGGTAGGCGGTCAATAGCGCCACGCGCTTGGCAATGACGTCGTCCAGCACGGGCGCGCGCTTGAACTCGATCACTTGCGCCACCGTCGAATTGGCACGCGCCAGCTTTTCCACCGCGGCCAGATCGTGCGCCGCCATGCGGCCCCAGTTGTAGGCACCCTTGTTGAACTCGATCGATACCCCGTTCAGCTCGACGGCCTTCATGATGGCACCTTCGGACAGCGGTATCCAACCCTTTTGCCAGGCATAGCCGAGCATGAACATGTTGGTGGCAATCGAGTCGCCCATCAAGGCCGTGGCGATGGTGCCGGCATCGAACACGTCCACGTTGGCGCTACCGCAGGCGGCACGCACGTCGCGTTCGGCGCTTTCACCGGGGTATTGCCAGTCGGGATTGCGCACGAAGGCTGCCGTCGGCGAACCGGTCGAATTCACCGCCGCATGCGTACGGCCTTCGCCCATGCGCGACAGCGTGTCGCGGCTGGCCGTGACGATCAGGTCGCAACCGATCACCACATCGGCCGCGCCGGTGCCGACACGCGTCGAGAAAATGTCTTCCGGACGATTGGCCAGGCGCACGTGGGACGTCACCGCTCCCCCCTTTTGCGCCAGCCCGGTCATGTCGAGCACGGCGCAGCCCTTGCCTTCGAGGTGAGCCGCCATGGCCAGGATCTGGCCGACCGTGACAACGCCGGTGCCGCCGATGCCGGTCACGACCACGCCATAAGGCTGGTCGATGGTCGGCAACACCGGTTGCGGCAGAGCCTGTTCCGGCATACCTTCACTCTGCGCCGTCTTGGCCGCAGCCTTCTTCGGCTTCTTGAGCTTGCCGCCTTCGACGGTGACGAAGCTCGGGCAGAAGCCGTTGACGCAAGAGAAGTCCTTGTTGCACGACGACTGGTTGATCTGGCGCTTGCGGCCCAGTTCGGTTTCCAGCGGCTCGACCGACAGGCAGTTCGATTGCACGCTGCAGTCGCCGCAGCCTTCGCACACGGCTTCGTTGATGACGGCACGCTTGGCCGGGTCCGGGTACTCGTTCTTTTTGCGGCGGCGGCGCTTTTCCGACGCGCAGGTTTGGTCGTAGATCATGGCCGAGATGCCCTTGACTTCGCGCAGTTCGCGCTGCACGGCGTCAAGCTCGCTGCGATGGCGGATTGTCACGCCGGGCGCCCAGTTGGTGTCTTCCGGGTACTTGTCCGGCTCGTCGGTCACGACGATGATGGGGTTGACGCCTTCGGCCGCGATCTGGCGCGAAATCATGGCCGGATCGAGCGGGCCGTCGACCTGCTGGCCGCCGGTCATGGCCACCGCATCGTTGTACAAAATCTTGTAGGTCATGTTGACCTTGCCCGCGACGCTGGCACGAATCGCCAGCAGGCCCGAGTGGAAGTACGTGCCATCACCCAGGTTGGTGAAGACGTGCTGCTCTTCCGTAAAGGGCGCGGCGCCGATCCAGGTCGTGCCTTCGGCACCCATGTGGGTGAAGGTCGAGGTTTCGCGATCCATCCACAGCACCATGTAGTGGCAACCGATACCGGCCAGCGCACGGCTGCCTTCGGGCACCTTGGTCGAGGTGTTGTGCGGGCAGCCCGAGCAGAAGTGCGGCACGCGGTCTTTTTGCGGATCGGCCTTGGTGGCAACCTTCAACACCGACTCCTTGGCTTCGAGGTAAGCCACGCGCTCCTTGATGCGCTGCTCGACCGGATGGCCGGCAAAATACTTGGTAATGCGCGACGCGATGGCGCGCGCGATCTGCGCAGGGTTCAATTCGTACGTCGCGGGCAACAGCCATTCGCCATGGCCCGAGCCGGGCTTGCCGCTCCATTCGCCGGTTTCGTCGAACTTGCCGACCACGCGCGGGCGCTTGGCTTCGTCCCAGTTGTACAGCTCTTCCTTCAATTGGTATTCGAGGATCTGGCGCTTTTCTTCCACCACCAGGATCTCGTCGAGGCCGCGTGCGAATTCATGCACGCCTTCCGCTTCGAGCGGCCAGGTCATGCCGATCTTGTAGAGGCGGATGCCGATGTCGCGGGCGACGTTTTCGTCTATGCCGAGATCGGCCAGCGCCTGGCGCGTGTCGAGATAAGACTTGCCGGCGGTGACGATGCCGATGCGGGCATTGGGGCTGTCCCAGATGATGCGGTTGAGCTTGTTGGCGCGTGCATAGGCCAGCGCCGCATACCATTTGAAATGGTTCATGCGCGCTTCCTGATCGAGCACCGTGTCGGGCAGGCGGATGTTCAAGCCGGAAGGCGGCAATTGGAAATCAGTCGGGATGACGATTTGCACGCGGTTCGGATCGAGGTCAACCGAGGCACCCGATTCAACCAGATCGGTGACGCACTTCATCGATACCCAAAGACCCGTGTAGCGGCTCATGGCCCAGCCATGCAAACCGTAATCGAGATACTCCTGCACCGATGACGGATAGAGCACCGGAATGCCGCACGCTTTCAGGATGTGTTCACTCTGGTGCGCCGTGGTCGAGGACTTGGCTGCATGGTCGTCGCCGGCCATGACCAGCACGCCGCCATGACGCGAGGTGCCGGCCATATTGGCATGCTTGAACACGTCGCCGCAGCGGTCCACGCCGGGGCCCTTGCCGTACCACATGCCGAACACGCCGTCGTACTTTGCACCCGGGAACAAATTGACCTGCTGCGTGCCCCACACGGTGGTCGCGGCCAGGTCTTCGTTCATGCCGGGGTGGAATTTGACGTGCTTCGCTTCGAGATACTTGCGCGCCTTCTGCGCCGTCAGGTCGACACCGCCCAAGGGCGATCCGCGATAGCCGGTAATGTAACCCGCGGTGTTCAAGCCGGCGGCCTGGTCGCGCTGGCGCTGCATCATGGGGAGACGAATCATCGCCTGCGTGCCGGTCATGAAGGCGTGGCCGGTCTCGAGCGTGTACTTGTCGTCGAGAGAAGTATTTTCCAGCAGCACGCGCTGCCCGGAAGTCAAAGGTGCGTTCATTCAGTCTCCAAAAATTGTGTCTTTGGTGCGATGGTGCAATGCTGCCTGTGCCGCCGCCGTCACGCTTCGCCTTGTGAGCAGAGCGCTTGCGATATATCGATATATCCGCCATTTTACACCCTGCGGCTATTGCCTAAAACCATGCTTGTACGGAGTGCAAACACGTGTAACAAGGAGTAAATCTTTTTCTCATTCCCGGTACCGGGAGGTTTAATGGAAAAGTCGAATCAGAGCAGCCAGTCCGGCCCCGCGATGGACGCAACCGGATCGGCGATTCGACAAGGGAACCCTTGAAAATCGTAACGAGCGGTAGCTGCCGCCCGGTGGATTCGCACGGACTCCTTGGGGTCATTCCCTGGTTTTACCTCAGTGCCAGTTGCGGGTCCCATGGAAGTGGGACCCGCTTTTTTATTGTGGGGAAAGACTTCATCTCCCGACGTATGCACAACTCCCGTCATTCCCGCAAACGCGGGAATCCACCCTACGCATGCTCGACTTGACTCCCTATGGATTCCCGCGTTCGCGGGAATGACGAGGGGTGAGAGTTCAGCAAAAAACTCTACTAGCTGCTCCCAAGGTCGATTTCACCCGGCAACAAGGTGTTGGCCGGGTAATCGTCCAGCTTGCTCAATCGCTCATAGACCGGCGTGAAGTCAGGTGCCGTTTCATCGAACATCTGCTGGAAATCGTGAATGACGAAGTAGGTTTCCTGATAGGAGTCGATCTTGTACTGCGTGCGCATGACGCGTTCCGCATTGAAGGCAACGCGGCGCGGATTCTCGCTGTTCAGGCAGTATTCGATCTCGCCGCCCGAAGATAAAATCCCGGCACCATAGACGCGCAAACCTTGCGGACTTTCGATCAAGCCGAACTCGATGGTGTACCAGTAAAGCCGCGCCAGATTCTTCAAGCCGCCCAGCTTCAAGGCCTTCAAGCCGCCCTGCCCATATTGCTGCAGATAGTCGGCCACGATGGGATTGAACAACAGCGGCACATGACCGAAGAAATCGTGGAACACGTCGGGCTCGACGATGTAGTCGAATTCATGCGGTTCGCGCAGCCAGACCGTGACCGGGAAGCGGCGCGCGGCCAGGTGCTCGAAGAAAGTCTGGTCCGGCACCAGGCCCGGCACGGCGACCAGGCGCCAGCCGGTGGCTTTTTCCAGCGCATCGGAGGTGCGGTCGAAATTGGGAATCTCGGACGAAGCATCGAGCGCCGCCAAACTTTCGATGAACAAATCGCAGGCGCGGCCCGGCAACAGCTTGGCCTGGCGCTGATACAGGCGGCGCCACAACTCCTGCTGCTCCGAGGTATACAGCGACATGTCCTGCTGCACCACGTATTGCGCGTCGGCGCGGCTATAGTCGCCGCGCAGCTTGCCGCCGTCTGACTTCTCGGCGAGCGTCTTGAAGAACTCGTCGTGGCTGACGGCGCCAGCGTTCGTGTCGAAGCCTTCGCCTTCCATGGTCAGCTCGCTGCGGCGGTTTCGTCCTTCAACACACCGCGGCGGATCTGATCGAGCTCGATCGATTCGAACAGCGCGCGGAAGTTGCCTTCGCCGAAGCCCTGGTCGCCCTTGCGCTGGATGATTTCGAAGAAGATCGGGCCGATCACGGTTTGCGTGAAGATTTGCAGCAGCAGTTCGCGCTGTGTGGCGGTGCTGGTGCCGTCGAGCAGGATGCGCAGGCGGCGCAGTTCCTCGAGTTTCTCGCCATGGCCGGGCAGGCGGCGGTCGACCAGGTCGTAATAGGTTTCGATCGTGTCCTGGAACGCGACTTCAGCCTTCTTCATGCCTTCGATGCTGGTGTAGATGTCGTCGGAGCCGAGCGCGATGTGCTGGATGCCTTCGCCGTGATACAGGTCGAGGTATTCGGCGATCTGCGACTTGTCGTCCGACGATTCGTTGATCGGGATGCGGATTTTGCCGCAGGGCGAGGTCATGGCCTTGGACTTCAGGCCGGTGTGCTTGCCTTCGATGTCGAAGTAGCGGATCTCGCGGAAGTTGAACAGGCCTTCGTAGAAGTCTGCCCATTCCTTCATGCGGCCGCGATGCACGTTGTGCGTCAGGTGGTCGATGTAGGTCAGGCCGTAACCGTGCGGGTTGGCCTTGGCGCCGGGAATGGCGACGAAGTCCACGTCATAGATGCTGATGTCGCCGATGGCGCCGCCTTCGGTGCCGGCCTTGCCGCGCCAGCGGTCGACGAAATAGATCAACGAATCGCCGATGCCCTTGATGGCAGGAATATTCAATTCCATCGGGCCGGTCCTGTTGTCGAAGCCCCAGGCACCCAATTCCAGGGCGCGTTTGTAGGCGTAGGCGGCGTCGTTGACGCGGAAGGCAATGGCGCAGATCGAGGGGCCGTGCTGGCGCGCGAAACGCTGGGCAAAGGAGTCTTGCTCGGCATTGATGATGAAGTTGATTTCACCCTGGCGATACAGTGTGACTTCCTTGTGGCGATGGCGGGCGATGGCGGTGAACCCCATCTGCTCGAACAGCGCGCCCAAGGCGGCCGGATCGGGTGCCGCGTATTCGATAAACTCAAATCCGTCGGTCCCCATCGGGTTGTCCCAAGGTTGAAATTCCATGCCCGCCTCCTGTATAAAGATGACCACAGTATAGGCGCCATGGCTCGGCAGAAAATATCAATTTCTGTGACATTCAACCGAATTTACGCAATAATATTGCGTATATCAATCACTACGGGGTCAATCATGGCGACCATCGCACTGGACAAAACCGACCGCAAGATTCTCTCGATTCTGCAGCAGGATGGGCGCCTGACCAACCAGGAAGTGGCCGACCGGGTCAACCTTTCCCCCTCACCCTGCCTGCGCCGCATCCGCCAACTGGAAGAAAGCGGCGTGATCCGCCAATACGTGGCCTTGCTGGCGCCGGAAAAAATCGGTTTGGGCCTGCTGGCTTACGTCAACGTACGCATGGAAAAGCACAGCGACATCCTGCCGCCGGGCAGCGCGCGCAACACCTCACCGTCACCGCGTGCCGACTTTGCCGTTTCGGTCGAGAATTGGCCGGAAGTCGTGGCCTGCTACGCCATGACGGGGGAAATGGATTATCTCTTGCGGGTGCACGTGGAAGACATGGAGCACTTCTCGCGCTTCATGATGGAGACGCTATTACGCCACCCGGCCGTGCTCGACGTGAAATCGAGCTTCGCCCTGCAGCGCGTGAAGGATACGACGGCGCTGCCGCTGCCGAGCGCTTAACTGTTTGACTCTCTCCGCCTAGCCCTTGAATCCGGGCAGTGTGCCGAGCAGTTTCTTGGCCGCGCGCGCATTTGCCTTCATCGTGTAATCAAGGCTGGCCACCTGCTCTTCCACAGCTTCGCGCAACACCGTGGTCGGGCTGGCCGGCGGCAAGCGCAGATAGGCATCGGCCTCGCCGCGGTCGCGCTGGATCGCCATGCCGGCTTTTTTGGCGATGTGCATCATCACGCGGTTCGACGACAGGCAATGCATGTAGAGCGTATCGATGTCGGCATTGCGACAATGCATGGCGGCACGTTCGAACATCTTGGTGCCCACGCCCAGCCCACGCGCCGACTCCGACACCGAGACGCCGAATTCGGCAGCACGTTCGCCGTCGCGCCCACGCGGCAGGCCCTCCTGCGGTGCAAAAGCAAGATGACCCACGCCGACCAAATGCAGCATGTCGTCATACACGCCAAAAACCACGTCGCGATTGAAGTCGAGATGCTGCACATAGCGCGTGACCACTTCGTCGGGCAAGATCGAACCGAAACGAAGCAAGCGATCACTCTCGCCCAGAGCCAGGAAATGCATCAACAAGCGGCGCCGATCGCGTTCCGGCACCGCCTTGACGCGTATTGCAGGGCGCTCGCGCGGTTCCAGCGGGCCCACCGGCGCAGTCAGCATATCGGGCATGACATCTTTTGAATCCACAACGTTCTCCAATCCAGGCACGGCCTGTTGTGCATCGCACAAATTCATTGTAGGCCATGCCTTGGGGGCTTGCTAGGGAAATCGCTCTAAAAATTAACAGACGGTTAACCTTGGCGGCCCAATAAACAACAGCTTCCCTGTATGCATCAACGTTTGGCGCCGGGCAATGTTGACTGTGGCGATGCGGTAAAACCACGCTCTGATTACCGCCCAACCCTGTTTCCCGCCACTCATAAAGGAAGTAGTATCGCAACTTGCCAATAAGTCTATATATTTGCATCCATACCTGTTTGATTTCTTGGGAGCATGCATGACCCCGCCACTTCTGCAAGCAGTCGACCTCAGCAAATCCTATGCCGGGCGCAAGGCCGTCGACGGCATCAGCTTCCAGCTCGAAGCCGGCCAGACCCTGGGCCTGATCGGGCCCAACGGCGCCGGCAAATCGACCACGGTCGGCATGATCTGCGGCCTGCTCGCGCCCGATTCCGGCCGCATCACGATCGACGGCCAAACGCTCGCAGCCGGGGCATCTGCCGTCAAGCAAAAGATCGGCCTCGTGCCACAAGACCTGGCCCTGATCGACGACATGTCGGCCACCGAAAACCTCAAGCTGTTCGGCGCGCTGTATGGCTTGAAGGGCGCGCCCTTGAAGCGGCGCTGCGACGACGTGCTGGCCCTGGTCAACCTGAGTGAGCGCGCCGACGACAAGCCCAGCACCTTTTCCGGCGGCATGAAGCGGCGCTTGAACATCGCCGCCGCGCTCTTGCACGATCCGCAATTGCTGATCCTCGACGAGCCGACGGTGGGCGTCGATCCACAAAGCCGCAACGCCATCTTCGAGACGCTCGAAGCGCAAAAGCGCCTGGGCCGCTCGCTGATCTACACCAGCCATTACATGGAAGAAGTCGAGCGCCTGGCCGACCATATCGTCATCATCGATCACGGCAAGCTGCTGGCCAACGAAAGCCCGGAAGCCTTGCACCAACGCCTGCCGGCGCAGGCGGCCTTGACCGTCACGCTATGCGACTCGGCAAAACTGTCCGTATTGGACGGCCTGCGCACCCTGCCCGGCGTGACCGGCATCGAAGCGCCGGCGGCCGACGAATTGACGCTCAAGGTCTTGCTTGAAGACGGCGCCCTGGCGGCCAACGTCATCCACTGGCTGGTAGGACAAGGCTGCAGGCCGACCCATTTCGCCACCGCCAAGACGCGGCTGGAAGACATATTCCTGACACTGACCGGGCGCAGCCTGCGCGATTGAGGAGACGATGATGACTGCACTCTGGGCCCTGATCCGCAAAGACCTGATCCTGTACCGCTCCGACCGGCGCGCATGGATGATGAACCTCCTGATGCCGGTCGTGCTCGGCGCCTTCTTCGGCTACCTGTTCGGCGGCTCGGGCGCAGCCGATACCGCCAAGGTCAACATTGCGCTGACGGTGCAGGATGACAGCGCCATCAGTAAAAACATTGCTGCCGGCCTGAAAAGCGACAAGACGCTGCAAGTCGACGAGATGCCGCAGGAGCAGGCGCAGGAATTGGTCAAGAAGGGCAAGCTCAATGCCGCCATCGTGATCCCGCCCGGCTTCGGCGACGCCGCCGGCAGCGCCATGTTCGGCCCGCAAGCCAAGCCCGAGATCAAAATCTACTACGACCCGTCGCAAAACATGGTGCTGGCCATGGTCAAGGGCTTGCTGACGCAGCAGGTGATGCAAACCGTGAGTAGCGAAGTGTTCTCCGGCAAAGGCGGAGAAAAGATGATCGACCAAAGCCTGGCGAAACTGGAAAAGCTGCCCGACGAACCGGGCAACGCCGACCTGCGCCGGTTCCTGCAAAGCGTCAGGCAATTCCAGGGCAAGTACGTAGCCGACGCCGGCGACGCGGGAACCAAGGTAGGCATTTCGCTGCCCTTCACCACCTCGGAAGAAGCGCTGACCTCGGGGCCCTCGCGCTACAACGGCTACGCCCATTCGTTCGGCGGCATGAGCGTGCAATTCATCCTGTTCATGGCCATCGACGCCGGCATCGGCATCCTGCTGGCGCAAAGACTGGGCGTGTGGAACCGTTTTCTCGCCGCACCGATCACCATCTCGACCGTAATCACGGCGCGTGCGCTATCGTGCGCCATCATCGCGTTCTGCCTGCAATGCTTCATCTTCGCCGTCGCCGTATTCGCCTTCCAGGTCCACATAGACGGCAGCCTGCCCGGCTTCTTCGGCATCCTCATCTGCTTCGCGCTGATGACGTCTGCCTTCGGCCTCCTGATCGCCGCCTTCGGCAAGACCCCCGAAGCCGCGCGCGGCCTGGCCGTGTTCGCCACGCTGATGATGGTGATGCTGGGCGGCGCCTGGGTGCCGGCCTTCCTGTTCCCGCAATGGCTGCAGTCGCTGACCTTGATCGTGCCGACGCGCTGGGCGGTCGACGGACTCGATGCGATGACCTGGCGCGGCCTGCCCTTTTCCGCTGCCGTTCCGCCCATGGGCGTGCTGCTGGGCTTCACCGTCCTGTTCGGCGCACTCGCACTGTGGCGCTTCCGCCGCAACTGAATTGCGTTCATCCGAACGCCGCCGAATTCATTTGTCTGCACTAAGAAAACGGGATTAGGATAACGCAGTCCCCGCCATCCTTTTCATGGAGCCGCACGATGATGTGCACACGACTTCCCATGCTGATGTTCGGCACGGCAGCCGCACTGCTGTGCATGCAAGCCCAAGCGCAATCCGCGCCCGCCGCCACGCCGGCAACAGCCACCGCACGTGACGGCAGCCACGACTTCGATTTCGAAATCGGCAACTGGCAAACGCACCTGAAGCGCCTGCAACACCCCTTGAGCGGCTCGACCACCTGGATCGAATACAACGGCACCACCAGCGTCAAAAAAATCTGGAGCGGCCGCGCCAACCTCGTCGAACTCGAAGTCGACCAGGTCGGCGCAACAAGCCACATCGAAGCGCTATCGCTACGCCTGTACAACCCCGATTCGCACCAATGGAGCCTCAACTTCGCCAGCAGCGCCGGCGGCACCATGGCGCAACCGACCATCGGCGAATTCAAGGATGGGCGCGGCGAATTCTACGATCAGGAAAGCTTCAACGGCCGCAGCATCCTGGTGCGCTTCGTCATCACCCAATTGAGCAAGGATGCGGCGCATTTCGAGCAGGCGTTTTCAAGCGATGGCGGGAAGACTTGGGAAGTCAATTGGGTTGCGGATGATACTAGAGTGAGCAGCGAGGGCGGAAAGTAGAAATCTGATCAACCACGCATATCGTCGTGGCGCGGAAAGGCCGCAAGCCAATTTCATCAAACCCCATCGTTACGCAAATAGACCGATTGCCGCTTCATTCCAGGAATGTCCATCCGCCGACCAATCTTTGTGTTGAGCCGCCGGGGGAAATCCTGTCCGACAATATCCCCGTCTAGCCTCAAAATCAAAAATGGCGTGGGGATAGTCATTAATCAGAAGTACAGCCTTTTTGCTGTCAAGCGACCACCCGATCTCGATCACCGAAGGCTTTTCACGCTCAGTGACATTCCCGACGTTATAGATATGGACGGCATCCCGGATAACGTCGTCGCTCTGAGAAACATCCAGCGCATAAAAATAACCGGTATCGCCATCGTCTTCAAACATAACCGCGAATGGGCCTTCTGGGGCGGCACCCTCGATTTCAATCGGGTCCCCAACATGGAACTCCTGCTCAGCGACGATGTTTATCGACATAATGGAAGAATAAGTTGCCTCAAGAAGATGGATAAGCTGTTCGAGGTGCCGGGATTGCCGAGAGTATCGCTATCATAGTCGAAGCAAAGCTTATATTTATAGCCGTTATTCGATTTGTTGTCGCGCCGCCGCCACGCGCGCAGCATGCACTGCCTGCGCAATCCCCTGCGGCGATCCGGCATGCGCCTGCGCCACCTGCCCCGCATTGACCGATTGCGCTGCCGCCAACACCGCCTGCAGATGCGCCACTTGCGGATAAGGTTTGCTCTCCCAGCCGGTGCGGCCGAAATGATCGCAGCTCGAAGCCAGCAGCATGTCGGCAAAACGCTGCGGCTTGCGGAAAGCATCGCAACGTTCCAGCAGACAGACCAAGTCTTCGGCCTGCAACTCGAATGCGTGCGTGACCTTGCCATGCTCGCGCGCCGTCATCACGGCGAGGTCGCGGCGATCGCTTGGAATTTTCAGGCGCTTGCAGACGCGCTCGACCAGTTCGACGCCGAGCGCTTCATGCCCGCGATGCGCAGGCCAGTGCTCCGGCGGCGTCACGCCCTTGCCCAGGTCGTGCGTCAAGGCGGCGAAGCGCACCGGCAATGCGTAGCCTTGCTTCGCTGCATAGTCGATTACCAGCATCACGTGCACGCCGGTATCGATTTCGGGATGGTATTTGGCCGGCTGCGGCACGCCCCACAGCGCGTCGAGTTCAGGCAGGATGCGCACCAGCGCACCGCATTCGCGCAGTACCGCAAACATGCGCGAAGGCCTGGCTTCCATCAGGCCGCGCGCGATTTCCTGCCACACGCGCTCCGGCACCAGCTCGTCGACCTCGCCGGCTTGCACCATGTCGCGCATCAGCGCATTGGTTTCCGGCGCCACGGTAAAGTCGCCGAAGCGCGCCGCAAAGCGCGCCACGCGCAGGATACGCACCGGATCTTCGGCAAACGCGGGCGAAACGTGGCGGAAGACGCGCGCACGCAGATCGGCTTGGCCATTGAACGGATCGATCACGCTGCCGTCTTCGGCGCGCGCCATGGCATTGATGGTCAAGTCGCGCCGGATCAAATCGTCTTCGAGCGTGACGTTGGCATCGGTATGGAACACGAAGCCCTTGTAGCCGGGCGCGGTCTTGCGCTCGGTGCGCGCCAGCGCGTATTCGTCGTGCGTCTCGGGATGAAGGAAGACCGGGAAGTCCTTGCCCACGGGCGTGTAGCCGGCGGCGATCATATCGTCAGGCGTGGCGCCCACGACGACGTAATCCCGATCCTGCACGGGCAGGCCGAGCAACGCATCGCGCACCGCGCCGCCGACTGCGTAGGTCTTCATCTCAATCAGGATAAGTGTCGAGCACGTCGATGCGGTCAGTCTCGGCCTGCGCTTCCTTGACCCAGCGCGCCACCGCCGGATGCGCAGCCACGCGCTCGACATAGGCTTGCAGCATCGGCGCAAGCGACACGTCATACGTGATGAAGCGCGTCACCACCGGCGCGAAATAGGCGTCAGCCAGCGTGAAGTCGCCGAACAGATAGCCGTGCGGCCCCGACATGGCCAGGCATTCTTCCCACATTTCGCTGATGCGACCGATGTCGGCCTGCGCACCGATGGTGCGGCCCTTGCCGGGAAAGCGCGCGCACACGTTCATCCACATGGCCGAACGCAGATCGGTGAAGCCGGCATGCATCTCGGCACACATGCTGCGCGCCATCGCGCGCTGCATCACGTTTTCGGGCCACATGATCTTTTCGGGAAACTGCTCGGCCAGGTATTCGCAGATGGCAAGCGAATCCCATACCGTGATTTCCCCATCGATCAAGACCGGCACACGGCCCGAGAGCGAATAGCCGGCAATGCGGCTCGACGTATCGGGCTGACGCAGCCTGACCTTGATTTCCTCGAACGGGATGTGGAACGCCGCCATCGCCACCCAGGGCCGCATCGACCACGAGGAATAGCGCTTATTGCCGATCACCAACTTCATGCCGGCTTTTGTCGGGTCGCCTAATACCTGCGACAGGATGGGGTCTAGTTCTGTGTTTTGCATGACGGTCTTTAAGAACCATTTGTTTCAAAATGGGCAGGGCTAGGCGCGACGATGAAGACAGTAATTGTACGGCGAGGCGCTGCAACGACGCCATGTCCATTTTCAAACAGGTTCAAGGAATGTCGCTCGGAGTGTACCCCTTAGGCTGCACCATGCCCAGCCGTGCCTTCAGGGATTGCGGCTTGTCCTCGAACATGGCCGCATAATAGGTCGCATTCGACAACACCTTTTCCACATAATCGCGCGTCTCGTTGAATGGAATCGTCTCGGCGAAGATCGCCCCCTCGACCGGCACATTCAGGCTGGAACGCCAGGTTCGCGGCCGGCCCGGGCCGGCATTGTAGGCGGCCGTTGCCAGCACCTGCGAATTATCGAGATCGTTGTAGATGATGGCAAGGTAATTGGTGCCGAGCATGATGTTGGTGCCGATCTCGCCGGCCTGCGACGGCGTATAGCCCTCAAGGCCGATCTTGTGCGCAATGAACTTGGCCGTGGCCGGCATGATCTGCATCAAGCCCTGCGCACCGACGGCGGAGCGCGCGCTCATCACGAAACGCGACTCCTGCCGGATCAGGCCGTAGATCCACGCCTCGTCCAGGCCCAACGTCTGCGCCGCAGGATGCATCAGATCCTCGAACGGCGCAGGAAAGCGCTGGCTGAAATCCACCTCGATGCGCGTGCGCTCCGAGCTGCTGATCATCCGATCAAGCAGGCTGTTTTGACGCGCAAACTCGGCAGCGGCAAACAATTGCCGCTCGCTCATCTTGCGCGCTTCCCAATTCCATTCGCGGTTGCCTTCGGTGCGCAGATTGAGGTCGTAGAAGCGTTGGGCGCGCCGGAAACCCTGGTTCTGCGTCATCGCCATGACCTCATCGGCACTCGGCGGCAAGGGCCGCGGCGGGGTCGTGATCATGCCGCCCAGCTCTTCCAGCGCCAATTGTCCATAGAAATTGGTTTGCGCCGTGATCGACTGGAATTGTGCACTCGCTTCGTCATTGCGGCCTTGCTGCTGCAAGGCACGGCCATACCAATACACCCACGCCGGCTCGGCGCGCATTTTCTCAGGCATGGCTGCGATGCCGGTCTCGACCATCTTCCAGTCGCCGGCACGCAAGGCCGTGCGCACGCGCCAGGGGAATTCGGCATAGGTCAGCGGTGCATTGCCGGCACGATGCCAATAATCGAGCGCATCGGGCGAAAGCTTGAACGAAGCCTCATAAGCGACTTCCGCCCAGCCGATGGCCTGTTCGTCTTTCGATAGCGTTGCCGAATAGCGGCTCAGCGCCGCAGCAGCATTGGAAGGATCGGCCTTGGCCGCACGCCCTAACGCAACCAGGAAGACCGGATGCCCGGCCACGCCCGGTCCGCGCGCGATCACGTTGGCGGCATGGTCGAGCGCGGCGCCATACGCGGTGTCCGACAAATCGCCGATCGCAACCAAACGCTGCACCACATTGGAAGGTGCGGTTTCAGCGGCAAGGCGGATCTGCCCCTGCAATTCATCCGCCGAAAATTGCCCGGCTTCATACAGCGTGCGCATCAGGCTCGCGCAGCCGTCGCCGTATTCCTTGGGCGCGGTAAAGAGCGCACGCGCCTCTGCGCCCACGTCCTGCCCTTTCAGCGCGCGCGACAGCAAGACATAGCACTTGACCTGCCGATCGTCGTTCATGACGAATTGCGGATATTGCTCGTCGAAATTCTGCCAGTCGCCGGTGTAGCCGAGCGCCAACAGCCAATCGTTGCGCATGCGGTCGGCAATGGCGCTGCCGTCGTAGCGGATCAGGAAAGCCTTGAACTCGTCGGGCGAGCCATCGATGAGATGGGCCTTCAAGCGGTAATAGTCGACGTAGGAAGGAAGATCGTAGGATTGCAGCCGATCGGCCAGCTTGTCGGCCTTGTCCTCGTCGCCGGCGCGCGCGGCGTCGCGCAGCGCGAGGAACGCATCGTCGTCGCTCATGGCGGGCGCTGCGGTTTTCTTGGCCCAGGCCGGCTGCACCACACACAAAACAGCAGCCGCGGCCGCGACCATCATCCAATTCAACTTGTTACCCACGGTGCAGCCTTGCGCTAGAAAACAAGCTGTAGAATAACATCAAGAATTCCACTACGCGACACCGATGAAACAGGATTTGCGCCGTGTGCTGCTAATGCAACGGCAAGCTTTGACACCCGAGCAACGCGCCCATCACGACGCGGCGCTGGGACGCCGCCTGCTGCATTGGTGCGCATTGCATCCCATCGATTGCCTGGGCGTCTATTGGCCCATTCGCGGCGAACCCGACTTGCACGAATCCTATGCCGAACTGGCAAGGCATGGCCTGCGCCTGGCCCTGCCTGTCGTAACCGGCCGCGACGCACCGCTATCCTTCGCCGCCTGGACGCCGGGCGATGCTCTGGAAGAAGGCGCGCTGAACGTGCCGGTGCCGAAAACGCCACACCGGCTAGTGACCCCCGACGCCCTGCTGATCCCTTGCGTGGGTTTCAACAAGGCACGCCTGCGTCTGGGCTATGGCGGCGGCTTCTACGACCGCACCCTGGCCTGCGAGCCGCGCCCATTGGCCATCGGCGTTGCCTATCAATGCAGCTTGACGGAATTCGAGGCCGAGGCGCACGACATCGCGCTCGATGCCGTGCTGACCGAAGAAACGGAGTATTAGGACCGGTTACTTCCAAATCTGTCATCCCCGCGAAAGCGGGGACGACGGACTCAGAGCAAACGTTGCGCGCGCGGCGGGCTTTAGCCCAGACGCGTGCAGATTTCAGTCGTCGCCACAGCCTGGTTCAAGGTATAGAAATGCAAGCCCGGCACGCCGGCAGCCAGCAAACGCTCGCACAAGCCCGTCACCACATCGAGCCCGAACGCACGGATCGACGTGCTGTCGTCACCGAAGCTCGCCAGCTTGATGCGTACCCAGCGCGGAATCTCCGCGCCGCACATGTCGGAAAAACGCATCAGTTGCGAGTAGTTCGTGATCGGCATGATGCCCGGCACGATGGGCGTGGTTACGCCCAGCTTGCCGGCTTCCTCGACAAAGCGGAAGTAGGCGTCGGCATTATAGAAATACTGCGTGATCGCCGAATTGGCGCCGGCCTTGACCTTGCGCGCGAAGTTCTGCAAATCGTCCTGCGGCGACTTGGCTTGCGGATGCATCTCGGGATAGGCCGCCACGTCGATGTGGAACCAGTCGCCGGTTTCGGCACGGATGAATTCGACCAATTCGCTGGCATAGCGGAATTCGCCGAAGGAACCGTAGCCGCTGGGCATATCGCCGCGCAACGCGACGATGCGCCGTATGCCATGCGACTTGTACTGGGCCAGGATCTCGCGCAAGTTCTCGCTCGAAGCACCCATGCACGAGAGATGCGGCGCTGCTTGATGGCCCTCGCCATGGATGTCCAGAATGGTTTCGAGCGTACCCTTTTGCGTCGAGCCGCCGGCGCCGAAAGTTACCGAAAAATATTTCGGTTGCAATGCGGCCAGCTTGCCGCGCGCCACGCGCAGCTTTTCCACGCCCTCGGGCGTCTTGGGCGGAAAGAATTCCATGCTGAAATTGCGTTCGGCACGGTGTGGGGATTGAGCCATTTACTTCTCTATCAATAAGGTCGAAAGGGCCCAGGAGATGATGCTGTAAAGCAGTGCGCCGACGATGGCCGAACCGAAACTCGCCACCGAAAATCCCTTGATGAAATCGGCCACCAGCCAGAACATCAAGCCGTTGATGACGAAGATGAACAAACCCAGCGTCAAGACCGTCGCCGGCAAAGTCAGCAGCAGCAGGATGGGCCGGATCAGCGTATTGACCAGGCCCAGCACCAGGGCTGCCACCAGCGCCGTCGTGAAACTGTCGACGTGCACCGAATTCGTCAGGTAAGGCACGGCGAACAAGGCCGCCGCGTTGATGAGCCAACTCAACAACAAGCGCATGCTTCTCTCCTGGTTGTGTATCGGGCGTCCACATGATAGGGACGCCCTGCCTTCGTCGGATTAGTAACGATAGTGGTCGGGCTTATAGGGGCCGCTCTTGGCGACGCCGATGTAGCCTGCCTGCTCCGCCGTCAGCTCGGTCAGCTGGGCGTTGAGTTTCTTCAATTGCAGCCGCGCCACCTTTTCGTCCAGGTGCTTGGGCAACGTGTACACGCCGACCGGATACTTCGCGGTGTGCTGGAACAGCTCGATCTGCGCAATCGTCTGGTTGGCGAACGACGAGCTCATCACGTAGGACGGATGGCCCGTGCCGCAACCGAGGTTGACCAGGCGGCCTTCGGCCAACAGGATGATGCGGCGGCCTTCGGGGAAGATCACATGATCGACCTGCGGCTTGATGTTTTCCCACTCGTATTGCTTGAGCGAGGCGACGTCGATCTCATTGTCGAAGTGGCCGATGTTGCAGACGATGGCCTGGTCCTTCATCTTGCGCATATGGTCATGCGTAATGACGTGGTAGTTGCCGGTGCAGGTGACGAAGATGTCGCCATGCTCGGCGGCATAATCCATCGTCACCACGCGGTAGCCTTCCATGGCGGCCTGCAGCGCGCAGATCGGGTCGATTTCCGTGACCCAGACTTGTGCGGAGAGCGCGCGCATGGCCTGGGCCGAACCCTTGCCCACGTCGCCATAGCCGGCGATGACGGCAACCTTGCCCGCGATCATCACGTCGGTGGCGCGCTTGATGCCGTCGACCAGCGATTCGCGGCAGCCATACAGATTATCGAACTTGGACTTGGTGACCGAATCGTTGACGTTGATCGCCGGGAATGCCAGCTTGCCGTCCTTGTGCATCTGGTACAGGCGGTGCACGCCGGTGGTGGTTTCCTCGGTCACGCCAAGAATCTTCGACAGGCGCGTGGAATACCAGCCAGGCTGCGAAGCCAAACGCTTCTTGATCGAATTGAACAGGCAGATTTCCTCTTCCGAACCCGGATTGGCCAGCACCGATGCATCCTTCTCGGCACGCGTGCCCAGGTGCAGCAGCAACGTGGCGTCGCCGCCATCGTCGAGGATCATGTTGGAATACTGCGCGCCTGCGCCGGCATCGGGCCATTCGAAAATGCGATGCGTGTATTCCCAATATTCGTCCAGCGTTTCACCCTTGACGGCGAAGACAGGCGTGCCGTTGGCAGCAATCGCAGCAGCGGCATGGTCTTGCGTCGAATAGATGTTGCACGACGCCCAGCGCACCTTGGCGCCCAACGCTTCAAGCGTCTGGATCAAGACGGCGGTCTGGATCGTCATATGCAGCGAACCGGTGATCAGCGCGCCCTTCAACGGCTGCGAAGCGGAAAACTCTTCACGGATGGCCATCAGGCCGGGCATTTCGGTTTCGGCGATGCGAATTTCCTTGCGGCCCCAATCGGCCAGGCCGAGGTCGGCGACGTGGAAATCGTTATTTGCGGGGGTATTCATGACTACGGCGTTCATCACGCCCTCCTTTTCATAAAATGAAAAAAGTAACGTGAGCGCCGTTGCAGGTGAGGAATCCAAGCCTGGCACAGCAAACGCACATGTTTGCCGTGGTGCAACGCTCCTTGGATGGCGAAATTATACTCCAAGTGATCGTGCCAGTCACCGAAACAGCGTGTATCCGCATTGCTCGAAGCACTACGGCTGCACGTCCGATATTGCCCTTTGTGAAACGGAAAGCGATAATCGGCCTCCCCTTTCCCTAAATCGACGCACCAATGATTATAGAAACCGAACGCCTGATCCTGCGCCGCTTTACGCCGGACGACGCCGAAGCCTATCTTCCGCTGGTCGGCGACCCCGAAGTCAATCGCTACACCGGTCAATCGCTGGTGCAGACGGTAGAGCAGGCAAGGCAGATATTGCTCGACTACCCGATACGCGACTACGAAGTGATCGGCTACGGCCGCATGGCCTGCATCGAAAAAAGCTCGGGCCGGCTGATCGGCTTTTCCGGCATGAAGTATCTGGCTGATTTGCAGGAGACCGACATCGGTTATCGCTTCGTGCGCGACGCCTGGGGCAAGGGTTATGCCACCGAGAGCGCGGCAGTATTGATGCGACAATGCATAGACGAATTCAGCCTGCGCCGCGTGATCGGCCTGGCTTATCGGCAAAACACGGGTTCGACCAAGGTGCTGCAAAAGCTTGGGTTGGCTTTCGAGCGCGAGATTGACATTGACGGAGACGGGCTGGATCTCTACGCACTGACTATAGCTTCGGAGCTATGAGGACGTACCCAGAAAGTAGGGCGAAAATCCTTTTCCCTATGTGCTGGATTTTTCCGCCGCTGCGCCGGAGCGGGAACCGCACCAAGTTGATGGTCTTTTTAGCGAAAAAGATGGCAGATGATTGTTCAGTGCAAAATTAATCGCCCAGATTTAATTGCGGACGCGAAATGGAGATCGCATCTGAAAAGCAATATCCATCTTGACGAAATTGATATTAGGCCAAGCCATCACTACATGGTATATGGAATCGTCTTCCGCGATGGTTTCCCGTGGTTTTACATATGTGAGAACGATGACCCTGATTATTTGCGCCCGCACTTTTCCGGATTCTTTGAGATCGTTGATCCATCGATACCGGAGCGTTGGCTATTTTGTGAAGCGAAACATCCTGAACATGGGGTGGCGCTATTACCTGAGGAATGGGCAACCACGCCTGATTTTTACGAGCGGCTTGTTGATGGAAATGCTCGTGCCATTACAATTTTTTCAAAAATACGCCAACGCCTAGGCTAGCGCGTAAGGCGTGCCACTCCTCGCAAGGGACGCTAACGGTGGTTGAACTACCGATGATGGACGTAGTATTTGCCGGAATTGGGCTGCCATTCGTAATACAGGCCACCAGCAAGTTCAGTCGACATTCTGTCGAACAAATGCTGCGGCAGATCAAGCGCCACGGACCATAGCAATTTGGGTTTTGCATGATTTACCTGTACGGCAAATAGCTCAAGCAAATAGTCCCCGGCCAAAAATTTGAATGCGGTGCCATCAGCGGGTGGTAGGAAGTGGTGATTGAAGGCGACGCCTTGTTCCCCTACGAACAGTCCGCTCCCAGGCATCAGCGCACCAACCTCCCCATACGCCCATATGTTGAAGGTTTGTATGGTTTCGCCACGAGTTAATCGAACATAGAGACTGCTGATGACATTGCCTCGCTTAGCACTGCTGTAAAGCAAAGTGCGCAGATAAACCTTAGGCGCGGTACTTTTGGTGTCTCTGCTACCTGCATCCGCGCCAAAGTAGATTAGCGTCGGTGGCGTCATTTTCACGTTGCCTTTGTGGAACAGCGTGAAATAAGCAACCAATATCGAAACAATGAGTGAGCAAACGGATATGACGATTGGCAGGATAAGCGGGTCGAATGTCATGGCGTTCAAGCGCTTCACAAATCGCAAAGTATCAATTTAGCATGAATGCCGATTATAAATATATGGCTCAATACAAGGAGATCAGACCTGACCAATTCAACCTTCACCGTTTCAGCAGCCGCCCTGCGACGGAGCCACTCACTATTCCGCTTGGGTATCAAGCGAGGCTACTACCTGATCGCGGCTTTCGGATTCACCACCGCCGTCATGTCCCGGCTTTTGACGTTGCGCTCTATCCAACCGAGCATATCATCCCAAATCCGCTTCACCTCAGCCGGCGGCGGCATGCTCTGGGCGTTGGGCAGTTCGATCGTGATCACCGGCACATTCTTGTGCACCCCGCTGTAATTGCCCAGCGAGCCCGGATACACCCCCACCGGATTGAAGATCAGCCGCCCGAAGCGATGCGGCGTCGGCGCCGGGCCGTCGAAATCGAGCACGCCGAACGGCGCATGGACCGAGATGATCACTTGCGGCTGGAAACGCTCGATTTCGCTGTTGATCCAGCGCGTCTCGGGTTCCGAGAGCGGGCTTTTGCCGGGAAAACGGCGCGGGTCGCTGCGCGTGGTCTTGACCCAATAACGCGGCGCATCCTGCTGCCAGCCGGGCGTGGGGAAGTTGCGGTTGAGATCGACGCCATGCGCATTGACGCGCTGCGGCTTGGGCGCAAACATGCCGTCGGGGTTGACGGTGGGCACCACGCTCCAGTCGAATTGGCGCGCCGGCCCGCCATCCATCCATTGCATCCACTGAAACACGATGGCCGAGGCGGTCAATTCGTCGCCGTGGATGCCGCCGATGAGGAGAACGCGAATCGGTCGGGCCGCGCTCGGCTGCGCCTGGCCGGGCGCGGCAACAACATGCCGCACCATGATGGGCTGCCCGCGCGAGGACTTGCCGCCACCTGGCTGCAAGCCGCTTTTCCTGCAATCGTCGGATGAGACGCCGGGCAGGCGGGCGCCAACCTGGCGGCACCATGCCGCGCTAACGTCTGCGGCGGGTGCCGCTACGGCTGCAAAAGCGGTGCAGAGAGTCAATCCGATGGCGACCGCAAGCCGCCCATGCCATGCCCTCGCCACACCGCTTCCTTTATAGAATCACAGCCCCGCGTCGGCGCGCAGTGCTTCCGCCTTGTCGGTACGTTCCCAGGTGAACTCGGGTTCGTCACGGCCGAAGTGGCCGTAGGCGGCCGACTTGCGGTAGATCGGGCGCAGCAGGTCGAGCATCTGCACGATGCCCTTGGGGCGCAAATCGAAGTGGCGCGACACCAGCTCGGCCAGCTTCTCGTCCGAAATCTTGCCCGTGCCTTCGGTATAGATCGTGATGTTGATCGGCTTGGCCACGCCGATGGCATAGCTGACCTGGATCTGGCATTGGCGCGCAAGACCGGCGGCCACGATGTTCTTGGCCACATAGCGCGCCGCGTAGGCGGCCGAGCGGTCGACCTT
>OUWB010003773.1_pt3 | contig 42565 bp, 40 predicted proteins | sample 1779821 | NCBI WGS metagenome assembly OUWB01 (sample SAMEA3914806, study PRJEB12502) | metagenome | biome: forest; material: soil | place: Canada | collected 2011-08-03 | depth 0.1 m
AACTCGCCCTTGGGCGCTTCGACGCAGGCATAGACCTCGCCTTCCGGCGTATGGAAGCCTTCGGTATAGAGCTTGAAGTGATGGATAAGGGCTTCCATCGAGTTCTTCATTTCGGCGCGGCGCGGCGGCGTGATCTTGTGGTCGGTGGACAACACCTCACCGCCGATAACATCCAGCTTTTCAAGGCACTGCTCCATGATCTTCACAGACTGGCGCATTTCCTCGACGCGGCACAGATAGCGGTCCCAGCAGTCGCCGTTCTTGCCCAGCGGCACATCGAACTCGAGCTCGGCATAGCATTCGTAGGGCTGCGACTTGCGCAGGTCCCAGGCGACGCCCGAGCCGCGCAGCATCACGCCGGTAAAGCCCCAGTCGAAGGCCTGTTCCCTGGAGACGACGCCGATATCGACATTGCGCTGCTTGAAGATGCGGTTTTCGGTGACCAGAGTCTCGATGTCGTTCAGTGCCGGGATGAATTCGCGGCACCACACCTTCATGTCCTGGATCAGCTCCGGCGTCAGGTCCTGGTGGACGCCGCCCGGGCGAAAATAGTTGGCGTGCAGACGCGCCCCGCAGGCGCGCTCGTAGAACACCATCAGCTTTTCGCGTTCCTCGAAGCCCCACAACGGCGGCGTAAGCGCCCCGACGTCCATGGCCTGGGTGGTGACGTTGAGGATGTGCGACAGGATGCGGCCGATTTCCGAGAAGATGACGCGGATCAGTTGCGCGCGCTTGGGCACATCGACGCCCAGCAGCTTCTCGATGGCCAGTACGAAGGCGTGCTCCTGGTTCATCGGCGCAACGTAGTCGAGGCGGTCGAAATAGGGCACGTTCTGCAGATAGGTGCGTGCCTCCATCAGCTTTTCCGTGCCGCGGTGCAGCAGGCCGATATGCGGATCGACGCGCTCGACGATTTCACCGTCAAGGTCGAGCACCAGGCGCAAAACGCCGTGCGCCGCCGGGTGCTGCGGCCCGAAATTGATCGTGAAACGACGATCATCCATATGCTTTGGCGGTGTCGCTACGTCGTCAGCCATGTCAACCATCGGGGCTCAAACTCATTATTCGTCGGCATTCGACTCGCTCTTGCGCATCAGCGCAATGAGCAGGCCGAAGGCCAGGGTTAGAATTCCAAAGCCCGAAACGACGGCCGTGGAAAAGTTCCACACGCCGCTCAGGACCGCGGTCGCCACCGGGGTGGCCAGCAAAACCGCCGCCGCACCCAAAAGCGCCGACTGCATTTCCGCCGCCGAAAGCCGGCGAATACCGGCGCCGACGATCAGGATCGCGACACCGATGATGATCGACAGACCGGCCGATTGCTGGCCCTGGGCCGAAATGTCCGGCACCCGGGTGAAGCCGCCTGTCAGCTTTACCCCGAGGGTAAAGAGATAGGCCGTCGAAAAAGTCATCAGGAAAAACGCTACTGCCGAACGAACCGCCTTGATATCCTTTTTCATCGCCCTATTCCCCCAGGCTGTAGTTAGATCTTGGCCTTCTCGTCTCCCGGAAGCACGTATTGCGCTCCCTCCCAAGGCGACATGAAGTCGAACTTACGAAACTCCTGAACCAGCTTTACCGGTTCATAGACCACCCGCTTCTGCGCCTCGTCGTAACGAACCTCGACGTGACCGGTCATCGGGAAATCCTTGCGCAGCGGATAGCCCTCGAAGCCGTAGTCGGTCAGCAACCGGCGCAGGTCGGGATGGTTGGCGAACAGAATGCCGTACATGTCGAACGTCTCGCGCTCGTACCAGTCGGCATTGGGAAACACGTCGCGGATGCTGGGCACCGGCTCGGTCTCGTTGGTCATGACCTTGAGCCGGATGCGCAGATTGTGGGTCAGCGACAGCAGGTGATAGACGACATCGAAGCGCTGGGCGCGCTTGGGATAGTCGGCGCCGCAGACATCGATCAGCTGATGGAAGCGGAACGGCTCCAGGCGCAACTTGGCCATGACGTTGGCGATCTCGTCGCGCGCCACGGTCACGGTCAGTTCACCGAAGTCGAGCTTGACGTCCAGCACGGTCTCGCCGAACGTCGTGCGCGCGGTATCGGCCAGGGTTTGCAGTTGTTCGATGGACATCCGCGTCTCCTACCGGCGAATCCCGCCGGTGCGGCGGATCTTCTTTTGCAGTTGCAACAGGCCGTACAGCAGGGCTTCGGCCGACGGCGGGCAGCCCGGCACATAGACGTCGACCGGAACGATGCGGTCGCAGCCGCGCACCACGCTATAGGAATAGTGATAATAGCCGCCGCCATTGGCGCAGGAGCCCATCGACAGCACGTAGCGCGGATCGGGCATCTGGTCGTAGACCTTGCGCAGCGCCGGCGCCATCTTGTTGGTCAAGGTGCCGGCGACGATCATCAGGTCCGACTGGCGCGGGCTGGCGCGCGGCGCCATGCCGAAACGCTCCATGTCGTAGCGCGGCATCGAGGCCTGCATCATCTCGACGGCGCAGCACGCCAGGCCAAACGTCATCCACATAAGCGACCCGGTGCGTGCCCAGGTAATGACGTCGTCGGCGGCGGCGACCAAGAAACCGCGCTGATCGAGCTCTGTCGAAATCTGCTCGAAGAACTTGTCGTGGACGGCGGGATCATAGCCCTCGACGGTGGAACGCGCCGCCATGCCGTAGGCCTTGGAATCGAGCGGCATTTCGGGTGAAGGATCTCTGGGATTGATAATCACTCCCATTCCAGGGCTCCTTTTTTCCACACATAGATATAGCCAAGTCCCAGTTCGACCAGGAACACCACCATGGTCCAGAAGGCGTATTGCATGTCGGCCTTGGGCAGGTGGAACAGCGACACCGCCCAGGGAAACAGGAATGACGCTTCCAGGTCGAAGACGATGAAGAGGATCGACACCAGATAGAAACGTACGTCGAATTTTTGCCGTGCGGAATCGAACGCGTTGAAGCCGCACTCATAGGCCGACAGCTTTTCGGTATCCGGCGCCTTGGGCGCGACGGTCAAGCCGAGGAAGATGAACAATACGCCGATCACCACGGCAATGGCGAAAAAGATGAGAATCGGCAGGTAGTTCAGGAAATATTTGGCCAGTTCCGCGTCCATTATCGCACCTCAACGCCATACCCTAAGGCAAGTCCGCGCCACGGATTAACCACACGGCGGACTCAATCGGTTGGACTATTAGACCATCCATCCCACCGCATCAAACCTTTGCAGTGCGAAAAATGCCGTTTTTGGCCTTTTGTTTCACTTTTTCGCCATCTTCCCTGTGAAAAAGTCGGTGTCAATTTTGCAGTTGCAAATCAATCTCAGTCATGACGGCGGTACGTGAGTTTTTCCGAAAAACTGCGCAGATGTTGCTTGACACGACGCAGCCCCCCGCACTATCAAGCGCACCTCCTGACGCCGGGCCTTCCGGTAAAGGGGGCGCCCCGCAAGGGGTCGCAAGGAAATGCGGGTGTAGCTCAGTTGGTTAGAGTGCCGGCCTGTCACGCCGGAGGTCGCGGGTTCGAGCCCCGTCACTCGCGCCACCTTATCCACTAAGGTGGCCGCCCCATTTCCCCTTCTCTCTTTACATTCCACGGACTTCATGGCTGCCGGCCCCAAAGGGCATGGCCCCTGCCCGCGCGCGCTCCCGATCCGCTTCGCTTTTTTGCATCAAATGCGGCAAGGCGTTCGTCGAACGGACACTTACCCGTCACAACACCTTATGCCGATTGGCGTTCACCATTGTCATTCTCTCCCGCCTGACGCGGCGAGGTCATAATTAAGCCCTCTTTGTTTTCAACCTTGCGGCCGCTTGAGGGGGGCTCAACGTTCTCCTCGCGAAACCGGTGCGCCTTCTTTGCCGCTATGGCAGAGTAGGTTAACACTTCATGGGCCGTAAGCGCTGGTAATTCCGGTGGCGGTCCTTTAAAGACGAAAAAACGCCGCGCGCTTCGGTGCGGCGTACCTATTGTACTCGTGACGAAAAGCACCTCAGGGAAAGCTTACACATGCGCAAGACCAAACTCCTGACCGCCACGGCCCTCAGCCTCGTCCTATCGGGCGCGGCCATGGGCGTCTTCGCCGGCCAGGCCTTTGCCGATACGACCGTGTCAAGCACCGTCACGACACCTCTTCTGACATCCCAGGCCGGCAATATCACTGTCAACGCCACCAGCGGGGTGATTCAGCTGACCTCCGGCACGGCCATCACCGTCGATTCGAACAACACCGTCGATCTGGAAGGTTCGATCGCCATGTCCGGCGCCGAGGCCAGCTCGACGCAGCCCAACCCGACGGGTATCCTGATCAACGGCGGTCAGACCTCGTCGCTGATCGTCAACGGCTCGATCACCGTCACCGACAACTTTACCGCCACCGACACTTCCAATCCGGTCGACGGCATCGCCGACGCGCCTTGGGCTGACGGCACGGCGCGCTATGGCATCCTGTCGACCGGCACGACGCCCTTCAACGGCAACGTCATCATCGGCGCCATCGGCGACACACCGACGATCGACGTCGAAGGCAACGGCTCCTACGGCGTCCGCTTCGAGAACAATATCAACGGCGACTTCTCCTATCGCGCCACCACGACGATCATCGGCGACAATGCCACGGGCATCTCGTTGGAAGGCGGGGTCACCGGAGCCACCTATATCGGCGGCTCGATGAGCGTGCTGGGCCAGGGTGCGAGCGCGGTCAATCTGGCCGGCAATTACGGCGGCAATGTCGTCATCGCCGGTTCGTTCACCAATACCGGGTATGCCACGACCGTCGGCCAGACCGCGGCCGAAACCGCCATCCTGGAAGCCAATCCCAAGGACATGGAGCAAGCCGGCACCTTGATGACCCTGTCCGGCAACTTCGCCCAGGGCATCCTGTTCGAGGCGCCGCCGACCGCGGACACCACGCTGACCTCGACCGACCAGGACGGTGACGGCCTCGCCGACACGAACGAAGGCACGGCCTCGCTGACCCAATACGGCAGTGCCCCGGCCCTGGTGATCGGCAATTCCAGCGCCGACATGACCGTCGGCGGCACGGTGACCATCGTCGGCACGACCGGCGCCGCTACGGCGCCGACCGTCAATTACGGCCTGTTGAATCGCGGCACTATTACGTCATCGGGTGTCTATGCCGGTATTTCGGCCGTCGGCGTCCAGATCGGTGGCCTGGGTCATGCCGTCAACATCGCCAACGGCATCGGCAATAGCGGCACCATCTCCGCCTCGGCGCTGGCCGCCAATGCGACGGCGCTGCACATCGAAAGCGGCACATCGACACCGCAACTCGACATCAACGCCGGTTCGATCTCGGCGACCGGCAGCGACGTGGTCACCACCAACACCAATGTGACGCCGAACACCTATTCCGTCGCGCCGGGCTCGGCCAATGCCATCATTATCGACGCCGGCGCCAGTCTGCCGACGATCAATGTGACCAGCACCTCGGCTTCGATCGTCGCCACGGGCGACGGCTCCCAGGCCAATGCCACGGCGATTCTCGACCGGTCGAATACGCTGACGGCGATCAACAACTTCAATACGATCAGCGCCTCGATCACGCCGACCTCGGAAGACGGTACCGGCAATGTCGACACTGTGCTCAACGAGGCGGTGGCCATCGACGCGCACACCAATACGGTCGGGATGACGATCACCCAGAACCTGATCACCACGACCGCGTCCGACGGCACGACCTCGACCAATACGCCGTCGATCCTCGGCAACATCCTGCTCGGCTCCGGCAACAACACCATCAACCTGTTGGCCGGCAACATCACGGGCAATATCAATTTCGGCGCCGGTAACAGCCAGTTCAACATCAACGGCAGCACATCGCTCTACACCGGCGAACTGGTCAGCAGCGGCACGGTCGGCATCAATTTCAGCGCCGGTACCGCGATCCTGACGGGCGGCACGAACCTGAATGTGCCGAGCTTCCATCAGGGGTCGACCTTCGTGCTGGGGATCCAGCTCAATACCGACAATCCGAGCCAGGCCATTTTCGCGGTCTCGGGCGATGCCGTGTTCGATACCGGGGCGCAGCTGGGGATCAACCTCAACCACATCCTGTTCAACCCGACGACGTTCAAGGTCATGACCGCGTCGAACATCACGCTGAACAATCTGGCGCTGAACGATCTGGGCGGCAACACGCCCTATTTGTACGCGGTTCAACTGGTTCCCAATTCCGGCGATACCGAACTGGACGCGACATTCCGCCTTAAGACCCAGTCCGAGGGCGGCTTCAACAGCAACGAATACAACGCGCTACTCCCTGTCCTGACCGCCGTCAGCCAGGACGCCGGCGCCACGACGGCCTTGTTGTCCCAGACGACGCACTACGGCTTCAACTCGGTATTCGATCAGTACCTCCCCGACTTCTCGGGTGAAAACCTGCTGACCCTGTCGCGCGGCGCCGAGGGTGTAACGAAGGCGCTAGCCTCCCTGACCCTGATCCCGGACAACATGGCCGGCCAGTATTGGGCGAGCGAGTACGGCTTCAGCACCGATCGTCCGTACGGCGACACCACAGGCTTCAAGGCGACGGGCTTCAGCTTCGCCGGCGGCCGCGAACAAGCAATCGGCGGGCGCCAGATGCTGGGCGTATACCTGTCGTACACCTCGTCGACACCGATCGACAGCTTCGCCATCGGCGCGCAAAACCTCGTCAACTCGGATCTGACCGTCGGCGGCTATTGGCGCCTGCGCGATGAAGGCTTCAAGGCGTGGGCCAATGCCGGCGCCGGTTATGCCGACTTCAAATCGACTCGCGTGGTGTTGAATATCGACGAAGATCACACCGCGACCTCCACCTGGGGCGGCTTCTCGTACAGCGCCGGTCTCGGCACCTCCTATCAATACCATATGGGCCATTTCAGCCTGACGCCGCAACTCATGGGCGACCTCTACGGCCTCAATGAAGCGCACCACAGCGAAGAGGGCGGCACCGACTTCTTCGACCTGTCGATCGGCCAGCGCGACAGCCATATCGCCACCGGTCAGGCCTTGCTGAACGTCAGCTATGACAAGTGGTTCGTCCGTCCGGAAATGTGGGTCGGCTACAAGGATAACCTGTCGGTCGACATCGCCAACACGGTCGCGACCTTTGCCGCGGCAGGCAGCACGCCGTTCACCCTGACCGGCGGCAATGTCAAGGGCGGCGGCCCGGTCGCCGGCTTCCGTTTCTCGGCCGACAACGAATACAGCTTCTTCTCGCTGGAAGGCGATTACGAGAGCATGCCGAACTACACCAATGCCAGCGTGTCGCTGCGTACGCGGTTCCAGTTCTAAGATTCGCGATACTCTTTGTAAAAAGGCCGCTGTCTTCGGACGGCGGCCTTTTTGTTTGGAACATTTGCCTTCACTTGCGTTTCCCTTCACTACTGTCGCGTGGGGGGAACAACAATGATCCGTATATGGGGCTGGCTGGTTGCGGCGGCGCTGGCCGCCCTGCTCGGCGCGGAGACCGTGGCGCTGGCCGGGCAATGGCTGTGGCAAGGCGACATGATCACGCCGTTCCGGCTGCAAATGCTGGCCGCCGGCGTGATCCTTGCCGCGGGCATGATTCCCGTCCGGCGGCCCTGGTTATACGCCATGGCCGCCCTGACCCTTGCCGCCAATCTCGCGCCGATAGGCGAGCGTCTGCTTGTCCGGCACGCCCTGCCGGCGCATGCCGGGGGTCGCGGCCTGAGCGTCGTTTTTTCCAACGTCCTCTGCGACAACCGGCAATTCGACCGCATACCGGCCATGGTTCGCGCCCAGGCGCCGGACCTGTTCATTGCCAGCGAAACCACGCCCGAATGGATGACGCATCTCGATGGCCTGAAAGACCGCTACCCCTATCGTTTCTATGCCGGGCCGGGCATTTTCGGCATCGCCGCCTATGCCCGGCGCCCCTTCACGGCACGGGTCTTCCGCGTCGGCCGGCACCAAATGCCCTTGGGTCGCTTGGAATTCGACGATCTGGTCGTGCTGGTGGCGCATCCGCAACCGCCGGCGCGGACCGGGTTGACGGCGGAAAACCAGGCCTATCTCGAAACCCTGGCGCGCCTGGCGCAAGAGACGGCGAAACCGGTGATCATCGCCGGCGACTTCAACGCCACCTTGTGGTCCCACAGTCTGCGGCCCCTGATTCAGGCCGACGTGCAATGGCCCGCCGGATCGGGCATGGCCTATAGCTGGCCGACGGACAAGCCGCAAATGGCGATCCAGATCGACCAGATTCTGACGCGCGGCGCCGTCGCTGGGACCTACCGCGTGCTGCCCGCCGTCGGCTCGGACCATTTCCCGATCCGGGCCGATCTGGTTTTCTAAACCCCGCTCTCGATCAACTTGTGAAACAGGGCGTCGATGGTCTCCGGCGATTCGACGGCGCCACCGTCCAGCCACCAGGTCAGCACCGAGATCAGCGCGCCGGCAACGAAACGCACACGCAGGTCGCGTTCGAATCGCGTCCCTTCCGACGGTAGCGCTTCGGCGACCAATTCAAACAGAACGGTCCGCAGCGCCTCCAGGCTGACCGTCGCCCCCAGCCCCGTCTTCAGAGCGTGATAGTGACCCGCGAAATCGCGGCCATGGGCGAACAGTGCCCGCGTGAAGCGCAATCCTTCGCCGTGCCCCTTCAGCGCCGCCTTGAGATGGTCAAGCCCGCTCTGCTTCAAGTCATCCTTGCCCGTGTAGTGGGCATAGAAGGTCGAACGCCCGATATCGGCGGCCTCGCAGATATCCTGGACCGAAACGGCGTCATAGCCGCGTTCGACGATCAGCCGCAGCAGGGCGTGATGCAAGGTGGCGCGGGTGCGGGCGACGCGGCGGTCGATGGCCGTCATGACATGCCTTTTCGCGGACGGCGCCTGATCCTTGTGCATTTCGGGACAAAAGCTTCGATGTGTGCGGGAAAACGATTTCGATTCAAGATCATGCCCTCCTATCTTGAGACGAAGCTTAGGATCGGGAGGATCAAATGGCAAGCACACCGACACCCGGTTGGGTCAAGGTTTTCATCGGCGCCATCGCGGTGGCCGTCGCCATCGCGGTGATGCTGCATCTGACCGGTCTCATGCCCCATATGCACAGCGGTATGCCGTGAAGCGGCTGAACCTGCTGCTCCACGTCACGAGTTCGGCGGGGTGGTGGGGCGGCGTCGCCGCCTTCCTCGCCCTGGCCGTCGCCGGGGTGGCCGGCGACAGCCACGCGGCCTGCCGCGCCATGGCCGTGATCGGCTGGGGCGCCATTGTGCCGCTGGCCGTGCTGTCGAGCGCGACCGGCCTCGTCCAGTCGCTCGGCGGCGCCTGGGGCGTGCTACGGCACTGGTGGGTGGTGTTCAAGATCGTCGTCACCCTGCCCTGTTCGTTGCTTTTGCTGCTGCATCTCAAGGCGCTGGACGCTTGCACGGCCCGTACAGCCGGCCAGATGACCGTCGATGCCGCCCTGGCGCTGATCGTGCTGATGGTGCCGCTGGGGCTGTCGGTTTACAAGCCGCGCGGCCTGACGCCATGGACGGCCCCGCGTGGACCTTAGGCTTTGGGAGACGGAATGCATCCGCCTTCACGCGCCATCACGAAAAGCCGCCGTCCTGCGCGCGTCAAAGTGAGTCAGCGTGCATTGCCCGTGTCGCCCCGAGGCGTCACTATGATCTCCACCCAAGCCCGGAGGTACCATGTCTCCCCTGTCCAATGCCCTGACCCGTCATGCTTTCATCGCCCGGCAATTCGGCGGCCTGAGGATGGCCTCGGATGCCCACCTGGCCCGCAAACGCCTGGAATACGCCATCGAGGCCGCGACCTCGCTCCGCTTCGGCAACCGCGACCGCGCGGCTTTGCGATATTTCCTGCGAAATCTCATCGCCCGGCTGCGCAGCGGCGATATCGACGAAAGGACGGCGCACGGCGCGGTCGACAAGCTGGCCATGGCCGCCGCCGCCAATAGCCCCGATGTCCTGCACCTGATCCACGCCGGGGCGTAATATCCATTTTCAGTCCGCCGCGCGAAAGACCAGGCGGTTGTGCGCTAGGTCGACCCAGACCCGGTGATGCAGGAAAAAGTCGAAGCCGGCAATCATGTCGGCGCTGGCATTCGGCTTGTCGATGACCGTCAGAGGCACATCCGTCGTGAGGTCTTCGCCGATGCGGAGCCGCGCCAGCTTTGCCGTCCAGGCGCGCAGAGGCTGCGTCATGCCGATACCCGACGCGTTCGTGTCGGGCGCGCCTGAGACCGCAACCCCCGTGCGGTTGGCGGCGGCCAGGGTCATGGACGAACCGGGCGCGCCGGTATCGAACAGCACCCGCACGGGCCGATCGTTGACGAACGCCGTGCCGAACAGTCGGGGCGCGGTCTCCAGCGTGACCGCCGACACGCCGGGCCGCCGCGTCCAATCGGGTGGCGGGGCGCCGTCGCAGACCAGGTCGACGCGCCCGTGCGCCAAGTCGAAATCCGCGCGCAGCAGCCGGCCATCGGTGAAGAAGCCGTCGACGCCGTCTTCGCTGCCGGCCGCGACCGGGAGATCGTCCACCTCGGTCACCGCACCGGCAAAACCGATCCGCCGGACGCGGGCGAAGCGGACGTCGAACGCCTTGCCATAGGACAGGCGCTGTTCGGCCGGATGCCCCCCGTCCATGGCAAGGCCAAGACGCGCCGGGGCGTCGGACATGAGAAGACTCTGCGAAGCGCCGGTGTCGAGCACCATATGGGCCTCGTGTTCGTCGATGGCGACCTCGACCATGGCGCGATCGCCGTGAATATGCACCGGCACGTGTGTTTGCGAACAGTCCGCCGCGGCCCGCGACGCCGGCCCGGCCAGGGTAAACGCGATGGCGACAATGCCGAGATATCTAAACCCCTTGAGACGCATGATTCAGCCCCGGTCCGCACACACCTTGTAGCGCGCCATATAGGCCTGGGGTGCAATACCCATGTGACGGACGAAGGCGCGGCGCAGGGCCTCGCTCTCCATGCCGCAGCGGCCGGCGATCTCTTTCCAGCTTAGCACGGCGTCCTCAAGGTGACGCGCCGCGGCCTCGACGCGCAGGCGCCGGATATAGTCGGCCGGCCCGACACCGAAGGCCGTGGCGAATTGGCGCGAGAAGTTGCGCGGGCTCATGCCCCGCGCCTGCGCCACGGCCTCGACCGACAGATCGTCCGTGAGGTGATCCAGCAGCCAGGCCGGCAAATCGCGCAGGCTGTGCCCGGCGTCGGCGGCGTCGCCGATGAGCGGGCTGAACTGCTTCTGCGAGCCGGTGCGGCGCAGGAAGAGCACCAGACCCTTGGCGATGTTCAGCGCGGTGCGATAGCCGCAGTCCGCCTCGACCAAGGCGAGCGCCAGGTCGATGCCGGTGCTGACGCCCGCCGAGGTCCAGACCTTGCCGTCGCGCGTCCAGATCGACGCAATGTCGAGATCGATATGCGGGAAGCGCTTGCGGAAGGCCTTTTCATAGAGCCAGTGCGTCGTCGCCCGCTTGCCGTCGAGGAGGCCTGCCTCGGCCAGGACGAAGGCGCCAGTGCATACCGAGCACACCCGCCGGGCCGACCCCGCCTGGCGCACGATCCAGTCGCGCAACTCGGGCGGCAGGTCGAAGGCGCGCTTGACCTCGGCCAGGACGATCAAGGTGTCGATCGGCCGGTCGAAGTCGCGGAAGCTGGCCGTCGCGATGAGACTTAAGCCGCCGGAGCAGGCGATCTCGGGACCATCGCCAGCCGAAAGGACGACGATGTCATAGGCTGGTCGCAGCCGGTTGGCGGTCTTGAAGATCGAGTACGGACCGAACAGGTCGAGCTCGGGCAGCGGGCCAAAGGCAAGGAAAGCTATGGTTCGTCGGGGGCGCGCCATGCAGGCTCCGCTTTGGCATGAAAAGGCTATTTTATGTCATATGCGCCAAGGTGGCAATGCGGCAAGCTTCGCCCATGAAAGATCGCATTCGCCTGATGTCGCTAAGCCTGGCCGCGCTGGGCCTGCGCCTGTTTTCCAACGCGGCGCCGGCCGTCGCCGGACATTGCGCCGCCTTTGTCTGGTTCACGCCGCTACGCAAGGCGCCAGGTTCACGCCAGGCGGAACTGGCGGCGCAATCGACGGTGTCGATGGTCCACGGTCTGCGCCTGCGGTCGTGGAGTCCCAAGGATGGCGGGCCGCCGGACGGTCCACGCGTCGTCTTCGTGCACGGCTGGGGCGGCCGCTGGGACCAGGGTGAGGCGCTGATCGGCGCCCTGGTCGCCCAGGGCTGCCGCGTCTCGGCGTTCGACTTCCCGGGGCATGGCGAAAGCCCGGGGCTGAGCACGGACCTCGGACAATGGATCGATTGGCTGGCCAAGGTGGATTTCGGACCGGCGCCGGTGTTTGTGTGCCATTCGTTCGGCTTTGCGGCCGTGGCCAATGCGGTTTTGCATCGGAACGTCCCGGCGCGCGGTGTAGTGGCGATCAACCCACCGCTGGGTTTTCCGTTCTTTATCGAAGCCTTCCGCCGCAGGGCGCGGCTGAGCCTGACGGTCGTGCCGCACCTGATCTGCTTGATCGAGCGGCGCGTGCCGCAGGTGCGGACCTTGACGTCCGTATCCATCGAGGATTTGAGCGGGCGCGTGCCGCTATTGTACGTCGCCGATCGCAATGACCGCGAAGTGCCGTTCGCCATGCATCGGCGGGCAATGGAGATCCTGGGCGAGCGGTTTGTGGCGACGGAAGGCATGGGGCACAACCGGATATTGGCGAGCGCGCGGTTGATTGAGGTGGTGTCAAGGTTTGTGAGGGAGGTTCAGGGGAAGCAAGAAACCCCACCACCACCGGCCATTCAGGATTTGACTTCGTTTGTGCCGGCCGGCGGTCCCCCTCCCCAACAAGTTGGCGAGGTATGATTACGTCCGTTGCTTCCGCGCCGGTGGTTTCCCAAACGCCGTAGCGAGTCCGGCTCCAGGGCCTGTGGCCGTGGTGGGCGATGACGGGATCGAACCGCCGACCTACTCGGTGTAAACGAGCCGCTCTGCCAGCTGAGCTAATCGCCCCTTCCAGTCCAAGGGAGCCCGGATTTGCCTTGCAGCCCCCTAAAAGTCAAGAGGCGTTTCCGGCTTTGCCGGAAACGCCTCTCACATCTTAATCGCCGGGATCGCTTAGTTCAGCGCGCCCTTAAGGCCTTCGCCGACGCGGAAGCGCGCGGTGACCGAGGCCGGACGCTTCACCGTTTCACCGGTGCGCGGGTTGCGAGCCGTACCGGCTTCGCGCTTGACCGCCAGGAACGTGCCGAAGCCAACCAGGCGAACGTCGTCGCCCTTCTTGAGCGCGGCGACCACGCTGTCGGTGAAGGCGTCCAGGGCCTTCTTCGATTGGTCCTTGGTCAGTCCAGCTTGCTCAGCCATCGCGGCGACGAGTTCAGCTTTGGTCATTTTGTTCTCTCCCTTACCCGATTGCGGGCGGTTGCTAGAATACCCGGGCGAAAACCTGCAAGGCCAAGCCGCGCAAGGCATTGAGTCGCCGACGAGTGGAACCGATAGAGACTACAAAAATTTCGTGCCGTCAAAACGTAAATAGCATTTTGTGCACCGCAAACCGTGTTTTTTTAAGGGGTTGGCGCGTTTTGAGGCGTTTTTTGGGCCCAAAACAGCTTCGGGCCGGGCCCAGAGCGATCCGCGTCCCTGCGAATCGTCCGTGCCCGGCCCGAAAACCGTTGTACCCAAGATGGTGATTCTCGGGCCGCGTTCAAGCGGTCCGCCACCCTACTTAATGAGCGGTCGCCGCGTCGCTGTCGTCGACCACTGCGGTGACGGCGGCATTGATCACCACGGGCTCGATCCATTCGATCGGGCTCAGCGGCTTGACCAAAGCGTGCTTCAGCGCCTCCTCGACCAGCGACACGGGGATGATCTCCAGCCCCGACTTGACGTTTGCCGGCAGGTCGACCAGGTCCTTCTCATTCTCTTTCGGAATGAGCACGGTCTTGATGCCCGAGCGCAGCGCCGCCAGCAGCTTTTCCTTCAAGCCGCCGATCGGCAGAACACGGCCGCGCAGGGTGATTTCGCCGGTCATGGCGAGATCCTTGCGCACCGGGATACCCGTCAGCACCGAGATCATGGCGACCGCCATGGCCACGCCGGCGGACGGACCGTCTTTGGGCGTGGCGCCTTCCGGCACGTGCACGTGGACGTCGGTCTTGTCGAAGACCGGCGGCAGGATGCCGAACCGGGGCGCCAAGGCCTTGACGTAGGAATTGGCCGCCGAAACGGATTCCTTCATCACGTCCTTCAGGTTGCCGGTGACCTTCATCCCGCCCTTTCCGGGCATCTTGATGGCTTCGATGGTCAGGATGTCGCCGCCGAACTCGGTCCAGGCCAGGCCAGTGACGATACCGACCTGATCGTCCTCATCGGTCGCGCCGTAGTGGAAGCGCTTGACGCCGGCATATTTGGCCAGACGCTCATCGTCGATGGTGATCGACTTGACGTCCTCACGCACCAGGTCGCGAATGACCTTGCGCGCCAGGTTGCCGAGTTCGCGCTCCAGCGAGCGCACCCCGGCCTCACGCGTATAATAGCGGATAAGGTCGCGGATGGCCTCTTCCGGCACGACGAATTCCTCGGTCGTCAGACCGTGTTCCTTCATCAGCGTCGGCAGGACGTGACGCTTGGCGATCTCGACCTTTTCGTCCTCGGTGTAGCCGGGAATGCGGATGATCTCCATCCGGTCGAGCAGCGGCTGCGGCATGTTCAGCGAGTTGGCCGTCGTCACGAACATGATCTTCGACAGGTCGTAGTCGACCTCGAGATAATGGTCGGCGAAGGTCGAGTTCTGTGCCGGATCGAGCACTTCGAGCAGGGCCGACGACGGATCGCCGCGCCAGTCCGAGCCCATCTTGTCGATTTCGTCGAGCAGGAAGAAGGCGTTGGTCGATTTCACCTTCTTCATCGACTGGATGATCTTGCCCGGCATCGAACCGATATAGGTGCGACGGTGACCGCGGATTTCCGACTCGTCGCGCACGCCGCCCAGCGAGATGCGGATGAATTCACGGCCCGTGGCTTTCGCAATCGACTTGCCCAGGCTGGTCTTGCCGACGCCCGGAGGGCCGACGAGGCAAAGGATCGGTCCCTTCAGGGTCCCCATGCGCGCCTGGACCGCCAGGTGCTCGAGGATGCGTTCCTTGACCTTTTCCAGGCCATAGTGGTCGGCTTCGAGAATGTCCTCGGCCTTTTGCAGGTCGATCGGCTTGGGCTTGGCGGCGCCCCAGGGGATGGCCAGCAGCCAGTCGAGATAGTTGCGCACGACGGTCGATTCGGCCGACATCGGCGACATGTGGCGCAGCTTGCCGAGTTCGGCCATCGCCTTGGTGCGGGCCTCCTTGGAAAGCTTGGTCGCCTTGATCTTCTTTTCGAGCTCGGCAAGTTCATCCTTGCCTTCTTCCTGCTCACCCAGCTCGCGCTGGATGGCCTTCATCTGCTCGTTGAGATAATATTCGCGCTGAGTCTTTTCCATCTGGCGCTTGACGCGCGAGCGGATTTTCTTCTCGACCTGCAGGACGGAGATTTCACCTTCCATCAGGGCGTAGATTTTCTCCAGCCGCTTGCTGACCGACAATTGCTCGAGCAGCGCCTGTTTGTCCTGGATCTTGACGACCAGGTGGGCGGCGATCGAGTCGGCGAGCACGCCTGGATCGGTGATCTCGGAGATAGCGTTCAGGCTTTCCGGCGGAATCTTCTTGTTCAGCTTGATGTAGTTTTCGAACTGCTCGGACACGGCGCGGACCAGGGCCTCGGTGTCGGGGCTTTCGGACAAGGGCGCATCCAGGACATAGGCCTCGGCCTCGTAATAGGCGTCCTTGGCGGTGAAACGCTTGATGCGGGCGCGCGACTTGCCTTCGACCAGCACCTTGACGGTGCCGTCGGGCAGCTTGAGCAGTTGCAGGACGTTGGCCAGAACGCCGATTTCATAGATGGCGTCGGCGTCGGGATCGTCGTCCGACGAATTCTTCTGGGTGGCCAGCAGGATTTGCTTGTCGCCCCGCATCACCTCGTCCAGCGCCTGCACCGACTTTTCGCGGCCGACGAACAGCGGCACGACCATGTGGGGAAACACCACGATGTCGCGCAGCGGCAGGACGGGAATGGTAACCAGATCTAACATGGATACTCCTTTACAGACTCAAGGCCGAGCTGCCCGCCAACGCTGTCAATGCTATGGCCGCGTATCTCAACAGAGTCTTAAGATAAACCGCGCCGCCGGGCGGACGAAATCACGAATCCCGACGGCGCTTTCATCAAACTATGTGGGATAAACGGCCTGTTTTTCAATGGGGCACAACTCAGCCCGCTGTGGATGAGGCCGCGCGGGCGCGTAACCGTGTTACAATTTACGGCCCCACCGTAATATATATTGAAGTAATATAACCGCTTACCGGCCACTTGCAAAGTCATAGGCGAGCCGCGCCCCGGTCATTCAGCGGGAGCGGCCCAAGGATCGGGCCGCCCCCGGGGAAGGCTTAGTTTGCACTCGTCTTGGGGGAATTGGCATGCGCGGCCTGCCATTGGTCGGCCGCCGCGTGCCCCTTCTGGAGGTCGTCCGGCGACATCTGCGACTCATACATGCGCAGGAGGTTGACATTGTGCGAGTCGGCGCGCGAGGCGAGGATCATCCATTTGTCCCCTTCGACGCGGTCCTTGGCCACGCCGTTGCCGTTGCCGAGTTTCATCGCCAGTTGCGCTTCGGCCTGGGCATAGCCCTGCTCGGCCGCCATCTGGCACCACCTGGCCGACGCCACGGGATCGGCGGGAACCCCGTCGCCTCTCAGATAGGCGTTGCCCAACTGGAACTGGGCCTCGGCGATGCCGGCATTGGCGTCCGCCGTCAGTTTGGCGATATCGGCGCCGGCGAAAGCCGCGGCCGGCAGACAGGCCAAGATCGCGGCCAAGGCGATAGGCGCACCGAAGGCGCGTGTGATTCGGATCATATTTTCCTCCCTCGACGCCGGTTCGGCGCCTTTAAGTTAAGGAAACTATACGCTCTTTTGCCGCGCGTACAATGCGGAACTCTACCGGTTCTTGCCGGCGACCCAATCCTCGCGCTGAAGTAGGTATTGCTTGTCGCGGAACACCTGGTCGGCCAGGCGTTCCGGAAGACGCACCTGCTCGAAGCGATCCCAGTTGGCGACGTCGATATTGGCTTCGATCAGGTCGAGATCGGTGTTCCAGCGCGCGCCCGTCAATCGCCACTGACCGAGGCAGAGCCCCGCGGCCATGACGCCGGCCACGGCCAGGATCATGGGATCGGGCACCTTCAGCCACAGCGCTACCCCCAGCGGGATGGCCAGCAGCGTCAGTTCGGCCGCCAGGGCCAGGTGGTTGGTGACGCTGCCCATGATCTTGTAGGCGTAGAAGGCGCGGCGGATCAGCCAGATTTCAAGCTGGGTATAGCGTTCCAGATTTTCCTGGCGCCGGCCCAGCCAGTAGACCAGCAGCACCCATTTGCGCGAGCGGTCGGGCCAGTCCTTGATGCGGCCGCGCGCGATCAGCTCGGCCTGGTCCTTGTCGATGCGCGGCATAAGCGTGGAAATCAGGTTGCTGAGGTTCTTGGTGCGCAGCGCCGCCTGTTTGTCGAGGGTCTTGCACGACTCGGTCTGGGCGTTCTTGTAGGCGTGGAAGGCATGGTCGCTGAACAGGCGATAGACCCAGGACACAAGCGCGTAGGCCAGGACGAACAACGCAATCAGCACGGCATCGGTGGCGATCGTCGTACTGAGTGGATCGCAGGTCGTGCGCAGCAGCGTACAGCCATAGCCAAGGACGTGTGTCGTCCAGGCCGTTACCCCGCCACGCCAGACCAGGATCAGGGCGACAAAGGCGGCGAATACGCCGGCGGAGACCAGTTGGTAGAAGCGTTTGCGCAGGATGTAGTTGGCGAAGTTCCGCTTGAACAGGATGCGGAAGTCCGAAATCATGTCGCGCAAGTCGCCGTCGCCGGGATCGCCGGCGGCGCGGCCGCCCGGAAAGCGCTTTTCGATCAGCGCCTTGGAGATGGCGAAATAGCGCCGTGGCAGCTCGATCTGGCTAAGGCCCAAAATCCGGGCCGCGCCTTTCAAGGCATTGCCGAGATTGCGGCCGGCGTCCTCGATCCAGTTACGGTCCGCGCTTGCCGTATCGCGGTCCTCGTCGAACGGAAACATGTCGAGCGCGTCGCCGAAGTCCGCCTCCATGCGCTCGCGTAAGCTCGCCCAACGCTCGTCATTGTCGACGATCGCTTCGAAATCGCGCTCGCTCAGCGTATGCAGCGTGGCGTTGTTGAACTTGAAGAAGCCGTAGTTGTCCGGCGTACCGATATAGGGTGACCATTGGTCCCCTCGTCCATTGTGGCTCATATGAACACCCCCCGTGTTCTCAGGCGCCCCACGCCGGAAAGTGACGACTCTTTCGAAACGGGCGGGGGCATATCGAGCGGGCGGGGGTATGCGCCCGGCCAAAACCTTCCGCAAGCGGAAAGGGTGCGGTGCACAAAAATGTGAAGACCGCTGTTTCAGGCCTCGATATGGGCGCGGATCAGGGGCTCGATCTCTTTGGCGTGCGAAACCGCCAAGCCATGATCTCCACCTTTGACGATGTGCAGTTCCGCGTTCGGCAGCAGGTCGCGCAGGCGTTCGCCGACGGCCACCGGGCTGATCGGATCGCTGTCGCCCCAGAGCAGAAGCGTTGGTTGGATGACGCGCGCCAGGTCGGAGGCATAGTCGGGACGCGCGTCGAGTATCCACGGCCCGGCATCGGGGTATTCGCGCGCATAGTCCGGCCGCCAGTCGAACGCGCCCAGGCCCGCGACGTCGAGGCCGCCCGCCGTGACCGTCAGCACCAGCCGGCGGACACGGTCGGGATGGCGAAGCGCCAGTTGCAGGGCGACGGCGCCGCCCATCGATTGGGCGACGATATAGACAGTCCCCTCGCCCATATGTCGTTCGGCATGGGTAATCAGGTCCTCGAACGATTGGACGGCGGGATCATGCGGCTGATGGCCCAGACCGGGCCAGCCGAGATAGGCCTTGTCCCAGGCGCCCGGCAGGCGATCGCCTGTGGCGCGCCAGAAGGCTGGATCGGCGCCGACGCCGGGAAGGAAGAGGACCTTGCGCATTGGACAACCCCCAAAGGAAAACGCCGCCCGGCGAACCGGACGGCGTCTGATTTCGTCAGTTCAGTCGCAGCCCCTTACGCGGCCCCACCGCTCCGCTTTTCCGAATAAATCAACAAGGGAGTCGCGCGCTCTTCGACGACTTCGCCGTTGATCACCACTTCCTCAACGCCCTGCATATTGGGCAGTTCGTACATGGTGTCGAGCAGGATGCCTTCAAGAATCGAGCGCAGGCCGCGCGCGCCGGTCTTGCGCAGAATGGCCTTCTTGGCCACCGAGAACAAGGCTTCCTCGGTGAAGGTCAGCGAGACGTTTTCCATTTCGAACAGGCGCTGATATTGCTTGATCAGCGCGTTCTTCGGCTCGGTCAGGATCTTGACCAGGGTCGCTTCGTCGAGGTCTTCGAGCGTCGCCAGGACCGGCAGGCGGCCGATGAATTCCGGAATCAGGCCGAACTTCATCAGATCGTCGGGTTCGACGTCGCGCAGCACCTCGCCGGTGCGGCGGTCTTCGGGGTCCTTGACCGAAGCGCCGAAACCGATCGACGAGCCCTTGCCGCGGCCGGAAATGATCTTTTCCAGGCCGGCGAAGGCGCCGCCGCAGATGAACAGGATGTTGGTCGTATCGACCTGCAGGAACTCCTGTTGCGGATGCTTGCGCCCGCCTTGCGGCGGCACGGAGGCGACGGTGCCTTCCATGATCTTGAGCAGGGCCTGCTGAACGCCTTCGCCCGACACGTCGCGGGTGATCGACGGGTTGTCCGACTTGCGCGAAATCTTGTCGACTTCGTCGATATAGACGATGCCGCGCTGGGCGCGTTCGACATTGTAGTCGGCGGCCTGGAGCAGCTTCAGGATGATGTTTTCGACGTCCTCACCGACATAGCCGGCTTCGGTCAGTGTCGTGGCGTCGGCCATGGTGAATGGCACGTCGATGATGCGCGCCAGGGTCTGGGCCAAGAGCGTCTTGCCCGAGCCGGTCGGCCCGATCAGCAGGATGTTCGACTTGGCCAGTTCGACGTCATTGCCCTTTTGGGCATGGTTCAGGCGCTTGTAGTGGTTGTGAACGGCCACCGACAGGACCTTCTTGGCCTGGCCCTGACCGATGACGTAATCGTCGAGGACTTCGCGGATTTCCTTGGGCGTCGGCACGCCGTCCTTGGACTTCACGAAGGCGATCTTGTGCTCTTCGCGGATGATGTCCATGCACAGTTCGACGCATTCATCGCAGATGAAGACGGTCGGGCCGGCGATGAGTTTACGCACCTCGTGCTGGCTCTTTCCGCAGAAAGAACAATACAGGGTACTCTTGCTGTCGCCTGTCGCGGCTTTGGTCATATGCTTTTTCACCTTAAGTCGCGGTATCGCGCACGTATCGCGGCGCGCCCGCCTTGGTACCCGTCACCCTAAGCCCCTAAGCCTTAATATAAGGCTGACGCGGTTCGAGCGCTATAAAACGTAGCCCCTTGAATCCGCATTTATGCACAGTTTCCAGCATGTCTCAACCGGGTGCGCGGATCAATATGTCGTCGTTTTCAGACTTATATGGGATAAAGCCCGTGGATTAAAAGCCACAGTTTCACCCTTTGACGCGAATTTGTCCGCCCGTGAACAATATGCCGCCCAACCCCGCCGTGCCGCCACTGGCCGCCTTCGACTTCGACGGCACGTTGACCTACAAGGATAGCTTTACGTCATTTCTAATTGATAGTTGCGGGCTTTTTAGCGTTTATACAACCTGCCTAATTAACCCAGGCCTGTGGCTGCATTACCTCTTCACCCGCGACCGCGGCGCCTTGAAAGCGGGCTTGCTTTACAAGCTCTTGGGGCCGATACCGCGTGCAAAGCTTGAGGGCCGGGTAGCGCGTTATATCTCGGGCCGCGGCATCGCCCTGTTTCGCCCAGATGCGCGGGCGGAGTGGGACAAGTGCAAGGCGGCGGGCTATGAGCGAGTCATCGTCACCGCCTCGCCCGAAATTCTGGTGCGGCCGCTGGGCGAGATGATCGGCGCGAACCGGGTTATCGGCACGCGCCTCCGATTCTCAGCCGACGGACGGTTGACGCCTCACCTCGACGGCATCAATTGCCGCGGCGAGGAAAAGGTTCGCCGTCTGCGCGAGGCCTATGGGGAAGGCTTGGACCTCGATATTGCCTTCGGCGACACCTCAGGCGACAAGGCCATGCTCAAGGCCGCCCGGCACGGCTATTACCGCGTGTTCAAGGGCAAGCCGTGACACAAAAACGCGGCGCCGTCGCCGGCGCCGCGTTCTCGATACATTTGCCGTCAGGCTTAGGCTGCGGCTGAGTCGCCGTCGTGGCGCTTAGCGTAGACATGGTCGATCAGGCCGAAATCGCGAGCCTCTTCGGCCGTCATGTAGCGGTCACGGTCCAGGGTCTTTTCGATGGTTTCGTAATTCTGACCGGTGTGCTTGACGTAGATTTCGTTGAGCAGCTTCTTGGTCTTGCGCATGTCCTCGACCTGGATTTCCATGTCCGACGCCATGCCGCGCGCGCCGCCGGAGGGTTGGTGCACCATGATCTTGGCGTTGGGCAGCGAGATGCGCTGGCCCTTTTCGCCGGCCTGCAGGATCAGCGAACCGGCCGAAGCGGCCATGCCCATGCACACGGTCGACACCGGCGACTTGATGTATTGCATGGTGTCGTAGATCGCCAGCGCCGAGGTCACCTGCCCGCCGGGGCTGTTGATGTACATGGCGATTTCCTTCTTCGGATTTTCCGATTCCAGGAACAAAAGCTGGGCGCAAATGAGCGACGCCATGCCGTCCTCGAACGGACCGGTCAGGAAGATAATCCGCTCCTTCAGCAGGCGCGAGAAGATGTCGTAGGCGCGCTCGCCGCGGCTGGATTGCTCCACGACCATGGGCACCAGGTTCATGGTTAAGTTGTCTACGGGGTCGCGCATCGACGATTCCTCATGTTTGCCAATGGGGGCGTTTCTTAAAGCCATTAAGGGCGTTCTGCGCTTTGTAGGGTCAAACTCTTAACCTTATGTGATCGCGCCACCCGTCTCCGGTCCAAATTGGCAACTTACGAACAGGAATTCAAGTGCCAAGCGACGCCAGGCCAATAGCCCTGGTCAAACGGCCGGGCGATCGGCGTCCGGCTTGACATCGCGCATGGGCCAATCTATATAACCATTAAGCTATATATCCAAGGGGTTATGTTTATGGCGCCCACCGAACTCGACTCCACCTTCATCGCCCTCTCCGACCCGACGCGACGCGCCTTACTGGCCCGGCTGGCACAAGGCGAGGCGTCGGTCATGGAGCTGGCCGCGCCGTTTTCGATGAGCCAGCCGGCCATTTCCAAGCACCTCAAGGTCCTGGAAAACGCCGGCCTGGTGACGCGAAGCCGCGACGGCACGCGCCGCCCGGTGCGCGCCGTCACGGAACCTCTGATGGCGGCGACGTCGTGGATCAACGACTATGTCCGCGCCCTGGAGGCCAGTTATCAACGTCTGGACGCCCTGCTCAGCGAACTGCAGGCGGCGCCCCAGCCACTAGACCCGATCAATTAACCCCAGGAGGACGTCATGGCGACGACCGATACCCTCGAGATTCTCGACCTGCCCGCCTTCACAGTGGCGCGCATTCACATCACCACGCCGGCGTCGGAAATCCGGTCCGCGATGCAGGCCGGCCTGGCCGAACTCCGCCGCGCGCTGGCCGATCAAGGCGTCGAGCCGACCGGGCCGTGGTTTACCCATCACCTGAAAGTGCCCGATCAAACCTTTGATTTCGAAATTTGCCTGCCGGTCTCAGTTGATGTGAAACCTCAGGATCGGGTCGTCATGAGCGAGATTCGCGCCGCAAGAACCGCACGCACGACCTATCACGGCGATTATGGCGGCCTGGGCGACGCCTGGGGTCGGTTCATGCAATGGATCAGCAGCCAGGGCGAGACTGCCGCGCCCGATCTTTGGGAAGTCTATTCGGTCGGGCCGGACGCGAGCCCCGACCCCGCCGACTGGCAAACCCAGCTCAACCGGCCACTTCTATAGTTAATTGATAAGATGAGTTAATATAAATAATCTGACGGAAATACAATAGTATGATTAATTATTTTAAATCTGTAGGTTCGCTAAATGCAACCCTCCCCTCCGGGCGCGAGCTGTTGCTGACCCGGCATTTCAAGGCGCCGAGGTCGCTGGTCTGGGACTGCCATACCCAGCCGGTGCTGATCAGACGCTGGCTTCTGGGACCGCCGGGCTGGACCATGCCGGTGTGCGAGGTCGATCTGCGCGTCGGTGGCCGATACCGCTACGAGTGGCACGGCCAGGGCGGCCTCGCCATGGCGCTGTCGGGCGTCTATCGCGAGATCGAAGCGCCGGAACGCATCGCCGATACGCAGATGTTCGACGACAACTGGACGCAGGGCCCGGCCGACACGACTCTTTTGCTGTTCGATGACGGTGACGGTACGCGGCTGGAGCTGACGATTCTCTACGCCAGCGAAGCCGCGCGGGACTTTGCCCTGTCGACACCGATGATGGAAGGCATGGAAGCCGGCTATGGCCGCCTCGACAGCATGGCCGGCTGAGGAATCACTGGGCGGGCTTGGCCGTGCAGTCGATCTTGGTGCACATGCGCCGGACGATATCGGCCTGCATGTCCGGCATCAGTTGCATCATCACCGGCGTCGCCTTCTGCATCGCCAGAGGCATCTTGGCGAGGATCGACTGGCCGACCGGGCTTTCGTAGAATTCGTCAAGCTTGGTCAGTTCCTCAGTGGAGAATGTGTCGGCATAGACCGGGATCATAGCGTCGATCATCTTCGGCATATACTCATTCATGGAATCGGTTACGGCATCCGTCAAACCCTGCATCTGGGCGTCCGTGATCTCCGGATGCGTCTTGCGGACCTGCGCCAGCATCGCCGGCATCATCTGGTGCAGCATGCCGCCGATCATCTGATTGATATGCATGTCGGCGAAGTAGCGCTTGACCAGCGCGATTTTCTCGGGCGTGGCGCCACTGGTGGCCGGCGCCGCGGTTTGCGCCGCCGCCATCTGCGGCACGCCCAGGGCCAGGGTCAGAAGCGCCGCACCGGCCAGGATCAATTTACGCATAGGATATCCCCCTCGAAATGAGTCCCGCTATCCGGGACCGTGACAACTTAACCGCGACAAAACCCGTTGACCAGTACCGGCAACAAAAAAGCCCCGGATCGCTCCGGGGCCTTTGTGTATTTTTAGACTTCGTCGTCTTCCTTGAGCAGGTCTTCCTTCGAGATCGGCTCGTCGGTGACCTTGGCCAGGGTGAAGATCAGGTCGCAGACCTTTTCCTCGTAGATCGGCGCACGGATCTGAGCCGCGGCGGCCGGGTTCTTGGTGTAGAATTCGAAGACCTGGCGCTCCTGGCCCGGATAGTTGCGGGCCTCGGCCATGATCGCCTGGCTGACTTCCTGGTCGCTGACCTGAACGTTCTGGCGCGTGCCGATTTCGGCCAGCACCAGGCCCAGACGCACGCGGCGCTCGGCGATCTTGCGGTATTCGTCGCGCAGTTCGTCTTCGGACTTGGCGGCGTCTTCCTCGCTGAGCTGGCCTTCGGCCTTGTCCTGCTGGACCTGTTGCCAGATGCCCTGGAACTCGGCCTCGAGCATGCGCTTGGGCAGTTCGAAGCTATGGGCTTCGTCGAGGATGTCGAGCAGCTGGCGCTTCATCTTGAAGCGGGCCGCGCCCTTGTATTGTTGTTCGAGCTGGGTCTTGAGGATGCCGCGCAGTTGCTCGAGGCTTTCCAGGCCCAGGCTCTTGGCCAGTTCGTCGTCGGCTTCGCCGGCCTTGGGGGCCAGGATGTCCTTGACGGTGGTTTCGAAGCGGGCTTCCTTGCCGGCCAGTTCCTTCGCGCCGTATTCGGCCGGGAAGGTCACGGTGACGGTCTTTTCCTCGCCCTTCTTGGCGCCGATCAGCTGGTCCTCGAAGCCCGGGATAAACTGGCCCGAGCCGATGACCAGCTCGGCGTCCTCGGCGGTGCCGCCGGCGAACTGCTCGTCGCCGATAAAGCCCTTGAAGTCGATGACCAGCTTGTCGCCCGTATCCGCCTTGGCGACGGCCTTGCCCTTGCCGGCCTTGGCTTCGTATTGCTTGTTCGAGTCGGTGACGGTCTTCAGCGCTTCGTCGATATCGGCGTCGGTCGCCTCATAGACCGGACGCTTCAGCTCGAGCGCGGCGACGTCGACCGGAGTGAAGATCGGCATCATTTCGACGGCGATTTCGTAGGCCAGATCGGACTTGCCGGCGATGACGGCTTCGATGTCGCCGAGCGGCTTCAGTTCGGGCTGGCTGGCCGGGCGGATCGAGGCCTGCTCCATCGCCTTTTGCGTCGTTTCGTTGAGCGTGTCCTGAACGATTTCGCCCATCAGCTCCTTGCCGTACATCTTGCGGACGTGGGCCTGCGGCACCTTGCCCGGGCGGAAGCCCTTGATGTTCATCTTGGGCGCGATCTCGGCGATCTTGGCGTCCAGCTTGGAGGTCAGCAGGTCTTTCGCCACCGTGACTTCGAGGACGCGGCTCAGGCCTTCATTCAGTTTTTCAACGACTTGCATCGGTCTTTTTACCCTGTGCTTCGCAAGCCGTGCGAAACTATTCGCACCTTGTGAAGCGGCTATGTGAAAAGGCGCCCGAAGCCTTGCGAAGACCCGGCCGACCAAAAGATGCGCCCTTATGGCATGATTGGCCTCAAGGTCAACGACAAAGCGCCATGCGGGCGAGGTTTGGCGGAAATTTCGTGTGAACCCTTTCGCCCGGCAAAGCCGCGGGCTGGCAACGGCCCGTAGCGATTTTTTATGCCGCTTTCGACACTGATGCGCCGGGAGGGATATTTTGCGCAACCGGCATCTCGGCGCCTTCGGTCTTGGACTGCTCCTGCTGCTGGTGGCCTGCCAGCGGCCGCATCCCGTTGCGCCCGCGCCGCAGACCGTGCGTATCCAAACGCCGTCGACGGCCCAACGCCGGGCCGACGAGGCGCATTGGCTCAGCGCCTTTCCCGAATTGGGCACACGCAACGGCCCGACCCTTATCCTGCGCTATGGCGATGCGGAGGTCGGCCGCTACGACGACGATCCGAAAGGCTGCGATCCCTACAGCATCAGCAAGGTCATCCAGCTTTATGACACCGCATCGGGGCGCCCCAGGCCGGTCGCCGAGCTGACCTGCCATTTCGGCGACATGGACAATCGCTATCTCGTTCTGCCGACCAGTGAGAAATACGCCGTGCGCGACGATGTCACAGCGGCGCCGGACGGCCGGACACTGGCCATGGGCGACAATGCGCTGGGCCCCACGGCCGGCGACTTCACCCTGATCCAGTGGCCCGATATGACGCGGATCGCCGGATTCAAGGCCGGTTGCCGCAATGTGACGTGGCAGGCCGCCGACCGTCTTTCCGCCGTGTGCTGGCACAATGACGGCTCGTCGCCCCAGGATCCGGACGATTCGCGCACGGTGTATTTCGCCGCCGATATCGTTCGCGACGAAAGCGGCCAGTGGCGGATGACCGCGAGCGGCTTTGTCGACAGCTCTACCGGCAAGCCCATGCCGGCGGCGGGCCGTCCCCTGCTCTCGCTCACCGCCGAAGTTCCGCCGCCCGACCGGCCGTAGGTCGAGGATCAGATCTCCGTCGTCACCGGCTCACCGAGCTGGCCTTCCCAGCGCGCTATGACGGTGGCCGCCACCGAATTGCCGACGACATTGGTCGCCGAGCGGCCCATGTCGAGCAGATGGTCGACGCCCATGACCAGCGCGATCCACGCCGTCGGCAGGCCGAAATAGGCGAGCGTCGCCATGATGACGACCAAGCTGGCCTTGGGCACGCCGGCTATGCCCTTCGAAGTGATGATCAGCAGGAACAGCATCATCACCTTTTGCCCGATCGTGAAATGCACATGATAGGCCTGGGCGATGAACAGCGTCGCGAAGGTGCAGTACATCATCGAGCCGTCGAGATTGAACGAGTAACCGAGCGGCAGGACAAACGCGACGATCCTGCGCGCCACGCCGGCCTCGGGCAGCCCCGCCAGCACCTTGGGATAGGCCGACTCAGACGAGGCCGTGGCAAAGGCCAGCAGCGTCGGTTCGCGGATGATGCCGAACACCTTGAAGATGCGGCGGCCGGCGAACAACAGGCCGAAGCCCAGCAAAACCACCCACAGAATGCCCAACGACGCATAGAATCCGCCGACGAACTTGGCATAGGTCAGCAGAATCGGCAGGCCCTGCTGCGCCACGGTCTGGGCCAGGGCGCCGAAAATGGCCAAGGGGGCGAATTTCATGATGATCGAGGTGATCTTGAGCATGATCTGCGACACCTGCTCGGCCAGAGCCATGACTTGGGGCGCACCGTGCTCCAGCATCGAAATGGCCGTGCCGGCGAAGACGGCAAAGATGACGATCTGCAGCACTTCGTTGTCGGCCATGGCCTTGAAGATCGAGGTCGGGATGACGTGATCGACGAAGTTGTCGAGCGTGAACGACGCCGTCGACGGCGTGGCCGTTGCGGCCTCGCCAGCCACGGCCTGGAGCGTGATGCCGGCGCCGGGCTGCAGCCACTCGACCATGAACATGCCGATCAACAGCGACAGCACCGACATGCAGAGGAACCAGCCGAGCGTCTTCAGGCCGATGCGGCCGACCGAGGCCGCGTCCTCCATATGGCCAATGCCGGTGATCAGGGTCGACAACACAAGCGGCGCGATGATCATCTTGATCAGCATGATGAAGATCTTGGGCAGCAGGCCGTAAACCGTGGTCACAGTCGGCGCCCAGGCGGCGTGGGCCTGTTCATGGGTAAACCAACCGGCCGCGACGCCCAGGAGCATGGCGGCGACGATAATGAACGCGAAAAAGCCCTTCATGGATATCCTGGGGAAATGTGTTGCAGGTGCAACTATCCTATGCCCGTCCGGGCGGACGACGGCAAGGCTTCAACGGCGGCGGGTTTTCTGAATCCCCAAGGCCGGTCCCTCAGCGCGCCGGAAATCGCCCAGGCCGACGAGGCCAGGCTGGTGGCGACGAACAGCAGCGTCCAGTTAAGATGGCCCTCGCCCGCCCTGTGCCAGATGACCATCGGAATATGCACCAGCAGCACGAAGGACGACATCATCACCGCCTCAAGCGTCACGGCCAGGCGCGGCAGGATGCCGGTGATGAGGGCGACACCCGCGCAGACATGGCCGGCGCCGGTCAGATAGGCGAAAAACAAACGCTGGGGCAGCCACGACGGCTCCATGGCGGCGGTGAAATCGGCGAAGGCAAAGTGCGCCAGGCCGTATTCGATGCAGGCGATGCCGAACAGGGTCCGCGCCATACGCAGGCCGGTCTCTCCGCTCAGCCCCTTGAGCACCGGCTTGTCGCCGCCGCGCAGGCTGAGCGCATACAGCGTCCAGGCGCCGCAGGCCATGCCGATATCCTCGAATATGCCGAGTATGGTGCCGATGACGCTCGAGACCTTGGTGATCTTGGGCATGATGCCGGCGGCTTCGGGGATCTTCAGCGCCACGACCCACAGGCCCAGGAACGCCATCAACGCCAGGGCGCCCCACGCCAGGGCGCCGCGAATGACCAGCGCCGCCGCCGCGACGACCAGGATCGCGCCCGACAGATAGGCGCATGAAGCCGGGACAAAGGCGGGGACCGGCTCCCATTGCAGGCTGTAACTGCCATAGAGGAGCGACAGGAGGCCCAGCCCCATCATGCCGGAGGCGAAGCCCGCCCGCGCCGCGCCGGCGACCGGTCCTTCCCTGGTCATTGCTCGTCCCTATTCTTGTTGTGTTGGGGAGAGTAAGCGGCCGATGGGGGATTTAGTCAAGGGAAGCCCGGGAGCGCGGTCAACCCGATCATTCAAAGGTCAAGGCAAGGGGTGCGAGCACCCCTTGCCTTGACCTTTTAAGTGGAAGGGCTTGCCACCGGCACCCAGATCTCCAGCCCGCCCTCGCCCGTCATGCCGTTGAATTTCGGGCCATATTTCTCGAGAAAAGGCTCGGGGAGCACCTTGAGCCCGCTTTCCGGCAGCCACTTGTCCCAGATCGACGCCCAGGTGCCGCGGATGCCGGAAATATGCCCGGTGTGCGGAAACACCGCATAGGTCAGCGCCTTCAGCTCGACCGTCTTGAATTCGGCCGGCAGATCGGCCTTCGGGTCGACCTCGACCCCGGCCATATAGTCGAAACCATTGTCCGTCTGGTTATAGCACAGACCATAGGTCGTGAAGGCCTCGCCGGTGCGGCCGGGCACGTCGGGCAGCCACTGCACGAAGCTCTGCCACAGCGACGGAATCGCCGCCGAGGTTTCGGGCGTATAGCCGCCGGCCAGCCCGCCGATGGTCATGGCGCGGCCGTGCCGCAGGGTGTGCGGGCTTGAGGTGTCGATCAGGGTATTGGGCATGAGAATGGCCTCCTGCAGATTGAACGTCGCGATGGATCCAGCCTCGCGCGCCGCTTCGGGTGTCACGCCGAAAGCCGCGGTGAAGGCGCGCGTGAAGGCCTCATGCGAGCCGTAGCCGGCGTCGAGCGCGACGAATAGGATATCGGGCGCGCCGGCCGCCAGCTGACGCGCCGCGATGGTAAGCCTGCGCGCCCGGACATAGCCCATGACGCTGCGGCCCATCCGGGTTTCGAAGACGCGCGCCAGATGAAACCGGCTGACGCCGGCCGCCTGGGCGACGCTGTCGAGCGATATCTCGTTGCCGAAATTGGTTTCGATATACCACAGGGCCTTGGAAGCGGGATTGACGGGCAGTCGCATGAGAGAGAACCTTCAGTTGCGAAACCGAACATAGGGCCATGGCGGATACCGCATTTGATCGGAATTGCGCTGGCCGCGCCTTTTTCGCACGCCGGCTAGTGTCGTGATTTCGAAACTCGTGCAATTTCGATATCAGCTACGTAACGAACCTCGAAATCGAAATGACACTAGAAATCAATAAGTTGCTAGTATCCCTTTGATTCTGAAATGCGTTTGAGGCCGATATCAAACACGTACGAATTTCAGAATCAGGATACTAGCGCGTCGTCCCGCGCAACTGCTTTTTCAGATGGATGTCGCGGCGGATGGGGTCGTCCTGAGGGCGCAGGTCCTCGACGTCGTCGATTTTCCAGGCGCCGCCCTGGCGCACGAAAACGAAGCGCACCTCGACGGCACCGCCATTGTCGAACCGGGCACGGACGACTTGCCCCTGAGCCGTCGCGGGACCGTCTGTGATGGCGAGGTGCGACGGCGCCCCGTCCTGGCCGGCGATCAGAATGTCGAAGTCGATATTGCAGATGCCCTGCTCGCGCTTCATGCAGGCGTCGTCGGCGTCGATCAGACGCCTCAGGCTTTTGCTGGCGTAGCGGCGGAGGCTGTCCTGGGCGCTGTCCGGCATTTGATCGGCGAGATAGGGCGCATACAGCGACTGGATGATGGCGTGCGGCGTGGCCGGTGTGATCCCGGCGGCCGGCGCCGTTACCAAAATGGCCATCGTCAATGATGGAATGATCATGTCGCCCCCCTTATTGGCCCACACGCTAACACGACGAGGATGGCCTGTCGATTTCGCGAGAACGCTGCGGGTGGCGCTGGTGCGGATGAGAGGACTCGAACCTCCACGCCTTGCGGCGCTGGAACCTAAACCCAGTGCGTCTACCAGTTCCGCCACATCCGCACGCCGCCAAGCGTCGTTGACGCGCGAGCCAGCGGGTCATGAAGGGATTGACCGAAAGTGTCAAGACGGATGCTTTCCGGGAGGCACCCATTGATTGCGCACGCGACCCGTCGGGTGGTCGATCGAGCCGCGACGGAAATACCAAGGCCTTGGCTTGATGACGCGATTGACAACATATCCCGTAATCCTCAACCGCCGCGGTGAACGTGCATAACGTCGGGTACGACACATACCGTAACGTAATTGCCGTCTTTATCATGTCCCCGGTAATAGCTTGCCGCAGGGGGCGACCCACTGATCTGCGCATCCCTGGAATCCTTGCGTTTGCGCGTTGATGGAGCGCCACCGGGGCTTCGCGCTCCACAAAGACATGCGAAGTCTTGCTCACATAGGATAAAGCTCAAAGTCCGCTCGATATAGGAGTCCGTAGCTTCCAGCCTTACCCACGACCATCGGCAAACAACGGCGTCCATCGACGGCGCCCTGCGCGAGCGTCGGCCGAAGGTGCGCTTGGCGCTTGTGGGGGGCCTGTCCGGCCGGCCTTGTTCTATTGCTCGCATTTTGACCTCCGCATGCCTTGAAGCTGTCCTGCTGGTGTCACGTCGCCGTCGGCGCCTCTTGGTCTTGAGCCACCGGCGAAGCCGGCTCTTGTCCCGCCAGCGTTGGGAAGAGTTCGAACCGATAGCTTTCAATCGCCTAAATCACACCCGCTCGTGGTCGGCAGGCGTGGATGGCTTTATGGCGCCGCCTCGACTGTCATCGATGAGCAGCACCTGAGGGAATTTGGTTCGTTCCGTTATCGTCGTCATTTGGCCCGCCGACTACAATATTTGAATCATATGGAGGACCGGCAGCAAGGCTTCGTCGGGGCCATGGGGCTCGTAGGTTTTGCAGCCGGTGTACAAGAAGTTGGCCGCGGTCAAGTTCTCGGAAGCCATTTGGTCGCCGCAGCGGTGGCGGGCGTGAATCACCTTGAAAAGTCTGCGCGCTTTTATCCAACGAAGAAGCCGCTTTACGACTTCAAGCACGTAATCATAGCGGCGATGGGCAGGCCTTATGAACAAAGTCAGTGCGGGACCGAACTGGCGAAAGCCAGGGCTGAAAACCTCTGTGTCACGGCGCAAAGTGATCATTCCGACCGGCCCATCGTCGGCATGAACCGTCCAGGTCCGCCGGTAAGACGGGGGAGTTGCCGGCAGTCCGACTTTCACCGAGCGCGCGGTTCGCTCCATCGCCTTATAGCGATGCCGGTCGTTGGTCTCGCCTTCGAAGCTCTTGATCACAGGGTGTCTCACTCTGTCGCGTATGCCCGCACATTTTCAGTCGATGACTCTGCGGCATCAGTTCAATGCCTCTGCGGGCACGTTTCGCGCCGGCCTGTTGTAATGTTCCGCCCATATTCCGCCGGTTCAGTCACTTATGCGGCTTCGGGAAAACGGCAAACATGGTTAACGCACATTAAGACGGCTGAACACCCTCGGAAACTACCCATGCGTTCACTCCGCCGGGACACTCGCCAGGGGCAAGGGTAACCCTGCCCGAAAGAACCTCCCGCATGAGTAGTTTCCGAGCCCGCACAGGTGCGCCGAGTATGCCTATAAGTGAGTCGCAGGTATAGCCACCCTGCGGCGACCAAGGACTCGAACAGACGACGACTCCGAGGGTAGTCGACAGAGACTAGGGCGCCGGCTCGCGGGCCCAATCGAACGAGATACAAAAAGCAAACCCGTCCCGACCAATCTTGACCTTGGTCTGTATCTTTCCAAAGAAATCGTCACTGCATATGGTGGGACGATTCAGGTGACGTCGACCGAGATTGATGGAACGGCCTTCAAAGTGTTTTTACCAGCGGCGCCATTACTCTAATTAAAATTGGCCTCTAATTCAGATTGGCCTCTAATTCATATTGATGTTGCAAGCAGACAATAGCTTTTCCTCAAGATGTTCAATATGAAACGGCTTCAACAGAAAATCACTCATTCCGGCCATTTGGCCAAGCATCTTCATGCCTATATTTGTATGACCTGAAATGCCCAGAATTGGCATGGGCGGTATGAGACGTTCGCGCTCGATATGCCGAATGGCCTTGGTGGCCTCAAGACCATCCATTTCGGGCATCTCGATGTCCATCAGAACCGCAAGGTAGGACTTTGCAACGATCATTCTTACGGCGTCCCGGCCGTTATAGGCACATTCAACCTCGAAGCCGATCGTCTCAAGCATGCATTGAATAATGAAACTCAAACTTTCGTTGTCATCGACGAGAAGTACCAAACCTCTTTCAGTCGTTTTGCGTTCGATCATCTGCATTTTTCTGTCCCGTCAGAGAGCATAAAGCGGGTTCCTTGTACTAAAAGGCTGGAGCACCTCCCGATAAAGTGGCTGCCACTTTGAATTCCTCAAACTTCGCTTCGGATAGGAAGTGCGACAAACCAAAAGATCAGAGCGAATTCTCGGATCAATTTGATCGACAATCGCTCTCCGGCGTCGGCGCGACGGGGAGATACGATCCCCAAGTTTCAGTGCGGCCCACGTTCCAAAACCCGGAGCGACTTGGTGGCCAAAACGGTCAAAGCCTTGGCGATATCGATCGCAGGCAGCATGTAGTCGATGTGCCCTGTCTCAACAGCCGTTTGAGGCATGCTGCGAAACTTGGCGTCGGATTGCGCAAACGTCGTTCCGCCGCGAGCCTTTATGGCTTTCAGTGCCGCGCAGCCATCGCCGTCCATACCGGACAGAATGACCGCAACGGCGCGCCGTTGCATCGTTTCAGCCAGAGAGCATAAAAAGATATTTATGGTTTTGGGCCAACCGGGTGGTCGCTCGGTCTGCCGCAAACGAAAGCGGTCCTTTTCGATAGTCATGTCGATACGGGGCGGCATGACGTAGACGCGATTGGGCTGGATGTGCATGCCCTGCTCGACCTCCACAATCGGCATCCTGGTCGACGTCGCAAGGAGTTTCAGCAAGATTTCCGGGTGTGCGGGGCCCCTGTGCTGCGCAATTACGAAAGCCATGCCGGTATCGACTGGCAGATCACGCAGGATATCCAAATAGGGTTCCAATCCTCCGGCGGAGCCCCCCAGACATACCACCCTGAATCCTTCGGTCATGACGCGCCTCCAGAGATGAGGATCGCCCATGTGCGAGTGGCAAGTCGGGTGCGGTGTTTGGTTTTCCTCATAACCGGCATTATAGGCCTGGCATTGGAGCGCGAGTAGCTTCGGAATTTACCTAGATAGCCGGCGCGTGCGGTCTTTGGTTCTCAAGGCTAAAGGGTGCATGCTGACCATGATCGAATATCGGATCGACTTGGGCACGGGCAACCGTAAGATTTCATGCCTTCCCGGGACAGACGCCGACCAATCAAAATCGAGCCCCCGGTACGGCAAGATCAAGGCTTGCGGGCCAACCTCATGGCCTGTCTCGGCGGGATGGGCTATGACTTGCCGCCATGTCACGGTTTCCCACCCAATACCGCCCCGAGCCGGGCGAAACGAAGGCGACGCTTAAGGACTGGCTGAGAATCGGGCGCTATCTCCTGCCGGAATGGCGATACGCCACGGCCATCGTGGTCTGCATCGTCGTCACCGCCCTCCTCAGTGTCGTGCCCGGCCTGTTGATCCGGCGCGTCATCGACGAAGCCATCCCCCGTCACGACTTCGCGCGGCTGGCCTGGCTGGTGGCCGGCATGATCCTGGCGCCGCTGATCGGCAATCTGATCGGTGTCGGCCAGGCCTTTATCGCCACGCGCCTCGGCCAGGACGTCATTTTCAGCATTCGCAGCCAGATGTTCGACCGGCTGCTCAGCCAATCGCTCGACTTCTTCACGCGCACCAAGGGCGGCGAAATCCTGTCGCGTCTGCAAAGCGACGTCGCCGGCGTCCAGGGCGTCGTCAGCAATACGGCGGTCAATCTCGCCAGCAATACCCTGACCGTCGTCGTCACCGCCATGGTCATCCTCAGGCTCGACTGGCGGCTGGCCTTCGTCGCCCTCTTCATTCTACCCATCTTTATCCTGCCGACGCGCCATGTCGGCCGGGCGCGCGGCGACATCGTCAAGCAGACGCAGGAAAAGACGGCGGACTTCACCGCCTATCTGCACGAACGCCTGTCGGTCGGCGGCTTCCTGTTGATGCGGCTGTTCGGCGCCCGTGACATCGAGCGCGCGCAGTTTCGCGGCAAGGCGGAGACGCTGCGCGAACTCGTCATTCGCCAGAGCACGCTCGGCCGCTGGTTCATGCTGTTCATCATGTCGTTCGCCAGCATCGGCCCCGCCCTGATCTATCTGATCGGCGGCAGCGAGGCTATGTCCGGCCGGATCACCACGGGCACGATCGTCGCCTTCGTCGGCTTTCTCGGGCGGCTGTACGCGCCGGCCTCGTCCCTGGTCAACGCCCATGTCGACCTGCTGACCGCCGCCAGCCTGTTCCGGCGCATCTTCGGCTATCTCGACCTGCCGGCCGAGGCGCAAGTGACGGACGCAAGGACGATCGCCGAGCCGCGCGGCCACATGGTGTTTGACTCGGTCAGCCTGGCCTATGGCGATCCCGACGGCCGCCGCGCGCTTGACGATGTGAGTTTCGAGATCCTGCCCGGGCAGATGGTCGCCCTGGTCGGACCGAGCGGCGCGGGCAAGACCAGCCTCGCCTATCTGGCGGCGCGGCTCTACGATCCGACGCACGGCCGCGTGGTGCTCGACGGCGTCGATCTGCGCCAGCTTGATCCCGGCCAATTGGCGGCTCTGACCGCGACCGTCACACAGGAAGCCATCTTCTTCAACACCACCATCCGCGACAGCCTGCTCTATGCCCGTCCCGACGCCAGCGATGACGATCTGCTGCGGGCCTGCGAGATCGCCCAGATCGTCGACGTCATCACAGCCCTGCCCGACGGCTTGGCGACGGTCATCGGCGAGCGCGGCTACAAGCTGTCCGGCGGGGAAAAACAGCGTCTGTCCCTGGCGCGCGTGGCCTTGCGCAATCCCCGGCTGATCATTCTCGACGAAGCGACATCGTCGCTCGATAGCCGCTCCGAAGCCCGGATCAGCGCGGCCCTGGGGACGCTGTTGACCGGCCGCAGCAGCCTGGTCATCGCGCATCGCCTCAGCACCATCGTGCGCGCCGACCTGATCCTCGTCATGGATCACGGCCGGATCGTCGAACGCGGCACGCATGACGCCCTGCTGGCGGCCGATGGCCTGTACCGCAAGCTTTATCAGCAGCAGTTCAGCGTTTGAGACTTAAGCATGTCCGGATGTCGCGCCCCTGGCTACGCTGAAATCGGCGCCTCGAGCAGGCAACCGAACTCGCGGGCGAAATCGACCGACACCCGGGCGTGCACCGCGCCCTGGCGGTCAAAAAAGCGCTGGGTGCCGCTGAGCGCAAAGACCCCTTCGTGCCAGATATTGGGGTGAATGTAGAGGCCGTGGCGGCCGTCGAAGCGGAAGCAGACGAACCGCTCGGGCGTGACATCGTCGCCGGGCAAGGCCAGCGGCACGTAGAAGGGCTCGTGCTGCTGCGGAAAGAATAGCTGTCCGCCATCCGGATGATAATTCGCATGCCATAACAGCATGCGCCGCGGCGCACGTGTGTGATCGGTGCGGGCTTCCTCGGGCGCCCGCGCGTAGGCCAGGATGTAGTTTCCGTCGACGGCCTCATTGCTGCCGTAGAGGATGTCGCCGCGCCAGGCGCTGACGAATATACCCTGCGTGGTGCCGCCCTGGTCGCCTGTATCGGCATCGACCGGGCGGCTGCCCTGGGCGGGCCAGCGCACGATCTCGATCGGATAGTCGGGATCGTCGACAAGGTAGCCGTAGCCGGAAAGGGCCGCAGGCGTCGCGTCGACGATCGGCATGACGACGCTTCGCAGTCCGGCCGGCAGATTGGGGTTCAGATAGTCGATCGGCGCCGTGGCATCCATGCGTAAGGTCTTCTCCCGGGCTGGCCCCGGCGTATCCGTATAGTGCATGACTTATGTCTGGACCGGCTGCATTTCACAACAGCTGACGCGGTAAATTGCGGGATTTCGCTGACCGGCGGTCAATTGCCGAATTGGTTCGGTAGATAATTATGCAATAACCTGTCACCGTAATCGAAAGGGAAATATTGCTCCTGTCCCCCTAATTTCCCGTAATTTCCCGGGGCCCTTCTTATGTCAACGCATCTTTTAGCGACGCTACTAAAGTGCCAAATTCTTCTGCTGAACAGATTCTTGCTTTAAAATCCTCGCGATCAGCAGGTTTTAGCCCAACATCTCTATCAACTGAGGTACAAAGAAGAGAAGCGACCTCTCCAATTGTTCGTTTCCCCAGAAAATTTGTCTCAAGACGAATAGAGCCTCCGCTAAACAGATACCTTGGCCATTCCGAGAAGAGGGGTCGGTTGCCCTCATATTCAGCCCCCGTTACTCGCCAATGGCCAAAGCTAGGATCAATGAACTGGCTACCAATTAAAAGCTCGGATTTGATGTACTTTTTGTCACCGCGATGCATTTTATCATGGCTATCAAAAACCCGAAGTTCGCCATTTGCCTGAATCCATATAACGGGATAGGTCCACTTATCACTCATATCCGCCCCCTGGGTAGCCTTGCGATTCAGACGGATCAGATGCGGAATTAGGCGGTTTGGGGTCATTTGCATGATCGGCTATACGGCCTCCCCCCGATACAACAGCCTGTTGCACCCAAAGAGGTGTCCCATACCAAAGCCTTTGCGCGAAGTTAAAGTATCTTCCCGATTCTTTCATACCAAAATATGGGTGAAGCCTTTCACGTATAGACCATGGAACGTTGCGAATATTCCACGGCTGATTGGCGAACCATTCTGGGAGTAATTTACCCTGTCCAATCCAACTTTGAGGGATAATACCATGATTCCCAAACAATACGCAATACCAATACAATACGGTGACAGCAATACGGGGACAGGGGTACTGTTCCCCATTGTTTCCGACACAGCCCTACAGAAGCTTGGGTTTCGGGAATACTCGGGAATACGCGGGTTGATCCCCCGTTTCGCCTCGCGGCTTTCTTCCTGGCGCGCGGCGAGCGATAGGGCGACCGAGCACGCGTTCGAGACCCGCGATAAAATCCGGCGTCCCGAGCGGGCGGCCCGTGCTCTCCGCCGCGCGAAGTGCTGCGAATCAGGTATCGTCCCCTTCCGGCGCGATCAATTCGGCGAACCGTGGAGCGCGTTCCAGCACGTGCCGCACCGTCACAAGCCCGTCATCCTCGCCTTTCAGGTGCGCACGCACGCTCGACTAGGGCCAGGCCTCGGCTGTCGCGGCCAGCCGCGCGCGCACCGGATTGAGCGCGACGTACCGCACCGCCGCCATAAGATGGCTCTCATCCATCGCCACCGAAGCGAAGCGGCTGTCGAACAGGTGGCCGCGCCACCGGCCACGCGCGTTGACGAAATTTGCCCAGCGCCGATGCGCGGCGCCCAGGGCCTGGGCCATACCGTCCTCCGTCTTTGGACAGAGGATCAGGTGCACGTGGTTGGGCATCAGGCAATAGGCCCACACCCCGACCCCGGCCTTGAGCGTCTGCTCGGCCAGCAGGTCGCAATAGAGGTCTTGATCGCCGTCCTCAAAGAAGATCGGTTCACGGCGCCGTGACGTGGTGCGGGGTGCCAGGAACGACAATGCGGGCGATGCGGGCCATCCGTCAACATTAGCACCCCCGGAACAAAAGGGGAATATTACTCCTGTCCCCCTATTTCAGCTATTTCAGATCCCCAAAAAGGCGATCAGATTAAAGCTGGCTCATCTTGCATCCAGAACAAACCCGGCCGGAAAAGGGCCTTCAACTCGCCTCGTCGTTTGGAAAAGAGGGCGAAGTTATCGACCACGTCGGACAGCTTGTCGGTTACCCGGACGATGGTCACCCCGTCACGTTCCTCTACCAAGAAGCCCGCAGCTCTAATCCGCGCCACATCAACTTCGTCCGCATAGTGCCCGCCGTATGCCATCGCCCAACCGATGTTCGGCAAGCCTAGCTTCGCAGGACCGCCGAAGGTGCCCGTTCCAAACCAGGCCCCACCCTCGGATTGCAGTAGCTCCTTTTCAACCTCGGTGAACAGATGCAGCATCCCAATTTCAGAGTGCGACAACCCGACCCACGCCTCGAACAGTTGATTAAAATCAACACCCTTGGCCCAGCGGGATTCGAACCAAATTCTGCTCGGGATTTTCATATTTTTCTGATTGATGAAACCGTGGGATACATTCCCGCGACTTGCCAAAGCGGATTTTCGCTTCCACGAAGGCCCCTGGATTGCCGCTCTAGAAAAGTGTCCATCAACACGCACTTCCTCTGGGATGCTCCACCAGTTGGCCAGGAAATCATCAATACCCAGAAACGGGTCTTTGTAATTTTCGGTTGTCGACAATTTTTCCGGAACGAGGCGCGCATCCTGGTCACATAGGCTCTGGATGAATGATCGCCCGAAGGCCTCGTTCGCTGTTTCGGCATTGGTATCTATCGCTATAAGGACCGTTGGTTTTGACATTTTTATACTCACTTAGGCCACTCTGTGAGGGAATCGGTCGCTGGATCATAACGATATATCCCGCCACCAACTTGACGATTAACCGCCCGAATCTGGTCAAGCAATGGCTTGGAAATTCTCTGCGTCGTCGGGCTAACTACGAGATTATAGGGTTGCCCCGTGTCAAGGGCATGCCCCAACTGCGCGGTCAACTGTGGTGATCAATACGGGCGCAATACGGCGCAATACGGGGACAGGAGTACTATTCTCCAGTGTTTTCGACAGCCCCTACAGAAGCACGGGCTGATCCCCCGTTTCGCCTCGCGGCTTTCTTCCTGGCGCGCGGCGAGCGATAGGGCGACCGAGCACGCGTTCGAGACCGGCGATGAAGCAATACGGGGACAGGAGTACTATTCCCCATTGTTTCCGACACAGCCCTACAGAAGCGCGGGTTGATCCCCCGTTTCGCCTCGCGGCTTTCTTCCTGGCGCGCGGCGAGCGATAGGGCGACCAAGCACGCGTTCGAGACCGGCGATGAAATCCGGCGTCCCGAGCGGGCGGCCCAGGATTAACCGCGAACTGATCGCGCTCATTCGCCGGATGAGTTTGGAAAACCCTCTCTGGGGCGCGCCACGCAATCACGGCGAATTGCTCAAGCTTGGCTTTCAATGCGCCCAATCCAGTGTTTCGAAATACATGATCCCGCGGCACGGTCGGCCGACACTCGGCTGGAGCACCTTTCTCAGAAACCAGGCCCACGCCATCGCCGCCGTAGACCTCTTCACTGTGCGCACAATGGCGCTCGAGCGCCTCTACGCATTCGTGGTCCTGGGCCACGGCCGAAGACGGATTCTGCATGTGGAGGTCACTTCCGGCCCGACGGCCCTCTGGCTTGCCCAACAACTCACCGAAGCTTTCCCCTGGGATAGCGTTCCGAAGTTTCTCGTTCGCGACAACGACGGCCTCTTTGGGGCAACCTTCCGCCAGCGTATTGACGCCATGGGCCTCCGCGACTGCCCGGTCACGCCCCGCTCACCCTGGATGAACGGCCACGTCGAACGCCTGATCGGCTCCATCCGACGAGAATGCACGGATCACCAACTCATCTGGAGCCAGGCCCACTTGCGCAAAGTGCTACGCGCGTATGCCGATTACTACAATAACGACCGCCCGCACCTCGCCATGGACAAGGATTCACCGAATTAGCGTCCTATCGAACGCCACGGACACGTCTCTGCGCGGTCCGTCCTCGGCGGACTCCATCACCGATATTTCCGAACACCGCCAAAATGAGGTTTTCGGAAGGGACAACGGCCGAAATGCCCCCAAATGACGTTTTCGGAAGGGACAGGAATCCCTGAATGTCGATCCGTCCTAGCCCCGTCTTTGCGGCGCAATTTGTGCACCAGCTTTAAAAAGATCACGAGCAACTTGAATCTGCCGGTAAGCTTCTGAGAGCTTTCCTTCCTTGAAAAAATTGTGGGTCACGCAGATCTCTTTGCAGCATTGATGAAAGAGCGCTTGCGCTTCTGGATTCTCGCTGCGGCTGGAAACACCAGCGACACCAGCCTGCAAGCTTTCCATCACGTCATCCAAAGTGAAGCTGTATTTAACCGGCGCTCCCTTAAATTCCGGGGCACCAAGTAAAACAAAAGAGAACATGTCCAACGTGTCTTGGTAGTTTCTCGGGATAGGGAATTGATTCATGGTAAAAACTCAATGACTACGACGCCGGAGGGCGTGGGATCGAGACAGGAGGCTGGTTCGGCGTTACGATCACGACGGTGTTGGAATTACGGTGACAGGTTATCAATTACATAATTATATGTCAGAGAAGACTTGGCGAGTCCAAAGCGAGACCATTGTTGACCTTCGGCTTCGGGCCGCGCTTTTGTCGCAGGAACGCCTTGCCGTGGGCCACTTCGAGTTGCTCGATCCATTCCCTAGCGCCGACCGGTCTGCCGATAAGCTCGGCCTTCAACACGTCCGACCAGAGCCCGTCGGCTTGAGGTGCGGCCTCGATAAAGGCGGCAAAGTCCGCGATGCGCTCAAGCGCCGGCGCGACCATGACATAGGCGGTATCCGACTGGGCGATATGGGCAGCCGCGCTCGACCACGGCCAGTCTTGAGCCCGCGCAACAAGGCCGGCCTTTACGGGATTGAGCGCGACATAGCGAAACGCCGCGATCAGATGATCCTCGTCCATGGCCACAGATCCGAACCGCCCCTGAAACAGATGGCCGGTCCAGCGTCCGCGCGCGCCAACAAAGGCAGTATAGCGCCGATGCGCCTCGCCGACCGCCCTGGCCAAGCCGGCCTCATCCGAGGGCGTAAGAATGAAGTGCACGTGATTGGGCATCAGGCAATAGGCCCAGCATTCGACACTATGCCGCTTAAGCTGCACCGTCAGCAGGTCGAGATAAACCCGCTCATCGCCCGGCTCGAAGAAGATGCGCTCGCGACGGTTACCGCGCTGTGTGACATGATGGGGTACGCCAGGAATAATCATCCGCGCAAGCCGAGCCATGGCCGCCACTCCCTATTGCTGGAATGGCAGAATATCATGGGTCGCTAATTATGCAATTGATAACCTGTCACCGTAATAGGCTGACACCTTTTTCCTGCAGGATCAACCGCGAACTGATCGCGCTCATTCACCGGATGAGTTTGGAAAACCCTCTCTGGGGCGCGCCACGCATTCACGGCGAATTGCTCAAGCTCGGCCTCCAGTGCGCCCAGTCCACGGTTTCGAAATACATGATCCCGCGGCACGGTCGGCCGACACTCGGCTGGAGCACCTTTCTCAGAAACCAGGCCCACGCCATCGCCGCCGTAGACCTCTTCACTGTGCGCACAATGGCGCTCGAGCGCCTCTACGCATTCGTGGTCCTGGGCCACGGCCGAAGACGGATTCTGCATGTGGAGGTCACTTCCGGCCCGACGGCCCTCTGGCTTGCCCAACAACTCACCGAAGCTTTCCCCTGGGATAGCGTTCCGAAGTTTCTCGTTCGCGACAACGACGGCCTCTTTGGGGCAACCTTCCGCCAGCGTATTAACGCCATGGGCCTCCGCGACTGCCCGGTCACGCCCCGCTCACCCTGGATGAACGGCCACGTCGAATGCCTGATCGGCTCCATCCGACGAGAATGCACGGATCACCAACTCATCTGGAGCCAGGCCCACTTGCGCAAAGTGCTACGCGCGTATGCCGATTACTACAATAACGACCGCCCGCACCTCGCCATGGACAAGGATTCACCGAATTAGCGTCCTATCGAACGCCACGGACACGTCTCTGCGCGGTCCGTCCTCGGCGGACTCCATCACCGATATTTCCGAACACCGCCAAAATGAGGTTTTCGGAAGGGACA
>OUWB010003782.1_pt2 | contig 42426 bp, 29 predicted proteins | sample 1779821 | NCBI WGS metagenome assembly OUWB01 (sample SAMEA3914806, study PRJEB12502) | metagenome | biome: forest; material: soil | place: Canada | collected 2011-08-03 | depth 0.1 m
GCCGACCAGCCATTCGAAAGGCGGTGTTTTGAATAGGTTCAAGCAAATGCTCCCAATTTGAGACCGAAGTTTGCCATACAATAGCGTATGCGTCATTGTGAAATTCTGCTTCCCTTCGGCCTGCCGCCGCCCGGCCTGGCCGCAGACCTGCTGCGTGCCCTGCAGGTCCCGGCCCTGGCCACCCTGATAGGCAAGGCTTCCGCCCCGACCATCGAGAGCTTCGACGCGTTCGCCCGCTGCCTGCCGCATGAGGCCTGGCTGGCCAAACGCATGGGAATGCCGGTAGATACGGAATCGAGCCCGCCGCAGGCCGCTACACGCTTGTGCGATCTGGGTCAGACCATGAACGAGGGCACCTGGTTCCTGCTGCACCCGATCCATATCCACATCGCGCGCGATCATCTGGTGCTGACCGACCGGCGCCGCCTGCCGCTTTCCGAGGAGGAATCGCGCGCGCTGTTCGAGTTTGCCAAGCCGACCTTCGATGCGGCCGGCAAGGCGCTTGTCTATGGCGATGCGGGAACCTGGTTCGTCCGCGCCGATGCCTGGCAAGGCTTGCACACCGCCAGCCCCGACGCGGCCTGCGGGCATAACATCGATATCTGGATGCCCAAGGGAACAGGCGAACGCGAGTGGCGCAAGCTGCAAAACGAAGTCCAGATGGAATGGCATGACAACCGCATCAACCAGGAACGCGAAGCGCGGCGCGAGCAGCCGGTCAATTCGCTCTGGATCTGGGGCGGGGCGACCCTGCCCGTGGCCGCGAGGCCGGTGACGATGCAAGACGGCAGCACCGGCTACGATACGCTGTCGCAGCAGAGCGAAGCCTTCGTGCTGCTCGACGCTCTCTGCGAACCGGCTCTGGCCGAGGACTGGGGTCTATGGCTGGAACGACTGCACGCCTTGGAAGCCGCCTGGTTTGTTCCCATGCTGACGGCACTCAAGGGCGGCAAGCTCGAGCGCGCTGCCCTGCGCCTGACACACAACACCGAACTGCGCGCATTCAGCATCAAGAAATCGAGCCTGTGGAAATTCTGGGCGCAACCGTCCCTGAGGAAGCTGGCTCCATGACGCGCATCGCCACCCGCCCCTATGCTTTCCGCACGGCGGAAATGCTGCGCCAGCAAGGCGTGCATCCGGTATTGGCGCGCCTGTATGCGGCGCGCGGCCTGACGGATACGCGTGAACTGTCGTACGAATTGACGGCCCTGTTCCCACCTGCCGCCTTGCAGAGCATCGAGCAGGCCGCAGTATTCCTGGCCGACGCGATTGCCGCCGGCAAGAAGCTCGTTATCGTCGCCGACTACGATTGCGACGGCGCCACCGCCTGCGCGGTCGGCCTGCGCGGCTTGCGCGCGATGGGCGCCAAGGTTGATTTCATCGTGCCGAACCGCTTCGAATACGGTTATGGCCTGACGCCGGAAATCGTCGCGCTGGCCGAGCGTGAAAAGCAGCCCGACATCATCGTCACGGTGGACAACGGCATCGCCAGCGTCGAAGGTGTGGCGGAAGCGAACCGGCGCGGCATGGCCGTCGTCGTGACGGACCACCATTTGCCCGGCGACAAGTTGCCCGACGCGGCCGTCATCGTCAACCCGAACCAGCCCGGCTGCGGTTTTCCGAGCAAGAACCTGGCCGGTGTCGGCGTGATGTTTTACGTGCTGCTGGCCCTGCGCGCCGAATTGCGCAAGCGCGGCGTGTTCGATGCGCAGACCCAGCCCAAGCTCGACAGCCTGCTCGATCTCGTTGCATTGGGCACTGTGGCCGACGTGGTCAAGTTGGACGCCAACAACCGCGTGCTGGTGGCGCAAGGCTTGAAGCGCATGCGCGCCGGACGCATGCATGCCGGCATTGCCGCACTGTTCCGCGCCGCGGGCCGTGAGGCACGGCGCGCCACGCCGTTCGACCTCGGCTTTGCGCTTGGGCCGCGCCTGAACGCCGCCGGGCGCCTGGCCGACATGGCGCTCGGCATCGAATGCCTATGTACCGACGACGAAGGCCGCGCCTGGGCCATCGCGCAGGAACTCGACCGTATCAACCGCGAACGGCGCGACATCGAAGCCGAGATGCAGGACACCGCGCTGCTGAAACTCGACGATTTCAGCCCCAAGGACAGCAGCACCATCTGCGTGTTCGACGAAACCTGGCACCAGGGTGTGATCGGCATCGTTGCCTCGCGCCTGAAAGACAAGTTCTATCGCCCCACCATCACCTTCGCGCCGGCCGGCGACGGCATGATCAAGGGATCGGGACGTTCGATTGCGGGCTTTCACTTGCGCGATGCGCTCGACCTCGTCTCCAAGCATGCACCCTCCCTCATCGACAAGTTCGGCGGCCATGCCATGGCGGCAGGCTTGAGCCTGCGCGCCGAGGCCTTCGATGCCTTCGCGGCCGCCTTCGAACAGGTGGGGCGAGACTGGCTTACCAACGCGCAACTCGAGCGCGTGGTCGAGACCGACGGCCCGCTCGAAGACGCCTACTTCACCACCGATTTCATCGAGCTATTGGATGGCCAGGTGTGGGGCCAGGGCTTTGCACCGCCGGTGTTTTGCGACGAATTCCAGGTTCTGAACCAGCGCGTTCTCAAGGAAAGACACCTGAAGCTGCTGCTGGAAAAAGACGGCCGCAAGTACGACGCGATCTGGTTCGGCCATGCCGATTCGCTGCCGGCGCGCGCGCAGGTAGCCTTTCGACTGGACGCCAATGAATACAACGGGGTGACGCGCGTGCAGCTACTCGTGGAGCACGCCTTGGCAGCCTAGCTTCGGCCTAGCCGCTTACCCGCGTTGGCGGTCGGCAGTTCGACCGTATAGTGCAGGATGGTGGCGGCCAGCAGCACAATGAGCAAGGTCAGCGGCGCTGCAGCCAGGTAAGGCAAGCCGCGATCCATCAGGATGTGCATCACCGCATAGCCCGACACGGCATGCACCAGGTAGAGCGGATAGCTGACAGCAGCGAAAAAATCGAGCACGCGCGCCGCACGGAAACGCTCGCGCCAGCAATAGCATAGCGAAAACACCACCAGCGCATAGCCGTAATTGGCCGGAACCTTCCAAAATTGCGCGGCGATCACGGTCTGCGGCCACATGGCGAAGAACAGCGCAAACATGGCCGGCGCGGAGCACGCCAGCATGCGCGGCGAAATCCGGCCCCTGACGGCGAAATGGAACAACGTCCCGATGAAGAGGAACACCGTAGTCATCGCCTCGACCTTGGCGTTGTCGAGCGAGATGTCGAGCGTGCCGAGTTTGCACTGCGCCGGCAGCAACAGAATCAGGCCGAAGACGGCGAGCGCGTAGCCCAGTAGCGTCGCGACCGGCGCGCGCGCTAGCCAAGGCCACAACAGCACCGCTGCGACGTAGAACTTCACCTCGATCGAGAGCGTCCAGTTGACCAGGTCGATCGAAGGCTGGCCCAGTTCGGCATTGACCAGCAAGAGATTCGTGCCCAATTGCCAGGCATCGACGTGAAACGGCATGCGCCAGTAGCAAGAGGAAAGCCAGGTCACACCCAGCATGAATGCCGTCGCCACCCAATAGCTAGGGTAGATGCGCAAGGCGCGCGCCGCGAGAAAGCGCAGGCTGCCCATTTTTTCCAGCGAAAACGGGATGACGAAGCCGCTGATCAGGAAGAACAAGGCCACGCCGAACGGGCCGTAGTTGAAGGTCGGCGGTGCCGAGTAAGGCATGAAGGCGGGCTTGGCGCCTTCCAGCAAAGGGGCGAAGGTGTATTGCGCCACCAGCGCGCGCGCCCCCCAGTAGATGCCGAGGTAATGCGTGACGATCACGCACAGCACCGCCACGCCGCGCAACTGGTTGGCGAAGGTGATCTTGCCTGAGGATTCCGTTGCCGGATTGAGGGAATGCATCAGATGTCAGGGGAAAGCGGTAAATTCGCCATTAGTCGCAGGTAGATGGGCTAAAACGGCAAGATTAGCGTAACGGTGGAGTATAATATAGGGTTTGATTGCATAGCAGAAAATCATGGAAGCAGAACGCCTCAACTCGCTATCCGCCTTGCTGGCGGACTTGACCTCCCGCGAAACCGAACTCCGGGGGTATCTTTGACTTCGATGTGAAGTCGGAGAAACTCGAACAAACCAACGCCGAGCTGGAAGACCCCAACGTCTGGAACGACGCCAAGCGCGCCACCGATCTGGGCCGTGAAAAGCGTGCGCTCGAAGCGATCGTAGACTCCCTCACCAAGATCCACAACGACTTGCGCGATGCCGGCGATCTGTTCGCCATGGCGCGCGAGGAAAACGACGAAGAGACGCTCATCGCCGTCGAGTCCGACGTGGAAGGCATCAAGAAGCTCGTCGAAGGCCTCGAATTCCGCCGCATGTTCAGCAACCCGATGGACCCGAACAACTGCTTCATCGACATCCAGGCCGGCGCCGGCGGGACCGAAGCGCAGGACTGGGCATCGATGCTGCTGCGCCAATACCTGCGCTATTGCGAACGCAAGGGCTTCAAGGTTGAAGTGATGGAAGAGTCCGAAGGCGAAGTCGCCGGCATCAAGACCGCCACGCTGAAGGTCGAAGGCGACTACGCCTACGGCTTCCTGCGCACCGAAACCGGCGTACATCGCCTGGTGCGCAAGTCGCCGTTCGATTCGGCCAATGGGCGCCACACCTCGTTCTCCAGCCTGTTCGTCTACCCTGAAGTGGATGACTCGCTCGAAATTGAAATCAACCCGGCCGACGTGCGCGTCGATACCTACCGCGCTTCGGGCGCGGGCGGCCAGCACATCAACAAGACCGACTCGGCCGTGCGCTTGACGCACACGCCGACCGGGATCGTCGTGCAATGCCAGAACGACCGCAGCCAGCACCGCAACCGTGCCGAAGCCTGGGCCATGCTGAAGTCGCGCCTGTATGAACTGGAATTGCGCAAGCGCATGAGCGAACAGCAAAAGCTGGAAGACTCCAAGACCGACATCGGCTGGGGGCATCAGATCCGCTCGTATGTGCTGGATCAGTCGCGGATCAAGGATTTGCGGACGAATTTTGAAACTGGCAATACCAAGGCGGTGCTGGATGGCGATTTGGATGATTTTATCGCCGCCAGTTTGAAACAAGGCGTGTAATTTCCAACTCCCCTCTCCCGCAGGCGGGAGAGGGGTGGGGGTGAGGGACGTTGTGATCTGACTGCGCTAGAGCAGAAAAGACCTCATAGTGCTTAAGTTTGATTGCGCTGAATCAGTAGCCAAATCGCGATCCCCCCACCCCCTCCCCTCTCCCGCCTGCGGGCGAGGGGTGACCGGCCAGCCGACGCGCAACCATATTCTGTAAAGCAAACGAAAACATGACAACCGACGACAACCAGCAACCGCCAGTAGACGAAAACGCCCTCATCGCCGAGCGCCGCGCCAAACTGGCCGCGCTTCGTGAAAAAGGCGTCGCCTTCCCCAACGATTTCCGCCCGACGCACAAGGCGGCCGATCTGCATCAGGAATTCGGCGAATTCGACACCGAGACACTGGAATCCAAAGCGGTCAAGGTCAGCGTCGCCGGTCGTATGATGCTCAAGCGTGAAATGGGCAAGCTGGCATTTGCGACTCTGCAAGATGCCTCAGGGCAGAAGGCGGATGGACGCATCCAGTTGTTCATTTCGGCAAACGTGGCCGGCGCCGAAGCGCTTACCGCATTCAAGACTTACGATCTCGGCGACATCCTCGGTGCCGAAGGCACGATGTGCAAGACCAAGACCGGCGAATTGTCGATCAAGGTCACGACGCTGCGCCTCCTCACCAAGTCGCTGCGCCCGCTACCCGACAAATTCCATGGCCTGGCCGACCAGGAAATGAAGTACCGCCAGCGCTACGTCGACCTGATCATGAGCGAAGACACGCGCCGCACCTTCAAGGCACGCACCGCCGCCATGTCGTCGATCCGCCGCTTCATGAACGAGCACGAGTTCATGGAAGTCGAAACGCCGATGCTGCACGCGATTCCCGGCGGCGCCGCGGCCAAGCCCTTCATCACGCATCACAATGCGCTCGACATGCAGATGTTCCTGCGCATCGCGCCTGAACTCTATCTGAAGCGCCTGGTGGTCGGCGGCTTCGAGCGCGTGTTCGAAGTCAACCGCAACTTCCGCAATGAAGGCGTATCGCCGCGCCACAATCCCGAATTCACGATGATGGAATTCTATGCGGCCTACGTCGATTACAAGTGGCTGATGGATTTCACCGAAGCCGTGATCCGCCAGGCCGCCGTCGATGCGCACGGCACCGCTGTGCTGACTTACCAGGGCCGCGAGCTCGACCTGTCCAAACCCTTCCACCGCCTGACCATCGTCGGTGCGATCAACAAGTTCGCGCCGCATTACACGGGCGCGCAATTGGCCGACGCGGTCTTCCTGCGCACAGAACTGAAGAAGTTCGGCGTCGATCCGATCAAGACCGCCGGCCTGGGTGCGCTGCAATTGGCATTGTTCGAGGAGACCGCCGAAGCGCAGCTCTGGGAGCCGACCTACATCGTCGATTATCCGGTCGAAGTCTCGCCCCTGGCGCGCGCCTCCGACACGACGCCGGACATCACCGAGCGCTTCGAGTTGTTCATCGTCGGCCGCGAAATCGCCAACGGCTTCTCGGAATTGAACGATGCCGAAGACCAGGCTGCACGCTTCCAGGCCCAGGTCGCGGCCAAGGATGCGGGCGACGAGGAAGCCATGTATTACGACGCCGACTTCATCCGTGCACTCGAATACGGCATGCCCCCCACGGGCGGCTGCGGCATCGGCATCGACCGCCTGATGATGCTGATCACCGATTCGCCCAACATCCGCGACGTGATTCTGTTCCCGCACCTGCGGCGCGAGGAATAGGCACTGCGGTAAGCGCGGCGCACCAAAAGAAAAAGCCGGCGAATATTCGCCGGCTTTTTTTATTTCTTCACACGCCGCAGGTTGGTGCGTAGGTTGGTGCTGAGCGCAGCGAAGCCCAACATCGGCGCTTCGAACGAACGGTTGAGCTTGAACGATGCGAGCAACGTTGGGCTTCGCTGCGCTCAGCGCCAACCTACAAGGTACCGGGTGCGCGGCAACCGATGCCTATTGCGCGTGCATCAGGTTCTTGTCGAGAAACGCATCGACGCGCTTCCAGAAATCGATCTTGTCCTTCTCCAGATGCCAGCCGTGGTATTCATAGTCGTACACCACCCAGTCGACATTGGGATTGGTCTTCTTGACGGCGTCATGAAAAGCGATCGCCTGCGCGATCGGCACGCGCCGGTCCTCGGCGCCGTGAGCAATCAACAGAGGCTGGGTCAGTTTGGCGGCGTTTTCCAGCGGTGAATATTTCTTGAACATTTCGGCGTCGGCCATGGGGTCGCCTATCATCATGCCCCAGTCATATTTTTTCCCATCCTCCGAGATGTCGCTCTGGGCCAGGGAAAACATCAAGCCGGAATCGGTGACGCCGGCCCATTCCACGCCGCAATGGAAGATTTCAGGATTCTTGATCAAGCCCATCAGGGTCGCATAGCCGCCATAGCTGGCACCCATGATGGCGATGCGCTTGGGGTCGGCATTGTGCTCGTGCACCGCCCATAACGCGGCATCGGCCAGGTCGTCCTGCATGGCCTGGCCCCATTGCTTCCAGCCGGCATGGAAGAGGTTGTAGCCGAAGCCGGTGCTGCCGCGAAACTCCGGTTGAATCACGAGGTAGCCGCGCGAGGCGAGGAATTGCGCCTCGCTATCCCATTCCCACGACCAGCCGCGCACCCAGGGCCCGCCATGTACCAGCACGATGGCCGGCAAGGGCTGGGCCGGCTTGCCCGGCGGCGTGGTCACGTAGACCGGAATCGACATCCCGTCGCGCGATTTGAAGCGATAGAAGTCGCGCAAGCCCATTTGCGCGGGCTTGATCTGCGGACGCGAAGAACCCAGGCCGATCAGGCTTTGCCTGGCCACGTCATAGAGATAAAACTGCTCGGGCCGCCGGTCGGAACTTGCCGTCACCAGCACCGAGGGAGCATGCAAGCAGTCCGCGCCGCAGGATAACCGGTTGACGGTTTGCGGCAGCATGGCATCGATCTTCGCCTGCATCTGCTTGTAGTTGGCGTTGACCCAGACCGTGGATTCGGCGTCGCTCAGATAATGGATGCCGACCATACGATGCGTAACGCTATCGACTTCGATCGAGCCGGCAAAATCGAACCCATCGACCGAAAGGAACGGCTGGTCCGCCAGCTTGCGCGTTGTCAGGTCATAGCGCGTCAAGGCATCATAACCCCTGGGGCTGGCCACACCGATCAGCGTATCGTCGCCATCGAACGCGATGGGCCGGAATTGCCGCTCATGGCACCCGGTATCGGCCAGGACTTCCCACTCCGCCTCGGCCGCGGCACGGTAATAGGTGATGCAATGGCCGCCCGCGGACGCCAGCGCGAGGCGCGGCACATCGTGGCCGTCGAGTATCCAGTCCTTCACCGACGCAGGCGATTTACCGACCGGGATGTCCTTCAATTCCTGCGTCCGCGTGTTCAGCCGAAACAGGTGATTGCTTTCGGCGTGGTAGGGATCGGTCAGTTTCCAGCTGTTTTGCCGGATGATGATATCGTCCGAGCCGTCGCTCACGCTGGAGACGAATTGGTATTCCGACGTCAGCGTCTTGCTATGGATGCTGCTGCCGACGCCATCCTGACGGAAGCCGAAATCGCCCGATATCAGATGACGCTGGTTCTTGCCGTCGAGGTCGACCGCCATTTCATCGTAATTGCCGCCAAGGACGTCGTACAGCACCGGGCGGAAGGTAAACACAATGCGGTTTTCATTGACCCAATGCACCTCGCGGATCTGGTTGTCGCTCAATCCGGCGACGACCCGGACGTTCTCCGGGTTGGCCGTGTCGCGCACGATAATCACCCGTCCGCCGTCGGTGGCCCGTGTGAGCAGCGCCACATGCTCGCCCTTGGGCGATATCACCGCGCTATAGATTTCCGGATCGCCGAAAAAACTTTCGACACTTGGTTTGTCCTCGGCATGCGCCGACAGTGAAAGAAGGAAAAATGTCAAACAGACGCAAGACGTCACACAGGCTCTTGCCTGCTTCCAATGTGTGAATCGCAAGAAACTCCCCTTTCAAAAATCGACGAAATCGACAGCGCATCGCGCGGTTTTTTGTCCGCGTCTCTCGGTTTCCTCGCTTCCCGGTGCATTTGCAGTCTGCCCTGGATGAATAAGCCGAGAAGTATATACATATTTACATGCAAATTTTCGGATGAAAAGCCTCGATATTTTCTTTCCGTATTTTTCGCCGTCAATCATTCACAAAATTACCCAAAAGAAATCAAATGCGCAACTTTTGCGAATCCCCCTTGTCGAATGATGCAGACCCCGATTCCAGACGCCTATGCCGACGACGGGGCAATTATTTTCTAGCGGAGAACATCATGGAAACCACCTCCCCCACTCGCAAAATCCATCCCCTGGTCGCCGGTGCAGCCATTTCGGTGATTTTGGTCAGCCTCGTTGGCGTTGCCGCCATCACGGGTGTGCTGCCGGGCGCGCATGGGCAAAACCAGCCTCAGACCGGGCTGATCGACAGCACCGGCCAGATACACGACGCCAGCACGCCGGTAGGCGTGGCCCTGCCGCCGCAGAATGGAACGCCGGATAGCGGCACCGCAAGTAATGTCCCGCCTCCCGTGGCGCAAGACACCAGCGGCGCGCCGCCGGCCAATGCCGCCGTTCCTCCGCCCAATACCCCGGCTCCGGTTGAGTCTTGCCGTAACTGCGGTGTGGTGGAAGCGGTGCGCCCGGTGCAGCATCAGGCGCAGACCACTGGCGTGGGCGCGGTTGCCGGCGCCATCATCGGCGGCGTCATCGGCAACCGTTTCGGCGGCGGCAACGGCCGCGCCTTGAGCACGGCGGGCGGCGCGGTCGGCGGCGGCATTCTCGGCAATGAGGTCGAAAAGCACGGCAAGAGCACGGTCAGCTATCAAGTGACGGTGAAGATGGAAAGCGGCAGGCTGCGCACCTTCTCCTATGCTGCGCAACCAGGCTGGAACGTGGGCGACCACGTGCAGGTGGTCAAGGGCACGCTTAGCGCGCACGCCTGAAACAGTTCGCCTCGAACAAACGGCCGCCTGCGAGGCGGCCGTTTTTTATGGTCCGAGTGGAAAATTGTTGCCAACGACTACAGCGAGGGCCCGCTGAAAGGCTCGAAACAGTCGCCCGGCTGGCTGAAACGGATGGCTTACAGTCGATCGATACGATGCTCCCCTACGTCACGCAGCAGGACGATGCTGCCAGCGTAGCAACCCGGCCCATCCACTTCAGCCCCAGGAGCACAACATGAAACAAATCGTCCGTCCCTCTGCAACGCCGCCTTGCTGTCCATGCCGGCAGTATCGCATTCCGACGTAGATGCATCCCTATTTTCGTGCGTCCGATCATGCCTTCGGCTTGTCCGGCCTGCGACACATCAAGCAATACTCACAAGCCGTCAGTGAGAATCCTCTTCAGCCAAAGCAGGCTCATACAACGCCATGATCCCCGCCGCGATCGCCTGCGGCTGCGACGCCTGCAGGTTGGTCAGCACGATCACCGTCAAGTGCTTCTCGGGAATGGAGAGGCGCCAGACCGCCGCGCCGCCGCCATAGGAAACGGTTTGATAGGGACCGAGCGGCATGATCAGGAAGGCCAGGCCGAAGTCGCCGTTCTTGCCGTCGTTGAGCTTGGCGGGCGTGGCCATGTCGCGCAGGCTGGCTTTGGTCAGCAGCTTGCCTTGTTCCATGGTCTCTTCCCAATTGACGAGATCGCGCAGGCTGCCGTTGAGCAGGCCCGCCGGCGCCAGGTAGTCCGGCATGGCTTTCGAGCCATAGCGCAGGATTTTGTCGGTGAGCATGACCGGCCTGCCGTCCTTCAGCGCCAGCCTGGTACGGTCTTTGGTGATGTCGTCGGCCGTGTAGAGATCGCTGCGCCCGGGGACGATGGCCCAGGCATCGCCGAAGCTCGCGTGGGTCATGTTTGCCGGCGCGAAAATGCGCCGCTGCACGAAATCTTCATAACGCATCCCGGAGATTTTTTCGATCACCATGCCCAGGAGGGCATAGCCGGTCTGGTTGTAAGCAACCTCGGCGCCGATCGGATGCACCGGCAACTTGCCCAGTTTCTCAAACATCTCCTCACGATCGCCGGCAAGCGCCGTGACGTTGATGTCGTCGACCATGACGTCGGGAATGCCCGAAGTATGCGAGAGGCAGTTGCGGACGGTGACGCCCGACCATGCGGCCGGCAATTGCGGCAGGATCTTGCTCACCGGCTCGTCGAGCGTGATTTTCCCATCCTGCACCAGCAGCATGACCGCCGAGGCGGTGAACACCTTGGTCGAGGACGCCAGCACGAACGAGGTGTCGAGCGTCACCGGCACGTTCAATTCGATGCTGGCCACGCCATAGGCGCCTTCCTTGAGCACCTTGCCGTCGCGGATGACGGCAAGCGACATACCGGGGATTTTCCTCTTGGCCATTTCGGCATGAACGTAGTCATCGACTTGATCCGCGTGCGCGAGGGGGGCGTCCAGCGCGAACAAGGCCACGGCCATGCCCGCCCCCGCGGCGGCGCGACGGATCATCGTGAATCGCGCGCGTCTTCCTGCCGATCGGCCTTGGCATGGCATGGACAACGTCTCCCCATTGGCGGAGGCAAGTTTGCCGCCCGCAGTCTCTTGCATTGACATGAATAAGCTCCGTATCGTTGGTATGGTTAGTATGGCTTGCGCGATGCGAAAAAGCCGCACCAGCCGAGCGATGGCCCGCGCAAGGCCGCGCGTCGGCCATCCACCGGCAAAGCTTGTGCGCCTTCATGCATTGACGTGGCGCCTGCCAGCCTGAACCGGATGACGAGACTTTATTGAGGGATGGCGCCCGCCGCAATCGGCGAACGATGAACTACCGAATCATCCTGCTGAACTGCGAAAAATGCCGACAGAATGCAGACCGAAATCCAGGCGTTGTTTCAAGGAGGAGCGCTGCCGTCTGCCGCCTTTGCCGCCTTTGCCTCTTGCAGCAACGATGCCCGCTTGGCCCAGAACACGATGGCGCCGACAGGAAAATAAACTGAAATGATCCACGGCGCGTACAAGCCTATCGTCTTTGCGCTGAGCACGGGGAAGCCGACCGTGATGGGCGTAAATGCCATCAGCCCGTTCGCCCAGTTCAGGTTGATTGCGCTTACACCGCACAGGGTGACAAGGCACCAGAGCCATTTCCATTTTTTCATCGGTGTGCGGATGCAAACCACCAGTGTCACAAGGCTGAACATGAGGACGGCGATTCCCGCCCCCAATATCAGGTAGTGCAAGGGCGGCTTTCCTGTCAGGCCGAATTGGTTCAATTCCTTCTGTGACGCTATCGTGCGCAAAACATGAAAACCGGCTACCGTCAGCTTGTCGCTAGCATGTTTGAGCGCGACCTGCTCTATCGCCCAGCCGCCCTCATAATGATATTCAAACGTGAGGTTCGTCTGCCACTCGCCGGAAGCGTCGGCAAGTGCCACGCCGATGGTCTCGATGCTGATTTCCTTGCCCTTGGGCTGATACGACGCGATATTGGCCAGCGCGGCATCGTTGAGCTGGGGCATGAGTTCGGGCGACGTGTTTTGTCTGACGAAGCCGTAGTCCCCATCCCTTAGTTTGCCCAGGAAGACTTTCGCAAAATTTGCTTCGGGCTCCGTTTGCCGGATCAGCGTTTCCATGTCCACATACCCGCACGCGGTCAGCGCCGCAGCCAATAGCAGACAGAGGGGCAAGCACAGGGCGCGACGCAACAAGCTCATGTTTTTCCTTCAGTTTTGGATGGGAGCATTCTCCCGCATTTCACTCGGGATCATGCCACAACGCCCTCCCTGCTGAATGAAAAATTTCTCAATCGAGCGGCCAGCTCTGTCCTTCCACCAGTTCAAGCTCGCTCTGTTCTGCGGCACGGCCCTCGCTCGGCATGCCGACTGCACGCCACCACGGATCGATCTTGTGTTCGTGCGCCGGCTCTATCGCCTGGCCGAGCCGGGGCGCCAGCAGTTGGAAGCTTTCTTTTTGCGACAGCGCCAGAACGGTTTCGATCGGTTGGTCCCAGTCGTGTGTGGCCAGCGCGAAGGTGCCCCAATGGATCGGCAGGAAGTTGCCGCCGCCCAGCAGCGACAGCGCCTTGACGGCATTGTCCGGGCCGAGATGGATATCGCCCCAGGCCGGGTGATAGGCGCCGATCTCCAGCATCACGAGGTCGAACGGCCCGAGGCGCTCGCGGATCAACCGGTATTCGTTGGTGAGGCCGGTGTCGCCGCTGAAGAACACCACATGCCGCGGCGTGCGGATGACCATCGACGACCACAAGGTCGCGTTCCTGTCGCGCAGTTGGCGCCCCGAGAAATGCTGCGATGGCGCGGCGGTGACGCTCAAGTCGGCGCCGGGCAACTGGAAGCTCTCCCACCAGTCGAGTTCGGCAATGCGGTCCGGCCGGACGTCCCACGCTTCCAGATGCGCGCCCACGCCGAGCGAGGTGACGAACATGACGTCGGTTTTTGCCAGCACGCGGATGGTCGGGTAATCGAGATGATCGTAATGGTCATGCGAAATCACGATGAGGTCCACCGGCGGCATGGCGCGCAGATCGATCGGAACGGGCTGGAAGCGCTTCGGGCCGATCAGTGTGGATGGCGAAGCGCGCGGCCCCCACACCGGATCGGTGAGCACGCGGAAACCGTCGATCTCGATCAGCACGGTGGAATGCCCCAGCCATGTTGCCCGCAAGCCCGATTGCGGCTTGCTGTGCCAGGTGCCCAATGGGTCGATCGCGGGAAACGGTTCCTTCGGTGCGCGCCGCTCGCCGCCACATAAAAATTCCGCAATGCTGGGCATCTTCACCGTCGCATCGCGCAGCCCGGGCGGGATCGGATAGATGTTGCGAAACCCCTCGCCCGCCCACAATGGCGAAGATTGCATTTTCTCGAGGCGCAAGCCTTCGGGCTTTTTTCCAAACGATTTCATGGCGCAACCTTCCCATGCATGTGACGATGGCAACCGGCGACTATGCTTCGGCCGCCCTTGCCAGATGATATGCCCTGGCGGCGTTATTGTCTGCGCGGCGGTTTTATTGCTTTGGCACCCATCCCGGCGGCGGGAAATCGAGTGGCGCCGCCAAGCGCCGCCGGGATTGCGCGGCCATCGGGTCAATGCGTCGCCGGCCTCGCCAGCACGCGTTCAAGCCGTCTGCCGAAAATCAGCACGAGAACACCACCGACTGCAGCGATCGCAGCATGCATCGCCCAGAATTGCAACGGACTCAGGCGTTCATAAAAGCCGCCAAGCCAGCCGACGATGAAGTTGGCAATGAACAGCGAGAGGAATACCGTGCCCATCAAGGTGGCGCGCACACGCGGCGGCGCGGCGCGCGATACCAGGGCGAGCAGGGTCGGCCAGTAATACAGGAAGGCCACGCCCAGCAATACGTCGTACGCGACCGGCACCAGCACCGGCACACGGTCGGTCAAGGCACAGCCGATACAAGCAGCACGTTGGCGAGGCAGGCGATCCATGCGCCCGTGCCGATCTTGGCGACTTCTCCCGGTTCGCCGCTCCCCCCGGCTTGGCGGCGCCAGAGCGCCAGCAGGAACGGCACCGCGACGATGCTGACCAAGGGATCGATGGAGTTGAACCAAGCCACCGGCACATGAAAGCCGAGCACGTCGAGGTCGACATTGCTCTCGGTCCAGATCAGCGCGATGTTCGAGTTCTGGTAGTAGGCGATCGATTGGAAGATCGTCAGCGCCATCACCGCGAACAGGCAGACGACGATGCGCCATTGGGCGCGGTCGAGCGGCGCCGCTGCGGCCTCGGCGGGAGGTGCCGCAGCTTTGGCCGCGACGACGGTATCGGATAGCTCGCGGTAGCCCATCAGGTAGGTCGCCAGGCCGAGCAGCATCAGGACGCCGGCAAGCCCGAAGCCGGCGTGCCATCCGAAGAGTTGCGCCAGCAAGCCGCACAGCAAGGGGCCGGCCACGGCACCCACGTTGATGCCGATCGAAAAGATGGAAAAACCGCGCGTGCGTCCTGCGCCGTCTTCGGGCGCATAGAGGGTGCCGACCTGGGTCGAGATATTGCCCTTCAAGAAGCCGCAGCCGACGACCAACAGGACGATGGCCAGCAGGAAGGACGCATCGAATGCCATCGCGATATGGCCGGCGCTCATCGATATCGCGCCTATCGTCACGGCGATGCGGCGGCTGAGCCAGCGGTCCGCGATGAACCCGCCCAAGACCGGCGTGAAATAGACGAAGGCGGTGTAGATGCCATACACCTGGGAAGCCAGCGCCAGCGTGCTCATCGGTCCGAAGACCGATTCCAGCGCTGCACGAAACGCGCCAAATCCGGCGACGTGCTCGACGTGGCCCGGCAGGAATAGCGCTTCGCTCATGTACAACACCAAAATGGCCGTCATGCCGTAATAGGAGAAGCGTTCCCATGCCTCGGTGAACGCAAGATAGCCGAGTGCGCGAGGTTCGCCAAAGAAGGTGCCGGATCGTTTTGTGGACAAGAGAGGCGCGGGCTGGTTGGAGAGTGTCATGGAGCGGAGTCTGTTTGCATGAAAGGCGACATCGGCGGCATCAGCGATAAGCCGTGACGGCACGCAAATCATACACAGTTTTCATGGGCGTAAAAGATCGATGGGTGTCATCGGCATCAAGTCAAGGCGCACAACCAGGCGCTATCGGAAAAACGCGCCGCGGCGATCAAGGCCTATCTGATTGCCGGCGGCATCGACTTCAGCCGTCCGGTGGTCGGCAACGGCATCGCACTTGGACGTTCGCAAAATCGGCGAGTGGAGATCGTAAAGTCGGCGTACCGTGCAAGCACACGTGACGAGGCGTACGCACTAACGCAAGATGGAGTTTGATCGAGCTCGAACACCTGCGAGACAGGCATCGCAAAACGATATGGCCAGAATCAAGTTCCCATCAATCTGATTTTCTTTTTCCGAACATGGAAAAAGGATGACGCGGCCGGTTTTGCAACGCCAAAAGCGGCGCGCGCCGATGCTGGAACAGAATCCGGAAATGACAATCTCATGACGAAAAACGACGCGACTCAAGCCCGGCATCGTCACGTCGATAGAGAAAAAATCATCCGGCGAAAAGCCGAGCGCATCCCGCCGCTGCAGTATGCACGTACGAACGCATGCGCGGCCCCGCATGCGAGGCCAAATTGCCGCTGCCGATAGTCGCATGGGTCATTCGATGATTCAACCTGTTAGAAGTGACAGGTTGAAGTTGCCGGTCTTTAATTTCATTATGTCAATGGTTCCAGAAACAACGCTTTGAAAAAAATGGCGCGCCCACACGCCAGGATGACATTCTTTTTTGCTGCGATCGGCGCGCATGCAGAGGACGGATCGGACCTTATTCATGATTGACGTATCACTGGCCTATGTCAGGCAGGTCCTGGACCAATATCTGATGACGAGCTCCGGCCAGGAAACGGGTACAGTCATTCTGAACCACGTCGTCACACCCGACGGAAGCATGCCGCAAAAAAATCAAAACAAGGTCGTCATTACGCTGATCAATCTCGAATACGAAACGAACCGGCAATACTATGGCGATCGCTCAGGTTACGGTGTGCAGAGCGCGCAAATCTATCCGGTACAGCATTTCAATCTGCACGTATTGATCTCGGCGTGCTTCGACGAATATCCGGAAGCGCTGAAGCAATTGACCGCAGTTGTCGGATTCTTTCAAGAGAATCTCACTTTCACCAGAGAGAACCGGCCCGGCCTGCCCGACGGGTTGGCCGCGCTGAAGTTCGAGGTTGAAAATTCACCCTCTTTTCAAACGCATAATCTCTGGACCGCGCTGGGTGCGAAATACCAGCCGTCGATGATCTACAAGATTCGCCACGTCAGCGTCGGAGATGGACAGGTCAAGGGCGTCGATTCCACGATCGGCCGGATTGCGGGAGCAGTCGCACCATGATCGGATGCCTGTTTGTGCTGGAGCTGGAACACGCGTATTTCACCGACGGCCGGTTTGACGGCTGCACCTTGCGGCCGGACCAACCGACGCAGGCATTGATGACGCGTCACGGCCTGGCGCTGAGAAAAAACCAGGGAAGCTGGGGCTTGTATACGTCGCATGGCGACGATTTGCCGGCCTTCGTGCAGTATTTGTGCGAGACGATCGGGCAGGAGTCGATCCGGTTTTTTCTCGAATACGCGGCAGCCGACTTTTTTTCGATGACCGAGTTGCCGCTGGATTGGGCGGGGCAGATTCAGCTCAGCACGCAATCGGTCGCGCCGGCTTCGGCGTCCGCCGGCAATGCGGTCGTATTGCAACAGCTCCTGGTGCCGCGCACTGCCGAGCACATCGCAGCCATCGGCGAGTTCGTCGTGTATTTGGCCGACCTGAAAGAAAACGGCGGGCATGGCGTTCGCTACACGGCGGCATTCAAGGCAAGGCAATCCCGCTGGATGTATTACCTCATCAACCGCAGCCGGATCAAGCTCACCGATCCGGCGATCCGCAACCTGAATCAGGAATATTTCGATGGGCCGGAGAATGTCGTGCTGCCCAACGGCGAAGCGGCATTGTGCTTCACCTCCGGCGAGCGGCTCTTTCCGCTGCAGCAGGTGCCGACCAACGTATTCGACCTGTTCAATCGTTCGGAAATGTCGTTCCAGGCCGACGCCCAGCCGTCGGAGCAATGTGTGATCAAGGGCCTGCCCACGCCGGCGCCGGGACAGATTTCAGTTAGGCGCGAAGCGGGAGAATCATTTGTTTTCAGTGCAATGCACGTCTATGTGTAGCAGGTACGGACAACCGTCGCAGTAGATTCGTCACATTTACTCACCGATCGATAGGATGGTAAAGAACCATGGCAGCCAATATTGCAACCCCCGGAGTATACATTGATGAAATCAATGCTTTCCCCAATTCTGTCGTACCCATAGCGACCGCGGTGCCGGCGTTTATCGGCTACACGCCCAGGGCAGAATACAAAGGCAAGTCCTACTACAACAAGCCGGTGAAAATCACGTCGTTTGCGGATTTCCAGGCGTACTTCATGCTCGATGATCCGGCGCCGCCGGCCGATCCGGCGAAGCAATATAGTCCCGAATATTATCTGGTGGCACAGAAGGACGTGCCGACGGCCGGCGAATACATGTCGATCGCCGGGCAATACTATTCGATCCTGCCCGACCCGAATACCATCTACTATCTGTACAACAGCATTCGCCTGTTCTACCAGAACGGCGGCGGCGACGCTTATATTGTCGCAGTCGGCCCCTACGGTCCGCCCAGCAAGAAATCGCTGACCGATCCGTCCGCGCCCCTGGTCAATCCCAACGTGCAACTGAGCGATCTTCAGCGCGGGCTGGCGCTGCTGAAGAACGAGCCCGAGCCGACCATGTATATCTGCCCCGAGGCGACGCTGTTGGCGATCACCGACAACAGTACGCTCATGCAGAGCATGCTGCTGCAAGCGGAAGACATGCAAACCGTGATCTGCCTGTTCGACATCATCGGCGGCCTCGATCCGGACCCGATCCTCTACACCCAGGACATCCAGAATTTCCGCAACTACGTGGGCAATGGCGGCTTGAAATACGGCGCGAGCTACTATCCGTTCGTCGGCACCACGACGATGCAGAATAGCGACATCGATTTCACGAACCTGTTCGGGGGCGACACCAAGCAACTTGCCGCCCTGGTCAATCCGCCGTCCGACCCCAATCCCTCTGCCGCGCAAATCCTCGCATTCATGCAGGCGCCGCCGACGGCGGGCTCCATGACCAACAGCCAGCTGCAGGCGGCCCTGCAGATCGCCAGCCCGATCTACAAGCAGATCGTCACGCACGTACTCGACTTTGCCAACAGGCTGCCGCCCTGCGGCGCCATGGCCGGCGTGTACACGGTCAACGACAATCTGATCGGCGTCTGGAACGCGCCCGCCAATACCGGCATCGTCGGGGCGGTGTCGCTGCCGATCCGCCTGTCGGACAGCCAGCAGGCCGGCCTCAACGTCGATGCGGTATCGGGCAAGTCGGTCAACGCCATCCGTTTCTTCAACGGCCAGGGCATCCTGATCTGGGGCGCGCGTACGCTCGACGGCAATAGCGAAGACTGGCGCTACGTCTCCGTGCGCCGCACGATGACCTTTCTCGAGCAATCGGTAAAGGCTGCCGCGCGCGCCTACGTATTCGAGCCCAACAACGCCAATACCTGGTCTGCCGTCAGCAGCATGATCGGCAGCTTCCTCACCGACGTGTGGAAGGAAGGCGGCCTGCAGGGCGCGAGCGCGGCGGATGCGTTTACCGTCAGTGTCGGCCTCGGCTCCACGATGACCGCCGACGATCTGTTGAATGGATTCATGCGCGTCACGGTGCAGGTGGCCGTGGTAAGGCCGGCCGAATTCATCGTCATCACCTTCCAGCAGCAACAGGCGAAATCGGGTTGATGCCGACATGTTCCCGGCGAAGGCCGGCCCAGGTTCGCGCCGGAGCGCGGTATTTGCGTAGCGGTATTTAATTCTCATACACGAAAGGTTGCATCATGGCAGATGACGGCAGCAAGCAAGGTTCAACATGGCCCATGCCGAAATTCCGGTTCGAAGTGGATTTCGGATCGAAATTGAAGGGCATCGCATTCCAGGAAGTGTCGGGCATGGACAAGGAAGTCCAGGTTATCGAATATCGTCATAGCAATAGTCCGCTATTCGCCACCATCAAAATGCCCGGCATCGCCAAGTACGGTAACGTCACCATGAAACGGGGCGTGTTCGTCAACGACAACACCTTCTGGAAATGGATGGACGAGATCAAGATGAACACCATCACGCGGCGCGTGGTGTTGATCAAGCTGCTCGACGAGGGCGGCAAGGTGACCATGCAGTGGCAGTTGAACAATGCGTGGCCGACCAAGATCACGGGTACCGATCTCAAATCCGACGGCAACGAAGTCGCCGTCGATACGATCGAGATCACACACGAGCAATTGGTCATCACCAATGGCAAATGAGGTACTGCTAACCGGCTTCTATTTCGGCTTGAGAATCACGGGAGGCAGTACGAACGACGCCGCGTTTCGGGAGGTATCGGGCCTGAACGCGGAAATCGGCATTGAGGAAGTCGTCAGCGGCGGCGAGAACCGATTCAAATATCGCCTGCCGAGCACGGCGAGCTTTCCCAATCTGGTGTTGAAGCGGGGCATCGTGCTGTCGAGTTCGCCATTGTCCAAGTGGTGCCAAACCACGATGGATGGCGGACTCGCAAAGCCGATCCAGACCAAGGACGTCCAGCTATGTCTGCTCGATGCTTCTGGCAAGACCAGCATGAGCTGGAATTTCAGCAAGGCATGGCCGGTCAAGTGGAACATCAGCGACCTGAAGTCCGAGGACAACAGTGTGCTGATCGAGACGATCGAGTTGGCGTATCAATTTTTCCAGGTCGGCGGACGATAGCCGAAGCAGGAAACGGCATGACTAGGCAACACGAGCGAGGCTGATTATGGCGGTGGAAATACGGGAATTGGTGATCAAGACGCATATCGCAAGTCGTGACGAGGCGCGCGTGCCGGAAACCTTTCATGAGGATTTGCAGGTCCTCAAGCAGCAGATCATCCATGAATGCCTGAAGGTATTGAAGGAGTCGTTGCCCAAGAACGGCCTCGACCGCTAAGAACCCACTCGCCACATCCACTTACCCGGGGCAATACGCATGAGCAATATGAAATTGGTCGCTTACAGCGACGACACCTTCAGCTCAAAGGTGGCCGGCGGCGAATACGAGCTCATGCTCAATCCCGACAAGCTGCGCTGGGAAAGGCGCAATCAGTACAACGAGGAAACCGGGCTAGGCAGCAAGACGTCTCCGCGCTATAGCAAGACGCAAAGCGAGAAACTCAGCTTCGATATCGTGATCGACTGTACCGGCGTCGTCGATAGCACGCGTACGGACTTGCCGACCGATATCGCCAACCTGTCCAAGGTCGTCTACACCTACAACGGCCGCATCCACCGCCCCAACTACGTGATAGTCAATTGGGGAAAAGGTCTAGCGTTCAAGTGCGTGCTGACCAGTTTCGATCTGTCGTACACCTTTTTCAAGCCGGATGGGACGCCCCTGCGCGCCAAAATATCCCTGGCGTTTTCTTCCTACCTCGACCCGGCCACGATGGCCAGGATGGAAGGCAAGCAATCGCCCGATATGACGCACCTGATCCACATCGTGGACGGCGACGACCTGCCCAATATCTCGCGCCGGATCTATGGTTCGACGCAGTATTACGTGCAACTTGCGCAATTCAACGGCCTCAATAAATTTCGCCACTTGCGCGCGGGCACCGCCCTGACCGTGCCGCCGCTGATTGCAGGAGGCGCAAGCGATGCCCAGTAATTCCGCCGGCGGGCTCATCACCACTACCGTCAAGGTCGGTGGCACTGCCATTCCCGGAGACTATCAGGTCCATACGATAGAGATCGACCAAAGCGTCAACCGCATTGCCACCGCCGTAATCAGTCTGGTCGATGGCAGCCCGGACGCGGAAAATTTCACCATCAGCGCCTCTTCCACATTCGTACCCGGAAACGAGATCAGCATCGAGGCCGGCTACGACAACACCAATGTCGTTATCTTCTCGGGCATCATCACCAAGCAGTCGATTCACGCGCGTCCGGCCGTCGGGCCCATGCTCGACGTCGAATGCAAGGATAAAGCGGTAAAGATGACGGTCGGCCGCAAGAGCGCCACCTGGAGCAAGGCCAAGGACAGCGACGCCATCTCGGCCCTGATCGGCAACGCGGGCTTGAGCGCCGACGTCGGCGCGACCTCCGTGCAATTGCCGGAATTGGTGCAGTATTACGTCAGCGACTGGGACTTCATGCTGGCGCGCGCCGAAGTCAACGGCATGCTCGTCACCACGCTCAACGGCAAGGTAAGGGTGTTCGATCCAGCAGGCGACACCTCGCCTGCCGACAGCGCCACCTTCGGCGAACCCGAAGTGCTGGGGTTTTCGGCCGAGCTCAATGCGGTGACGCAGTTGGAGCAGGTCGCCGCGTCTTCCTGGAACTACGCGACCCAGGCCCTCGTCAGTGCCAAAGCACAGAACTCGGTAGCGGGTCCGGGAAACCTCAGCAGCAAGACCCTGTCGAAAGTTGTCGGACTCGATAGTTTTGCGTTGCAGACGGCGACCGCGGAAAGCCAGGACATGTTGACCGCCTGGGCCAAGGCGCAAATGCTGAGAAGCCAGTTGTCCAAGATCACGGGCAAGGTGCGCCTGCAGGGCAAATCGACTTACTCACCGGGCAAATATTTGACGCTTGGCGGCCTCGGCGCCCGCTTCGACGGCGATCACTTCATGTCCTCGGTGCGGCATGAACTGGCCGACGGCAACTGGATCACCGAAGTAAAGATCGGGATGTCGCCGATATGGTTTGTCCAGGAGCGCACCATCGAAGCGCCGGAAGCCGCCGGCCTGCTGCCGGGCATTGCGGGCGTCTATAACGCGACCGTGAAGAAAATCGATAACGATCCGGACAGCGAGTATCGCATCCTGGTCGATGTTGCGCTGTTCAATGACACCAGCCAGGGTTTGTGGGCCCGGCTGGCCAATTTCTATTCAACCGACGGACAAGGGGTGTTCTTCCTGCCCGAAGTGGGTGATGAAGTGGTACTGGGCTTCCTGAACCAGGACCCGCGTTACCCGGTCATCCTGGGCAGTTTGTACAGCCAGAAGAAAAAGCCGTTTTCGGTTTTTTCACCGAACGCCAAGAACACCATGAAAGGGATCGTCAGCAAGAAGGAGCTGCGTGTCCTGTTCGACGACGACAACACCATCCTCACGCTATTGACGCCGAAGAACAATACGCTGGTGCTTGACGACAAGAACGGTCAAATCGAGATGAAGGACCAGAACGGCAATTCCATCGTGATGTCCAGCTCGGGCATCGCCATCAAGAGCAACAAAACCATCAGCATCCAGGCCGCGCAAAACGTGAGCATCAAGGGCGATACGGGTATCGCGGTAGAGAGCTCCGCGGGCGACGTCACCACCAAGGGGATCAATATCCAGGAGACCGCGCAAATGCAGTACGGCGCGAAAGGCAGCGTTAGCGCCCAGGTGGAAGGCGGGGTATCGCTGACGCTGAAAGCCGCCATGGTCATGATCAACTGAGTTCTCGCACGCATAGAAAAAGAATCCCGACCATGCCGCCCGCTGCCCGCATTACCGACTTCCACACCTGCCCGATGGTGACGCCCGGCGTCCCGCCGATTCCCCATGTAGGCGGTCCGATATCGGGGCCCTGCTCGCCCAATGTACTGATCGGCAAATTGCCGGCTGCCAAGGTTGGGGACATGCTGGTTTGCGTGGGGCCGCCGGACGCCATCGTTAAGGGCTCTGCCACCGTCATGATCAACAGCATGCCGGCGGCGCGTATCGGCGACACCACGGCGCATGGCGGGTCCATCGTGCTGGGCGACTTCACGGTGATGATCGGGGGATGACTGCCCATGAATGACAGCGGCTTCTTCGGTCAGGGCTGGTCGTTCCCGCCCGTGTTCGATCATACGACCCATCGGGTGCGCCTGACCGCCGGCGAGGCCAATATCAACCAGTCCATCGACCTGCTGCTGAAGACGCCGCGCGGAAGCCGCACGCTGCTGCCGGAATTCGGCTGCAATCTGTCCAGTTACCTGTTTCGGCGCATCGACGCCACCTTGCGCGAGGAAATCGTCCAGTCGGTGAAGATGACGCTGCTCAACGACGAGCCGCGCATCAGCGTGGAAGAGGTCGACGTCAAGCTGTCCGACGAGGGCGCCATGGTGAAGATCACCGTCGCCTACCTGATTCGCCAGACCAACTCGCGGCATAACCACGTCATTCCGTTTTCGCAGCTGGAGGGAACCAACCTCCAGTTCGGAGTCTAGCGATGGCGGAAGCGACCATGATCGTTTCGCCGGGCTCGGCCGCAGCCAAGCCTGCGGCGCTGAACCCGGACAGCGTTCCGGTGGACGGGCGCACACAGCGCGACCGCCTGGCTTACGCCGCAGAGTTTGCCCGCCTGATCTGTTACTTCAACTCGCAAAATCAGCCCGATGGAGACTGGCAAGAATTTTTCCTGAAAGATCCCGCCATCCTCCTGGCCTCGATCAGCCGGACCGATTATGAACGGTATCACGTGCAGTATGTGCGGATGGAACAACAGCAGGCCTTCTCCGCCAATGCGGAGATCGACGCCGAGTATGTCAATCAACTCTGCGAACTGCTGCAGAAGATGTTCGTCACCCTGGCGGACTGGTTCGAGATCATGGACGTCGACAAAGCCGTCCATGGCCTGTACGAATTCCTCAAGCACAAGATCGTCGCGACACTGGCGACCCAGCTATGGCTTGCGACCGGACTGCAACACTTGCAGCACCTGTCTTCCCAGGGCAAGGTTGTTGCCCCCGAGTGGGACGTCTATCGTCAGTTAGACCCGATCTGGAATACCCACGAGGATAATCTGCGGCCATTCGACGGGGACGGAAAATTCCCCGATTCGGAACAGCAGATCGTCATGCTCAAACGTGTGTACCGCAAGGTGCTTGACGTATTCGTCGAGGTGATCGACCACGCCGGCGAGGCGTTCCGTGCGGAATTGGCGCGCAACTGCGAATACCCGGACACGGCGCTGTTGCGGGTGTTTTGCGAATTGATGGAGATCGAGCAAGCCCAGATCAATCGCTATGGCAAGGCGCATCTCGATTTTTATTACGAACACATCCTGAAACTGAGTCCGCGCCCGGCCCAGGCGGACGAGGTTATCGTGTGCCTCACCCCGGCAAATCCGCTGCAGACGCAGACGCTGCCGGCGGCGACCGCCTTTCTGGCGGGCAGCTATCCCGATCAGGCGCCCGTGGTGTTTTCCAATCCCGATGCGGAAACCGTCAGCGGTGCCGCCATCACGGCGGCGCGCACGGTATGTCGCACCGCAGCCGGACTTTCAATGAACGTCGTGACGCAACCGAATGTCGTCGTCAGGAATGCGGCGCAGGAAATCCAGGATTGGGATGCGTTCGGCAATGCCAAAGGGGTCGTGGTGCAGCCGGGCTTCGCCATTGCCTCCCCCATGCTGTCGCTGCAGGGTGGCACGCGGTCGATTACGCTGACCCTGGTCCTGGCACCGAAAGCGGGGCCGGCCGGCGTCTGGACGGCAGCCGATTTTCCCCACCTATCGGCCCTGAAGGCAAGCCTCAGCACCGCAAGCGGATGGTTTGCGGCAGCCACCGCTGCGACGTTTGCCGCGCCCGGCCGGATCGTCGTGACGGTCGGCTTGAACCAGCAAGATCCGCCCATCGCCGCGTTGGCATCCAATCCCGACGGCTATGCCAGCGCGTGGCCGATCATGAAGCTTGACTGCAGCAATGCGTTCGATCTCGCCGACGTTCCGAGCATCACCAGCGCGACCCTGGCGGTGACGGTGACCGATATGGGACGGATCGCGACAAGCGGCAATATCGCCGCCGCACCGGCGGTGGAACCGGCCCAGGCACTGGGCCCGATACCGATGCCCGGTAGCAGTTTTTACGTCGCCTTGCCGGAATGCCTGGCTAAGCCGCTGCAGAGCCTGTCGCTGGTCATTCCCTGGGACAATCTTCCTGCCAATTTCAGCGCTTATTACCTGGCCTACAATATCTATCTGCTGATGCATCCGCAGCAGGTGGCGACGGCGCTATTCGAAAATACCTGCTTCAAGGGACAGTGGGCGGTATTGAACGGCAATCAGTGGGCTGCGTGGCCCGCGGCGCCTCTGCCGCCAAGCGCCGCTGTCGAAAGTGCCGGGCTTTCCAGCTCGACGACCGCACCGGCGGTCGCCGCCGGGCCGGGCGACGTATCGACAGTCAGTCCGATGCCCTTGTTTCAGCAGAAGCCGCCATCCGCGCCCACAAGCCCGCAAACGCAGCAGGCTACGACGGCTGTGCCAGCTGCGGCAGCCGCACCCGCCACGATTGCGCCCCTCGCGCAGTCCGCGTCCGGCGCCGGGTCGATCAACGTTTCCACACCGGCCTTGGCGACGCAATTGACGGCTGCCGCCTCGCTGATTCAGGCGCAGAAAGCGAATCTCGGTTCCAGCGGTTTCGCATTGACGTTTCCGCCACCGGCGTCCTATGTACCTTCACCGGAACTGCCGGCCGCGGCCATGCCGGCGCCGGCGTTGTCGCACGATGGCTATCTGCGGTTCCAACTGAACGCCCCAAGCGCGGGCTTCGGCAGCGAGCTCTATCCTCAAGTGGTCGCCTACATCACCCTCGTCAATGCGCAACTGCTGATTGCCGAAGCGACCGATAAGACGAACGACAAGACGAACGACAAGACAAAAAATACGACGAAGAATCCGATCCTGCAATTCTGGAATTGGCTGAAATCATTCTGGCAGCCGGATACCCCAAGCGAGGCAAGCGCAGTCATGTTGCTGCCCATGCCCAATATCCCCTACAGCCCCGTGCAAAGCGGGCCGGTCGTCAGCTACACGGCATCGTCCACCGTCGATTTTTCCAGCGCTTCGACGCAAACCTATCCGCTAGAGCTTTATCACTACGGCCCGTTCTGCAACTATCTGGCCTGGCGCGCGCCGTCAACTGTGCAATCGACCACACCATCGCTGGGACAAACCAGGCTGAGCCCGGGCGGTCCGGCCGGCAGCACGCGCTCCGTGCCTCTCGTGCCGGGAGCGGGCAGCCCCGGCTGCCTGTATCTTGCCTTGAGCGGGGTGTCGACACCGGATACCTTGACGCTGTTTGTCCAGGTGAGCAGCGACACCGGCCGCGCCGCACACGGTCAGATCGGATACTGGTACTGGACGCAAAGCGGCTGGCAGAAATTGGCGGTGCTGCAGGATGGAACGCGTGGCTTTGCCAGTTCCGGCATCGTCAAGCTGGCCCTGCCTGCCGTACCGGCAGCGGCCGGCAGCGGAGCACAACCGGCCTTCATCCCGTCACCGCTGATGCCGACTCCGGATTTCTGGCTCGCGATCAGCAATGCCGCGAGCGCAAGCAATATCAAATTCAGCTATCTGAACACCCAGGCGGTTCGGCTGGTGCGCAGCGATCTCACGCACCTGCAAGCGGGCATGACGCCGTGGATTCCGGCCGGCGCGATTTCAGCCGCACCGATCGCCAGCATCGCATCGGTCGTGCAGCCGTTCGACTCATACAGCGGCCTTGCTTCGGAAACCAGGGCGGATTACGACAGCACCGAAAGCTTTTATCGCAGAACCGGCGACCGCTTGAATGGCAAGGACCGCGTCAGTTCAGGCGGCGACGTCGCGAAGATGGTCATGGCGGTTTGTCCCGACCTGTATTACGTCAGCGCCTTGCCCGGCGGCCCGGGACAGATCGGCGTCGCCATGGTGCGGCGCTATGCGAACGCGCAGTTGCCGAACGCCTTTCGGCCGCAATTCGGACCGAGCGAGCTGGAAACGGTTGCACGCCGCCTGGCCGCGCAGGCCTCGGCGCTCGCGGGTTTTTCCGTCGCCAATTTCGCCCACCAGGAGGTGCAGATAGCCTGCACCCTGGTCGTGTCGAACAACGCCAACATGGCCAGGCTGACGTCGGACGTGAATCAGCAATTGAAATTGTTCCTGTCGCCGTGGATCGTCGCGCAGACCGCGCAGATGAATCTATCGCAGGGCCTGTATCGCGCCGACCTGTTGAATCTGTTAAGCGCCTTTCCCGGCGTTCAAGGCGTCGCCGCCCTGGCCATATTCGTCAGCCCCGGCACAGGGCAAGCGCCGCAGGAAGACCCGCGCGACGTTTTGCTGCCGGCGGCCGGCAGCATCTTCGTATCGCCGCCGCAACATCGGGTTACCATCGCCTGGGCCGATCCTTCCACGGAGGCGGGATGATCGAACAGGATAACTGCATCGTCGATCAAGCCCTGCCCGATGCGATCAGCTTCACGGCGCTCAACGGCAGGGGCTTGGCTCGCCTGCAGCAGATCGTCGGCAAGGTCTGGACCAATTACAATCCGAGCGACCCCGGCGTTACCATCCTCGAACAGCTGTGCTATGCATTGACCGAACTCGGCTATGTTTCCCAGTTTCCAATCGAGGACGTCCTGACGCAGGAAGACGGGAAAACACGCTTCCACGACCAGTTCTTCGAACCGCAGAACATCCTCACTACGGCACCGGTGACGACCGACGACTTTCGCCGGATCATCCACGACGAGCTCGACGACGTACGCGTAGCCTATGTGGATGCCGAACGCGACGCATCGGGCGCCGCGAGCGGCCGCTACCAGGTGAGCCTGGCCTGGAACACGGCATTGCCGAAAGAGGAAGCCGACGTCATTTGCGGTCGGCTCCAGCTGTCGCTGAACCGCCAACGAAATATAGGCGAACTGTTCCTGCGACCGGCGGTATTTCACGACGAGCAAGTCATTGCGATTACGCTGGCAGGTGCCGTCGAACTCGCCGACGGTGCGCAAAGCGACGCCGCCTACAGTGCCATCAGCCAGGCGCTGGCCCAATATGCAGCGCCGCTGCCGCAGCGCTCGGGATACCGCGAGTGGACCGCACAGGGATTGGGGGCGGACGACATCTTCAGCGGCCCGCGCATGCACAACGGCTGGATACCGGGACCCGATGCGCTGGGGCATAAGCGCAAGACCGTCAACCTGTACGAGCTGAATCGGCTGATTGCCGCCGTGCCGGGCGTGGGCCAGGTCCAATCGCTGAGCCTCAGTTGCACGCCGCCCCCTGCCCCGGTTCCGCCCGGCCCACCCCCTGCACCGACGATATCGATTCCCATCGATGCCGGGCAGATTGCAACCATCGTGCTGGCGCCCGACTTCCGCTTGATCCGCAATCGACAGCCGGTCGAGGGTGCGCGGCAGCACTCCGCGGAATTCGAGCTCGCCGCCATACGCGCGGCGCATCGGGCGTCCACGCCGGACGCCCAGGTGGACCTGCATCCGGCGCTGCCGAGCGGGCGGTATCGCAATATCGAGTCCTACTATTCGATCCAGAATACCTTTCCCGAGGTCTATTGCATCGGCATGAATTCGTTGCAATCGGATGACCCGAGCTACCCGGTGGCGATGTCGCGTCAACTCAAGGGGTATCTGATGGTGTTCGATCAGATGCTGGCCAACCAATTCTCCCAACTGGCTCATCTGGGTGACCTGTTTTCATTCCGCCCGATCGTTCCCAAAGCGGGCAGCGAAGGCAAACCACAACCGAAACCGGATGCCTGGTCGCCGTACCGGAAATTTGCCACCACCTATTTCAGCCAGCCGCTGTACGACGTGCCGCACGTGAAGCGGCTGTTGCGCGGCAACGAGGTGTTTCATTACAGTTTCGATCCGACGACATCGCCGCAGCAGCTGGAACGCGAAGCGTGGAAAAAATTCAAGAAGTATCCGTTCAACGCCTACATCGCGGGCTTGCGCGAGGCTGCCGAGACCGATAGCGAAGCCTGCACCCGGCGCGATGCCATGCTGTCGCACCTGATGGCGCGTCATGGCGACGACGCCAGCCGGTACGAAGACATCATCGACGCCTGCCACTGGTACGGCAGCTCGACCAAGACGCGCATACTGGTCAAAAGCATCTGGCTACAGAATTTCCAGTTGCTGTCCTACTACCGCAATACCGCCTTCGACATCACAGCCACCCAGCTGCTGCTGATGCCGGGCGATCCGACGATCGTCAAGGCGGGCAAGGCCGTTGCGGGGCAAAGCCTGTCGCAACACGTGTTGCAGGCGGTTTATCCGACGCATGAGGGCGAGCTCGACCAGGCGCAGTTCTATGCCGACGCCCACATCAGAAAATCCGATTTCGAACAGTATTGCGGCTTCGAGCTCAAGCTTGGCATCTTGCTGGGTTTGCCCGTGCATTGCCAGATGCTTGCGGCCCGCCTGTACGCCCTCCTGGAATGCCCGGCGTTTGTGGCGTGGCTCGATACGCCGGAGCCGCAGCGCAAGCGCTTCTCCTTGCCAGAATCGGACACCGTGGTGATGGCCGCCGGCGACAAGGACCAGGTCTTTGCCGGACCACAATGCCTGATCGACGTAAGCCGCAACGGGCAAAGGCCGAATCGCCAGGACTACATCCACCATGCCCATCAGTTGCTGTGGCTGGGGCGCCAGCGCAAGGGCATGATCCTGCTGGAGCACATCCTGCTCCTGCCTTTCGGGAACCTCCCGACGGTCGCCGCCGTCGCTGCGGCGGGCAAATCGGCAAATGTACCGGCACCGCAGACACCGGCCGTCAACCCCTATTATCTGCAAGCAACGCTGATCTTGCCGCAGTACGTGACACTGGTCCAAAGGCCGGACTTCACGCGCTTCATCGATACCTTGCGGGATTTGCATTGGCCGATGCATGTACAACTGAACGTCGCGCCGAAATCATTCGACTATCTGAAAGCCTTCATCCCCTTGTTTGTCAAATGGCGCAACAACCTGCTCAATGCCGACATCCGCGATCCTTTGTCGGCATTGCTGGCCAAGCTGCTCGGGCTCTCCAACGCAAGCGGAGGCGCGCATGCAAACTGAGCACGTCGTCGCCCGCTGCCTGTGGGACCATTCGTTCGATGCGCCGTCGGATGCGCTGGCGCTGCAGGACTTCATCAGCCGATGGAGCCATACGGTACTGCACGAAGAATTGGCATCCTGTTTCGGGGACCTGTGCCCGAGCGGCCACGCATGGCGCATCGAGGAGCTGGAACTCGATCTGGGCCGGATCTGGCTCGACGAGCTTGCGCAAGAGCTGCCGCGCCGCCTGTCCGCGGCCTTGCGCGAAGCCTTGCAGAACATGCTCCTGAACCGGCAGGTCGGCGGGGCGCAGGAGGCCGATGCCAGGCTGCTCGATTCTTCGGGAAGCATGCAGGAATTCATCGGCTGCTTCCTGTCGGAGGGAATGACGCCATGGTGGTATACCGGCGCACGCGATCCGGGCGAGGTATGGGACCAGGAGGCATCCGAGCATGCGCCAATCGTAGCGAATCTGGTGCGCGATCTTGGGCGTCGCGAGCATGTGCGGCGTCGCCTGGTCTGGCAGTTCGGGGAACAGCGCGTGCGGCAGCTGATCTTCCTGCTGGAGCCATGGCATGGCGGGAATATCTGCGCCTGGGCCGATCAATTGTTTTCGATCCAGGCCGGCCGCCGCCTTCCGGAGACAGCGCCGGGCGAGTTCCGCCGGGAAACCTGGCTGCTGGTGCTGACGCATCTGCTGTGCGAGCGCGGCAGCCTGTTCAATACCGTCGCGTTTGCGCGCGGCGTACTGCAAGGCGTGGCGCAGCGCTACCGCATGAACTATCTGAGCCTCATCGGCCTGATGCATCAGGCGGCGTCGGTGCTGCACGCCCGCGGCGAGGGCGATCATCTGTTCTTCAAGGTGATCGAGGCATTGGTCCGGCACGACCGCGTTGCCGACGAGGCGTCCGCGCAACAGCCGCCCGCGCCCGACTACTGGAGTATGCTGCGCCGGATGTTGCGCCATCGGAATGCAAAGCTGCAGCTCGGCAGCGATACATTGCAGTTGAACGAATTGTTTTCGGCCTTGGCGCAGGATGCCCCGGAGCGCATGGCCTCGCTGCTGCGGGAAGAGGGCCGCGCGCAGACCGTGCGCGAAGGCATTCTCAAGCATTTCGAACCGGCGCAACTGGAGCAATTGGTCGCCGTGCTGGAGCCGTCGGACCACGGCTTCATCGTAGCCTACGCCGAGCAAGCGCAGTCCCTGGGCGATTTGCGGGGCTGGGACCGCATTGCCGTCTGGCAGGTATTGCTGGGCTATCTGCTGCTGCAACGAGGCCCGCATTTCAGCCGGCGCCAATTCACGCACCAAATCCTGCTCGAACTATGCAAGCGCCACGGGCTTGATTACGGCTTGGTGCTCGACCTGCTGATTCACGCGAACCACGTTCAATTCCCGCAGCGCCATCGTTTCGAATTGCAGGACATCTTGCTGGAATTGCGGGTGCGCCACTGGCGCGAGCAAGGCACAACCGATGCCATCGACATTCGGCCCGACGATGACGGCACACATGCCCAGGCACGCGTGCAAGCCTGGCGCGCCCATTTGCTGCGCTATTTAGGCGCCGCTATGGATGAGATCGGGAAATCTTCGTCCGATCCCGATCAACCGCCCGACGCGCGGCATTTGGCGGCCCTTCCCGGTTTTCGTGCCTTGTTCCCGTCGGGCAGCAGCCGCAGCAGCACGGCGCTGACGTCCCTGCTGGATGCGCCGGAATTGCGCGCCTTGAGTGACGGCGTGCTGGCGATGCGGCTGGTGCAGTTCGCCGGTGCCGGCAACCTCGCGCACCTGATGGCCATGATCGAACCGCAAGCGGGCAGCTTCTGTTTCGAGTTGATCGAATGTTGCCGCGACTGGGTGCGCACCGGCCGCCTCCCGGCGCTGGCGTCGATGGATCTCGGCTTGCAGTTGGCCGCCTGCCTCATCCAGGCGCTGCCTGGGTTTCGCTCGGCGCGGCAGGCACGGCTTGCCGGCTCGCATTCATTCGGCATGGCCGCTTTCCGGCAGCGCTGGCTGCGCCTGCTGCAACGCGAGGCGCAGGTCGATGCCGCTGCGCTGGCCGAACAACTCACAGAATGTGCAGTGCCCGGCACAAGCACTGCCCAGGCACATTGGGCCGCATGGGGGGCGTTGTCGGCGCCGCAATCCACCGTCCAGATTGCGCACGGCATCAGCCAGGCGAAGCAGCCGCACATCGCGCCGGCAACTGCGGCGATGGCGGCCGTGACGCAAGAGCGGGAAGCGTCGGCCGCATCGTGGTCGACCAGGCAACTGCTGCGAGCGGTCGGCCTGCATCTCCGCACGTCCGGCCGCGACGTTGCGGCGCGCCGGCATGTGCCACCTGCCCTGGCCGCCTTGCCGCTCTTCGAATTGTGGGCCTTGCTTGGGCAACGCGACGAACCTGTCATTCGGAATTGGATGCTGGCGCATCCGCAAAAGTCACAGTTGGTGCGACGGCTGGCGCAAGTGCAACCTATCGCGGCGCTTGCCCGATCGCATCAGGCACGCTGGCCGGCGGAACTGGGCGCGCCCGAGGAATGCCTCAGCCATTGGTCTTCCGTGTTGCGCGGCAGCGGCCAATGGCAGGGGGCGAGCGCCCTGCTGGAGCAGCAATTGACCGAAATCATGTGGGCCGTCAGCCTGGAGTCGGGCGATGGCGCCCAGTCGCCCGCACGGCTGTTGGTGCGCATGGCGCACCTGGCTTGCCAGCGGCTCGGCATCAGCCGATCATCCTGTATCGCCAGCCTCGGCAGCCAGCCGCACGTGGGGCGGTACGCGCCCTGGCAGGCGGCCTACCGTGCCTTGCTGGGAAATGCAGAACAAGGCGAAACGACGCGGATGCCGCCGGACGCAGAATCTTCCGCGCGGCAGGCAAAACAATATCGGCAAGACATGCTGGGCAACTATCTCGATCATCCGCGCCTGGCTGAGATCGTGCGTCACCTGTTGCGCGAAGGGCGCGTACCTGGCTGGCTGAACCTGCGCGAGGCGTGGGACCCGGAACGACTGCTGCACGACCTCTGCAGCCTGCGCCCACAGGCCGCGCAGGCAATGCTGCGCGAACACTTGTCGCACCCGGCTGCGCTGTTGCGCCTGCACCGCAACCTGCGCTTCTCTTCCCTCGTCGACGCCGTCCGCGACACCGACGCCGCGAGCGAGAGCGAAGCCATGCACCTGCAGCGCCTCCATCTGGCGCTGGCGCAGCTCGGATTCGGCGCAGCCGACAGCAGCCTTGCGCGGGCAACCCTGTTCGATATCGTGTTGCTGCAATGGGTGGAGCAAGTGCGCGGCGCCTTCTCGCCCGAGCACGTCTTGCGCGAGCTGGCGTGGCGGCTTTCGCGCACGCAGCCGGAGTTGGGCCGCAAGCTCATGCAAGCCTTGAGCCGGCAGCAGGCCTTGCCGCCCACACTTCGCACCGCAATACAGAAAGCGCAAGAGCGCCAACCCGATCCGGCTGCGAATGCCGGGGCGTCGCCGGCAGGTGCCGCATCGTCCGTCAAACCAACCGGGCCGGCAAGGCCCAGCATGGCCGATACGAGCCGCCGCGCCATGTCGCACGCCACTTTGCACGCCACCTCGCACGCCACGCCGATGCGCATCCAGAATGCCGGCATGGTGCTGCTGCAAAGCTACATTCCCCTGTTGTTCTCGCGCATGGGCTTGCAGGAAGGCGATGCCTTCGTGTCGGACGAAGCAAGGCGCCGGGCGCTGCATTGCCTGCAGTACCTGGTCACGGGGCGCGAAGAGACGGCCGAACATCATCTGATCCTGAACAAATTATTGTGCGGCTGCCGTTTGCATCAACCGGTGGAATTGTCCATCGCGCTGTCGGAGCAAGAGAAGGAGACCTGCATCGACCTGCTGCGCGCCGTAATCGGCCATTGGCCGGAAGCGGACGGCAGCTCGGTGGACGGGTTTCGCGGCAATTGGCTGGTGCGCAGCGCCTCTTTGCACGAAACCCCGGAAAAATGGGATTTGATCGTGGAAAGGCGTTCGTGGGACATATTGCTGACGCGCTTCCCGCTGTCGTATTCGGTAGTCAAATTGCCGTGGATGGAGAAAGCGATTTACGTGACGTGGCCAACCTGAAGTTTCGCCGGGCTGGAAGATTGAAATTGGTGCACCTATTTTTATCAACAAAGGAACAGGAAACGACATGAGCTCATACAACGAAAATTTCCGGCAGACCGTCATGAACACCTTGACGTCCCTGTCCGGGCAGCAAACCGTACTCGGATCGCAACAGGCCATGGCGAAATACAACCTCTACTATGCGCAGGGGACCGAGCTGGCTGCGGACGAAAAACTCGACGACACCAGGGAATCCGCCGGGTTCTACGACACGGTCGACGAATACGGCATCACCTGCGACAACCAGGCCATCAACCTGCTGGCATCGCTGGTGCAGGCGAACACGGGCGTGACCGCCAGCACGACCAATGCGGCGACAGCCGCCGCCAACATCCAGATAGCCTCCAACGCGGTCATGAAGCTGTCCTCGGATATCGGGGCGGCATTGAACATCGCCACCGCCTCGATGTTCGGAACCGATACCTACAAACGGATCGTCGAGGCGAACAATTTCATCAACCACGTCGCCAACGACGCCAAGAATGTCTCCCTGGACGCCATGGACGCATCGGCCGAGACCGCCGAGATCATCGCCGCGGCGACCTTGGCGCAAGCGAACCTCGTCAAGGCGCAGGTCGAGAACGTGCTCGCCGCAGCCGACGCCGAACTCAACAAATTCTCAACCGCGGCAATTGCCGAGAACCAGGTGCTCGGCCAGACCGAAAGAGCGGAGCGCAAGGCTGCAGGAGCCCTGCTCGACGCGAACTGCCAGGCCAACGCCATCGACACTGCCTATGCCAACGCCAACAGCGAAATCAATCAAAGCCTGTCGGTGAAAGCCTTGTCCCAGCATCACCTGCAGGCGAGTTTCAAAACCCTGTCCAGCCCCTCCCCGGTGTTTACCCAGGCGCCCGCCTGCGATGCGGACGTGCCGTCGACCGACGCCAAATACTATCTGGTGTTCGTCCCGACCGACAAGACGGCGATCCTGAGCACCGATCAGGCGGAACAGATGTTCGCCAGCAAAGCCAAGGACAGCAAACAGTTCATTGCCGTGCCGCTGAAACCAGCGGCAAGCGCGGCCGGCGCCAACTCCGACGAGGAAACCGGCGAGGGCGATGCCCCCGACGACGGCACAATGACCGCGCTGGCCGCGCCAGCCGCGCCGGCCGGCAAGACCGCAGGCGAAATCCGGGTCGACGTGAGCGTCACCGATCTGTCGAGCTCCCCCAAAAAGACGCCCGCAAAAGGCCCGGCGCCCGTGGCCTCGATCCCCGCGCCGATCAAAGTCACCGTCACGGCGACGGTGGACGTATTCGGCAATGCCATTTCTCCCGGAAAGGAATATGCAGCCTGCCTGTTCATCGAACTGGGGATGGAATACAAGCGCTACGTCGGCGATTTCTCTGATCGCCTGTCCGCGCCGAGCCTGCCTTTTATACCGGCAACGCAACTGCCCAAGGCGATGAAAACGCAAACCGCACCGACGGCCGCCCAGACCGAAAAACTCCTCGCTTCCGCCCCTGCCGCAAACACTATTGTGGCAGTTGATTCGCTGCCGCGCGACGAAGAAGTGAGCTTCTGGATTACGCCTCTGCCGACAAACTCGGCCCCCGATAGCACGACCAAGATCGAGTACCGCTGCATACTGGTTTCCGAGAAGGAAGGCCAAACCGTGCGGCAAATGCAGCAGGACAAGGCGCGGGTGACCGTCGGCGACGGACCCGACATCTATTTCGACCGCGCGATCGCCGAACAGGTCGCCCCGACCAACTATACCGTTGCGGCCGTGCCCAAAAGCAAATCCGCCAACGACCCGGGGCCGACGGACGAAGCCGACGGCGAGAGCGCCGCGGCATCGACGGCATCGAACGGTACGGGGCCGGCCCAAAAAGCCACCAAGTACGTCGCCAGCTTCGGGGCGATCGCCACCGACAACTTCGGCAACCCGATCGTGCATGGAAAAATCTACAAGCCTTATGTGCTGGCAATCGCCGTCGGCACCGGGGCGAAGCAATTCGTCAGTTGCCTCAGCGATGCCCTCGACGCATTCGTATACAAGTAATTCGTGATTCATTCATCAGAGCAGGATTTCGGGAGATAAGCCATGACCAAAGCATTTCCAAACAGCCTCATCCGCGCCATCAGCGACCAGAAACTGGCGGAACTGAACCTGATCACCACACAGGTGCAGTCTGCACAATACGACGTTGCGGAGAAACAAAGCATCGTCGATTCCTTGTTGGCCAAATCGGCGCAATTCCAGGCCTACCTTGCGGAGGCCCAGACCAATCAGACGATTGCCCTGGCCAATGCCGGTCTGGCCACGCAAGCCCTCTCCGGCGCCATCAACCTGAACGACGCGACCCAACTTGCCGAGGCCAATGTCACGAAGGCAAGCAATGACGTATCGAAGGTCTCCAAGGAGATGGCCGCGCTTGCCAACAAACTGATTTTCACGGTCGAGATCATCAACAAGCTGGCGCTATACGTCAACAAGCAAAAGGGCATGAATCCCTTGATTCCCGATACGCTGGTCGCCTTCCTGGGCAAAGCGACGACCGATGCGAACGACGCCGTCGCCCTGACGTTGACGGCGCTGCAAGGCAATTATGCCGCGGAGGCGACGCTGCTCGAATCGCAAGAGACCATCGCGCAGAGCGTCGCACAGGCCAAGGCCCTGGCAGGGACGCCTTCGAATTCGAAAACGGCTCCAACCTTCCCCGACAAGGTTGCCGATTTTCCGCTTCCCGCCGATCAGACCATGGCCAGCCTGGCGACACTCATGCAATACGCTTCCGTTCAGGCAAACCGGCATTACAACAGCGCGCTGACCAACAGCAACATTGTCGCGCGTCAGCTGGATTACGCCCAAAGCGAACTGGTGAAGGCGCAGACCCGCCTGAACTCGATCCAGGCCGGCCTGGCGGCGGCCAATGCCGCCGCCTATGCCGCCTGAGAAAGGGCGCGATTTCTTTCGCTTTTTCTTTCGCTTCGCCGGCGGAAGAAATCGCAGCCCGATGAATACGCAAACGCGTACGCAAATGCGCGCGCATACGGGGATGGAAAAGGGACGAAAGAGGAACCAGGCCATGGCCATGCAAAAGTTCTACCGCGATTGCTACCTGAAAAACGGCTGGATACCGGCCCAGGCATTGACGCACGGCCTGGGAATAGGCGATGTCTTCCAGCTCGACAATGGCGCCATGCGTCCCTTGCTCAACCTGCTTGAGGCGCGCCTGGTCGAGCCGGTGCTTGTCAGCGAAGAGGTGCCGCTCGATCCGGCGAGCTGGAGTCTTTCGCACGGCATGGAACAGTCGTACTGCGAAGCGCGTGCCGTCGTCGGCGACAACGGCACAGCCGGGCGCGTCGTGCGGCAGGCGCTCACGTTCGAAGAGCCCGGCGACTATGCATTCCATTGCCGCGACGCGGTCGCCCGCTTTCTCGTCAACTGGTCCGACATCGCCGCCGACCTCATTCTCAAGCTCACCCAACTCCACTATACCTTCCGCCACGTGTATGTCGTCACCGCCGTGACGCGCGCCCGTGACTGGGTGCTGGCGGTGGCGGCGCGCGAAGGCGCGCAACTGGAAACGACGTCGCACCATGAAGAGATGGACTGGTCCGGCCAGATGACCCACCCAAGTTCGCGCACCGAAGTCTTGTCGGGAATCTTTCGCTTCGAAATCGGGCGCGATCAACCTGCGCACTTCTACAAGGCCAGGAAGTTGCGCCTGAGCGACGAACTGGAGAGCCGTTTGCTGCAGCAGATTCTGGAGAACCGGCATCGCCTCGGCACCGACAAACTGGCCAACTGGTTGAGTGCGGACAAGGTCAATCTGCTCAAGGCCAACGAGCTCAATCTCAACACGGCCATGCAATCGTTCGACTGGTGCCACATGAATCTCGACGACATCGCCGGACTGGCCGATTGATCATGGACCCGGAAAGCATGCCCTCCGGCGCGCCGCGGCCCGATGCCAATCTGGCCGCCCTCGCAGCCGAGCTGGATTGGCTCGAGGCGGTGATCGGCCAGGTGATCGCGAGCTACCTGAAGCACGAAGGCCATGAAGGCCACTGGCGCGACATACCGATGCCCGACGTCGGGCACGATGCCAGTATCTATGGACGCCACGTGCGCGAATGGGGCCTCAATCGCTTCGAGCGGCTCACCCTGGCCCTGGCTCTGGCGCCGCATTTGCGCCCGGAGTGCCTGGACGTCTTCTTCGGCGTCAACGCGCGTACCGAACGCGGCTTTACCGAATTCGGCGGCCAGGTTGAAAAAAGCTTCAACGGCTTCCTGCCGACCGGGCAAACCCTGGTGTTCCTGATCAGCGCCAACGATCCGGCATGGCGCCTCGATGCCTTGGCGGTGCTCGCCCCGCAGCATCGATTTGCAGCGGAGCAGATCATCAGCGTCGACCCGCCCGAGCGCAACCTGCCGCAGCTTGCCGGCGTGTTGTGCATGTCGGACCAGTGGCTGCACTACCTGATCACGGGCGAGAAAGTCCGGCCCGAACTCAACCCGGAGTTTCCTGCCAGCCCGATTGCCACGCCGCTGGAATGGTCCGATCTCGTGCTGGACTATCACGTGATGGCGCAAGTCGCCGAAATACGGGCATGGCTGACGCACGGCCACAGCCTGATGCGCGATTGGGGGCTGGGGCAGAAAGTCAAACCGGGATACCGCGCCGTATTCCACGGCCCGCCGGGCACAGGCAAGACGCTGACCGCGGCTTTGCTCGGGAAGGCCACCGGGCGGGAGGTATATCGCGTCGATCTGTCGATGATCGTCTCCAAGTACATCGGCGAAACGGAAAAAAACCTGGGCAAGGTATTCGACGTCGCCAGCTACAAGGACTGGATACTTTTCTTTGACGAAGCCGACGCCTTGTTCGGCAAGCGGACCCAGGCCGTCACCTCGAACGATCGGCACGCCAATCAGCAAACGGGTTACCTGTTGCAGCGCATTGAAGACTTTCCCGGCACGGTGATTCTCGCCACCAATCTGAAATCGAACATGGACGAAGCGTTTACGCGCCGTTTCCAAAGCATGATTCACTTCAACATGCCAGAGGCGCCGCAACGGCTGCGCCTCTGGAAAAACGCGTTCGACGGCGTCTGCGAACTCTCCCCCGACATCGATTTTCCCAAGCTCGCGCACGATCACGAACTTGCCGGCGGCGCCATCATCAACGTGCTGCGTTATTGCGCACTTGCCGCGATCAGCAACGGCCGCCGCCGCGTAGAGAGAGAAGACATACACACTGGAATCAAGCGCGAATTCCGCAAAGACAACAAGACAGTGCAATTGAACTAGGAGCGAAAGCCATGGGCGATCAAAGCTATCAGGACAGGAAACCGCAACAGAACAGGACGGCAGGTGCAGCCCGACAGGCCAAGGGAAAGATGGTATTGGCCGACAATCGGCACAACGTGTCGCAAGCCAAGCCTCTGGCGGACGCCCGCTCGGAGGCCGTCCAACTGGAGGAAAAGGCAACCCCTGAACCGAACCGGACCGGCCTCCCGAATCATCTCAAAGCCGGCGTCGAAGCACTGTCGGGCATGAGCATGGACCACGTCAAAGTGCACTACGACTCGCCGCAGCCGGCGCAGTTGAATGCCCATGCTTACGCACAGGGCAGCGACATACACGTGGCGCCGGGGCAGGAAAAGCATTTGCCGCATGAGGCTTGGCATGTCGTGCAGCAGGCGCAGGGGCGGGTGAAGCCGACGATGCAGATGAAGGGTGGCGTATCGCTCAACGATGATGCGCACCTGGAGCGCGAAGCGGACATTGTCGGCGCCAGGGCCGCAGGCAGTCGTTTCCTTGCGAGTCCTTTCGATGCCGGCGGATCGATCCAGCGCGTAGCGGAGGCAGGCTCGATTGCGCAACTGGCGAAAGGGGATAACAAGGGCAAGAATGCGGGACGAAAAGTTGGCGGCTCCAAGAAGCAACGCCAGCGCAATGTGGGACAACTGGGCGTCGACCCGGGATTCACGACTTGGTATCACAGAAAGAAGGGCAAGGGACAAGCGGTGGGAGTAGGCGGGAAAGTCATATCCGGTGGGCGCGATTCGGCGGACGCGCAGGACGTCAAAAAGCTGTACGCAGAATATCAGGCGGAAATGTTGAGTCGGAAAGGGGGCGACTCAAGCGACGAAGAAGGATCGGACAGCGAAAGCGAGTCCGAAATAGAGAGCGGCCCTCTCGATGAATTGCATGAGCTTCAGGCGGAGCTCGACGGTTTTGACGGCGTCCGCAGCGGAAAGAGGTGGGAGAGATTCAGTAGCGGACGTCTGGAACGGCTGGAGGAGTTGAAGAAGGAAACGGGAGCGCACGGCGCCATCAAGGTTGGCAAGGTCGTTTTGCCAACCTCGAAAAATCCATTCGAAGCGCTTGAGTCGGAAGATGAATAGCCTGCGGAATCTGTTGCATCGCGCTTTGCCAGGCTTTGTGTAATTGCGTGCCATGGACGATTTACGCTATCAAGCCAGGAGAGCCGAAGAGGTCGTCGATCGTACCGACGGTCGGCGCCAGACAGGCACATCGCTGACTGACAATCGGCATGCCGCTGTTTCGCGTGGCGCTTTGCAAGACAACCGCCCGCGTTCGGCATCTCATGTTGCGGCCCAGGTGCGCGCCGCCAGTTCGGATGTGGTCCAGCGCGCCGAAATCCCGGCGACCGTGACCGGCCTCACCCATCTGGTCGAACCAAAGGGAGTGTCGATCTTTGAGGGAGAAGAGGTCGCCCAGGTTACGCACGGTTCAAAAATCGTCATTGAAAACAGCGACAAGATCCGTTCGCGGCGCGGCCCCAACCAGGAACACAATCGCGCCCACGATCTCCAGGCGGCACCGGTCTATCGATGGGTCCGTGTGGTCAGACTCAATACAGGCCTGCTGCGCCAACGCGCCTATATCCGCGACGATGCCATTGAATCGGAACACGCCCAGCCTCTGGGCGCGCGGCCTTCGCACATAGCCGAAGATCAAAGAGACCGATCCGGCGCGATGCCGAGCCAGGATGTGCATCTCGTCGGAACCACCCATAGCCATCTTGTGCGAGACGACAAATCCGCAAAAATCGATGCGCCCACACTGGCGCAATCGGATCTGATTGTTGAACACCCTACGCCTATCGGACGCAGCGGAACGGTGATCGATCGAACCGTTCAAGACATGACGCAGTCGGCATTGATTGCGCGCGCCGGAGCCGCGCAAGTGATCGGCGGGGATGGACGAAAACTCCTGGTTCCCCAAGGGCAGCAAGGCGCGGGATTGCATGCGCTCTCCATCCGCTCCCAAGCTCAGGAGATGCAGCTCAAGCCGCATGCCGATACGGAACACATCAGATTGCTTGCAACCCAGTTTGTGAATACCTGCCTTGGCATTGGGGATCAAGACATAGGTACCGTGATCCAGAATATTGTAGCCATCGGTACTTACGAGAGAACCGGGAGCAACGGAAATATCCCGGACGTCGCAGCGGTACTGCAAAACGGTTATCTGCGCGTAAGTACGATAACCAAATATTTCAAACCTGAAGTCAAGGCAAGCCTGTCAGCCAAGGTTTTGGCAGTCTTCGGGCAGGATCTGATAGTGGCACAGAAAGATATTGAAGAAGAAGTCAACGATTTCAAGGCGTTCTCCGAAGGCAAAAATACCGAGGAAGACCTGCTCAAATACCAAATGGGAATGCGGGACTACCAGGAGAAATTGGCAAATAGCGCGATACCGCCGTTCCACGACGCGATCAGCAATCTCACCTTGTTTTCCGAGACCTTGGGAAACAACAAGGCCAATCTCGTCGTGGCCTTCGGCGCTGCGCATGTCGCGCC
>OUWB011207239.1_pt1 | contig 42189 bp, 29 predicted proteins | sample 1779821 | NCBI WGS metagenome assembly OUWB01 (sample SAMEA3914806, study PRJEB12502) | metagenome | biome: forest; material: soil | place: Canada | collected 2011-08-03 | depth 0.1 m
ACCTTCGTCAAGTTCCACTGGAAGCCCAGGCTCGGCCTGCAGTCGGTGGTATGGAACGAGGCGGTCAAGATCAACGGCGCCGATCCGGATTTTCACCGCCGCGACCTGTGGAACGCCATCCAATCCGGCGCCTATCCCGAATGGGAGCTGGGCGTGCAGCTGTTCGACGAGGCCTTCGCCGACCAGTTCGACTTCGATGTGCTCGATGCCACCAAGCTCATTCCCGAAGACATCCTGCCGGTGCGTATCGTCGGCCGGCTGGTGCTGGACCGCATGCCGGACAACTTCTTCGCCGAGACCGAACAGGTCGCCTTCTGCACTCAGAACATCGTCCCGGGCATCGACTTCACCAACGACCCGCTGTTGCAGGGCCGGAACTTTTCCTACCTCGACACGCAGACCAAGCGCCTGGGCGGCCCGAACTTCACCCATATCCCGATCAATGCGCCCAAGTGCCCGTTCGCCCACTTCCAGCAGGACGGCCACATGGCGATGCACAATCCCAAGGGCCGCGCCAATTACGAGCCCAATTCGTGGACACCGGCGCTGGGCGCCGACGGCGGCCCGCGCGAGGTCGCAGGCGGCTTTCGCTCGGTGGCGGAGACCAACGACGGCGACAAGCGCCGCATCCGCCCGGAGCTGTTTGCCGACCATTACAGCCAAGCGCGCCAATTCTACATCAGCCAGACCCCGATCGAGCAGGGCCATATCCAGGACGCCCTGGTCTTCGAATTAAGCCGTGTTGAACGGCCCGATATCCGCAGCCGCGTCGTCAGCCACCTGCTCAATATCGACGACACCCTGGCCCAAGCGGTCGCCGACGGCCTGGGCCTGGCCGCCCTGCCCGCCCCGGCCCAGGCGGCACGCCCAACCCGCCAGGACCTGCCGGCCTCGGATGCGCTCAGCATCCAAAAGAAAAACCCGGGCACGCTGCAAGGCCGCAAGTTCGGCGTCCTGTTGACCGACGGCGCCGATGCCGATCTTCTCACCGCGCTCATTGCCGCCGCGACCGAGGCCGGGGCCACGCTTGAGGTCGTCACGCCGAAGATCGGCGGGGTGACCTTGAGCGACGGCACGATTATCGCGTCGCAGTACAAGGTCGACGGCGGCCCCTCTGTGCTTTTCGATTTCCCCGTCGTGCTGGCTTCGGCCGCCGGTGCGGAGGCTCTCGCCAAGCTGCCGCCGGCCCGCGATTTCGTCGCCGACGCCTTCGCCCACTTCAAGATTCTCGCTCATTCCCCGGAGACTTTGCCGCTTCTGGAAAAGGCCGGGATTGCCGACGACCTGGACGACGGCGTCATTGAGCTGACCCCAGACACGCTGGCCGTTTACATCGCCGAGCTCGCCAAGACTCGTCACTGGATGAGAGAAATAGCCATGAAAGCCCTCCAACCCCAATAGACCCGTCGCCGAGGAGAGAATGATGTCCCGACCGTCCGACGAAGTGGTCGTCCTGTTACATGGACTGGCCGAGACGCCGCTGATCATGGCGCCTCTAGAGATCGCGCTCCTGCGCGAAGGCTACCGTATCCACAATCCCGGCTATCCGTCGACGTCGGCCACTATCGAAGAACTGGCGACCAAATTCGTTCGCCCGCTGCTCCACGATTTTCCGGAAGCCGGGCGCATCCATTTCGTAACCCACTCGCTAGGCGGCGTTTTGCTGCACTATTGCCTGCAATCGGAGCGGCCCGCGAACCTTGGCCGAGTCGTAATGACGGCGCCTGGCCTGCAAGGCAGCGAAGCCCTCGAAGCCTATCGCCACAACTGGTTGTTTCGCATGATATATGGTCCGGCGAGCTTCCAGTCCGGCACTGCCGCCGATGCGTTCGCCCGATGTCTTGAAAAGGACGCCAAGTACGATCTCGGCGTCATCGCTGGCTGCGTTTCACTAGATCTTGTCGCAAACCTCTTCATCCCCTGGCCGCACGACGGCAAGATCGGCGTTGCACGGACAAAGATCGCTGGCCTCAAGGACCACCTGGTGCTGCCGACCGCGCACGATCTGATCGCCTCCGACCCGGTCGCGATCGCTCAGACGGCGCGCTTTCTCCGATCCGGACATTTCTTCCACCTCATGTCGCCGGACGAAGCGGTGGGATCTGGGGCTCTGGCCGCCTAAATCGGGACGTCTTTCTCCGAGTCTCAGGTGTGACGCCCGCGCATCAGGATGAGCTTCGCCACACCCGCAGGACCCTCGATGCCCCTCATCCTATTGCTTCGCTTCTGGCTATCCCTGGCTTCGCTGGCCATTCTCGCCGGCGCCGCCTATCTGCTCTGGTCCTGGTACCAGGGAGACGTCGTGCGCGACGTCTATGGTGTCGCCCATTTCGTTCGACATGGCTGGCGGCTTTGGTCCGGCATCGGGCTCCTTGCTTGGTCGTTGGGCGGCGGCGGCATCATTCTTAGACCCTTCCTCGCCCGACGCGACATCGAGCCTTTGACATTTCCTCGGAGCGGCGGAGAAACCATCGAGGGCGCCAACGGCGCGACGCTCTACGTCGAATCACAGGGAGCTTCCACAAAACCTTGCTTGATCCTGACACACGGCTGGGGTCTCGACAGTACGATCTGGGCGACGACGAAGCGCGACTTGGCCGACCAATTCCGAATTATCAGTTGGGATCTCCCAACGATGGGTAAATCCAAGGCGCCCCATTCGGCGGTCTCGCTCGACAGTTTTGCGCAAAACCTGGCGCGCGTCATCGATTACGCCGGCACGGCCAAGGTGGTTTTGGTCGGGCACAGCATCGGCGGCATGACCACTCAGACCCTTGCGCGCGATCGGCCGGAACTGATGCGTAACCGCGTCGCCGGCATCATACTGCTCAATACAAGTTATCGAAATCCTCTCACCACCATGATGTTCAGTGGGCTCGCCCAGGCGCTGCGATTTCCTCTGATCGAGCCCCAACTGTTCGTGACTCTGGCCCTTTGGCCATTGGCCTGGGTGGGCGCCTGGAAAAGCTATATCGACGGCTCGGCCCACCTCGCCAATCGCTTCGGCTTCGGACCGCTCGTAACGAAAAGCCAGCTCGAACACACCACCCTTCTCAGCATCCGCAATTCCCAGGGCGGCCAGGCCAAAGGCAACCTCGCCATGTTCCGCTGGGATGCTGACAGGGCGCTGGCCGACATCGGCGTGCCGGTGCTCGTCATCTCGGGCGACGATGATATCGTGACCAAGGCAGAGGCCGGCCAGCATATTGCCGACGTGACGCCAGGAGCAGAATTCATGCGCGTCGACAAGGCCAACCACATGGGGTTCCTGGAACGCCCGGAGGTCTATAATCCTGCCATCGCAGCCTTCGCGCTCAAGTGCTTGCAAGGCGTCGTATCGTCCGCCAAGGCATCCTAGACGAAATCTGGGACGGTCCGAACCGCCGGCGATTTGCTCAAGCCTATCGGATAGACTCATCGAATCTCTGGCCGCTTACCAAACAACTCCGGCGGGCTGCGGCGCCCATATCGGAATATTACACCTAACGCCGTAGGAGAACGACGTATCACGCTCCGGGATCTCGCCATGGTCAAGCCCGCAAACGCAACGTCTCTAGTCACGCTCACCAAGCGAACGTTCCAGCAATGGAGTGACGATGAGGCGCCGAAGCTAGGCGCCGCCCTGGCGTTCTACAGCATGCTCTCCATCGGTCCCCTGCTATTGATCGCCGTGTCCGTGGCAGGGCTTGTGATCTCTCACGACCAGGCCGGACGATACATCATCCAGCAAATGCGCGGGCTGGTCGGCAACGACGGCGCGAGAGCGCTTGAAACGGTCATCGCCAATGCTCGCAATGCAAGCCAAGGCGTCGTCGCGACCATCATCGGACTGGTGACCCTGCTGATTTCCGCGGCCGGCTTTTTCGGCCAGCTGCAGGCCGCGCTCAACACCATATTCAAAGCCCCGAAAGCCAAAAGCAGCGTCGGCGACTTCATCAAGAAGCGTCTGCTGTCTTTCGGCATGGTGATAGGCATCTGCCTGCTCCTGCTGTCGTCACTGGTTATCTCGGCGGCACTGGCCGGCGTAACCGGACTTTTCGGCGACAGCCTGCCTTCCCTCTTCCTACAAGCCGGTAATGTCCTCCTGTCGCTCGTCGTATCGACCCTTCTCTTCGCCGCGGCCTTCAAGGTTTTGCCCGACGTGAAGATCCTGTGGCGGGATCTTTGGCTCGGCGCGGTACTGACGGCCGTTCTCTTCGCCATCGGCAAATCCCTGATCGGCCTCTATCTCGGCCGCAGCAGCTTCTCGTCGACCTATGGCGCAGCGGGCTCGCTGATCGTGCTGCTGGTATGGGTCTATTATTCGGCGCAAATCATATTCTTCGGCGCTGAATTCACACAGGTCTACGCGGAAGCGCGCGGGAGGACCTTCCCTCTGAAATCGGGCTTCGCGCCAAAGGCCGCAGCTAGACCCTTGCCCGAACCGAGCCCGACCTATCCGGCGGGGGCGCCCGCGACGCCGGCCAGCCTCTTCGTCGCCGCCCTATGGCTGATCGCCCTGACAGGCATGGCCGTGGCATTCCGTCCACGGCCCCGAGCGCGCTGACCCAGCCCAACCGCCCAGCCGCACCACGGGCGTAATCTGCCGTGTCGAGATGTTTCGGCAGGCCCCGGCGCGATCGTGCACGCCTTCACACCTCGTAAAGGACGTTCGCATAACCTTCATATTCGGGCGCGAGTAAAGCGACGGGCGAGTGGCGTATCATGGATGACATTGTTTCAAGGATTCTGGTTTCGGTGAACGAAGCGGAGCGCTTGGCGCTTCAGGCCTGCGAGATCGATGACCCCGCTGAAATCCGCCGTCGCGCCGCGCAACTCCTCGACCAAAATCCCCTTAGCGCAACGGCCTGGTGCCTGCTGGCGTCACAGGCACCGGCGGGAAGCAACGACCAAGTCGATCTGTATCAGCGCGCCGTCGGCGCGGCGATGACCGTCGCCGGCGTTCGCCGCATCGATGATGAAACACCGATCGCCCGCGACCATGTCTCGCGCGGCCTCGTGCGGGCGCTCGCGGGCCTGGCGGACGCTCTGCGTCTCGCCGGCAAACTGGAAGACGCGATTGCGACCTATCACGACGTCCTGCGTGTGGACACGTCCGACGGTCTTCGGGTGCGTTACGCCCTGGCCGAATGCCTGCTGGCCACGGGTTATCTCGTCAGCCTGCAGCGCTTGTTGACGCGCTTTGAAACCGATCACTGCGCAGCCTGGCGGTGGACGGCCGCGCTCGCCGCTTTCAAGCTCGACCGAGACGACGCCGACGACCTTCTTGACGACGCCGTCGACAGCAACCCCTATGTCGGTCCCTATCTTCTCGATCGCCTAAGTTGGGTCGGAGACGCGCCCCGGGCGCATCAACCGGCGGAAGAAAACGAGGCGGCCTGGTACGCCGGTGAGTTTTCCAGACATTGGGCCGCCCGACCCGAAGCGAAGCGCTGGATCGCCGAGCGCACGGGACTCGCCGGCTAAGCCCGGGACAGCGCTGCCGCTAGGCGGCCGGCGCCAGGGCCGCGTATTTCCGGCAATGTTCCAAATAAGCCTTCTCGTGATGTGCTAGCAGATCAACTACGCTCGTCCACAGCCAGGTGGGCGCGTCGAGCGTCTTCGTCCGATGTCTCGCCAACTGCTTACGCCAGGCGGCGCGCGCTTCGTCGCTCAGCTGGCGGGCATGAGCTTTTCCAACGACGGCAGCCAGGTAGAAGGCGACCTTCAAAGCTTCATCCGCCGTCAGGTGCTCGATTTCGAATTTGAGATCCTGCGGCATCAGTTCGCGGATGAAGACCGACCTGCCGAGCAGTTCGGCCGACTGCATCCGCTCGCCGAGCGCCGGTGATAAATGCCACGCCCCTGCAACGACGCGCTCCGCATTGTCCTTGGGCATGTCCGCGCCCTGCGCCGCCGGCGCCACGGCGCGCACCGCCTCCTTGATATCCACCAGGCAAAGCTCTCCGCCCTCGCCGCCAATCCCGACGAGGACCGCGTACCGTAACAGGCCGAGCGAGCTGCACCCCTTCACCCAGAACGCCGCATCCAGAATCTCGATCGACGCATCGTCGTCGCGGGACTTCAGGGACGTCACCAGGCGGCGAATCTTGTCGTGGCGAAACAGGTCATCGACTGCGGCACGCTCGATCTTGTCGATCTTCAAAAAAGTCCTGCCAAGCGGTATCTTCGGCGTCGTGTCCTTGATGCGTTCGCGGGCCAACTGCTTCCAATTGCGCTTGAGCGCATCCTTCAACGTCTTCTCGATGGCCTGGGGCCGATCGGCCGCCGCGAGACAGGTATCGTCGTCGAAGGCGGCCTCGTAGCCCAGGACCAGTTGCTCGACGATCCGCGACGTCATGACACCCGGCAGATCGGAACCACGCGCCGCGCTGGCCATGGACAAGCCGAGACGGATCAGATCGTGCGCCGGATTGCCGATCACCGTCTGGTCGAGGTCGCGGATCTGGACGTCGATCCGCCCCTTGGCGCTCGCGACCGGCCCAAGATTGCCGACATGGCAGTCGCCACATATCCACACGGGCGGTCCGGCGGGAATGTCGACCGCCTCGGCGCTTCCCAGCCATTCATAGAACCGCGCTGTATTGCCCCGAACATAGGCATGGGCGGACCGCGCCATTTTGAGATTGCGGCGGTCGTTCAGAAATGTCGAACGATCGGTCGATTTGGTCTTGGAAGTGGGTTTGCGCATTGAAGCCTTTGAAACGGAACGTCTGCACCGGAAGAAACGCAGCCCGAAGATGGCAATTCATACCATGGGGAGGGATGCAATTTTGTCAGCAGACGGATCATTTTTGCCGCGCTGGCCGATAAGAATCCAATGCGGCTTCCATCCGGCGCCGTCTTCAAACATTGCAAGCCCCACCAATGGGCGACTTCGGAGCCGGCCGCATGGGCTGTGGCGAGGTCGACGGGCGTTCACCAACTGGCTTGACCGCGCCAATTCAGTGCGCGGACGCCCCGTGACGAATGATCACTTGGCGTCGCGAGGGACGTCGATATTGTCGCCGCCATTTCGGGTCGCAGGATACTTTTCCGGCCGCTTGTCCCAACCCGGCTTGATATCCGTGTGCACCTTGTCGTTTTGGTTGTCTTCGCCCTTGGGCTCGGGCGTCTGCTTTTTTGTCATGACCGTCTCCTCGATGGGTTCGACCGGGTGTGAAAATGAATCGGCCGAAGCCCGTGGGCTCCGACCGAATCGACTTCTGGACGCAACAGCCGGTCGCCTTGCGGCAACCGGGCTGCGCTCGCTGCCTACTGGGCCGGCGCCTTGTCTTGAGCGAGCGCCTCTTTGTTCACTTCGGACAGCGCAATGCCGTTCAGCTTCTCGTCCGTCGCCTTTTCCTCGGCCAGGGTCTCGGCCAGAAGCTTGGCGGCGTCATTGTGTCCCAATGCCTTGGCGATCGTGATGAGCGCGCCGTAGGAGGCGATCTCGTAATGTTCGACCTTTTGCCCGCCGACGATCAGCATGGCGTCGCGAACCGGCCCCTTGTCGATCTCGTCGATCGTCTCCTGGCCCTCTTCGACCAGGCCTTCCATGGCCAGGCACTTCACGCGCTTGAGCTTGATGCCGGTCAGTTCGACGATCTGGTCGATCCGCTCGATCTGGCCTTGGGTTTCCTCCAGATGGGTGGAAAACCCGGCCGAAAGTTGCGGGTTGCTGGCGGCCTTGGCGAGCTTCGGCAGCGCCTTGGTCAATTGCTTTTCCGCGCTGTAGATGTCGGACAACGCGTGCACGAAAGCTTCTTCGAGGGTTGTGATCTTGGGCATGTTAGCCTCCAGGTGGTGATAGGGGAGCGGGCGGCATCCTATCCGGGAAGACGTAAGTTCATGATGGGAGATAGGACGCCAACTGATCAAGGCGCCGAAGTCAGCCCGGCCACATACGCCGGCGTCGCGCCACGATTCCCGTCTTCAGGGCGGCCGTCATATTATCGACGCTCGGATGAGCATGTCCGCCATGACCGGACATGTGCAGTCTCCGAGGGCAGAAACGGGACTGTCGTAATTCAACCGGTCAGGCGATTTGCAGCCTTGGCTCGACCCGCAGGCTGACGACGTCGGTCCGGTTCGCGCGCGTCAAGGCGAAAACGATCGTGTCGGCCAGATCCTCGGCATACAGCGCTTCCTCATTGGCGATCTTCTTGCGCTGCTCTTCCACCGGCGTTCCCTGCAGGTCCGCGCCGACCAGACCCGGCTCGACGAGGGTCACCCTGATATTCTGCTTGGCGACCTCCTTGCGAAGCGTTTCCGCGTAGGCCTGGATACCCGCTTTGATCGCCGCATAGGTGCTGTGGCCCGCGCTTTTGCTCTCCGCGGCCACCGAGCCGACGAAGACGATATGGCCCGGCCCCTTGATCCGCTCCAGCGCTTCTCGGGCGCAGGCCAAATATCCGGTAAAGTCCGTTTCGACGCCGTAACGCCATGCCGGATCCGAAGCCTTTTGGACGGGCTCGACGGCGATGCCGGCATTATTGACGAGAATATCGAGACCATCGAGTGTCTCGTCGACGAAGGCGAACACTGCGGCAACACCCTCGGCTGTGGCCACGTCGGCCGTCAAACCCAGCACTTCGCCTCCCTTTTCTTTGCCGTGCGCCAGCGCATCGTCCAGTTCCGCCTGGTGGCGGCCGAAGGTTACGATGCGCGCACCCTGTTCCGCCAAGAGGGCGACCGTCGCGCGACCGATACCGGTCGTGCCGCCGGTAACGAGGATGCGCTTTCCGCTTAGGGAGGTGACGTCTGACATGAAGGTGGTCCTTTTGCGGCCCGGCGCCGCCGTGACTATTGAACGGACCGGACTTTATCCGAACCACCGTAAGATCGGCGCATATCTTGCCATCGAATCTGCAAGGAGCGCGCAAGCCGGACGGTCGCCTCTGGAAGCCCTGGCGGCGGCTGCCGTCCGCCACCCGTGTCGGGATAGCGCTAGAAATTCCTTATGATTTTGCGTCCGTATTGAATGGATACTTGCCGCCGCTTTTTTCCATTCTCCCCCTACCGAGCAAGGAGACGTCATGTCGGAAATCACGGTAAACACCCAAATGCTGGGTTTGAAAGATCTGGCGCTGCACGTCGAGGACAGCGGCGGCAAGGGAAGGCCGGTCGTTTTGATCCATGGCTGGCCGTTGTCGAGCGCGTCGTGGAGCGGGCAAAAGGCGGCCTTCATCGAGGCGGCTATCGGGTCATCACCTATGACCGTCGTGGCTTCGGCCAAAGCGACAAGCCGCTCGCCGGCTATGACTACAAGACCTTGGCCAACGACCTCGCCGGGCTGATCGATGCGCTCGATCTGCTCGACGTCACTCTGGTCGGCTTCCCGATGGGTGGCGGCGAAGTCGTCCAGTACATCGCCGATCATGGCGAGGTCCGCCTGCAGAGCGTGGTGCTCGCCTCGGCCATCCCGCCGATGATGATGAAACTGCCGAACAATCCCGAAGGTCCGCTTAATCCGGCCAAGGCCGCGAAAATGACCTTCGACCTGACGGCCAATGCCGATGCCTTCTACGACGATTTCACGAAGCAGTTCTTCTCTCTCCATGCCGACGGCCGGGCCCTCATAAGTGACGCGGATCGTCAGGACGCGTTGGCCCAATGCCGACAGGCCAGCAAGGTTGCGGCCCTAGAAGCCATGCAGGTCTTCGGTATTTCGGATTTCCGCAAGGACCTGGCGAAGATCACCGTGCCGACCATTATCATCCACGGCGCCGCCGATGGCGTTGTCCCATTCGAGGGCTCCGGTGCACGCTCGCATGCCGCCATCGCGAAGAGCGAGCTTCACCTAATCGCCGGCGGCCCGCATGGCGTGAATGTCAGCCACGCCGACGAATTCAACACCGAATTGCTGAGATTTCTCGGCACATGAGGGGTTCGCCGGCGGCGGCTGTCTTCGTCACTGGAACAGTGAAGCCGCGGTACCGGCGTGCGACCTTTCGCCAAGGATTTGGCGCGAACAATGGCCGTCCCTTTGGACTGCCATACCTTGTCCCAGTCAAATCTTTCTTTTTCTACGACACAGTACGCCGGACGCAATTCGTTGTTGTCAAAGGGAGATTTCGGGATTTTCCTGATCGTGCCGGGAAATGGTCCCCGGCGTGCGCGGCTAGTGTTCCGTCCCCGTCGCCGGCCGCGCGCCTCTCAGAAAGGGATCCTAATGCCCGACTTCGACATGCAGCCGCTGCAAGGCAGCCGCCGCCCACTTCGCCGGTCCGAAGCCTCCGCCTATTTGAAGGAAAGATACGGTATCGATCGAAAGCCATCGACCCTGGCCAAACTGGCGGTCATCGGCGGCTCGCCGCCCTTTCGTCACGCCGGACGGTTTCCGCTTTACGCGCCGGACGATCTCGACAGCTGGGCATTGTCCATCCTTACGCCGAAGAAATCATCGACCTCGGACCGGCCGCGGTAGAGACGTTTGCTCGGCCGCGACACCGCCGGGCCGGCGACCACGCGACCTATTCGAAGCGCGAAATGGCCCGGGACCAGGTGGCGGTCATGAATACACTCGGCCATCGGCGTTTTGCGCTGGCCGGCCACGATCGCGGCGCGCGGGTTGCCCACCGCCTGGTGCTCGATCACCCCGACGCGGTCGAGCGGCTCGCCCTTCTCAACATCGTCTCGACCGCCAAGACCTACGCCCGTACCGACAAGGATCTCGCGACCCACAAATTCTGGTGGTTCTTCCTGATCCAGCCCGAACCCCTGCCCGAGCATATGATCAATGGTGACCGGGCCCTCTTTCTGAAGACGCATATCGACGGCCAGTTGAAAACTTCGGGCGCCCTCGAGCCGGAAGCCTTCGCCGAATACCTGCGCTGTTATGACAGCCCCGCCACGGTGCACGCGGGTTGCGAGGATTATCGGGCCGCCGCCGGCATCGATCTCGAGCACGATGCCGCCGACGCCGACAAACGGATCGATGTCCCACTTCTCGCCCTGTGGGGCGCGAAGGACTCGGTAGGCAAGACTTCGACGTCCTTGCCTGCTGGCGCGACCAAGCCACGCGGGTCGAGGGCGGGCCGATCGACTGTCACACACCGCAAGAAGAACGTCCCGACGAAGTCTTGCAACGTCTCCTGGCCTTCTTCGCCGGCAGCTCGGCTATCTAGTCGGCACGCTCGGCGACAGCCGCCTGGCCGACGTCTTGGGGCGTATCGAGCCTCTGGGGCACATGAAGTTGCGCCACACCGATACGGCTGTCCGCCATCCCGTAATAGACGTCGTACCGATCCGGCTGCCCGATGTCGTCCCGGCGGTCAAGCCCCGACGGAAAGACAACCGCGTCGACCGCGCCGCGCAGTTCGTAATCGGTCTCGGGCGAGAGGATGGGCTCCTTGCCTCGATAGATGATGCTGTGGCTATCGTCGTGGGCCAGGACCATGACACCCGCCCGGTAGATCAGGCCGCGCGCGCCAGGCTTGGCCGGTTCGGTTTTCTCGACGCCATGATAGACGAGAAGCCACCCGTGCCGGCATTGGATGGGCGGGGCGCCGACCCCGACCTTGGCGTTTTCCCACTGCGCTTCACCACGCGCCAGCCGACGGTGGGCGACGAACTGCCGATTATGCGGCTTCAGCATGTCCGGTCCGGAATGCCAATAGGACACCCAGATGCTCTCGAAGGCCAAATCGTCCTGGGTTGCGCTCGTTGTGGTCCTGGCTTCGCCGAGTTCGGAATTGTCGAACATCGGGCGGTGGAGCATGCCGACCGAGGGGACGCCGTCCGGGTCGTGGATCAACTCGGGAAAAGCCGCGGCATCCTTGTCGTCGACCAACGAAAACGAAATTCCCTTGTAGGGATGAAACCGCGCCAGCCCGACACGGGTCCAGTGGATCAAGTCGTCCGAGTGCGCCACCGCGATCCGTGGCCCGTGCGGCGTCAAGGCCGAATAGGTCATGACGTAGTGACCGCGCGCTTCGACGTAGCTGATACGCGGATCCTCGCACCCGCCGCGCCCATCGACGCCGAGCTCGTATTGGGTTTCGGGCTCAAGCGCGATGCCGAGGCGTTCCACGCCGACCGGGTCGCCGACTTCGTTGAACTTGACACGCCCGACACCGATCCGGGAGTAGTTTCCCTTCCCGACCAGGCGCGGGAAAATGTAGAGCTGACCGTCCTTGCCACGGACGATGGCCGGGTTCAGAACGCCTTCGACCTCGTGCGGATTGTTGAGGTCGGGCTCCATGAGCACGCCCATCCGCTGTACCTTGAAACTCATTGGAAACTCCGATCGCGCACGAAGCGCCAGGTCGTCCGACGCGCCATATCGGACATGAACTTGGGCTTAGCGCTGCCGGCTTCGCGCTTCAGTTACTGCATCTGCCGTAAAAACACGATCTGGAACGGCCATGGTCGTCAGCGGCCGCGCTGTTTTCCTGGCCCGCTCAAGTTTCGATTTTCGCGGATGGGCGACGCTGCAATGCACGTAGGCGGCAACCTTGGCGGAAGGCCGAGGTACCTGCAAAAAGCCGCATCAAATCGATCGAAATTCCCGTGTTTAGCGGGCCATCCGCCTGATTTTCCTTATCCAGTTTAGAATGCGGAGGCTTTGTCACACACGAAAAGACTTGGTTTGCGAAAATGGCTTGATATCCTGAAGACGGGTCCAGGGAGGGCAATCTATGCCTGTGACAATCCGGCGGCCACCCTCTCCGCCATAAAGCTGGGTAGCCGGCTGAATTTATTGAATAAATAAAATCAGCCGGCCAGCCTACTCATTCTCTTACCCACTCTTTTTGACGTGGTAGATAGCGGCCCCAGCACTTCGACTGCGAGGTACGGCCACGCACGGCGCCTTGTCAAACGTGAGGCCAACTCTCCTTCCTTCTATCCGCGCTCCCGCATGAACGGCGGCAGATAAGCCAGCTCGATCATCTCCTGCGAGGACTGCCAGGCGCTGATGCGCTCGAATAAGCCCTCAATCCGTTCAGCCAGGTTTTGGTCGACACTGTAGCTTTGTGCCCAGGGCAAATCCGCTCGGCTGAACAAATCCGCGAGCTCGACTTTTGAAATGCCATTCACCTGAGTTCGGCCATTGGCATTGACCACGACATGCCGACCGGCGGCCAAACACGGGGCAAATAGGATTCAATCGTGTAGCCCTCCGTTATCCAAATGCCGTCGCCTTCTCCGATATCGGCCGCCTCGGCAACGAATCTGACTTCCTCCACCCCGATCGGTCCGACCATAACCGTCAGGAAGGTCGCGATCGATCAAGACGACGAAGTTGCGATTGATACTCCGAATCGCGCCCCGTCCCGGCTCATCATCTGCCAAGCTCAGGTGCTTACGCATGGGTCGAAAGACCAACCGATCATCGTATCGGCAACGTGACGGGCAGATGCTTTGAGCTCTACGTCGCAAACGGTGGACGGCCCATATCTGTACCTCAGACATCGTCTGTCGGCATCCAGGGCAAGGTTGACAGTACCCTACGGCCAATCTAGGACCTAGTTATCATGCCAGGAGAGGGCAGCGGGAGGGTGCATGCAATGACGACGGACCTCCTGAGGCCAGTTTGGCTAAGGTTCAACACGCTTTATGCGGCGGCCATCGCTCTCCTTATCTTTTACGGGTTTAGCCACACGGTTGGTGGAGCGCTGCTCCAGCCTGAGAGACCGCCTCCTCTGGTCCTTTACTTCCACGTATTGCTGTCGAGCCTCTGGCTTATTCTGTTCGTAACGCAGACCGCTCTCGTTGGGGCCGGACATACTCGTATTCACCGTCGATTAGGTCCTTGGGTTGCCGGCCTCGGCGCGGTGCTTGTCGTTGTAGGCTTGATTACAGTCGTCGTAATGCGGCAGCGCGCCATCGCAGAGCACGGCACAAGTGTGCGGGCGATCGCCTTTCTCAGTATTCCCCTCCTCGGCAGCCTCATGTCGTTCGCTGTTCCATTCCTCGCCGCCGTGGCGCTGCGCAACCGGCCGGACTGGCACCGCCCGCTCATGCTGATCGCCACCACGTCGATGACCACTGCTGCCCAAGTCCGAATTCCTTGGCTCGACGCCTCCCCAATCCCCTTCCTCATTCCGCTGATTACCGTCAGTCTAATGACACTCGCTGCGACAAATGATTTCATCAGCCGGCGGCGGATCGCCCCGGGTTGGCTCGTAGGCATCCCAGGCTTCATGCTTTTCCAATTTTCGGCGGTATATCTCTTTGTTGCAGCACCGAAGCCATGGGTTGACGCGGCGAGCTTCATCCTTCGCGCCTTGTGATCCGGCGAAACGCCGTTTCCGGAAGGCAATTGTCATTCACTTGAACTAGGATGACACGATCGTCATGGCTGCCTTCGCCTAATTCGTGATGCACTTGCTAAGCACCTCCGCGTTCAACAAAATCAGCGCCGCTATAAAACGATAGAACAGATATCGTCGATAAGGAGCATAACGATGTATAAGCCACAGCCGGTGCAGGAGCGTCTCTGGCAAATCGTCGTCCTGATGGGCCTTTTCACAGCGGTCGCGGCTTGCTCGCCAAGTCGACCGACCCCGCCCGGGCCAGGTTTGGCCTGGGCCTATCCCACATCGACGGAGGGTTTTGAGATGCCGGCCGGCCCTGGGCCTTTTCGCGTTCCAGGGAGCCAGCTCTCTTTCTCCGAGAAAGAGGTGAATGACGACGAAAACCCGGTCGACTGGTTTCCGGCGGAACACGCCCCGCCGCCGTTCGTCGTCGCCCATCAACGCCCGAACGGCGCCACGCCCTGCGCCGAATGTCACTTCTACAACGGGCAAGGGTTTCTCGGCGCGGCCAATCTGAACGGACTGACTGCCGCTTACATCATCGAACAGGTGAAGGCGTTCCGGAGCGGGGACCGGCGATCGGCTCAGTCCGATCGCCCGGATACGAATGAGATGATCAAGGTGGCCAAGCGGATTTCCGATCCTGATCTGGCGGAAGCCGCCGCTTATTTCGCGGGCCTGCCGCGCCAACCCCGGCTGCGGGTCATCGAATCCAGCGATGTTCCCGTCACCAAGCCCGACAAATATGGCTGGCTGGATCTTGTCCCGGGCGGCGGACGCGAACCGATCGGCGCAAGGGTGATCGAAGTCAGCGAGGATACGCGCAATGGGCTTTTAAGTGACGACCATGTCCAATTCATCGACTATGCGCCCCCCGGTTCGGTGAGGCGCGGCGAGGCCTTGGTGCAGACCGGCGGCTCCGGCGGACAGCCGTGCCGCTCCTGTCATGGCCCCGACCTACGCGGCACAGGCGACACCCCGCCTCTGGCCGGCCGCTCGGCGCCATATCTCGCCCGGATGTTGTGGGACATCAAGTCAGGCGCGCGGACTGGATCTACGGTCGCCCCGATGCAAACGCCCGTTCGCGGCCTGACCCAAGATAATATCGTCGACGTGACCGCCTATCTCGCGTCGCTGACACCGTAATCAAATTCCGGGGCTCAAAAGGCCGCCCTTTGCCCGCCGCCGCCGAAATCGGCCCTGCTCACAGGAAATTCCTTCTCAAAACTATTCTTGGTTGCCGCCTACCAAAATGGCACCTCTTCGACGATTTTTGAGACCGCGCTTGGCGTTGATTTTTCTCAAACTTGTCCGATTGGCATGCAATGTATGCAGAATAAAGATTGTGCGAACGTTGTCTCGATTGCGAGCCCATAGGCATTTAATTCGAGCACAGGAGATTTTTCATTTGCGAATAATCTGGGCCCAAATGGGCTCTGTTTGCGAGCGAGTGCTCGGATGTTTGCAAGCGCCTATACATATCGCCCGAATTGCGCGAGGTGCTGTTTCATCCATTCACACGAGAAAGGGCTCGCCCTAGTCATAATGCACTAGGCCTCGGCCTTTATATCGCATCTTAAATCGCGAGGGGCCATGACGGAAAACTCGACGTCACGTCGTCCCGATCTGAAACACGGTTTACCTTCCTCATGGCGCTCTGGAAACGCCATCGTCTAGCTTATCTCGTTCGATTGATTCCCCATCAGGCTTCGGATCAAACCAACGAAAATTGGATTGAATTAATCCGAACACGGAGTTATTTCTGGTTGCCTTCCTTCGCATTACGCCATGGAAAGCACTTGCAATGATTCGAACACAGTATGGCGCCCAGCCCTATCGCATCTGCAGCGGACGGGCAATTTGAAGTGCTATTGGTCACGTCGCGCCGGTCCCGCCGATGGATTATTCCGAAGGGCTGGCCGATCAAAGGTTTGAGGCCTGCGCTTTGTGCCGCACGAGAAGCATTCGAGGAGGCCGGTGTCATCGGCCGTATCGAAGAGACGGAGGTCGGACGTTTCTCCTACCTGAAGCTTCTTGAAAAGACTCGCCGCTCGGTCGAATGCGAGGTGACTATTTTCCCGTTACTGGTCGAACGTCAGCTTGAATCTTGGCCTGAGGCTACTCAGCGCGAGCTTCGGTGGGTTACGACCGAGGAAGCGATTTCCCTGGCGAGTGACGCTGGCCTCAGAACTGTGCTCGTTTTCGCAGGTCGTGAAATCATGGCACGCGCAGCCTGAATTGGCAGAAATTGCCGAGAGGGCGCGAGCACTTAGGCTACTTGCAGAACGGGTTTGTCGGTCGAACTACCTCGGCCGGAATGGGCGTTCCGACCGGCCTCAGTGGATAGATTTCAACTCGGTCACTTCGAACTTCGAGACATTGACCGGTTGACCGCGGACGACGAACCGGACGACCGTAAACGGTTCCCTCGGAAACAGAGATTCCGTCATAACGGTTGAACCGTCGTCGGCGAAGAGCTCGGCGGAGTCGTGGTCCATGAAAACGCGCATTTTCACCACGTCCGATGAGGAGCGCCTCGGCGCGACGTCCGCCGCAGTGGCGAACTTGTCCGAGAAGGACGTGTCGCCGGATTTGCGCCGGTCGCTAAAAAACGTATTCGTCTGGCCATTGTAGCCGATATGATAGATGTCTCCTTTGGCGTTCGTGAACTCCAGATAGCCGACGGTGCCCGCGGCAGGTCGAGCGAATTCCAGCTCGACCTCTGACTGGGTCACGACTTCCGCTGGAACGGCTGCCTGAACTCCGCCCGTCACGACTTGGGGTTGGACCTCGTAGCTATCGCCCTCAATGCTCGCGATCTCAGCAGCGGGTAGCGAATGAAGGGCGTAGCCCGAGGGATCAACGTGTAGCGCCAATTCTCGCGGAAGGGTCATGGCGCTACGCCAGACCGTTGTTGGAACATTCTGGCCATAGTCCCAGTTGCTCATCCAACCAAGCATCAGGACGCGTCCATCGCTTTTCGGCACGTCGTTCCACGTCACGCTTGCGTAGTTGTCGCGCCCCCAGTCGACCCATTGCGGTCCTTGGGCCCTCAGTTCATCTGCGAACTTCGGATCCAACTTGAATTCGGTTCCGTCAAAGTCCCCAACGAAATATTGGGTCGCCGATCCTCCATTTGGGCCGCCCGGGTTCAGACTTTGCACTAGGACCCATTTGGTCTCGCCGGTCTCAGCCACCTTGATCGGGAATAGATCCGGGCATTCCCAGACGCCGCCGTGCGCGCCGACGTCGTCGCCGAAGCGACTCAGGTACTTCCAGTTCTTGAGGTCCGGCGACCCATAAAATTCCACATGACCGCCGGCCGCCAGGGTCATGATCCACATTTTGGCGCTTTCGTTCCAGCGGACCTTGGGATCGCGGAAATCAGGCTTGCTCTCAGGCGCCAGGAGAACGGGATTTCCCTTGTATTTGGTCCAGGTCTCGCCGCTGTCCAAACTGTAGGCGATGCCTTGATTTTGGTGCTGCTTCAGACCCATCTGCTTGTAGTTGTCATTGTGGTAGGTGAAGATCGCGACGAGTGGCGGATTGTCCTTGGTTCCAAATCCGCTTGTATTGTTCCAATCAACGACGGCGCTGCCACTGAAGATGAAGCCATTCGCGTCTGGCGCCAGCGCGATGCGCCGGTTCACCCAATGGACCATATCTTGGCTCACCGCGTGCCCCCAGTGCATCGGCCCCCAGACATTCCCGAACGGGTGATACTGATAAAACAGGTGATACAGTCCCTTATAGAAGAACATGCCATTGGGGTCGTTCATCCAGGCCACAGGCGGCGTGAAATGGTAGGCCGGCCGATAAGGCTCGTTGTATGGCTCAGTCGCCTCCGGTTTAGTCGCGTCAGCCGCTCCCGCTATTGCGGACGCCAGAACCGGCCCAGAGGTCGACAGCCCCAACAATGCGCTGAGAGAAGCGGTAATGAATCTGCGTACGAACATGTGAATCCCCGTTTTGTTTTTTGAAGCTGTACCGCGTCGGACCTCAACAGCCAGACCGACGGCATTCCCGCAGGTCGAGCGAATTCCGCCGCGACGCCACGGCGCGCTGTCCTCCAAATTGGCAGCTATTGGATTTCCAGTTCGATTGAACCGGGACTTAGTTGTATTCGGGCAGCAAGGCCAATGGCGCCCAAAACACCAGCCCTGTCCTTGAGTTCGGCCGCCTGGATAAAATTCTCGACATCCTCGGGGCGCCGAAGCTCCCGGAAATAGCCGCCCAGAAGATTCAGGAACGCCAAGCGACTGCGCTCGATAACTTCACGCTTCAAACCGACACCGCCACCGATCAGGATACGCTGGGGCGCCGCGATCATCGTCATATTGTAATAGAGCTGAGCCAGGTATTCGCCGATCAGCAGCCATACCTCGTGGTTGGCCGGCAGATCCTCGCCTCGGATGCCGGTACGGCGCTCGATGGTCGGCCCGCTCGCCAGCCCCTCGAGGCAATCACCATGGGATGGGCATGATCCGGGAAACGGATCGCGGCCGGGCTCACGGCGCACCAACATGTGGCCGGCCTCGGGATGTAGCAGGCCGTGCACCGGCCGGCCGTTCGCGTAGAGCCCGGCGCCGATGCCAGTGCCGACGGTGACATAGGCGAAGGTGTCGAGTCCCCGGCCCGCTCCCCAGGTCGCTTCCGCGACGGCGGCTCCGTTGACATCGGTATCAAGCACAACCGGCAAGCCTGGAAAGCGGCCGCGTAGAGCTTTGACGATGTTAAAGCCCCGCCAAGCCATCTTCGGCGTCTCGCCAATCATGCCGAATTCAACATGCGCGGGGTTGACCTGGATCGGGCCGAAGGCCGCCACGCCAATGCCCGAAATCGCCGGATAGGCATTCAAGAAACTTTGGACCTGTTGTGCGATCTTCGCGAACGTCTCTTCAGGCGCCCCCGTTGGAATACGCACGGGCGCCGTCAGATCATTCGGACCACTTCCAACGGCCATGATCACTTTGGTTCCACCGATCTCGATACCTATAAACATAGTGTCACTCGTCTCTTGAGCACGAACAAAACGCGTTGTGTGGCTAGTGGCCAATAGACCTCTCCATGTCTTCCAGCGTCACCCCCTTCGTTTCCGGGAAAAATTTCATGACGACGAAGAACTGGACGACCATGGCCGCCGCGAAGAAGATGAACGGCAGGCCCTTCGAATAGGCCGCGACCAAAGGAAAAGCAGTGGCGATTACTGCATCCATGAACCAATGGGTCGATGAGCCAAGGCCTTGGCCTCGCGAGCGGACCTCGGTCGGGAATATTTCCGAAATGTAGACCCAGATGACCGCACCCTGCGAGAAGGCGAAGGACGCGATAAAGAGGATCAGCATCCACAGGAGGTCGTTGCGGTAGGTGCCAGTAAGTTGGATATAGCCGGTCGCCGCCAGGGAGAGCACAAGGCCCACCGAACCTACAAGCAAAAGGGTCTTGCGGCCGACACGATCGATGATCGTCAACGCCAATAGCGTGAATATGAAATTGGTCGCGCCGATGATCACAGATTGCAAATCCGCCGATACCTTGGCGAAGCCGGCGGCCGCGAAGATGTCATTCAGATAATAGAGAATGGCGTTGATCCCGGACAGCTGGTTGAATCCAGCGACCGCAATCGCAAGCAGCATCGGCTTGGCGTAAGCCTTCCAGGTCAAGCGCGCCTTCGCACCCTTGTGTTCATTGTGCTTGGCCAGATACTGGTCTAACTCGCCCTGCGGATCCTGCGCACCTATTTTGCTCAGGACATCCAGGGCCTGGTCGAGCTTACCCTTGATGGCGAGCCAGCGCGGGCTGTTCGGAATGGAATAGAGTAAGAGCCACAAGACAAGCGACGGGACGATCGTCACACCGAACTTCCATCGCCACTCAGTATCTCCGAGATTGAGCGTGCCGATGACGTAGTTGCTGAGATAGGCGACGAGAATCCCGAAGACGATGTTTAATTGAAACATGCCGACCAGCGCGCCGCGGTTTTTCGCGGGCGCTATCTCGGCGAGGTAGGTCGGCGCCAGCACCGACGAGGCGCCGATCGCCAGTCCGCCAAGGATCCGGGCCGCGATAAGAATGGGAAGTGTCGGCGCTAGAAAGCTGCCGAGGCTGGAGATGACGTACATCAGGGCAATGGCGCGAAGACAATTGCGGGCACCGAAGGCGTCGCCTGGCAACCCTGCGAACATGGCCCCAGCCAGAGTCCCCCAGAGCGCGCTCGACACGGTCAGCCCTAGCGCGCCGGGATCGAGATGAAAGGCCTGGGTCAAACCGTGCGTGGTGCCGGCAATAACCGCCGTGTCGAATCCGAAAAGTAGGCCGGCGAGCCCGCCGACAAAAATCCCTCGAACCAAAGTCGCGTTCATAACTTCCTCATCCTGACTGTATTTTTTGTCCTTCTAAAAAAAGGCGAGCGCGGAGATGAACCGTGCTCGCCAGACGAGGAGTTACTCAAAATGCGGCCTGGGAGAGACCTCTCGCGGGACAGCGACGGGAAGGAAAGACCCCGCCCCGCGAAATCAGCTTAACCGCGGTACGCGCTGGCCATAGCGGTTGCACTGACCGGAAAACGGACTACGTTACGCACTCAGGAAAAGACGAACTCTGTGAAACACATTCACCCCTCGTTTACACACTACGTCGCCAATTAAGTCAATATGCCGGACTTAGAATTTAATACCAAATCCCGGAAGTTTCTCCCTGCGATGCGTCTACTGTCCATTGCGGGATTTGACGGATCTCAAAACTAGCTTAGACGTGGCCCAATGAACAAGGTCAATCGCGGTTCCAATATCGTTGCCGTCGGCGCCTACAATGAGCGCTTAGTCCTTTCGATCTTGAGATCGAAGGGTGCCTTATCGAAGGTCGAACTCACCCAGGAGACCGGCCTGTCGAAGCAGACACTGACCGATGTCATCGGTCGCTTGGAGGCGAGTGATCTTCTTCTGCGCGGCGAGCCCATCAGGGGACGAATCGGCCAGCCGCAGGTGCCCTTCGCCTTAAACCCCGACGGCGCGTACTCGATCGGCTTCAAGATCGGCCGCAAGAGTTACGAACTGGTCCTGATGGACTTTTCAGGCCGGATATTAAAGTGGATTCGGCAGCATATCGACTATCCGGTGCCTGAGGCGATGACCGAGTTCGTCACGAAGGGCCTTCAGACGATAGGTGCTGAGTTTCCCGCGTCACGCCTCGATAAATGCATTGGCCTCGGCGTCGCGATGCCGAACGAGTTGTGGCGCTGGGGGGCGGAATTCGATGCCCCGGAAGATCAGATTGAGCGTTGGCACAACTTCGACGTTCGCAACGCGCTGGAGGACGTCGCGGACATGCCCGTGACGATCTGGAATGACGTGGCGGCTGCTTGCAATGGCGAACTGAATTTTGGTCGGGGCGAGAAGCACAGCGACTTCCTCTACGTCTACATCGGCACTTTCATCGGCGGGGGCATTGTTCAGAACGGCAAAATCGTTCGCGGCTCCAGGCAAAATGCGGGCGCCATCGGTTCGATGCTCGTCGCCGACCAAACCGGCGCGGCTAACGGCAAGCAGCTTCTATCGGTCGCTTCGGTGATCAATCTCGCCCATAGTTTGATGAAGGCGCGGCGCGACGTTTCTCATATCTGGAATCCCGAGGACGACTGGTCCCAGATCTACGATCTGGTCCTGCCTTGGGTCGAGCAGGTCTCAAGTCACCTAGCGGCAGCCTGCATAGGTGCCGCTGCGATCGCGGACGTCCCGCAGATCGTCATCGACGGCTCGATGCCCGAACATGTTCGTGAACTGATCGTCAAGAGCACTGATGCGCATATCCGCAAACGGCCGACGACCGGTCTCCTGCCGTTTTCCGTTCTCCCTGGGACACTCGGCTATTCGGCGCGCGTCATCGGCGCCGCGAGCCTGCCGATGCAGGCGCGTTTTGCTCAGGACCTCGAAGCTCTGTTGAAAGCCGATCCGGTCGGCGTGTAACCCTCCACAGTCCTAATTCCGCTTCATTGAATAGACTTCTATTCGCGAAATGACCGCGCCCGGATCACCCGCCAATTGGACATGCCGGGCATCATTCGATGCCGGATAAACCCTCGTGGTGAGGCTGTATTTTTCGTCAAGGTACGCCTCAATCAGTGAGCGGTCGACCAAAACCCGCAGCTTGACGCCAACGCCCTGCGTTTTCACGCTGCCGCCGTTGGCGAACAGGCGGGCCGCCTGACTCGGATCGATGCTGGACTTGCTCCGCGTCACGACAAACCGCCCCACGGCGGGGTTGAACAGGACCGGGGTCAATTCGGACCCGTCAGGACTTATGCGCACGATGACGCCGCATGGGGCTCGAATGGCAAACTCGACCTCGATGTCGAGCATATCCTCATCGACGCCAACCAGCGCCTTGTTTGCTTCGAGAAGGGAAACATTTGAAAGCGCAATCAGCTGTTTGTCCCTTAGCGTCTCGATCTCACCGATCGGCCTCACGTGCAGATCGCCATCGTCGCCGAGCCGGATTTCGATTGGCGTCCCGGCCGAGTGCGCCCAGCCACTATCATAGTCAATTTCAGACGGGCGCTCGCCTTGGGCAATGGAGAAAACGATCGATCGTCCAGTCTTGGGATCGACCATGCCACTAGGGCCGGTGAAATGCCCTTGCCCCATGTCGAACCGGCGGGGCACCTCTTGGTCGGGATGAAATCGCGCCACGACCGGATTCCAAACGCCGATCCAATAGTAGACGTCGAGCACACTTCCCGGGCCATGCGCGTTGACCAGCAATGCCCAACGTGGGTTGCCGTCTCTTCCCGTTCCCACCGGCAGCAATACGGGAAGCTCCCAAACGGAACCCGGACCGGGATGCTTATTCAGATCGTTCTCGTAACCAGGCCCACGGTAATCCCAACGCAGCAAGTCCTCGGACTCAAAGACCAGGGCCGTCCCGCTACGGCTGGTTCCCGAGGCCACCAGCGCGAAGTATTTTGACACTGACTTGTCGAAGAAAACGAACGGGTCCCTGAAGTCACCCCAATGCCCTTGCCCGACTTTCTGACTAATGATCGCTTCGGGATGAATGACCCAATCTCGCAGGGTTGGGTCCGACGCGTCCGCCGGCCGAGCGAGGCCAACGCCTTCGGAAGGGGACTTGCTGTTGTTGCCGGCGGTGAAAATGAGCGCAGGCTTGCCTTGGGGATCGAGTACGGCACTCCCGGACCAAACGCCGTCCGGAGCCACGGTGGCGGCGTAGGCCGGGCTAGTCGGTCGAAGGTCAGATGTCACCTTGCCGCCATCCGTTGGCGCAAGCGCGATATCAACTTCCCGCCAATTGACGAGATCCGTACTAACCCAGTGCCCCCAATGGATCTGATGCCAGAACGGGCCGAAGGGGTTCTTCTGGAAAAAGAGATGGTATAAACCGTTGTAGAAGATCGGCGCGTGTGGCTCGTTCATCCACCCAACGTTCGGCCGAGCATGGAACCCCGGACGGTGGCGATCCGTCGCCAGGTAGTCCGGTCCCATGTCGATATCTTCGAACCGGACAATAGGGGCGCGGCCGCCGCGAGGCGCCAGGTCGGATGCTATCAGCGTCCCCAGCTGTTCGCCATCCAGCGACGAGACGTGGATGCGAACATGGTTGGCGAGGCCGCAATAGCAATTGAACTTGAAGGGTCCGCCATTGTCGAACGCTTGGGAATGTCGACCTACCGACAAGGCGGTGGATGGCAACAACACCTCCACTTCGCGAGGCAAACGGTCGGTATGAACCTGCTGCCCATCTTTCCATAGACCGTACGTCGACGTCGCCGCGTCATAGCTGAAGGCGATGTGGGTCCAGGTGTTGCGATGGACCCGCCATTCCTCGTTGCCAGCTCGAATTTCGAAGACCCTTGAACCGGAGCCCAAGGATACACCCCAGGTCCCGTGGCGATAGAGTCCGAAAACCAGACCCTTCTGGTGGCTTGGGTCGAATTGCGACAGAATCGCCGACAAGCGCGGCGTCTCGACCGAGTCCCCGAATTCGAAGGCAAAGGGCGCCACCCATGCACTCACCGTAAAGCCTCGCAGCAGAGCATCCTCCGGAAGTCCCGGCAGTTGAAGGCGCGTGCTGTATCCATCGAACCGGAGGCTCGATTTGGCAATCGAAGCGGTGGATTTCCAGGCCGGAGGCATCGGATCGCCGAACCGGCCCGATGCTTGCGCTGATTGAATGGAACCGCCGCCATCGGGCAAGGCCAGGTCTCTAGCTGAACTGCCTGCGCCCTCATCAAGCGGAAGGTCCAGGAGAAGTCGAGGGCTCCCCATTTCGTCGGGGGCCGAAGCACCAGCGGCGGACGTCTGAATATCACAGAGCGATAGGGCGCAGGTGCCAGCGAGACCGACGACTAGCTGGCGGCGAGACGGACTCAAGAGCCAGACCTCCTTGTTTTGAGTTGAAATGGAAAAGGCGGAGCACCGGATGTGCTCCGCCTTCCCTGCCCCACATCAGATTTAGAAGCGGTACGTAAGGAACATACGGTAGGTCCGACCAAACAGGGGGCGCGCCTCGTCGGTCGTACCCATACCGTTTGGCGCCAGCATGCCGGGAACCACCGGATTACCTTCGGTGAAGGTTTCCTGATTGGTCAGGTTCGCCACGTGGAATTGCAGCGACAGACGAGCCGAGATGTCCCACAGAACGCCCGCATCCAAGGTATAGAAGGCGGGGTATTCCGTGACATCGAGGTCGGTCGAAGAGGAGAAACGCTTTGAGTAGTAGTGGAACTGAGCATAGGTCTTAAGGGGCAGTCCCGTAAGGGGCTTCATATCCCAGGACGGCTCCAGGTTCACGTTCACCGCCGCCAGACGCTGCGGGACACGGCCGTCTTCACTGACGACCACATTCTGGTAGCCCGTCGTCACGCCGTTAGCCAGGACCGCTTCGGTCTGTGTGTAGCTCGATCCATGGACTTTCGGATCCTGCAACGTCACGTCGGCTTTCAGATCAAGACCTGGAACGATTTCCGGCTTTTCATCGAACTCGATTTCGGTGCCGAAATTGGTGATACCGTACGAGTAGGATTGGCTCACCGTCGGACAGGCGGAATCGCTGACGCTGATCCCTGTCACCACGCAGCTCGAGTTCAAGGCCTGATAGGTGTTCGTCAGCGTGCGCGGCAGGAAGTTGTTGTAGAAGAAGGCCGTCGTAATCGTTAGATCGCGTGAGAAATAACGAACGCCCCCTTCGAACTGCCAGATATGTTCGACTCCGCTGTCGTTGGTTGGGTATGGCTGACCCGATTCCTCCAGCTGCGCATACCCGACGGCATCGTTAAAGCTGGGCAAGCGGAACGAGTGTGACGCCAGGCCATATACCGCTATGTTATTGGAAACCGCGTAGTTGGCACCCAGGTTCCAACCGATACCGGTATAGCGATTATCGACATACCACGGATGACCCAGCGCGGTATCGAGCGCAAGCCCGAATGGCGCCGGTGCCGCACTGGTCCCATTGGCATTGGTTTGCAGCGCAGAAGCCGGAAGATCGTCGACGGCGACGTTGCGGTCCCAATAGGTCAGGTTGATCTTTTCCTGCTCCCAGCGGACGCCCGCATCGATGTTCAAACGGCCGTCCAAGGTGTTCCAATGATCTTCGATATAGCCGGCAAAGTCATCGACATCGGCGGAAGCGGCATTGCCGCCGAGGCTCGGAACGTAGGTGCCGTTGAGCGTCAGCGGCGGGCCACTCTGTTGACCTGCCGCGTTCACCTCGTAGAGATTGACCAGGCTGACCGGCGAGTCCGCCGTCGTGACGACGAGGCTCGTCGTGTAGTCATAGCTGTCGCTGTAATAGCTGTGATACCCGCCCACCGTCAGGTGGTGCTCGCCGTAGAAGTCGAAGTCCTTCTGGATGTTGACATCCTGTACGATGCTCTGCGCATTGCTGTGCACGATCCATGGGATCAGGAAGGTCAGGTTGTCACTGGCGGGCACCGGCTGGTTGTTGCCGACAAAGAAAGCGCCAACCCCCGTTGTGCCGCCGGCCGCCATGCCATTGTCCTGGCCGAACTGAGCGCGGACCTGGTTGAAGTTGGCAAAGCCGGCGTTCAAGATGGGCTGGCTATAGTTCTGAATGAACTGCGCGCTTGAAACCGGCGTAAAATACGCCGTGTCGATGTATCGGTTTTCTGCCGACGCATTGTCCGGCGTGCCGTAGGCTGCTTGCCAGTTCGCATTGAAGGCCGGCTGGAGGATATCGTTGACGTAACGGTTTTCCAGGAAGGTTTGCGAATTCTCGATGTCGTTATTGTAGAACAGCCCGCTGAAGCCGCTCTGGCCGCCGGTGTAGCGAGCGCTGGCATTGACCGTCCAGCCATTGTCCAGTTCGCGGGAGTATTTGACGGTCAGAACCGAAAACTTCGGGTGAATGCCGTCGTTCATGTCCGCCTGATATAGCCCGTTGGGCCCCATCATCGTGATATAGCGGTCCTGCGGCGACAGCCATGACCCGTTATTGAAATTCAGACCGATCGGCTGCGTCGAGTTCTGATTGAAAATGACCGGATTTGACGGCGTGCCGCTGTTGGCCGGCGTCGGGATCTCGACCGGCAGATCCTGGTAGAAAGCCGTACGATCGTTGATGTACTGGCCATAGACGGTGAACGTCGTCTTTCCGTCGTCGGTCTTGTATTGGATGTTGCCGCGCATTTCCCCACCGGCATCGGCAACGAGGCCGGTGTCTCGCAAGCCGTTGGACGTGCGGTAGAAGCCGCCGACCGCAAACGTCAGGTTTTTCGTGATCGGCCCGGAAAAGCCGATGTCGTTGCGCATATAGCCGTAGTTGGCCAGCTCTTCCTTGAAGATGCCTTCGAATTGATCTCCACCGGTCTTGCTGATCCAGTTGGTCGTCGCGCCCAGGCCGTTGGAGTAAAGCACGCCGCCAGGGCCGCCCTTCACGACTTCGAGGTGGTCGATCATGACGTCGTTGTCGATGAACACGTCGTTGTTCATGAACGGGATATCAGGTTCCTGGAAAACGGGCAGACCGTCGACCAATTGCGGTGCGTAGCGAAAGCCGCCGACCGCCGGAAGGCCGCGTACTGTGACGTTGTTGCTCTTTTCGCCGGCCGTGGACCCTTCAGCGAAAAAGCCCGGGATATTGCCCAACAGGTCGGCCGTGCTGATCGGCGCCAACTGCGCGATTTCCGCCTGGTTAAGCGTGTTGATGGTAAACGTCGCATCTTTCTTTTTGGTCTTTTTCGTCACAGCAGTGACGACGACGACGGTGGAGTCATCCGTTGTCGGCTGAGCGGCCTTCGCTACAGGCGCCGGGGCTGCAGACGCGCTTTGCGCCACGGCCGACATAGGCGCCAAAGTGAATATTGCTGCGGCTAGGGCGCCCATTGAGCTCGCCAGAGCAAGCATTTTCCGTGAAGCGATCGCGTGGCGACGTCGCGTAGGGTTGGGGAGTGATCTCATTTGTTTCTCCTGTTTCCTCCGAGCCACGCGCTTTGCTAAGCCCGTTCTTTTTTCGGCCCTTCCGTCTCGACTAACATCGAAGATGGCTTAAATCAATATTCCGGACTTAATTAGATCGCATTGCTTTTCGTGTTATATCAAATTTGCAACACCCTACGCCGGAGTGAGGTAAGGAAAGTCCATGCCCGGAATGTGTATCTTGATTAGAAACGGTTTGCTGGCGTGCAATTCAGGCTTGAAATAAGTCTGCCGTCTTGATCTAAAAGGCCGCGAACTGCCCGAATACCCTGCGCCTATCCGCCCGAAGCGGTGTCGACTGACTATGTAAATGGAGAATAGAAGCCATGCTCAAGGGCATCAATCCGCTGCTGGGACCGCAACTCCTGTCCATATTGCGCGAGATGGGACACGGCGACGAAATCGCTATCGTCGATGCCAATTATCCGGCCGTCAGCCATGCCAAACGGCTTGTCCGTATGGACGGCCACGATGCCCCGAAAATCGTCGACGCCATATTGTCGCTCATGCCGCTTGACCGCGACGTTGCGGAAGCTGCTTTTAGGCCCTGCGCCTTTGGCGATTGCGAGCGGATCGAACCGATCTATGAGGAATTTCAGGCGGCGATCGACCGCTACGACGAAGGATTGAAACTGGTGCCTATCTCAGGCCAGCCCTTCTACGATCGCATCAAAAGCGCATACGCAATCGTCGCAAGCGGGGAAGGCCGGCTTTACGGCAATATCATCTTGCGCAAGGGCGTGATCGCCTTCTGATCCGGAAATGCTATGGCTGCTGGATCTGCCGCGCTAGGCGCCGATCCGCTGGATCAAGGTCCCGAGATAGTCGCTGTGTGATAGCATCCCCTCGGTGCTCGCCCTAACCGCGTCGCGGATAGTGATCAGCGCCTCATCGGCGATAGCGGCAGAGATGATTTTCGCCGCGGGATCGTCGTTCTCGGGGATGATTCCAAGCCCGACCAGCACGAAAAGCCAACTCTGTGCCGGAAAAAGCTCGGTGCTCGAGACCCTGACCTGGCCGAGAGCTCTAAACAAACGCAATCGTTCGACCAATGACGCAGGCAAGCTCACGTTGCGGCAATACTCCCAAAAGCCGCCGTCCCTGAACGACCGATTGTAATGTAGGATCAGGAAGTCCCTTATCGTCTCGAAATCAGAGGCCATTTCGACGTTGAATCGATTCGCCTGATCGTTGGTCGACAGGCCCGACGCCAGGCATTCTCCCAATAGTTTCGCAGCCCTCTGAATGAGATGGATGCTCGTCGATTCAAGCGGCTCTAAAAAGCCGGCGGATAGCCCAATCGCCACGCAATTCCTTGACCAGCACCGCCGCCTTTGTCCCGTCGTGAATCGGATCAGGTTGGGATCGGCCGTCGGCTTTCCCTTCAGGCTTTTCACAAGCGAATCGTGCGCGTCGTCATCGCTGATATAGTCCCGGCTATAAACGTGTCCGTTGCCCGTCCGATGGCGCAGCGGGATGCGCCAAATCCATCCCGCCTGCGTTGCCGTCGACAAAGTGTGCGACGGTAGGGGACTGAGCGCCTCGGTCGGCAACGCAATGGCGCTGTTGCAGGGAAGCCAATGGCTCCAATCGTCAAAACCTGTTTTCAATGCGCCTTCGATCAAGATCGCCTTGAACCCACTGCAATCTATGAACAGGTCGCCAGTGACGACTTTCCCAGACTCGAGCGCAAAATTATCGATTTCACCAGAGTCAGGGCTGAGCGCGACAGACGTGATCTTCCCCTCAACTCTTTCAACGCCAAGGCCCTCGGCGTAACCCCGCAGATACCGCGCAACCAAAGTGGCGTCGAAATGAAGGGCGTACGCAATCGGCTGCAACGGCCCCCTAGGATTCTGAATCCGTCCGTCGAATTTTCCAAACGCTGCAGCCGTCGCGGTCAGCGAATAATGTTCAAGGCGGCTCGCCCTGCCCCTGCGGAATACCTTGAGCCAATAAGCGGAAAACGGCACGCCGCCGACGGAAAAACCGGTCTCCCCAAACGGATGAAAGTAAGCATAGCCAGGCTTCGTCCAGTCCCGAAACTCGATCCCAAGCTTGAAAGTCGCCTCGGTGCACCGGACGAAGTCATTCTCGTCGATATTCAGCGCCCTGATAAAATGCAGGATCGGAGGAATCGTTGCCTCCCCGACTCCGACAGTGCCAATCTGATCTGATTCAACAAGCCTTATCCGGTAATTTCCGTCAGTCAGGGTCTTTGAAAGCCACGCAGCCGTCATCCAGCCTGCCGTGCCGCCCCCGACAATTACGATGGTTCTGAGCCGGGAAGCGGCGCTTCTTAATTCGTCCATTTCAATTCCAAGAGGCCGCTCCGCATCTCTATCCTACCGACAATCTTTTAACCTTCGGGACATCTGCACGTTCGCTGCGAGCGTGATCGAGGAGTGTTGATCAGCTGAAATTCACCTTCAATGTCAGCCACTTTATCACGAGGTGGCCATTAAATCAATAATCTGGACTTAAGCAATAAGCTCTGGCCAAAGCGAGTTCTTTTGCCGCGATTGGTTAAGGCTTAGAAGAGTCCTGGCCCGGGCGCGCGTCTACGGCGAACCTACTGGCGGAAAACCAGCGGTATCTTGGCGGGAGCTTCTCTTTCCTGCACCTGACCCATCCGGCCTGGAAGCCGACTTTTGCTGATTGGGCAATTTCTGTTGTTGCTGAAACCTAATTCCGGACTTCAACCGGATGTCTTCATAGCTCCGTCTATTGAAGACATTGCTCATGGCTTAGACCCGTACTTGCGAAAGCAATCGCGGATATGAGTTAGTCAAATCATCTGCAGATTTGACTAACCGGTCGTCTGGGAGCCATTGGCCGTGGCCTCTGTTTCCTTGGCCGCCTGTGCAACGCTGTCGCCGGGCGGCCCCGTCGGCAATCGTCACGTGCCTGAACCCGCAAAGCCGGTGGACCTCCACGCCTATGCCGGAACTTGGTTCGAAATGGTGCGGTATGAGAACGGCTTTGAACACAATTGCGAGGGCGTCGCAGCAGAATATTCGCTTTTACCGGATGGCTCGGTTTCGGTTGTCAACACGTGTCATCTCGGCGAGCTTAGCGGCCCAATCAAGATCTCCCGGGAAATTCGAAGATCGTGCCTTCTAGTAGCAACGCAAAGTTCAAAATCTCCTTCTTCGATTCGTACTAGGTTGGAGACTATTGGATCCTTGACCATGCCGACGATTATAGTTGATCGATTGTGGGGGAACCCTCCGACCGCTACCTCTGGATACTGCCCCGCCAAGCGACGTCGCCCACAGAGGTTCGCAAAACATTAGAGGACCTTATTCGCCGGATGGGCTATTACTGCGCGCTAATCAGACCGACCCTCCACTGATATTTATAATCTATGCGCTCCGCAGTTCACCTTGCCGTTCCTGAACGTGCCGAGCCCAGTTGCGCCGGCCATCATCCATGCCGCGCCGAAGGGTGCATTAGCTAATCTGGACCCGGTATATTCTCGGTCCGCGAGCCAACACGATCTCGAGCTGGTTGGCGGAGAACGCGAACGGCGCGGCGCGGCCGTCGACCGTGACCGAAGCCGGCGCCTTGTCGCACCACAGCAGGAGCGTGCCCTCGTCGCGCGCGGTTAGGCTGAAGGTCGTTCCGTCGCTCAGAATATCGCGCACCGAGGCCAGACCGTTACGCTTTTCCTTCAGTCCGAATACCGCCGTGCCGTCGATGACCAAAGCCACATGCACGAGATCGTGGGCAAAGCGCTTCAGCCGCACCGGAAAGGCCTGGTCCCGCGCCGGCCGCATCAGACCCTGGCTTTGCGACCACACCGCATAGTCACCGTCCGGCAGGTCCGTGACATCGGCCACCCGGTACGCGCCTTCGACAACCTCAGCATCGGCGAGATTGGCCAGCAGCAGCAGGGCGCCTGTGTCCGTGCGCGACGCCGCCTTGAACAGCACCGGCGCCTGGAGCTGGAACAGGCAGTCGGTGACCGGACGCAGGGGCGTATCGGCGCGCAGGGTGACGCCTTCGGCATCGACCAGCGACCGCAGCAGCGCGACATCGTGCTGGCCGGCCTTGTCGGTGATGTAGATCGGCGCGCAGTTGGCGGCGCGGACCGAGGCATGCAGCGACGCATTCGGATTGGTCGATTCGAACATGTCGAAATCGGGAAAGACCAGCTCGCCGAAAAAGAGGGCGTTATACATGGCCTGCAGCACGTGGGCGGCGGCGTTGCCCTTTTGCAGGTCGTAGGTCTCACCGGGCGCATAGGGGAAATAGTCCTCGACCGCACGCGCCACCGGCGTCGCCCCGAAATTCAGGAAGGCATCGTTCGTCATGTCCATGCAGTTGATGAGTGCATTGTCGAAGTGACGCGCGGCCCCCCGGTTGATGGCGCCGTGCATCGCCTTCGCCAGGTCCCATATGGGGAAGTTGCCGGCCGCCATGCGTTCGGCGACCAGCTGGTTGTCGACCTTAATCAGGGTGAAGCCGTCGGCCTTGAGCCCGGCGTGATAGGCGTCGAAATAGGCGTCAAGTCCTGCCGGATCGGGCTTGAGGAAGCTGTAGGTCACCGTCTTGCCCGAGGTGTCGACCGGCGATGGTGCCTGGGTCCAGGTGAACAGCTGGTCCCTCAGCCCCCGGCCCAGTGCGGAGTCCGGATCGATGCCGTTCCAGTAGGCGTCAAAGGCGTGCCACAGGCCGACGTGCTTAAGGCCATGTTCGCCCAGCAGCGCGTCGACCACCGGCTTGAAGCCGCCGGGGAATCTCTGCGGATCGGGCGCCTGGGATTGCAGGCGACCGTCTCGCGCCTGGAAATAGCCGTCATCGATCACCACCGTCCGCACCGGGGCGCCGGCCTTGCGGATGGTGTCGACCTGGGCCATCACCCAGCCGGCCGATAGGTCGTGACCCAGGTTCGAGGCGTTCCAGGTGTTCCAGCCCAGCCAGGTCAGGGCTTCGGGCAGGGTCTTGGCCATGCGCAGGTTTTCCGGCGTACCGAGCGCGGTCATGGCGTCCTCGACCACCGCCGCCATGGTAGCGTGCAGATCCGGGCCGAAGCCGATGGCGACCTGCGGCATCGGACGATCCATGCGCGCCGACACCAGGCTACGGCACACCGTCACCAGCCGGCCGTCCCTGCCGCCGAGCGTGGTGCGAAAGCCGCCGCCGCCCAGGGGCAAGGCAACACCATAGCCGCCGTCGTCATACTGCCAATAGGCGCACTGCACATCTTCGGGCTTGAGGTCGCCAGGCCCCGTCATCGCCATCGGCTTGGTCCAGGCTTTCCACGGCGTATAGCGCCAGAAGGCGATGCCGCGGTGGAACCCCGGGATCTCGCACCTCAGGCCGAACGCGGCCGATCCGGCAATAGCCGCCGGCGTGGCCGCCCGCAGGCTGATGAACACCGTGCCCTTGCCGCCGTTTCTCTCATCGATAACCAGCGGCGGCACGCCCGCGTCCGCCCATATCGTCGGGGGGGCGAGAACGGCACGGCGGTCGCGTGACGCCGCAACGGCAAGCCCCGGAGCGGCGACCAGGGCCGGCACGGCGGCAAGAAAGGTACGACGCAGCATATCCTAGAGCTCCAGGGTTTGGGTTGCGGCCGGCGTGGCGGCCGCAGTGACCTGGGTCATGCGGCCGTCGGTTTCGTAAAGCGTCACGGCGAAGGTCACGCTTTCGTCGCGGCGGTAGCTGCCCTGCATCGCCACCCAGGTCAGTTTCCGCGCCCGGTCGTCCCAATGGATCGGCCAGCGGCGATACTCGCCCTGCTGGTAGGCATGCCCTTCACCGGCATCGTCATACAGCAGCTGTTGGCCGTCGGCGCCGGCATAAACGTGCAGCTCGACCTGCGCCGCAGGCTGGGTGGCGTAGGCTATGCCGGGCGTCTGGGGAATGATAGCGCCGGCGCGGACATAGAGCGGCATATCGCCGAGCGGCGGACGAAGCTTCAACACCCGGCCACCCTTGAGCAGGCCGGCTTTACCGAACACGTGCCAGTCGGCGCCGTGCGGCAGATAGAGATCCATCGTCTTGCCGGGCGAGGTTTGCAGGGCCGCGGCCAGGGACGGCGGCGACCACTCGACCCACAGGCTGACGGCGTCGGCCTTCGGCTGGCTTTGCGTCAGTTCGAACGCGTAGGCGCGGCCGGCAACCAGCGGCATGTCGAAATGATAGACGTCGTCGCCCTCGTGCCCGGCGAACGACACGCCGCCATTGGCCGTATTGGCCACGCCCGTGCCGCTGCCGCGCTCGGCGACGCAAAGCTTGCCGTCGAGCGTAAAACGGACCAGGCCCTGGGCGGTGATGCGGAACGCGTGAACCCCGCTTTCTAGGGCGGTGATGCGGCCGGTCCAGTGTGAACTGTAGGGCTTGCCCTTCAGCGCATAGGGCAGGTCGCCCGACCACGACATCTTCAGGTCGTCGCTGAGGCGCGTATCGACGAGCCGCTCCAAACGGGCGCCCTCGTAGAATTCGACCTGCGGCGCCGGACCGTCCGCCCCGCTTACGGCATGGTTGGGAATGAAGGTGAAAAGGTCGGCCGGGGCATGATCAAGCGGCGTATTGACGACTCCCACCAGGATGTCGTGGCCGAACAGGTACTGGTTGGGATAACGGGCGATCACCGGATCGTCGGCGAAGTCCATGACCAGTGGCCGGATGAAGGGCTCATCGTCGAGGGCCACGCGCGCCGCTTGGCCGTAAATATAGGGCATCAGGGCATAGCGGCGTTTCAGGGCGATCTTCAGCGCCTCATAGGCCGGGTCGCCGTCGTCCCCCATCGCCCAGAGCTCGCGGCGGATCTCAGTGCCGTGGGCGCGGAAGACCGGCATGAAGGCACCCCACTGGAACCAGCGCACGTAAAGCTCGCGATAGGCCGGATCGTCGAGCTTGCCTGGAAAGCGGTGCGACACCAGAAAGCCGCCGATGTCGTTGGTCCACCAGGGCAGACCCGTCAGCGAGATTTGCTGCATCGCCATGACCTGGTCGTTCAGCGTCGTCCAGCCGGAGAAGATATCGCCCGACCAGCTGACGGCGCCCCACGCCTGCTGGCCGGCATAGACCTTGCGCGAGAGGACGAGCGGCCGTTTGTCCGGCCAAAAGGCCTTGTTTTCCTGGTAAAACAGCCGCGTCTGATAATAGCTGAAGGTCAGCAGGTGATCCTTGATCGGGCCCAAGGCGCAGTCACCGTTCTGCGCATAGGATCGCGCCGTGACGTAACGGCTGCCAGTTGACATGAATTCCGGCTCGTTGCCGTCGGTCCACAGCCCATCGAGCCCGACCGACATCAACCCGTTGCGCACATGATTCCAGTAGATGCCGCGCGCCGTCTGCGAGGTGATGTCGAGCACGCGCCCGCCGCCCCAGTGCGGCCCCGCAAACAACAAGCCCTTGGCGTCCAGCGCCTTGTAGACGTCGCTCGCCGGCCCGAACGCCGGCCAGACTGAGGCGATGACGTGGCCGTTTGCCGCGTGGACACGGTCGCACATGCCTTTTGGGTCGGGGTAGTGCACGGGGTCCCAGACCATGCCGCTGAACAGGTCGTCGGTGCCCCAATAGCGCCAGTCCTGGACCATGACATCGATCGGCAAATGCCGCGCGCGATAGGCGTCGAGAACGCCGCAGAGCTCGTCCTGGCTGGCATAGCGCTCCTGCGATTGCCAGAAGCCGTAGGCCCATTTCCCGAGCAAGGGCGCCTTGCCGGTCAGGCGGCGATAGGCGGCGATGACACCATCCAGGCCGTCGCCCAGCAGGAGGTGATAGCGCATCACCGGCGCGGTGTGGGCGAAGGCCAACCGAGGTCCGGCGCTGGTCATATGCGCGTCGGTCCCCGTGTCCCACAGCAGGCCGAAGCCCGTCGGACTGACCACCAACGGATTGACGGCGTCCATATTGGCGTGGGCGAGATAGATCGAGCGATCGCGGTAATTGGCAAGGGCGTCGCGGAATTGGCCCAAGCCATAGAGGTCGCTTTCCGCCGTCAGCTCGAACACCGCGCCGGACGCCGCGCCTGTGTCCGTCAGCATCAGGCGGCCGTGGCGATAAAAGCCGATCGTACCCTGCTTGCGGTCAACGCGCACCTCGATATCGCCGCGCCGCCAGACGTCCCCCGTCGGCGCAACGGTAGCATCGATCGCTTCGGGCGGTAGAAAGAATCCGGTATGATCGGCCGTGTCGCCGTCGCGGTATTGGATGAGGCTGATCGCGCCTGATCTTGTGAATAGAAGGTCGGTGAGGCACTCGCCCTGGTGCAGGCGCAAACCGCCCGGTATCGCTTCGACCGCTTCGAACGTCCGTATGCGCGCCTCTCCGCGGCCGTGCAGGCCCATAGCAAGAGAAGTGCCAGCGACCACAGCGGCCCGGCGTGTGATGGGTCCCAAGGGCTCCATGAGCGTTCTCCCGCGCCGATTCTGCGATCAGCCGCGCAATTAAATAAAACAAATATAATTAATTGGCGCAAGGGTAAATCTGCCAATTGCGTTTTGCAAAGCTGAAGCGATGTTGACGTGGTCGTTATTTGGAGAGGCTGGGTGATTGTCCGATTATTAGCTGTAAGGGCGATGCTACCGGTCGTTCTATTTCGGATACGAGCGCTTAAGATACGGGCATATCGAGCTTGCACGTAATGCTTTGGTGTCGCCGCTCGCCACGTCTCCGCCTGCGGTTTAGCGTTACCCTGGTGCTACCAATCGCATAACGCTCTCCGCGCCACCGTGAGACTTCACCAGACACTTACCTCCTGCCGACGGTCAAACTATCAAAAACTAACGGCTCGGAAGGTAAAATGCACATGATTGTGGGGGCAGCCATGCGAACAGAAATAGTGAGATTAGTTGTAGAGGAATTTTTCTCGACAATCATAACTGGTTGGTCGGGCGGTTTAATCGACCATGCGGTAATTGCCCAAGAGATTGAAAGGTTCGTGATTAATTCATCCCATCCGGATGCTCGAATAGCACATGACGTTATCAAATCTCGGGTACATAAATATCTCGATGAGCTCGATAGTGGCGTATGTACAGAACAACAAACAGCCGATTGCCTTCAAGATTTGACGATAGCAGTAATGGCACCTGTGGATTCGGGCCAATTCGCCGGGAAAAACTGTGAGGCAATCGGACACGAAACAAGACGGTCCGCATCCATTTCGCGGCAGCTGATCGCTCAGGGTGAAGCATCGATTTCATATCTAAACCGCAGTCGCTCCCTCTCGCGGCATGGCCGAGAAACTCCACCTAACCGAATGGCTTCCAAAACCTGAATTCACTTCATTGGCATACTGTGCTCGCGACTATTATTTCTTAATAGAATCATTACGACCTAGAGCCGCGATATTCCTTTATCATGCGTTTTAATGGAAACGATTGGATCGCGACCATACGACGATGCAGTTATAGGCGTCCTTCATGCTTGAACGCGTAGCCAACGACGACCCTGCCTTGACCCTGGCCTTGCAGGCGGAAAATCTGCCTACGGCCGACCTCATAGCGCCGAACAAGTTGTTCTGGCGTCTGATCCACGCTGGCGTGGTCGTTGGCTACGTCGGGCTCGAACTGCACCAAGATACTGCGTTGCTGCGCTCCCTGGTCGTCGACCGGGCGTTCAAAGGGCGTGGCCTTGGCCGCGAGTTGGTCGATGGCGCCATTGCGGAGGCGAAGTCGCAAGGCATTCAAAGTCTTTGGCTGCTGACGAAGACCGCGCAGCCCCTCTTCGAACACCTCGAATGGCAAGTCACTGATCGTGCAAATGCACCAGCTGAGATCCGGAATTCCGAAGAATTTAAAGGACTCTGTCCGGCCAGCGCCACATGCCTTTGGACCCAAATCTGACGTGGGGCCAACCTGCCTTTATCGCGCTTCAAAATTCGCTTTTTGATGCACCGCGATATGAATCGAAGCGGTATCATTGACTTTTAAGGGTTCGCACCTATCCTAAGGTTTAGATGCTGAAAGCTGTCCTTTCCTTCTTGGCCGTCATTGGGCTTTTGCTGTCGCCGATCCATGCCCAGGCGGCGCAGGCTGACTGTATGGGTATGGGCGGCAAGGCTACGGCTGCCGCCCACGCCATGACGTCGATGGGCGACATGGATATGTCGTGCTGCGACAAGGCTGCGGCCAAGTCGTCCAAGACCAGCCCGAAGGATAAAGCCTGCATGGACAACTGCGTGACCATGTGCGGCCTCAGCAGCGCCGTTGCCGCAGACGGTTCGATTGTTCTGCCGGTGCTTGCCGTCGAGCAAATTTCGTTTAACGCAAAGGCTGCCCCGCTCTTTACCCAAGAGCCAAGCCTCGTCGTTCCCCCTCCCAAATCGCAGGCGTAACTGGCGGTAACCGCCATTGTCTACGCCGTTCAAGGCCTTACCGGCCTGCGTCTTCGCGCGTCCGGTAGCCTTGTCTCGCTTGACCCGTGATGCCATGTGCCGCGGGCAAGCCTCAGATGATTTGAGGATATTTTCCAATGACTATGCGTCAATCCCTCGTCGCCGCTACCGGCGCGATCGCCCTGGCCGTGCTGGCTGCTTCTTCCGCCATGGCTCAATCGACCAATGGCCAGCCGTGCCACAAGTGCGACTACCATACCGTCGCACCGACGCCCAACCCGCACGACGTGCCGAAGATCGTCAAGGTCCCGTGCCCGCCTGAACTGATGGGCGATTGCCTGAAAACCGCGAAGTAATGCGTCGCCCCCTGCCGCTCCGGCGGCAGGGGGCTGTCGGCTTGCGCCCTCCTTTTCAGGAAAATCCCATGCGATTTGTTTCCATTGCGGTTTTGTCCGCCATGCTGATGCCCGTGTGTGCATCCGTGGCCGTGGCTCAGCCCTTATCCTTCGATACGGCCCTAAACCTGGCGCTGCGTAACGCGCCGAGCCTCCAGGCTTCGGCCGCCGGCGTCACCGCGGCCAAATCGGCGGCAGTGGCAGCAGGGCGTTTGCCGGACCCCAAGCTGCGCTTCGGCGTAGAGAACTTTCCGGTCTCCGGCCCACCGGCCGGATCGTTCAGCGCCGACAGCATGACCATGGCCAGCATTGGCGTGACCCAAGATATGCCCAACGGCGACAAGCGCAAGGCGGAACGCCGCCAAGCCGCTGCTGACATCGACCTGGCCTCCGCCAATGCGGCCGTAGAGGCGCGGGACGTCCGATTGAACACGGCTCTGGCATGGGTCGATCTTTACTACGCGAAAAAGAAGCTGGCGGCGCTCGATGTAGCGCAACAAGCAATCTCACCCATTAGCAAAACGGCGCCCGCGCAACTGGCCGCCGGCACGATCCGCCCGGCGCAAGCCCTTGAGGCCGATCAGCTCAATGCCGAACTCGGCGATCGCCGCGCCGACCTGGTTTCGGATGTGGCGCGCGCCCGCGCAGAGCTGGTGCGCTGGACGGGCGACGATACCGCCGATGTCGCCGGTGATGCGCCAGATCTCGCCGTCAATGCATCCAACCTGCGCGCCAATCTCGACCACAATCCGTCGCTTTTGCCTTACGGCGCCAAGGCCCAACGGGCCGAAGCCGATGTCGCCATGGCCCGGGCGGACAAGCGCTCCGACTGGGGCTGGGACGTCGCCTATGAACATCGCGATCCGCGCTGGGGCGACATGGTCTCCGGTGGCGTGAGCATCAGCCTGCCGCTGTTCCAGAAGACTCGCCAGGACCCCGCTATCGACGCCAAAACCGAAGAAGCGACTAAAGCGCATCTCGACCAGAATGCCGCCCACCGCCAGCTTCAGGCGCAGCTCGATGCCGACCTGGCCGACCACGTCATGCACCACGATCGGATGACGCGGGCGATGACGACCCTCGTGCCGCTCGCCGAAAAGAAGGTGCAACTGGAGACCGCCAGCTATGCGGCCGGCACGGCCAGCCTGTCGGATGTCCAGCAAGCCCAACTGGCGCTGGCCGAGGCCCGCATCGACGCGCTGTCGCGCGAGGCCGACGTCGTCCGCGACGGCATCCGCATCAATTTCACCTACGGGGGCAACGACCAATGAGCCGGTCCATCACGCTTTCACCCGCAATCCTCGGCGCTTCGGTGGCCGTCGTCGCACTTGCCGCCGGCGGCCTGGGCTTCGGCCTGGCTCATCTTGGCAAGACGGCCGCTCCGGCGTCAGCTCCGGCATCGAGTGCTGGTCAGAAGGTCCTCTACTGGTACGACCCGATGATGCCGGCTCAGCATTTCGACAAACCCGGCAAGTCCCCCTTTATGGATATGCCGCTTGTGCCGCGCTACGCCGGTGACGCCGACGCCGGCCAGGGCGGTGTGCAGATTGATCCGGCCCGCCTGCAAAGTCTCGGCATGCGACTGGCCACGGTTGCGCGGGGTGATTTCGCCGAAGATTTCACGGTTGCCGGCCAACTCGACTTCAATGGCCGTGACCTCGCGATCGTCCAGGCGCGGGCCAATGGCTTCGTGCAGAAGGTTTACGCGCGAGCCCCCGGCGATGTCGTCGCTGCCGGTGCCCCGATCGCTGACCTCCTGGTGCCAACCTGGGGCGCCGCCCAGAGCGAGTACCTGGCCGTGCGCCAAACGGGTGACCCGTCACTGGAAGCGGCGGCTCGTCAGCGGCTGGTCCTGCTGGGGATGCCGGCGGGACTGATCGATCAAGTCTCAAAGTCAGTTCGGCCACTCACGACGATCACCATATCAACTCCCGTCGGCGGCACGATCCAGACCCTGGATGTGCGCCAGGGCATGACCGTGAGCATGGGGCAAACCCTGGCCCAGGTTTCCGGCCTGTCTTCGGTCTGGTTGACAGCGGCGGTACCCGAGACCGAAGCGGCGCATATCAAGGTCGGCCAGTCCGTGACCGCCGACCTGACGGCCTTCCCGGGGGAGCCAGTCACCGGCCGCGTGTCCGCGATCCTGCCGACCGCCCAGGCGGATAGCCGGACCTTGAGCGTCCGTATCGAATTGCCCAACCATGACGGCAAACTTCGACCCGGCATGTTCGCCACCGTCCATCTGAATGGCGTGGCCTCACCGGCGCTGTTCGTTCCGTCAGAGGCCTTGATCCGTACCGGCAAACGGACATTGGTCATGTTGGCCGATGGCAATGGCCGTTTCTCGCCGGCGGAGGTACAGGCCGGACGCGAAAGCGGCGACCGCACCGAGGTCCTCGCTGGTCTGAGCGAAGGTGACAAGGTCGTGGCGTCAGGGCAGTTCCTGATCGACTCGGAAGCCAGCCTCGACGGTGTCTCCGCTCGTCCGCTTCCTTCCGCGGCTCAGGCTTCGTCAGCGGCGAGTGCGCCGGCGCTTTACCAGACCCGCGGCCTGATTGAGGAACTGAAGGGCGACAGCATCACCCTCAGCCACGAACCGGTTCCGGCGATCGGCTGGCCGGCCATGACCATGACGTTCAAGCTGAAGCCCGCGACGCTCGCCAAGGGGATGAAGACCGGTGACCATGTCGCCTTCGGCTTTACCCAGACGGCCGACGGCCCTGTCATCGAAAAGCTGCAGCCAATGGGTGGCCAATGATCGCCGTCATCATCCGCTGGTCGGTCGCCAATCGCTTCTTTGTGCTGATTGGTGCACTTGTCCTCATCGCCGCAGGCATTTTCGCCCTGCAACAGACCGCCGTCGACGCGCTGCCGGATCTGTCCGACACCCAGGTCATCATCCGCACGCCCTATCCTGGCCAAGCGCCGCAGATCGTCGAGAACCAGGTCACCTATCCTCTGACCACGACCATGCTGTCGGTGCCGGGCGCCAAGACCGTGCGCGGCTATTCCTTTTTCGGCGACAGCTTCGTCTATGTGCTGTTCGAGGACGGCACCGACCTCTATTGGGCGCGATCGCGCGTGCTGGAATATCTGAACCAGGTACAAAGCCGCCTGCCGGCGGGCGCCAAGCCGTCGCTGGGGCCCGACGCCACCGGCGTCGGCTGGGTCTATGAATATGCCCTGGTCGACAAGACGGGTGGCCACGACCTGTCGCAGTTGCGATCCCTGCAGGACTGGTTCCTGCGCTATGAGTTGAAAAGCCTGCCGGGCGTCGCCGAGGTCGCAAGTATCGGCGGCATGGTCAAACAGTACCAGGTCGTGCTCGACCCGGTGAAACTGGCCGCGTATGGCGTGACCCATCAGCAGGTCGTAGCGGCGATCCAGAACGCCAATGGCGAAAGCGGCGGCTCGGTGCTGGAGCTGGCCGAGGCCGAATATATGGTCCGCGCCGGCGGCTATCTGAAGACGCTCGACGACTTCCGCGCCATTCCGCTGAGGACGGCGGCGGGCGGCGTGCCGGTGACCGTGGGCGATGTCGCCACCGTCCAGATCGGCCCGGAAATGCGGCGCGGCGTCGCCGAACTGAACGGCCAGGGTGAGGTTACCGGCGGCGTGGTCATACTGCGCTCGGGCAAGAACGCCCGCGAGACCATCGCCGCCGTCAAGGCCAAGCTTTCCGAACTGAAGAAGAGCCTGCCGCCCGGCGTCGAGATCGTCACCACCTATGACCGCTCGCAACTGATCGACCGCGCCATCGACAATCTACGCGAAAAGCTGATCGAGGAATTCATCGTCGTCGCCGT